>ERZ857998.614-NODE-614-length-48277-cov-8.382937_pt1 | contig 48277 bp, 45 predicted proteins | sample MGYA00519954_ERZ857998 | MGnify/ENA primary metagenome ERZ857998 (study PRJEB31778, sample SAMEA3449424) | human gut metagenome | biome: human gut; feature: human-associated habitat; material: faeces | place: United Kingdom | collected 2010/2012 ...
TTCTCTTACAAATCAAATTATTAAGTTAAATTGTCATTTATCTTTTCATTCGACTAAAAATTAACACTACTAAAAAAGTATGACTATACATACTTTTATTGTATCTAATTTTTAATATTATTTTGTTCATCGAATTCAAATGAGATGCATTTTCTACTTGCTAAATAGTCACAAATATGTACCAAAATTTCTTCTTTAGTTTCTGGTATTGGTAAAATTTCTTTACCTTGATAATTTTTATTCCAAATGCCCATATGTGATGCGATTACTCTTTCTAGAAAATCTAATTCGTGCTCATTCAACGAAAGATTATTTTTGTTTTTTTCAACAAATTCCATAGATATAAGTGGATGTTCGGCTATAGTATGGATTTGCTTTTTTTCACCCATTTTAAATCCATCATGAATTATTAAGCCAAATATAATTATATCTTTTTCAGTTGCACTATAACAATTTCCTATGATTGGATTTTCTAAAAGTTCATGTGCTATTCTAACTGCTGCTTTTGTATGTTTTAATAAACCCTTTTCTTTTGATGCATAAATTGGATGATATTTACCACTACTAGATGCAGGAACATTAAAAAAATATTTTGGTAATTTTTCTATTAAATAACAAGCATCTTTTTTTATTCTGTCTTCTTTTATATATCCAATTTCTGTTTCGAATTCTTTTATTTTATCCATAATTCCTCCTATTTATTCATAAAATTATTATTATATAGTGACATGAGTATTGAACCGATTGAATTTCCTAAAATCATTAAAAGTAAATAGTATATAGTATTTATATTCCATATATTTGCTATACTAAAATAAAATATATTTGCAATGCAATGTTCAAAGCCACATAAAATAAAGCAAATTACACATATAAATATACAAATTATTTTTTCAATACCTTTTTCATATTTTTTAAATGTATTTACTGCTATATACATTAATATTCCACAAAATACAGATAAAATAAATATACTTAATTCGCTATCATTTAATTTAATTATAGAAATTTCTTTTGCGACATTACTTAGATTATTAAATCTAGTTAAATTAATTAAATTTCCAACTAAAAATGCCCCAATAAAATTACCTATTAAAGTAAATAGTAATTCAAAAATATATGATGGTTTATTGTTTAATATATATCCAATTTTTCCAGTATACAAATTCATATTATAAATACATATTGAAATTAAACCAATTGAAAAAATAAATGCTCCAATTATTTTATTGGTAATTGATAAATAAGCAATACCACCTATTCCGATCATAACTCCTGCATATATTCCTTTGATTAAATAATTTATATTTTTCATAATTACCTCTTTTTTAAATATATAAGTTTTAAAAAGAGCACTTAATCTCAAAGATTGAGTGCCAACTCTTAATTTATAAATTAAGTTTTTTATTTATATGGCGTCCCCGATTGGAATCGAACCAACGACCTATCGCTTAGGAGGCGATCGCTCTATCCTACTGAGCTACGAGGACACAAAAAAATTATAACACATTAAAATGCTATAATCAATTATTTTAATTTTTAATAATACATATACTTTTATTTGTTAAATCTAAATTTTTTATTATTTCATTTAATTCATCGATATTCATATCTTCAATTAAATCGTAAATATTTGTATAATTATCATTATAAAGAACGTTATTATTAACTATCATTCTATTAGTTTCTGATATATCATCAAACATGTATATTAAGTTACTAATATATGATTTCCTCTTTCTTTTTAAATCGCATTCTTCAATTTTAATATCTTTAAGTTTTTTATCAATTCTCTTTATTACCTCTTTATAATTATTTGATTTAAATATTAATATAAATGCTTTATGAGAATTAGTATCAAGAGATTCTATATCAATTGGTGTTTCAATTAACTTATTTTCTTTTAATTCTTCATAAAGTAATGAAGTTTCTTCAAATAATATATTAAATATAGTCGATAAATACATATTTCTTTTCTTTTTTTCTATATTTTCTAATTTCTTTGTTGGAATTTTTATGCCATAGCTTATATAAGGTGTATTAATATTCATATTAATTATTTCTTCTTCTTTATACACTTTATCTTTTTCTTCTATATTTTTTATTTCTATTTTCGTTTTTTTAAACTTTTTATTTTTTTGATTTTCCTTTATTATTTCAATAGCTTCATTAGGATTAACTTTACCAGTTATAGTAATAAACATATTAGACGGTTGATAAAATACATCATATGCTTTTTTTAAATCTTCCTTTGTTATTTTTGTTATATCTTCTACACTACCGCCTATACTATATCTTATTGGATTATTATTAAATAAATTATAAATATTCTTTTCATATATAATTCTATCTGGTATATCATCATACATTTTTATTTCTTGTGCAATAATTCCTTTTTCTTTTTCTACATTTTCATCAGTAAAATATGGATCTTGTACGAAATCCAATAAATAATTTAAATTTTCTTTAAAATTATTATTACCTGCAAAAATATAATATGTATTGTGATAGTTTGTTGCAGCATTAGAGTATGTGCCTGTTCTTCCAAAAAATGTAAATGGTTCTACTCTATTTTTTTGTTCAAACATCTTATGTTCTAGAAAATGTGCTACTCCATTAGGTAATTTTACAAATTTATTATTATATTTGAATTCATAATTACAACCACCATATTTTGCAGTAAAAGTTACAAAAGTATCTAAGACATTATCATTTGGAATTATATATACTTTCATTCCATTTTCTAATGTCTCTTCATATAAAGTTTCATTAAAAAATTTAATATTATTTTTCTTCATAAACACTTCCTTCTAACAAGTATATAACAGACATTTTTACTTTGTTTGCAAAATTTTGTATATCATTTTTTGTAACTTTGTTATAATTTTCTATTTTTTTATCAATAGTTTCTGAATTAAAAACTTCAATTCCAAAATAATAATTAATTATTCCACTTGGACTATCTAAAAGCGTTTCTATTGATGAGATTAGTTCATTTCTTACACTATTTATTTCATCATCAGTTATTCCTTTTTTCATGCCTTTAATATCATTATTTATTATTTTTATTACTTCATTATATTTATTTGCACTTATTCCTGCAGATATTATTAATATTGAATTTGGACCTTTTGTTAAAGTTTGTATGGAGTATGCTAAAGATTTTTTTTCTCTAACATCTAAAAATAATCTTGAATTGGAACTTCCACCTAATATAGATGCATATATTGGAAGTACATATCTTCTTTCAAATTCCGTTAAATCTAATATTTTGCATACTATTGACAATTTAGATTGTTTTAAATTTGGCATATTATTAGTTATTTCTTTTACTTTATCACATTTATCATAGATAACATATGGATTAGTTTTATCCATTTTTATAGTATTAACAATAAATTTTTCACTAAAATAATTTTTTATTTTTTCTTTATCAAAAGTTCCAATTATAAATATATCTATTTTGTTAGTTTTTAAAATCTTTTTATAATATTCATATAAGCTTTTTTCATTTATTTTTTCTAGATCTTCTTTATATCCCCATAAACTATATGATATTGGGTCATTTTCTAATGTTTCAAGTGATTTATTTAATGCATATATTTCTGGGTTTTCTTTTTTTGAATCGATTGATAAGCCAATTTTTTCTTTTATAAAATTTAGGGATTTTGAATCAAATTTTTCGTTTTCTACATTTGGATTAAATAATATTTCAAATAAAAAATCAATGCATTCAAAAATAAATTTATCATCTGTGTATTTTTCATTTAAAAATTTAATATCAATATAACTATTTATTAGATTTCCAAATTTTAAATTTGAATGACCTATACTCATTGAATATAAATCTTCTAATTTCAATTGAAATAAACGATTAGTATTATATTTTTTGGTTGTATAATATAATGTTTGAAATAGTACTTTTCTAATTGTTATTTCTTCTTTTTTTACTTTTTCTCTAAAATTTACTGATATTGTATTTGTTTTAAATTTATCTGTATTAATAAAATGTAAATTGTAAGAACCCATATCTATTTTTTCGTAATCCATAGTTACCTCCTCATTTTATTATTATATGAAAAAAAAGCACATTTTATAAATTTAAGATGGAATCTAGGGCAAGTTCTATCATTATTTTCGTGCTTTTTTCTCTTTCAATACTTGTTATTTCTTCTTTTGTTATCAAATTATCCGATACCGTAAGAATAGTTGCTGCTTTTTTGTTTAAAATTTTAGCATTTGTAAATAAAGCAAATGTTTCCATTTCAACTCCCAGACAATTATACTTAAGATATTCTTCATATCCATTATTATAAAATGTGTCTGTATTATGAATATTGCCCTTTATTATATTTATTCCCTTGTTTTTTGCAGTTTCCTCTATTATTTCATTTAAAAATGAATTAGATGGTATTGATGGCTCATTATATCCCATATTTATACCATAAGATGTATTACTATATGAATTATCAACTAGTATAATATCATATAATTTTATTTCTTTTTTGTAACTTCCGCATGTACCAATCCTTATTATAAAATCTACATCATACTCATTAAATAATTCGTGTGAATATATTCCAATGCTTGCATTACCCATACCACTTGCCATGACTGTAACTCTTTTATTTTTATAGTACCCAGTATACGCAAAAATATTTCTTGTACTGCTTACTAAGGTATAATTATTTAAATATGTTTCTGCAATAAATTTTGCTCTTAAAGGATCTCCAGGCATTATAACAATTTTTGCTATATCTTCTTTTTTTGCATTAATATGTACTGTACTCATATCATCACCCACTTTAAGTATATCAGAAAAAATTTAAAGAAACAACGTTGTAACTTATTATTTTTCTTTGTAGACAAGTAAATAAGTTTATTATTCTTAAATTTTAATAAATTACTCATAATTATTAATAAACTTGACATATTGTTTAGCAAACGTATTGATTTTTTATAATATATTTGTTAAAATTATTTTGTTTAAATGACGGAGGTGAAAATATGCCAAATATAAAGAGTGCAAAGAAGCGTGTTAATGTTATTAAAAGACAATCTAATGAAAACATTCCTACAAGAGGAAGTATGAGAACTGCTGTTAAAAAAGCTGTTAAAGATGTTGAAAATAAAAGTTTATTAAATGATGCAGTTAAGAAAATTGACAAAGCTGCTAGTAAAGGTGTTATTACAAAGAATACTGCTGCTAGAAAAAAATCACGTCTTATGAAAAAAGTCAATTCGAAGTAAAAAATTACTTCTTTTTTTTTATTTTTAATGTATAATATTTTTAGGTGATAAAAATGAAAATACTTAAATTTTTTGTGGTTGTATTGAGTTTGTTTGGATTATGTACATTCTCGTATGGGTATTTAAGTAAACATGAGGTTTTTAGTACTATAAAAGAACTTTATAATAGAACTCCTTCTACCCTTGTTAACAACAAATATTATATGTATGATAAAAATGTAAATACTGATTTTATTAGAGTTACGGATGATTTCATTGTAAATAATAAAGATGAAATAATAAATATTTATTATACAATAATAGCATCAGGTATGAATAATTTTACATTTTTCTGTGATAAGAATTATTCTAATTGTATTAAAGATGTCCTTAGTTTGAATGATGATACTATTTTATTATCTCAAATGAATAATTTTGTTAGTGTATATAATTCTTTTAAGAGTATAAAAACTACATATACAAATAATGGAAAAATTACTCTTTCTATTGATAGAGTATATAGCGATAGTGATATTAATAGAATTAATAATGAAATAGATAATATATATAATAAAATTGTAATAAGTAATGATATGAAGGAAAATATTAAAAGTGCTCATGATTATATAATAAATAACACTAAATATAATGTTAACGATGAGAAAACTAGTATTCCTACTGATTCTTCTACTGCTATTGGTGTATTTTTTAATGGGCTTGCTACTTGTAATGGTTATACTGATGCTATGGCATTATTATTGGATAAAATGAATATTAGTAATGTAAGAATATCTAATGACTCTCATATATGGAATTTAGTTAAAATTGATGATAAGTGGTTACATCTTGATTTAACTTGGGATGATCCTATAAATAATTTAAATCAGGATTTACTTGTATATGATTATTATTTATTAAATAATGATGAACTATTGAAAGCAGATAAAGATTTGGAAGAAAATGATCATTTATTTGATAAGGAAATATATAATTTTGTTAGTTAAAAAAATAATCAATTTTGATTATTTTTTATATAGTTTATTACCTCTTCTATTGTTTCTTTAAAATTAGTTAAATTAACATTAAACCATTTAACATTCATCTTATTATTTATCCATGTATATTGCCTTTTTGCATATCTTCTACTATTTCTTTTTATAAGTTCTATTGCTGTTTCTAATGATATTTCGTTATTAAAATATTTATATAATTCTTTATATCCAATAGCCGTTTTAACTGGGTTTGTTTTTATATCTTTGTTATATAAATTCGCTACTTCATCAATTAATCCATCATTAATCATTTCATCTACTCTATCATTAATTCTTTTATATAATACATCTCTATTTGTTGTAAGACCAATAAAATAAACATTATCATATAGTAATTTGTTTTCATTATTAGTTATACTTATATTATTATCTAGTTTTTGTAAATATCTTATTAATCTTTTTCTGTTATTTATATGTATATCGCAAGATGAATCTTTTTTCATTATTTCTTTCATTATTTCTTCATTAGTTAAATGATCATAATTTGATTTCGTTTCTTCTAAATCAAATCTATAATCATATAATAGAGCTTTAATATATAAACCAGTTCCTCCAACTATTACAACATTTTTATCTTGATCTAGTAAATCTTTTAAAACTTTTCTGCCATCTTTTTGGTAATCACATACAGAATACTCATCATTTACGCTTTTTATACTTAAAAGATGATGCTTTATACCTAAAGTATCTTTTATCTTTGCAGTACCTATATTCATTTCTTTATATATTTGCATAGCATCTGCATTTAATATTTCTGCATTAAACTCTTTTGCTAGTGATAGACTAAGTTTTGTCTTTCCTATACCAGTTGGACCAATTATTACTATTATTTTATGCATTTTTAATTCCTATTACTTTGTTTTTATATTTATTATAATTTTGTTTTATTTTTTCTTTTTTATTTCTTTCAGCCATTAAATTGTTAAGTGCAGTAATTCCCCTTGCACCAATAGAATAAGTTCTTTTAGAATCATCATCTAATAAATAGAAATATCCAATTTCCTTTTGAGATTCATATAATTCTTTAAATTCAGACATAGGAACAAATAATTCTACCATAACTTCAGATTCATCTATAAAACCATTTCTGTTTAAATAACTTAATAATGCATAAAAACATTCGTTGTTTTCGTTAAATGCAATATCTAATTCATATTGCTTTTCATTTTTAATTATTTCAGCAACAGCAAAAGCTCTTTCATATAAAAGCTTATTTGAATATATAGATTTTCCAAATATCTTCATTAATAATTTATCTATATATGTTTGATCATCTAAATAATGCAAGTTTTCAAAATCAACATTTGCACTTATCATATTTTTTATTTCCATTATATTATACATATTTATCACATCGCTCTCTTAAATAATTTTTCTAATTCATAGTTTGAATAAAATATAATTGTTGGCCTTCCATGAGGACAAGTATATGGGTTCTTACAATTTCTAAGTTTATTTATAAGTGTTTGCATTTCATCAATACTTATATTATCATTTGCTTTTATACTCGCTTTACAACTTACAGTCATGGCAACTCTATCATTAAATTTTAATATATCAAAATTTTTTTCTTTTGAAATTATTAATTCAATAATCTTTCTTATTGCAAGTTCTTCATTTCCTTTTGGTAACCATATAGGATGACTTCTTATAATAAATGAATTAACTCCAAATTCTTCTATATCAAAATGCATATTTCTTAGTATATTTAAGTTTTCTTTTACTACTATATATTCATTAAATGGTAGTTCAATATTAATTGGAATTAACATATCTATCGATTCAGTTAAATTATTTAAAGCATAATAATAGTATTCATAGTTTACTCTTTCATTCGCAGCATGTTGATCTATCATATACATACCAAGTTCATTTTGACATATTATGTATGTTCCTTTTACAAGTCCAACAGGATACATCATTGGTACTTTTTCTTTTTCTTCTTTTATAACTTCTTTATATATTGGAGTTTCTTCTTTTACTTCAAGATTAAGAGTAATTTCTTCATAACTTTCATTTGGTTTTTCATCTATATCTTCGTAATTATTTATAGTATTTACCATTATATTATTAATAGGAATATCATATTCCTTATTCTCTATTTTTGGAATTAATCTAATTTTCTTTAATTCTTCTGATATAGTAGAACTAATTAATTCTTTTAGTTCTTCTAATTTTCCAAACTTAACATCTTGTTTTGTTGGATGTATATTAACATCTACCAAAGAAGTATCAACATCAATTTTAAGTACAACTATTGGATATCTATCATCTGGTTTAAATGTATGATAACTATCATTTATCGTTTTATTAACTTCTTGGTTTCTAACTACTCTACCATTTACTATTGTAATCATATGATTTCTACTACTCTTAGTAACTTCTGGCATACTTATATAGCCATATATGTTGTATTCACCATCAGTATTATTTATCTCAATCATTTTTTTAGTAATATCTATACCATATATATTGTTTATTACTTTAAGTAAATTGCCATTTCCACTAGTATTTAATAATGTCTTCCCGTCATTAGTAAGTATAAATGAAATATCAGGATAACTAAGTGCTATTTTATTTATAAAATCTGAAATATTTGCTAGTTCTGAATATAAACTACTTAAATGTTTAAGACGTGCAGGTGTATTATAAAAAAGTTTTCTAACTATTATTTCAGTTCCACATCTTGCTTCACAACTTTCGTTAGTAATTATTTTCCCACCTTTAATTAATATGTACGTACCTTTATCCCCTGTACTTGTTTTTAAAGATACCTCACTTACTGATGCGATAGATGGAAGTGCTTCACCCCTAAATCCAAGTGATGAGATTTTAAATAAATCATCTTCACTTTTTAATTTGCTTGTTGCATGTCTTTGAAATGCTAAAACAGCATCATCATGATCCATACCTACTCCATCATCAGTAACTTTTATTTCAGTAACACCACTATTTATTAAATCAACTCTTATGTTACTACTTTTAGCATCTATACTGTTTTCTACTAATTCTTTTACTATTGAAACACATTTTTCAATTACCTCTCCCGCTGCAATTTTATTAGCAAGTATTTCATCCATGACTTTTATATTACTCATATACTTCACCAATATAATTTTAACACAATTAAGAAAAAAACTAAATAATTAATGCTTATTTAGTTAATTTTAATCAACTTAGTTTACTTTTATTTATGCATCTAATTTTAAGATGTATGGATTACTACTTGTCCCTTTACCATTCTCTATAAGGATATTAGATTTTAGATATATGGTCGGGAAAGCGGAAAACGAAAAAGCAGCGAAGCCGTTGACGACACGCCCATCACCAAGCACACCCCAGACACGGTTAGCATCATCAGGAACAGCAAGAGGCGACAACATCCTCGTAGCATCATTATAAGTACTTCCATAGTGCATCCAGTTATTGTTTTTACATTTATATGCAGATGAAACGTCTATCTTTGTATTACAATCATTTTCACTACTTGCATATGCCCAATCTGTTACATATGGTAAACCAATATATCCAGGCCATGTTGTTGTTCTTTCTACTGTATCATTACAATTATTTCCACTAGAGCATATCTTTCCATTAACGCTTCCTCTTTCTTCTTTGTAAAATTCAACTGTATCAATTGATTCTGTTGTACTATCATATACATCATCCCATTTTATTGCTCCTGTATTCCATATGTGATTGTCTATTAATGTTTTTGCATTATTATCTAATGTGTTTGTTGGACATGTTGTTGTTTGATTATTTTCTCTATTATAACATGTTACACTTGTTCCTCCATAATACATTGTATTTAAGTAATTTTTTAATGCTGATTGACTCCATTCATTTACACCATAACCGCCATTTATACTTGATTCAGATGAGTCCCATGATAAGTTTCCTAGTTTCTCATTTCTTATTAGTTTAACATTATTACCAAATACTCCTATTATCCTCCATAACTCATTATTAAAACTTACATAATTATTTGGATCACTTCCATAATATCTTATATTTTGATCACTTGTATTATCTATCTTTAGTCCTTCTCCATCATACTCTAGTAAATTTGTTATATATTCTGTTGCTTTCATTCCATATGTTGGTTTTGTTATTTCTTTTACTTCTGCATTCTCTTTTGTTCCATTTGTTATTTTTAATCCATCAAATTTTCCTTTTCCTGTTATACTTACTTTTGCATTTCCATCACTATCAAATGTTATTTTACAACTTGCATAATCTTCATCATTTATCTTTGCTACATCTTTACAAGTTATTTCTTCATCTTTTCCTAGTAGTTTATCTGATACTTTCTTCTTTTCTGCAGTATCTGCTATTAGTTGTGCTGAATTTTTAAATGAATCTTTTTTTGATGTTTCTATTACATCTAATATCCTTGGTATTGCTATTACTAATATTACTGCTAGTATTACTATTACTGCTAGTAGTTCTATTAGTGTAAATCCACTTTTGTTCTTTTTCATATTTTCACACACTCCCTATTTATACTATATGCCTATTATACACACCCACCCCTTATGTTTGTCAAGAGAATATATGTTCTTTTTTTAAATATGAAAAAATCCAGTACAAATTAATGTATGGATTTATATAATTTATTATATTTTTTAGAATCTTCCTCCTCCGGAGCCACCTCCACCAGAGAAGCCACCGCCTCCTCCGCCTCCAGAGAAACCACCACCAAAGCCACCACCTGATGAACTATTTGACGATGCAATTTTACTTTTTGCTTCAGTTACAGCGGCACTAACACTTGTTGCTATACTTCTATTTATTGCATTATTTATAACCCAATAATCTCTCATATTCATTCCACTTATATCATCATTTAAATTAGGTACTTTAACTTCCATTTGTTTTCTTAATTTATCAGCAAGTCCAAATATATTAGCATATACTAAATACTTTTCCCATAATGCAATTTCTGGTAATTCTTTCTCACTAAAAGTTCCAAAATCATTTAAAAAATTCCTAAGTGCATGCCACTTTGTATATAATTCATTGCCATTTGCAGTTCTCTTCTTAAATGCAATTATATAGATAAGAAAAACAAAACTCATTATTAAAGATATATACGAAAGTTTAGTTATTGAAATTACTGAAAAAGATAACATAATTCCAATTACTGCATATAATGCTGGCAATAATTTTTTCGTTCCATTATTTTCATAAAAGTTTTCTTTTTTTGCAATTTCAGTGCATTTATTTATCCATTTATTATATTTTGCTATAAATTTTCTTGCACTAGATTCACTTCTTGAAGTCGTTTTTAAACTATCTAAATCAAACTTAGCACCATCACCATATTCACTTACTAACCACGCTCTTAACCATTTTTCTTCATCTGTTAATTCTTCTTTTAATCCGTTATCATTAAGAATTAATGTATATTTCTTTACATCTTTATTCTTAAATATTCCTTCTTTTGCCATGTATTCTTCTATTTTGAATCCTTTTTTATATATTATATTTAATATAGAAGAAGATAATCCATTACTAGTTATATTCCTAGTCATTAAATATTCTATAGTTTCAGGTGAATGATTAGATGGAAAATCTCTAAAATACTTCCCTGTGAATGTACTTTTATATTCTTTATCATATTTTTTATAAACAACTATGAATATAATTACAGCACCTACCATCCAGCCAACAATTGCTAAATTAGATAACATCTGAATTCTAGCCATTCTTTTTTGATACTCTTCTAATTCCTTTTTTTGTCTTTCTCTCTCTTCATTCGCTTCATTTGCTAATCTTGTTTCTTCTTCTACTATACTATTAAGTGCATCTTTATTTGTCTTTTTATTAGTATTAACTAATGAATTATCAAATGCCATTCTTATATCTACTGCCGTATATTGATAATAATCATCTATTGTAAATATCGCATATTCTTTATTTTCATCTAAACTTATATTCCCCCATAATGGTCCATGTGCCCATGCCCTTAATGTTTCTGATTTCTTTGGTAATTTTACTTTTATCTCTACTTTGTCTAAGTTCTCTACAAATGAACTTGATAACATATTTAATCTTAATTCTGCTATATCATTATGTTTTACTATTACATTTTTTAATATATATTCTACATAAAATGCCTTATTTCTCCAACTTGGATTATATAACATAAATGTATCTATATTTCCTTTTTGATATGTATATTTTAAACTATCTCCCTTATTTGCATATGTAACCTCATTAAAGCATTCTCCTACATTTTCAATCGGATTATTTTTATCCGCTTCACATACTTTTATTATTTCTAAATCATCTGCACTATAAATACTATTTTCATCATAATATTTATACTTTAATTCTAATTTAAATCCATTATAACTTCCATCTATTGCTATTGCTTCTTTTACATGCAAATCTCCATTTTCTAGTATTTCTATATCTTGATGCATTAAACTTGCATTTACCATAAATGGAAATAATAATATTGACACTAAAAATAACAACTTCTTCATCCTATCACTCCTATGATTAAATTATAACATAATATTTATTCTAAAAAAAGAAAAAATGACATAAGTCATTATCTTCCTCCAGCACCACCTGTGCCTCCTCCACCAAAAGAGCCACCGCCACCTCCTGATGAAGAATAACTAGATGCATATGTCATACTTGTATTACTAATTGTATTTACAAACATAAATGTATCATAATCAAATCCATAATTACTATTTTCTATTATTTCTGGATATAATTTCTTAAATTGTTTTGCTACTTCTTTCGCTATACCAAATATTTGTGCATACATTAAATACTCATCCCATAACTTAACTTCTATTGGTTCTTTTTCTCCTATTTTTGAAAATTCTGTTAAATACTTCTTAAGTCCATACAATTTCTTTCCTTCAGAAATAAACATATCATCTACATACACATTAGTATAAAATAAACCTTTTTTACCTTTTTGTTTTAAATACCCTTCATTAACTAATACATTCCCCTCTTCATTCAATAAATCATCAAACCATTTAATTATTTTATTACTATTTTTCTTACACCATTTTTCAAATTCTTTACTTTCTAAAATATTATCCTTTGATGCTTCCTTTAACATATCATATAACTTTTGTTCAATCTCTCTATCAAAAGTACTTTCTCCTAAATTCATTGCTAAATCTTTATTATTTATCTTTGTTATAGATATTTTATCTTCTTTAACCCATTTTAACAATATTGCACCAAATATATCTGTTTTCTTTTTAGTTAAATAATAAGCAACACTTATAAAATATGCCTTATATATATCTTTATTACATGGTATATCTCTAAAATTAGGTAAATTCTTATCCATTTTCCTTTTATTCTTACCAAAATCTAATTTATAATTTCCTACAGCATTAAATGCACTACTACACAACATTATTACAAAAAACATAGTTATACCAAAAAACACAAACATTACTATACCAATTATTTTTTCTACACGTGATTCTTTTTCATACTTTATTGCATTTTCATTTGCCATATCTAAGTAATAACTAAAATCTTCATCTAACTTACTTGATAAATTAAAAGAATTTTTATCAAATTTTACAAGTATAGTAACATATTCACTATCTTTTAAAGAACCATTACTACTAATTTCTATATGACCATCACTATTTCGAACTTCCATACCACCTTTACCATACAAGTAAAATTGAGTATCATCGTCATATTCAAAATCACTATATATATTTACATTAACACTTTTAAATTGTCCACCATTATTATATGGCAAAAGTGTCCAATAAATCATATCTGAATCATTTAAACTTCTTACAAAATTTGTAATCTTATACTTAGATATATATTTATGTCTACCAAAACTAGTTTTACCAAAACATATTTCTATTCCATTTTCTACATAATTAAAACCATTCTTATATTGTTTATCTTCTAAAGAACCATCTACATCCCAATCATCAATAAATGTATATTGCTTATTATCCATAGAAACACTAAAATCACTAAAATCACTACCATCATAATTATAGTACGAATGATAGAACTCACTTCCCATGTCACTAGTTGCATCCCACACCTCTGTCACATATGCATCACCATTTGAATTAATATATATATCCATATCAAAATCATGTACTTCATCTGCACTTGCTATAAACGGAAATACTAGCAACATTAAAAATAATATTTTCTTCATAAAATCACCACTCTGAGTATACCATAGAAAAAGAAAAAAACTTACAAATGTAAGTTTAAAATGAAACCTTAGGTGCATTCTTTGCTTCTTCACCAGCTTCAAAGTATTTAACTTCCTTAAAGTGAAACATAGATGCGATTATATTTGATGGGAACATCTCATATTTATTCATATAAGCAAGAACTGTATCATTATAAAATTGTCTTGCATAAGCAATCTTTTCTTCCACATCCTTTAAATCAGTTTGAAGTTGAATAAAATTCTCATTCGCTTTTAATTCTGGATATGCTTCTGTTAAAACCATCAATCTTCCTAATGCCTTATTCAAATCTCCACTAGCAGCCATTTCCTCTTCAGGAGTTTCTGCAGTTTTAAATTTGTTTCTAGCTTCTATTACAGCATTTAAAGTTTCTTTTTCATGTTTAGCATACCCTTTTACTGTTTCTACAAGATTAGGTATTAAATCAAATCTCTTCTTAAGTTGAACCTCTATTTGAGCCCATTGGTCTCTTACCTTATTTCTTAACACAACTAATTGGTTATATGTGCTTGCAATAAACAAAACTATTACTGCTATAACAATCAAAATTATCCACGCCCATGTTGGCATAATATCATCCTCCTTAATAAAAGTATATCACATATTATAATTTTTTTGAATATATATTTATTTATTTGACAGAATAAATATGAAAGGTGTGATTTTATGGATATAAGAAGTTACATAAGAAATAATTTTAAAGATGATGATACAAATACAATAAAAGAATCCATTTGTGAATCAATAAAAAGTAAAGATGAAGTTTTATTACCAGGACTAGGAGTATTTTTTGAACTTTTATGGAACAACTCAAATGAAGAAGAAAAAAATAATATCTTAGAAAAAATTTATAACAATATAAAAAAAGAATAATTATAATTCTTTTTTATTTATAAAATTCCATGAATCTTTACACATATCTTCCAATGTTTTAGTTGCTTTAAACCCTAATTCCTCTTCTGCTTTTTTTGGATTAGAATAACATATAGCTATATCTCCTGGCCTTCTTCCTACAATTTTATATGGAACTTCTTTATTTGTTTCACAACAAAAAACCTTTATTATTTCTAAAACACTATATCCTTTTCCTGTACCTAAATTATAAATATATATTCCTTTATTTTCTTTATTAAGTTTTTCTATTGCCTTTATATGTCCTTTAGCTAGATCAACTACATGTATATAATCTCTAACCCCTGTTCCATCTGGTGTATCATAATCATTTCCAAAAACGGATAATTCTTTTAAAGCACCCTGTGCAACACGTACTATATAAGGCATTAAATTATTAGGTATACCTTGTGGATCTTCACCCAAAAGTCCACTCTCATGAGCTCCTATTGGATTAAAATACCTAAGTATTGCTATATCCCAACTATTATCAGAATTATACAAATCTTTTAATATTTGCTCTATAAATACCTTAGTTGTTCCATATGGATTCATAGCATCCCCAGTTTTACATTCTTCTGTTATAGGTACTACTTCTGGATTACCATATACAGTAGCTGATGAACTAAATACTAATTTTTTTACATTATACTTTTTCATAATATCGAGTAATACCAATGTTCCTGAAACATTATTTATATAATATTGTAGTGGTTTTAATACTGATTCAGAAACAGATTTATATCCAGCAAAATGAATTACACTTTCTATATCTTTATTTTCTTTAAATACTTCTTCTAATTTTTCCCTATTTGTATAATCAATCTCATAAAACTTAAAATCTTTATTTGTAATTTCTTTAATACATTTCAAAACATCTTTCTTACTATTAGAAAAGTTATCTACAACTATTACATCATCACCCTTATTTAATAATTCAACAACAGTATGACTCCCAATATAACCAGCACCACCAGTAACTAAAATTGACAAATTATCACTCTCCTTTACTTATTTCTTAATACACCATTATATTCTTTACTAACACATGAAATTATATTTTCAAATGATTTAGTAACCTCTTCATCAGTTAAAGTCTTTGATATATCCTGATATGTTATCTTAAATGCAACTGATTTTTTACACTCTTCTATATTATTAAATACATCAAACACATCTACATTATTTACTATTCTTCCACCTTTTTTATATATAGTATTTATTACATCACCCACACAAACACTATTATCTAATATAAATGCCACATCTTTTACAACTGATGGATATTTTGGTATTTCCTTTGATTTGATATTTTTTGTCTTAATATCAAATATTTTATCCAAATTAAGTTCACACACATATATATCTTTTTTACTTATAGTTGGATGTGGTTTACCTATATAACCAACACTAATATTATCAATCAATATTTCTGCTGATACACCCTTATGATAATATACATTATTATTTTCCCTTAATTTGTATCTATTTAATACCCCTAAATAATCAAATAAATTCTCAAGTACACCTTTTATTAAATAAAAATCAACTACCATTTTATTTCCCCAACTATTATCTATATAATCCCCACTCATTAATATTGCAAGTTTATTAGTTTCTTTATACCCATCTAAAATATAATATACCTTACTTATTTCATATATATTTATATCTTTTATATTTCTTGACATATTATAATCAGCTACTTTTAACAAAGATGGAATTAAACTATATCTCATAATTGATTTATCCTCAGTAAGAGGAGATGCAACTTTAATATATTCAAAGTTTTCATCTTTAAATAAATCTATCTCTTTTTTATTTACAAGTGAATAAGTTATTACTTCATTAAGAGAAAGAGCTGATAACCTATTTTTAATATCTTTTATATACCTGTTCTTAGACAAATACTGTCCTCTTTTTATTTTTACAACTGGAAGAGTACCCTTCATATTATCATATCCATACATTCTTCCTATCTCTTCTATAATATCTTCTTTTATATTCACATCTAATCTTCTTGTTGGGACATATACCTTAAATACATTATCTTTTTCCCTACATTTAAAATTCAATCTATCTAATATATCAATTACATCTTCCTTTTTAACATCCATACCAAGTACACTAACTATCTTATCCAATGATAAAAGAATTTCCTTATCATTTAAATCTCTATCATTAAATCCAACTATTCCATTTAATACAGTTCCATTTGCATACTTTTCCAATAAATAAGCAGCCCTATTTAAAGCAGTTTCTATAATATTAGGATCTATTCCCTTTTCAAATCTTAAACTTGCTTCACTTCTTAATATCTCTTTTGAAGTATATCTTATATTATATGGATTAAAAATAGCTGCCTCTATTAATATATTAGTTGTATTAAGAGTTACCTCCGTATCAAGTCCACCCATAACACCAGCAAGTGCAACTGGATGATACTCATCTGATATAACTATATCACTATCCTTTAAAGTCCTTTTTACATTATCTAAAGTAGTAATCTCTTCTTTATCTCTGGCTTGTCTTATTATTATTTTTCCACCTAATTTATCTAAATCAAAAAAATGTAGTGGTTCCCCAAACTCAAGCATTACATAATTACTTATATCTACAACATTATTTATTGGTCTTATTCCTGATGACATCAACCTTGCTTTTATAAATGATGGACTTTCTTTTATAACCACATTTTTAACAATTCTTGATTTATAAGCATAACAATTATTAGTTTGATTTTCTATTTCAATATAATCACTAGTTTTTTCTTTTGACTCAGTCAAATTAATTTCAGGCATCTTAACCTTTTTATTATATATTGCACCCACTTCATAAGCCATACCAATCATACTTAGTAAATCACCCCTATTAGAAGTAAGTTCATAATCAGTATATGAATCATTATAATTTAAATACTCTTTTGCATCTACACCAACAGGAGCATCTTCATTTAATACATGAATACCCTTCTTATCTTCTTCTTTTACATACTTTGATTCAAGTCCCAATTCTGCTAAAGAACATATCATTCCATTAGATAAAACACCTCTTATTGTAGAACATTTTATTTCACCAGCTGGTAACTTAGCACCAACTTTTGCTACTATAACCTTTTGATTAGCACAAACATTAGGAGCACCACAAACTATTTTGTATATCTTATCGCCCAAATCAACTTCACAAACATTTAAATGGTCTGAATCAGGATGAGGATATTTAGATACAACTCTACCTACTACCAAATTAGTTGATGGGCATAATTCATTTATACTTTCATACTCATTACCAACTGATAGCATTTTATTTGCTATTACTTCTTTGTCATCAGTTACATCCACTAATTCCCTTAACCACTTATCACTAACTCTCATAATCCACCTTCTCTACCTTATCAAATTCTTTTAAAAATCTCATATCATTCGTATAGAAATTTCTAATATCAGTTATTCCATATTTAAGCATAGCAATTCTTTCAGGTCCAATACCAAAAGCAAAACCAGTAAACTTATCACTATCATATCCACACATATTAAGAACATTAGGATGAACCATACCAGCACCTAATATCTCTATCCATCCAGTATTTTTACATATGTTACATCCCTTGCCACCACAATTAAAACATGATACATCAACTTCTATACTTGGTTCTGTAAATGGAAAATAACTTGGTCTAAATCTTATTTCCCTACTACTTCCAAACATTCTTTTTGCAAATATTTCTAACGTTCCCTTTAAATCCGACATAGAAATATTTTTATCAACTACCAAACCCTCTATTTGAGTAAACTGATGTGAATGAGTCGCATCATCATTATCTTTTCTATATGTTTTACCAGGACATATAATTCTTATTGGAGTTTTCTCTATATTTTGAAGCATTGTTCTAACTTGTACAGGAGATGTTTGCGTTCTAAGCAATGTATCACTAGTTATATAAAAACTATCTTGAGTATCCCTAGCAGGATGTCCCTTAGGTAAATTTAACATTTCAAAATTATATAAATCACTCTCCACCTCAGGTCCCTCTAATACATCATATCCCATAGACACAAATAAATCCTCTACCTCATTTATTATTTTAGTTATTGGATGAATACTACCAACTCTTATCTTAGTACTTGGTAATGTTATATCTATTGCTTCACTCCTTAATTTACTCTCAAGTTCCTCTTTTTCTAACTTTTCTTTATATAAAGAAAAACTACTCTCAAGATAATTCTTAAATTCATTTATTATCTTACCAACTTCTTTTTTCTCATCAATAGATAGATCTTTCATAGAACTAGAAAATGTTTGTATTTTACTCTTCTTACCCAAATATTTTACTTTTAATAAAGACAAATCATTCAAATTACCTACACCAGATATCTCACTTTCAAATTCCTCTCTTAATTTAATTATTTCTTCTTTCATATTCCCTCCTATAAACAAAAAAATCCATAATCTAAGGGTTCAAAAAAACGGTACCACCTTAGTTCATAGATTCTATGCACTCTTCTCTTTAACGCAGAATACGTTATATCCTTTCAGATATAAAGCTCATTGGTGAATTCATAAAAGGTTACTGCTGATTCACACCAAACATCAGCTCTCTTTTAATACTTCTTTTATTACTACTCCAAATCTTCGCTTTTCGTGACTCATTATAACACAAAATTATCTCGTTTTCAATTATATTTAACGCCTTTAAAATCAAATATTTAAAATAATTTTTTACAAAATTAAAATTCTCTTTAAATATTTTTAATTCCAATTCTTTATAGTATCCTCCTCATACTTGTTTTTCCTAAAATACCTAAATTACTAATAAATTTAAATTAATGAATAATATTACTCATTAATCACTTCAATAATTTTCTCACCATGCGTTTTTATTTTAATTGGTGTTAATATATTTATTTTTTTTAACTCATCTAACGTTTTTGGTCTTAATTCAACTATTTTATCTAATTCATCGTTAGTTAATACATAGTAAGCAGGGATTTTCATTTGTGCCGATCTTTCTTTTCTAAATTGAATAAGTTTTTCTTTTAATAATTCTTTATCTGTTTCGAATAATTCTTTGCAATATTTTTCTTTATAATATTCATAGTAATCAATGTTATCATCTGATATTAAATTTATATAAGATTGAGCTTCCTTCTCCATATCATTTTTATTATCTACATAATCATATTTATTTCTATGTTCATACTCATATTGTATTTGTCTTACTAATGCATCTGCTCTTAAAACTTTATTTTTAATATCTTTAGGTGCCTTATATGTGTTTAATACAGTATCTTGATTTGCTGCTACCACTAATACTCTTCTATAATAATTAAAGTTTTTAGATGCAAAAATCCTTTTTAAACTAGATACATTATTTTCCCATATTTTTCTAACTACTTCCCTTTGTGCTTCTACTTGTCTAAGTGGTGAATACATTCCTTTTTTTACCTTTTTACCATTAATATTATACTCTCTTATAAAATCTCCTTTTTCATTAACAGTAATATTACCAACTAAATTTTTGCATTCAATATAATATGTAAATACAGGTGTTATAACTACATAATCGATTTGTGCAGTTAAATCCTTATATTTAAGTTTAACATCATGCAAAACATACATACCAACATTAGCTTTCTTAAGTTGATATTCAATCTCTTTTTCACCATCTAAGCCCTTTTTAATACAATACATTTCATTCTGAATATTGTCGTTTTTTGGATATTCACTATTTAACTTAGTTAATGCCTCATATCTATCTTGTAAATCGCTATTTTCCTTAAAAAATACTGTATCTTTAAATCTTAAAGCATCATTTATATATTCTATTATCGCCATACATTACTCCTTTACTTTCTAAAAAAAGCTAGCACAAAGTTTATCAATTATAGACCTGTACTAGCATATTTTTCATTAACCAAACTTATTTTTACAAAAATAAGCAATTGTCCGAATTAATTATATTCTAATAAAATACTTAACTTATTCCTTTTCGTATTTTTGATACTTTTATCTTTTTCTAAACAGTCATTAATTCCTTCTCTTTTTCTGCTAACAACGAATCAATATCTTTATTATATTTTGATATTAAATCTTGAATTCTTTCCATACCTCTTTTTTCCTCATCCAAAGGAAGTTCAAGCTTCTTGATATCATTATTTGCATCTTGTCTAACATTTCTTAGTGCAATTTTTGCTTCTTCCGCCATAGTTTTAACTTCTTTTACATATTCTTTTCTTCTATCCTCAGTTAACTCAGGTATTACTAGCATAACAACTTCTCCGTTATTATTTGGTGTAAGTCCTATATTTGCCTCATATATACCTCTTTCTATATCAGATATACACGATTTATCAAATGGCTTAATAACTAGTTGTCTTGCCTCTGGTACTGAAATAGTAGCAAGTTGTACTAAAGGTGTTTCAACCCCATAATACTTAACTTTAACACCATCTAATATTCTAGGATTAGCTCTTCCTGCCCTTACATTTGTAAATCTTTTTTCCATATTTTCAATTTGCTTTAACATTCTTTCTTCAGTCAATTTAATTATAGTTTCCATATGTCCTCCCATTTAATTATATATTAATTTTATTTTTTTATCTACATTTTTTAATAACTTCATTTATTACTATTTATTCTCTTATAAAAATTATCTTTAGTCATTACTATATGTCGCATCTTCCACACATAATTAACCCTATATGGAACATATAACTCAACTTTATTTCTACCAATAATAAACGTTGATTTATATATATGATGTATAACACCCTTTAATTCATCCAGATCCGTATTAATTAATTTTGGTTCACTAAAATTAATACCATCAATTGATTCACAATAATATATCTTATATCTTATTAAAAACACAAATACATATTTCCCATCCACATATTGAATCTCACCATGCCATATAAATTTATCAAAATTATTTACTTTTATATCTATCGGTTTACTAAACTCCTTTAAATCCCTACTCTCTACATATCTAATATTACCTTCATAATTTATATACCATATCTTATACAAACCATTATTTTTTACAACAGACATACTCATATATCTTTCTGGTGGATTATCTTTAAATATAACCTCTGGTTCTGACCAATTAATCCCATCTTTTGATGTTTGATAAAGCATATAATTATAGCCATCTCTCTTAACTACACCATCTACCACAGATTTTGTCTTTCTAAAAAAAAGTTCAAAATGATCTTTATCATATAACATAAACGGGTCTGAATAATATGCATCATCTCTATAAGGATTTGGATATCCACTTACAGGATTCTTTATTCCACTTGGTTCAATAAATTTACTTCCATCATTAGATACAAGAATAGAAGGATTTTCATAATAAGCATCATTAAATGGATATGGTGTTGCAACCATCCAATATTTATAACCACTAACACCATTTTTAAAATACAGTACCTTAGGATGAGTTACCTCACCAGAATTTTCATACGTTGGTATAGGTATCCATTCACTTAACTCCTTCACATCTTCAACTTCTATTATTGGTTTAATATCATAATCTATTTTTGGACCAGTATAAATAGTCGTTGGATAATTTATATAAGCATAAAAACCAACTATCAAAAACACAAGACAAACAGTTCCTGTTACCACTTTCTTTAACATACCTTACTCACCTAAATATATTGTAACACAAAAATCAAATTATTAAAATTTAAAAAAGAACTAATTATTTAGTTCCTTATAAAAATTATCCAAAGTCATTACCTTATGATACATCTTCCATCTTCCATTTACCTTATATGGAATATATAATTCAATTCCATTCCCTCTTAAAATAAATGTAGTTTTATATATATAATTATATGTTCCCTTTAACTCATCTAAATTAGTATTAATTAATTTCGGTTCATCAAAATTAATTCCATTTTTTGATTCAGTATAATATAAATAATTATTTCTAGTCATAAATATCAAATAATATTTACCACCCTTATATTGAATCTCACTATGCCACACACCTTTATCAAAATTCTTTATTTTTACATCTAGTGGTTTATTAAATTTCTTTAAATCATTAGATTCAATATACTTCATATTACAATCATAATTTGTATACCATATCTTATATAAATTACGTGTTTTAATAACAGATGGACTCATATATCTCTCATAAGAATCGTTTCGTAAAATTATTTTTTTACTAAACCACTTTATTCCATTTATAGATTCCATATGATATAGATAATTATACCCATTACTAATATATTTACCATTTTCTATCGAACCAGTTTTCCTATAAAATAATTCAAAATGATCTTTATAATATAATATAAATGGATCAGAATAATAAGTATCATTTTTTTTAATAGAAGGATATCCACTTATTGGATTTTTTATTCCTTTTGGTTCAATAAAATTAGTTCCATCATTAGACACTACTACAGATGGATTTTCTAAATAAGTATCATTATTTTCATATGGTGTTGCAACCATCCAATACTTATAACCATTAAATCCATCTTTAAAATACAATATTTTTGGATGTGTTACCTCATTAGCACCATCATAGGTTGGAATAGTTATCCATTCACTCACTTCATTAACTTCTTCCTCTTTTATTATTGGTTTATCTGTATTAGGTGAATCAATAGTAACTTGTACTTCCATAAATATATACATTACTATAGATAATAAAATTAACCCAACAATCCCACTTATTTTTTTTACCATATACTCCACCAGTGTATTAAAACACTATTTCCTTTTTTCATATCTTTTAATTATTTCATCTACTATTTTCTTACTAGCAAAACCATCTCCATATGGATTAGATGCATGACTCATTTTTTCATATTCTTTTTTATCAGTTAGTAATTTTTTTGCTTCTTTATATATTGTTTCTTCATCTGTACCAACCAATTTTAAAGTACCTGCTTCTATCCCCTCAGGTCTTTCTGTTGTGTCACGAAGTACTAAAACTGGTTTACCAAGTGATGGTGCTTCTTCTTGAACTCCACCACTATCGGACATTATCATATAACACTTATTTATATAATTATGAAAGTCAAATACTTCTAATGGTTCAATCAACTTAATTCTATCACATCTATCAAATATTTCATTAGCAACTTCCCTTACCTTAGGATTCATATGTATTGGATATATAACTTTGACATCATCAAATTCATTTACTATTCTTTTAATTGCTTTAAATATATGTCGCATTGGATCACCCAAATTTTCTCTTCTATGAGCAGTAACTAGAATAAATTTTTCATTATCTTTGATCCAATCCAAAACTTCATTACTATAATCTTCTCTTATTGTATATTTCATAGCATCTATTGCTGTATTACCTGTAACATAGATTTTATTCTCATCTATATTTTCATTAATTAAATTATTTTTACTTAAATCTGTAGGTGCAAAATACATATCTGTCATACAATCAACCATTTGCCTATTCATCTCTTCTGGATATGGACTATATTTATCATTTGTTCTAAGTCCTGCTTCTACATGGCCAATTGCTGTTTGATTATAAAAAGCTGCTAAAGCACCTGCAAAAGTAGTTGTAGTATCACCATGTACCAAAACTATGTCAGGTTTACATTCTTTAATAACTTTTTCTAAACCAGTTAATGCTCTTGTAGTAATATCACCTAATGTTTGACCGGATTTCATAATGTTTAAATCATAGTCAGGTTTTATATCAAATGTTTCTAGAACTTGGTCTAACATTTCTCTATGTTGAGCGGTAACACACACAATACTTTCTATTTCTTTTCTTTTTTCTAATTCCTTAACCAAAGGAGCCATCTTAATCGCTTCTGGTCTTGTTCCAAATATACTTAATACTTTAATCATAATTTATTCTCCTTTAAACCACACCATTTTGTTATAGACATATTATTTACATAAAAATTGCAACAAAGCAATAGTTAAAAATTAGATATTATGAATAAACTTATTTTAATTACATACATTTTACTTCTATTTCAAAATTCAAAATTTCAACTTAATAGTAATTAGATAGGTAATATTAGTCTCAAAACAAATTTAAACTTAGACATATCCTTTGATATATTTAATCTTGGAATTTTATAATTATCATCTTTTAAATCCGCTTTTCTATGCTCCTTGCCAGGTCCAAAAGTAAAAGCAAGTTTATATCCATTATCCTTTAAAGCAGATATGTATCCATCAGTTAAATCACCATGTGGATATGCAAAAAAGTTTGAATCTATAATATTTTTCATTAACTTAATATCTTCATTTACAACTTCATATGATTTACCAATTTGTTCATGCAAATCATATGTGTGTGAAGCAAACTCAATATTGGAGTATTCTTTCTTTGACTTTTCAATAGTTTCCCTATTCATATAATATCCTTCCTTTGAATCGATATTTTTTCCAACATAAAACACAACGGCCTTCATATCGTACTTTTTTAATAAGTCAAAAGCATACTGATAATTATCCATATATCCATCATCAAAAGTTATTAATATTGATTTATGTGATTTCTTGCATTCTCCTTTTTTCCAACAATAAAATTCTTCAAGAGACATACTTTTATATCCAAATTTTTTCAAATATTTTAATTGCTCTTCAAAATCTTCTCGATTTACCACCAACTTACTTCCAGACGTATTCAATTTTTGTGGAAGTACACCATGATATCCTAATATTGCAACTTTACTATCATTTTTAATATATATGACTGCATAAATTAATAATATTACTATGCACAATAAAATCAAAATTATCTTTTTCCTTTTTTTTATAAAATCTTTCATTCCTATATTTCCTTTCCTATCTCAAAATATATTACCATTTCATTAATATAACATTTCAAAGCAAAAGCACTACTATTTTACATAACCTTTATAAACTATTTTTTTATACTAATTAAGCTAACACCAAATATTATTATAAAAATTCCTATAACTTGAATTAATGTTATTTTTTCTTTTAAAAACACACACGATCCTACTAACACTAGCGTATTGACCAGTGCGACAGAAAGAGGCATTGCAATTGTAAGATTCATTTTATTTACAATTAACATCCACAAAATAAAACTACAACCATAGCAAAACAAGCCCATTAACATCTTTATCGAATAATTAATAGATATTCCAAATATGTTTAATGTTAAGTTACAATTAGTACTACCAAATTTAAACAATATTAATCCAGATGATGCCAATAAAACATAGCAAATAAACATAAGTATCATTTTATTCCTTCTTTCCATTATTTTCTACGCCTTCTTTTAACATTGAAACTTCCTGAATTAATGTTTTGATTTTTTCATTTTGTATAGAAATACTTGTAGTAATAATAAATGAAGTGTAAAACAAAAAGAAAAATCCAATTAAAAAAATCATATTTGATGTTTTTTCAAATCCCATTAGTTTAGACAAATTAATTATAATTGCAGGGAATAAAGTGACAATACTCATTATTATTATCAAAAAGATCCAAAATGAGGCATATTTCATAGTCATTTTTTTTCTTTTAACTCTATTTATTATTAAAAATAATTGAAGCAATAATAAACTAATTAAAGTAATCTTTAATGTTATACTCATTTTTTCACATCCTTTTTAGAAAAACTCGATATTATTATAGATAAACAAACACTAAACATATAATAAACACTCTTTAATGGTTTGATAGAAGATGAGCCAAATTTTCTTTCGTGCATTTCTACTGGAATTTCTTTTACTTTGTAACCATTTTTTATGAGTTCAGTAGTAGATTCTGGTTCAGGATATTCAAGAGGATAATGATTTGCAAAAAAATTAATTACATCTTTGTTTGCAGCTCTAAAACCACTTGTAGCATCATATATTTTTCTACCAGTGCATAATTTTATTAAAGAAGAAATTATTCTTATACCTAGTCTTCTAGCACTACTTGACTTAAATTTACTTAAATTTGATATAAATCTAGAACCAATAACAAAATCAAATCCATTTTTTATTTCGTCAACTAAATTATCTATATAATTCTCATCATGCTGACCATCACCATCAAATTGTATTGCAACATCATAGTTATTATTCAAAGCATATTTATATCCAGTTTGCACTGCGCCACCAATGCCAAGATTTTGCATTAAGTTAATGGTATGAAATTTATTTTTTCTGCATATTTCTTTTGTATTGTCTATACTACCATCATTAATAACAATATAATCAATTTCGTTATTTGACTTCTTACTATAATTGTTAATTTTTTTAATAGTATTAAATATATTTAATTCCTCATTATATGCTGGCACAATTATTAATACTTTCATATCTACACCTCCATAATTTGATTCTTTCATACAAAATGTCTAATCCAATTCCAATAACAATATACCTTAAATAGAACATTGAAATAGCATACCTACCAAATGCAAAGGTGTACGAATATAATGCAATTTGACTTCCATAAACAAGAATTATAAACAGCCATTCTTTAAATCTCTTTTTATCAAACAATATAACAACTGAACTAATTAAAAACATAACAATATCTACTTTTCTAGTTAGCTTAATAAAATCAGCTTTAACATTTAATACAGTATCCCAGTAAAAATAGTTATAAAAATTATCTATTGGCTTATAAAATAAATAAGATTTTAGCATTGACTCTTTATCCATTTTCCACCATTCACTCATACGATATTTTGCTTTCATACCATCATACTCTAGCAAATAAAATCTTGTCATATAATCCTTTTCTTCTGGATTATCTAAATAATATTTCATTTCCTTAGGTATTTTTTCGTCAACATTTTTTACATAATCCAACTCCTCATCTAGTGGAAATCCAACACCTTGGTATGTGCCTAATAAAAGTGGATTGCCTGATCCATATGTAAGCGGAATAAATTTTCCAAAAACTTTATAATTCCTATATGTCCATGGCATTAATAAAGCAATTAATACAACACCTGCAATTATGCATTGCTTCATTAACAAGTTAAAATCATATTTTTTAAGTAATAAATATACAAATAAGAAAATGGGAAAAATTCCTATATTTGGTCTAATAAATACTGCCATAATATAATACAATACTATTAAAATATAATCTTTTTTATTAGGCTTTATTGCTAATTTAAGAGTATGGTAAATTAATAATGAGAAAAGAAGTATATATGGTGTCTCAGTTAAAATCAAATTATCCATCCACACATAATCTATTGCTAAGAAGAAAAGACATGGAATAGTGGAAATGAATTTATTATTGGAATACAATCTTATTGTTTTATAAACAACATATATTGTACTTATTCCCATTAAGGACCATAATATTTTAAGTACATACATAAAAACATTTCCCGTACCAAAAACAAGAGAAATAAATCCAATCAAAAAAGTCATACCAGGCATTATTTGTGCAGATATTACACCATGCATTGTAATCTTTCCAGTTTGAGCAAATGTAATACCACTTGCTATGTAACTTGCATCATCGCTATTTATCGTATAGTCGATTCCTAAATCAATAGTAGTCAAAACATGCAGAAATAATGATACTACTAAAACCGCAATAATACACCAATTTTCTTTAATATACAATTTTATTCTATTATTTTTTTGGCTTTTCATAATATACTACTTATCCTTTCTTACCTTTATGATAAATTTAATATTATTATTCCAAAAACGTTTCAATCTTTTTGGTTCACATATAATTCTATAAAGCCATTCTAAATTTAATTTTATAAATAATTTTGGTGCTCTTTTTTTTGTTCCACTTAGTACATCAAATGAACCACCCACTCCAATGAAGATTCCTTTTTTAAAATCATTTAGATGATTATATATTAATTTTTCTTGAACTGGTATACCTAAAGCAACCATAACAATATCTGGATTTAATTTTCTTATATTTTCAAATTCCTTATCCTTATCATTAACATATCCATTAGTAGCTCCTACAAGTTTAATATTACAGTATTCTTTTTCAATAATTTGTTGCATTCTATCTATTACTTCTTGTTTACTGCCAAACAAATATACTTTTAAACCCTTTTCATTGGCATACTCTAAAAGAAATTTAGCAATATCAACACCAGCAATTCTTTCATAAACATTTATATTTAGCATTTTAGCTGCCTTAACGACACCAATGCCATCTGGTACCAATGTTACATTTTTATCCAGTAACATATTCCTTATCTCACTGTCTTTTTCACTCATCATAAAAGTTTCGGGATTTGCTGTAACAATAAAAGTTTTCTTATTACTATTAATTTTATCTTTTAATAATTCACAAAAATTATCAAAAGAATTTGTATACAATCTTTTAAATATTTTTTTCATAATTTCTCCTCAAGCAAATCTATCCATAGTTTTTTTATATTTTTTATTAAATATTTTTTGCTAGTCAACTGAGCCTCATTTGAATAGCTATAAATATCTTTGCAATTAATTAATTCAACTATCTTATCACTCATTTTTTTTATATTTCTATTTGATACTAAATATCCATTTTTATCATTTTCAATCAGTTCTCTTGCACCTGAAGCACTATCAAAAGCAACGCATGGCAATCCATAACTCATAGCCTCTATCAATACCAAACCAAAACTTTCAGTAATAGATGTCATAACATAAATTTTACTATTTAACATATACTTTTCAATTTCTGTTTGATCTAAGAAACCTGGCAAAATAACCGAACTTTCTAGATTATTTGTTTTTATATATTGTTTAATATTTTCGCTTTCTTCCCCATCACCTATCAAATAAAGATTTACAGAGGCATTGCTTTTTTTTACTTCTTTAAAAACTTTTAATAAAGTAACAAAATCTTTTTCTTTTGAAAACCTACCAATACTAATAACATTATTTTTGTCTAATTTAGATTGTGCTTTAGGCATACTATCAAGCACATTAGGAATATATATTACTTTTGGTTCAATAATTCTGCCACAGTAATACTCCTTAAGTTCTCTCGAAACAACTACAAAATAATCAAATTTTGAAACCGACTTTATTAATTGACTAACATACTTAATATCATCATTATGATAATTATGTTCAGTTGCAATTTTAATTATTTTCTTGCTTGCAAACTTTGAAACAAGATTATTATGAAATATTCTAGTTGTTATTATATAATCGGAATTAACTTTCTTAATTGCCCTTATATTCCTATAATACTTTAAAAATATAATCTTAATACTTTTTATTAGCTCACCAATGATTTTTACTAAATTTCTTTTATTTAATGCATTTAGCAATTCTTTTTTGTTAGGCATTTTGTCAATTAAATATTCAATTTCAACATTTTTATCAAATTCAAATGCAGTTTTATTACCATTATTGTATGTGCTTATTATCTTTATATTATATTCATTATGAAGCATTTTACACAAAGAAGAAATATATTTTTCTACTCCTCCATAACTTAAATGAAGTGCTAAAATTGTTATTGTTTTCATTTTTTCTCCTTTTTTTCACGGATAGTAATCATCATTAATCCAATCAGCAAAACCAAATATGTAGAGACCGCGGGCGCAGATAGAACATGGCCAGCAAATATGGAAATTCCCATTTCAGTCATAAGTGTCAAAAAAGATAGCCATGTTTCAATTGTAAAATATTTTATATTTATAATACCTAAAACCAAGCAATAAAATAATGGCAAGAAATATATTAAAAAACCAATTATTCCATAATGAATAAAAATATCAGCAACATCTATTTCAATTACCTTTTTTGATACTGTATAATTAATTTCTGGCCTATCGTTCCATCCTAATCCAAAAAGCTTATCACTTAAATTAGAATTAGCATAAACATTAATATTATTTATCAAAAATCTATCACGACCACTTAATAATATCTTTAATTTACTTGCCACGAAACGATTTGAAATTAAATCCTCAAATTCATTTATTTCATTTAAATTATTACTCTCATTTTTTCCTTTATTTTGCTTATGTACATCGTCGGATTTTGAATTATTATTATTTATGTTTGAATCACCATTTTGATTGATTCCCGAAATGCCTTGATTATCTTGATTATTATTTATATTGCTTTTCAAATTAGTATAATTATTAAATATTGGTGAAAAAAATAAAGAAGAAAAAAGGAAAAGTCCTACAATTACACAAGGTATTATTGCTTCTTTTTTATTAATTAATGTAGCAATTAGGCAAAAAAAAGTCATTATCAAAAGTCCCACAAAACTAACTTTCGTCCCAATTATAGCAATTGAAATCAACAAAGGAAATACTAGTATAATATACCATTTTTTTCTATAATTTATAAAATAATAAATACAAATTAATAATAGTGTTAAAACCGCACCTACTTCATTTGCTGAAAAAAACCAACCTGATTCACCTTTATATAACCAATATTCAGTATAAGAATTAAAACCAGTTGAAGTTATATATGGTATAATCATTAAAATTGTATAAATAACTGCATTTGATATCAAAATTTTTATTACTAATTCTTTAGATGGTTTATAATCATCAACCATATTTAGTACACCACAAATCATAACTGGAAAATAAAAATATTTAAAAGCATATTTTATTTCATTTAAAAATTTCACAACACTAAAAGTATAATTCTTAGCTAAAAAATAAGTTATTCCGAAAAACAATAACAAACATAAATAAATTACGGTTTTTTTCTTATATTTACTCTTACTAAAAACAAAAACATATAGTATACAAAAAATTAAAATTATACCTTTAACAATCAAACCCGGTGTAATACTTGCACTTGTAAATTTAGTAATAAGGGAAGTACACAAATCTACAATCGGTAATAGCAAAAAAAATATATATATAATTTTATCCCACTTCTTCATCTAATTTCACCTTTTTACATCCTCAAAATTATTATAATATATTTAATTTTCTTTTGCAACTATAATTAAAAAAATGGCGAAACATCTTCAAACATAAGAAACATTTCTTAGATACGATTACATGATTTCATATTTTGATAATAAAATACCATTTTCTTTTATTAATGATTCTCTTTTAAATTTCTCTTTCGCTTGTTTAATAAAAATTTAAATCTTTCCAAAAAATATAACTCCTTTGTTAAAAAATAATATGCACTTGTTACTATTAAATTAACTATAAGCAATATAAATCCCTTTAAAGCCCATGTCATTAAAGAAGAAATTGAAATTACACTATCTAAAAAACAAATTATTCCAAAACTAAGTACTAATCCTAACAAATATTTAGCACACTTCAAATAATAACTTTCTATTTTATCATTTATTATTTTTTTGCATATAATTCTTGGATACTGAGCAAAAGTTCCAGTTACAAATGCAAAAATTGTTGAAAAAAGAATTCCCATTATTCCAAATTTGTGAACTAATATTAAAGATAAAGTTAAACAAACAACACTTTGATATATACCACAATTTTTTATTTCTTTAAATTCTCCGGATGCCTTAACATATGTTTCTAATGATATTCTTATAATTTCAATATACAACAATAGAGAAAATAGTAGGCATACCAATTTAGTACTTTCATAGTCAGCACCATACCACAAACCAATGAAAGGTGTTAACATAAAAAATATTGGGACAACTAAAACATTAGCTAGATAAAATAGAAGTGAGTTAAGTTCCACAAAAACTTTTTTTGCTTTTTCTTTCTCGGATACAAGCAAATTTCCAACACTTGGTAAAAGGGCAGAACTTAATCTTTGAATCATTAACTTAATCATAGTTACAATTTGATTATATGCATTATAAATTATAACAAATTTCAATCCCAAAAACTTTGACACTATTAAAACATTTGAATTTTCAAAAACAAGAGTATTAACTTTATTTACAAGCAAACTATTTGCATCTTTTTTAAATGAAAAATCCGGATTATTTGTTTTTTCAAGATATTTGTGATCTTTACGAGATTGAACAACCAAAATTACATTTTTAACAAAACTCAAAACAACAAAGCAAATAAGTATTGTTAACAGTTTTCCTCCTAACAATGCAACTATTATTGCAACAATACTTTCAACAATAGAAAGCATATGATTTAAATTGCTTGACTTATACAACTTTTGCTCCGATTCATAAAGTAATGCATGTGAAATTGTAAAGTAAGAGATAGCACTAGAAATTATATACAAAATAAAACATATTTTTATATATAGAACGTTTATTGTTGTTTCCTTTATAAAAAACATTATCTCAAATGATATTAGTATACCAAGCAGTATTACAAAAATACCAATTTTACTAAAATATCTTCTAGATCCTTCAATAATTCTATTTATCTTTTTGGTATCATTACTATTTACAGGATTATAGAGTTGGTATGTAACACTTGCACCGATACCTCCATCAACTATAGACAAATACAAATATATTTGGTAAAACAATTGATATATTCCAACATATTCATCACCTAAACAAGACAAAAGAATTCTAGTTTTTACTAAACCTAAAATTGCAATAATTGACGTAAAAAATATACCATATAAAAACGTTTTTAGTGTATTTTTAGTTCTCAAATATTTCACCTCCCTAATTATAATTTTAAATATTTTGCCAACCTTTCCGAAGAATTCGCATCTAAATATTTATTAAATTTATTTTTCATTTCATTTCTTTCTTTTTTATACAAATCATTATTTTTTATTACATTATCTATAAACGTATATAAATCTTCAATGTTTTTTATTTTTTCTCCAGCCATATAATCTTGAATATTATCAAATACAAACCCTTTTTTATTTTTATAATCTTCAAAATCATCAACTGTAAACCCTATTATATTATCAAGTAATAAATAATCATAATATACACCAGAATAATCAGTAATTAAAGCATCAGAAATCTTAAATAATTCAGTAAGTTCAATATCTTTTTCAATTAAATATGAATCAGTTAAAATTTTTATATTTGATAAACTAGATGCTTTAAATAAAGTAGTATCTTGATGAGGATGAAGTTTAAATAATATTAATACATTATTTTTTTTCAAATATTCGTTTAATTTTAATAATCCTTCTTCACTATATATAATTGGAAGACCAAGTGGAAAATTTAAAGATGAATCATTTCTATCGGATCCCATAGCTTTTCTAAATGTTGGAAGCCATACAATGATTTTATCATAACCACTATACTCCTTCACTTTTTCAATAGTATTTGAATCCTTAAAAATTATATCGTTTCTAGGATTACCAACACATATAAATTTATCTTTTGGCAAATTCAATTGATTACTCATCATATCTATACAAAAATCAGAACCTATTAGAGAAATATCTACATCCTTAGATACAACATTTAAATCCTTAACTTTTTTTAATGGAGTTCCATGGTTTATATTAATAGAAATTGTTTTATTATTTAATTTATGTAGTTGGCGATTACTAGATATTAAATATTTTGCATTTTTAACTATATAAAAATATTTAATCCATTGTAAAAAAGATTTCTTAGTACCATTTTTCCACATTGTAAGAAATTTAACATTTTTACATTCTCTATCTTTAAAATCATTTTGATTATTAACAAACCAATAAATTTTATACTTATTATTATATTTATTTTCAATCAAGTATTCATAAAATGCTCGTGAATTATCAGAATAATCAGCATTGCTTTCAAAAACAATAACATTTTTAATTTTAAAAACAGACATCATTTTTCTTATAATTTTTTTAATTTTGTCTTTCATACATTCACACTCACTAATAACATATTTCATATTATTTTTTTAATGTCAATCTTAGTTCCTCATCAAAATAACTAATAGTCCTTCTTAAACCATCCTTTAATTCTACATTTGGTTTCCAACCCAACTTCTCAATTTTTGAAGTATCTAATTGAACAATCTTATAATTAACATATCCTTTTTTAATATCATCATCTGGATTAGCAAATACTAATTTAATATTTCTTTCTGGATAAAGATCAATTAACATTTGTGCCACATCACGAATCATATATGGTTCTTTTTCATTTGCTAAATTATATGCCTCTCCGGAAACACCTTTTATTAAAACATCAAGTATTCCCTTAATAGTATCAGATATATAGCAAAAACTTCTTATAGCAGTACCATCACTATTTAAAACAATATCTTTCTCATTAACAACAGCATCAATAAAATCAGCCATAACACGACCATCATTAGCAAGTGTCATTGTAGGTCCATAAGTATGAGCAATTCTTAAAATATTATAATCAACCCCATATTGATTTTGATAGCTCTTAAATAAAGTTTCAGCCATTCTTTTGCTTTCAGGATAACAATTCCTACTATCTAAAGGATCAATAATTCCCATATCAGATTCTGTAATAAGTTCCTTTCTTTCTACTTTGCCATAAATCTCCCTAGTCGATGGAAATAATACTTTTTCAACTTTTTTTTCACGAGCAAATTCAAGAACATTAATTGTACCTATTGTATTTGCTTTAATTATTCCAACCGGATTACCTTTAATTGCAAAAGCAGAAGCAGAACCAGCGGCATGAAATATAAAATCTATGTCTCCATCATATTTAATTGGATCACAAACATCTTGATTTAAAAACTTTAAATGTTCATCATTTATGTAATCACCAAAATATTTTTTTGCTTTTTCAATATTTCTTACCAAGGCAATTACAGTAATATTTGTATTTTTGGCTTTATTTAATTGTAAAAGAAAATAAGTTAAATTTTTGGCAATTAATCCAGTAGCCCCAGTAATTAGAATCTGTTTATTTATTAATGAATCAATATAAGGAATATCATCAATAATCATATCCATATCTTTTTTTATAATACTATTCATATATTTTCTCCTTAAATTTTAATTAATTTATCTTTCTAGCTCTATGGTATTCATTTAAATCTGGAAGTCCTATTACTTTTTCATTATTATTTTTAAAATCCAACCATGCTTTAAAAATATAGACATCTACGGGATTAGTTATTTTAATATTTCCCCTTACACCTTCAGTCAAAAAGGTAGGTCGACCTTGTAAATTAAATAAAGTACAACTATCAACAACATCAATATAATCAGGATTAACTCCTCTCATCTGTTCATGTGCTTCTATTATTTCTCCCAACTTAAACGCTTGTGGAGCTTGACCATTAAATGATTCATTTCTTAAAGGTACACTTAATACATCCACCCCATTTTTACTTGTAATAAAAGTTTCATTGCAAGTTGTACAAGTTATAGAATTACCATGTAATACGGTATCATGAATATTTCTAGTAATCAAGTCTTCATTAATAAATGGTCTAACACCATCATGAATTAAAACGATATCATCCTTATTACAAGACTTTTCAGCTTCTTTAAGTCCAAGAAAAATAGAATCTTGTCCAGTTGTTCCACCAGGAATCACATTTCTAACTTTACTTATTCCAAATTTATCTAACTGAAATTTCAAATAATCTATCCAAGATTCAATACAAACAACAAATATATCATCAATTTCTGGATGATTTTGAAAATGTTCCAAAGTATATATTATTATTGGTTTCCCATCTACTTCTAAAAATTGTTTAGGAACATCCTTTATTCCCATTCTTTTTCCAGTTCCACCGGCAAAAATAAGTGCTATATTTTTCATAATTCAATTTTCTCTCCTTCTTTACTTTTATATTTAGGGCTTTTACTATATACAAGAATATTGTATATTTGTTTTAAAACCTTATCAAAAAAATATACTATTACAAAAGTTGTAAGTGTTGAAATAATGAAATACATATAAATATTGTAATTTTTTATCTCTATATAGTCGTAGAAAATAAACGATAATCTTTGTAATATATATATATTAAAAGTATTCTTTCCAAGCCAAAGTAACATCTTATTTCCTATGCGCACTTTTAAAGATATTAGCACAACTAAGAGAACAAACATTAAAGAAATTATTTCATAAGTGTAGTAATTATAATTATTGATTATTGTAAGACCAAATATAATTATTAAAAGTATAATTATTAGGATATAGTGATATTTATTGGATAAAAACGTTAGTATCCTATCTTTAAAATATGAGAAAAACATTCCAGCGTTAAAACATAATATCGTATTTACCCACCATGAATAGCCAAGATATCTCATCACCAAAAAGATATAACAAAAAGATAATATTAAGCATGAAAATAAAGCACTTGAATTATCATTTTTGAATACTTTAAACGAGAAAAATACAGAAAAATACATACAAAATGTTGCAAAAATAAACCAATTACTATTACCAATCGAAGTAAAGCCTATAGTTGATAGTATAATTGTTTTAATATCATATGATTTACCAATTATAGAATTTAATATCAAATATAAAATCATCGCAACAAAAACAGAAACATACAATTTGAATATTCTAGTTTTTAAAAAATTATCAATATAATTTTTTTTGCTTTTTATCGATTCATAAATACCATATCCTGAATAGAACAAAAATGTAGTTACCATAAGTTGACCAATTTTGAAAAAAGAATAATATATGTTATCAAACGAATTATTAGTAGTAACATATGAGTTAAAGTGGCTAAAGAAAACAATGCCAACAAAAAAACCATTAATCATTGTTGTTCTTTCAATAGATAACGCATCATGGTCAATTCCACTTATATTCTTGAAACTAACACCAATTAAGGAAAATAGAACAAATAGAATAAAAATATATATCATTTCTTACCTCTTTTCTAAAAATTAATAAATTTATTATTAATTTCTTCAAATGTAACGAACTTCAATGCACGAATCAAACCGTAATAACTTATTTCAATATTAAAAATCAATCAACTGAATATTCTAATATTCATTATAATAAAGACAAAAAGTATATTATAAAGATAATTATATTTTGTTATATTCGATTTATTTCTCCTTACTACTATCTTTAAAATCATATATTACATTTGTATTTATTACAAATACTATTACTAATGCTAGTAATATTCCATATATTATATATCCTAAATATTTATCTTTTAATATATATATTATTGATGCTGATGCGAATAATATATCAACTAAATATATAATTAATACAGTTTGTCTTACTGATAAGTTTTTTCTAAGTAATTGATGATGAATATGATAACTATCCCCCTGTGAGATTGGTTCTCCTTTTAAAGTTCTTCTAATAATTGCAAATAATGTATCAAGTATTGGTATTGCAAGAACAAAAAGTGGAACTATTAATGATGTCATAGTTACGTTTTTAAATCCTAATAATGCAATAACAGCAATTATAAAACCCATAAAATTACTACCGGAATCCCCTGCAAATATTTTAGCTGGATTAAAGTTATGAACTAAAAAACCTAGTGTAGAACCAAGCATTACAAAAGCAAGTACAAAATCAAGTCCATGTTTCCCTTGCATAGTTGCAATTATACCTATAGTTAAATAATATATAGAACTAATTCCACCAGAAAGTCCATCAAGTCCGTCTATTAAATTAATGCAATTAACACATCCTAATATAAAAAATATAGTAAGTGGATATGACATTATTCCAAAATCCAAATATATTCCAAATGCACTAACATCTTTTAAAAGTATACCTCCATATATAGCAATTACTAATGCAGCCATTAATTGCCCCGCAAATTTAATTGATGGTTTTAATTCTACTATATCATCTATTATACCTGTTATTAATATAATAAAGCTACCTATTAGTATAGAATTCATTTGAGCACTAGGTTCTCCAAATATCATATAACCAAGTAAATACCCCAAAAATATTCCAAGTCCACCTAACTTAGGTGTTGGTTTCTTATGAATATGTCTTCCCCCAGGCATATCAACTGCTCCTATTTGTACTGCTATTTTTTTAATAAAAGGTATAACTAGTGCAACAAATGTAAATGGTATTACAACCATAAGTATTATTTTTGCAAATAACTTACTATCAATCATATAATCACTTCAATCTTTCATTTTATATTATAACAAATATTTTAAATCATATCTATATATAATTCGTATTTTTACAAAAATACACATTTAATTCAATGTGCATTTTATTGGTTAATATATTTTTCTAAATCATCATTATTCCATATCGTAATTCCTAGTTCTTTTGCTTTATCATACTTACTCCCAGGATCAGTTCCTACTATAACAACATCCGTTTTTTTACTTACTGAACCAGATACATTACCCCCAACAGATTCAATTATATTTTTAATTTCATCTCTACTTCTTGATAAAGTACCCGTTATTACAAATGTTTTACCTGTTATATTAGGATTATTTAATTCTTCTTTACCTAAATAATCCATATTTAAGTTATATTTCTTTAACTCATTTATTAATTTTATATTATTCTCATCTTTAAAATAATCAACTATACTATCCGCAATAATACCACCTATATCACGAATATTACTCAAATCCTCTTTTGTACTACTTATAAGATTATCCATAGTTTTATATCTTTTTGCCAAAATCTTTGCTGTTTTTTCTCCAACTTGTCTTATACCCAAGCCAAATAATAATCTTTCTAATGAATTATTTTTTGAATTTTCTATTGCATTTAACATATTAGTTACACTTTTTTCTCCATATCCCTCAAGTTCCATTATATCCTTTTTATATTTATTTAAATTATATATATCACTTACTTTTGAAATATATTTTAAATTATATAGATCCTCTATTATACTATCTCCCAATCCATCTATATTCATTGCATTTCTCGATACAAAATGTGATAATTTTTCTATATTTCTTGCTGGACATTTTTCGTTCTTACAATAATAATCTGCCTCATCTTCTTTCTTATACAAATAAGAATTACATATAGGACACTTATCTATCATTTTAAAACTCACTTCAGATCCATCTCTTCTTTCTTTTATTGGACCAAGTACTGCCGGTATAACATCTCCTGCTTTTATAATAGATACAGTATCTCCTATTTTAATATCGTGATCTATTACATATTTCTCATTATGAAGCGTTGCTTTTCTAATAGTTGATCCTTGAACTAAAACTGGTTCAAGAACTGCATTAGGTGTTATTTGACCCGTTCTTCCTACAGTAAATATTATATCAGTTAATTTTGTTAATACTTCTGTTGCTGGAAACTTATAAGCAGTTGCCCATTTAGGATACTTTGCCGTAAATCCAAGCTTTTGTTGCTCAACTACAGAATTATCTTTAATAACTATTCCATCTATTTCATATGGTAATTTACTTCTATTTTTCGTTTGATAATTAATAAATTCCATCACTCCATCAATTCCACCAACTAACTTATTATTTGGATTTGTCTTAAATCCAAGTTTTTTCATAAATTCTAATGCCTCATAATGAGTTGTTATCCCATAATCAAGTGGATTTGGTAAATGATATATAAACGTATCTAACTTTCTACTTGCTGCCACCTTAGAATCCAATTGTCTAATAGAACCCGCTGCAGCATTTCTAGGATTTTGTAAAAGTGGTAATCCATTTTCTTCTCTATTTCTATTAATTTCTTCAAATACACTTTTACTCATATATATTTCACCACGAACCTCTATATCTATCGGCTCATTTATTCTAAGAGGTACAGTTTTAATAGTTTTAACATTATTAGTAATATCCTCACCAACTACACCATCACCTCTTGTAGCAGCACTTACTAATTTACCCTTTTCATATATTAAAGACACTGATAAACCATCTATTTTAAGTTCACAAACATACTCTGGACTAAAACCCTCTTTTCTTATTCTCTCATCAAAAGCCCTTATTTCGCTTTCATTAAATACATTACTAAGTGACATCATAGGTATTTTATGTGTTATCTTTTCAAATTCATCTAATACTTTCCCACCAACTCTATGTGTTGGAGAATCCTCCCTAACATATTCTGGATATTCACTTTCTAAATCAAATAATTCTCTTATATACTTATCATATTCCTGATCAGTTATAATTGGTTTATCTAGTGTATGATAATTATAATCTGCTTCATTAATAATATTAACAAGTTCATCTACTCTTTTTTTTACATCCATTTCATCACCTCTTAATACTAATTACTCCCAAACATATTTTTCCTTATATTTTGCTAAAAAAGAATACTCTTTTGTATCATTTTGAATTCTACCAATAACTATTCCAGGTAAAACACCCTGTGCCCTTGCAAATTTTTTTATCGAATTTATGTTCAAAACATTTTTTTCTATAAATTTATCATAATCATCTTTATTAATTAATGTATTCATCGCAAAATTATCTGCTTTACTCTCAATTTCACTCTCTATAAAAGAATAATCTATATACTTATCTTCAAAGTCTTCATTCAATAAATGTGATATTTCATGAAATAAAGTAAACCAAAAAATATCTGAAAAGGATTGTCTTATTGTCATACACAAAATGACTCTATTATTTTTTTTCTTTATAAATCCCTGCACTGGAGCTCCAGTGAAATGGCGTACAACTTCAAATATAATTCCACATTCACTAAATATTTTTTTTAATTTTAAAATCATTTCATTCGGTTCTAAAAACATTGTACTTTTTATTTCATCATATTTCGTTTTCAATAATTCCTTATTAAAATCTACGTTAATTTTGTTTTGTTCAGTAAAATACTCACATAATTTTTGCCACGCATATAAAACATAAATATTTACTTTACTGCATTTAGAACCACGAAATGCAACTTGCTGTATTGGCAAATTAGGAATAGATGCAAGATCATTAATATTTAAAAATTTTCTTAAATTTAATATATTGATTGATTTGTTTGAAATATTATTTAGTATATTAATTTTATGACAATATAAAACAACTTCCTTTAATTGTTCTAAAATAGAATACTCTTTTTCAGATATTTCATTTATTTTTTCTAATTCTATTATTTCTTTATCATATATTCCTTGTAAATTAATCCAAAATTCCGTTGATATTCCTAATGCATATTCCAACGCATTTGCAAATTTGGAAGAAATACCTTTTTTACCACTTAACACTTCACTAATATGTTTTGCTGAATAATTAGTCCTAATCGCTAATTCCTCTTGACTCATATTCTTATCTTCAATAATTTCTCTAATTGTTTCTCCAGGATGAACGATTAAATCAAGGGATAAGCCATACATATTTTCCATCATGATAATCCATCACTCCTTTAATCTCTATTTTCTTACACTCATGTAAACTTTCGACGTCTAAACCATCTATTAATGGTTCTACTATTAATCTATAATTTTTATTTAAACTTATACCGAATAAATTATACAAATTGCCAGTTAAAGGGTGTGGCCTTCCTATACCATTATCCAAATATTGTTTGAAGTTAGATGATGCTCTAAGTTCATTAAATCTTTGATGCATCTTTTTTGCCATTTCTAAACCTACTTTTTTTATAAGTTTATTTGGATCATTAATTATTTTTTTTAGTCTATTGTCATTAATCTCAAGTTGCAAGCCGTTTCCCCCTTTCTATATGCAATTACCTATCAGGTAATTTAATTATAAACTATTTATTTGCTGAAATCAAGTTACAACTAAATATTATTTATAATTTTTTCTTCTTTTTCGCATAAGTAATTATCTATTAAACCACTTAATAATTTTCTTTTGGGTTAATGGTTTTGATTATTTCTAGGAGTATATCTTTACTCTTATAAACTTTTTATTTCCACAAATTACTATTATATTCCCCTTCTTCAACTATATTTTTTATATATTCAACCACATCTTTCTTATCTTCCTTATAAGTTACACCAACCCACTTAGAGTTAGTTTTAATTACAGATACGTTGCAATATCCCTCTTTAATACCTTTTGAAAGTACTGATGGAATTAAATATTCACAACTATCTAAGTTATCTTTATTCTCATCTAAAAATTTCTTAAAGTTATCTTCTATATACTTAAATATATTTGGCGTAAATGACATCATATTCATAGATACTAAAGTATCATTAGTTATTTTATATTCATTATTTGTAACAAGTGACGTCGCATAAATATCATTATTCCTTTTTTCAATTACACTCTCATCTAAACTAACTAAGTGATTATCATGTAGTACACATACTCCTCTTTTTACTGTTCCATTTAAAGTAAGAGTATTAATAACTTTATATCCAACAAGTCCAAATTCTTCTTTACTACCATCATGTTTTTTATCCATGAATTCACTTATTACTCTATATGCATCTTTCCCATAAAAATCATCTGCATTTATTATAGCAAATGGCTCATTTATCACATCTTTTGCACATAATATCGCATGTGCTGTACCCCACGGTTTAATTCTATTATCAGGAACACTATAACCACTTGGTAAATTACTTAACTCTTGAAATACATATTTAACATCTATTTTATCTTCTATTCTTTTACCAATAGTTTCTCTAAATATTTCATAATTTTCCTTTTTTATAATAAATACTATCTTATTAAAACCACATCTTATAGCATCATATATACTATAATCAATTATAAATTCACCACTTGGTCCAACTGGTTCAAGTTGTTTAAGCCCTCCAAATCTACTTCCCATTCCTGCTGCTAAAATTAATAAAGTTTTATTCATAAAATCCTCCTATATTTTTTTCAAACCCTTATATGTAGTTAATATTTTCTTTATTCCTACTTTAAATGCAATCGTTGCAACACTTTTTTCTAAACTAACAACTATACCATTTCCGTACGCATTATGATTAACATGATCTCCTACTTTAAGCTCTAAATCATTATCATTAAAATTATCTTTTTTATTTATCTTTATTTCCTTTGTACTCTTATTCTCTTCAAATAACTTTTCTATATCTTCTTGATTTATTTCCTCAATAAATCTACTTGGCAAATTAGATTTTATTTGCCCAAATAACATTCTACTTCTCGCATTTGTTAAATACAATACTTTTTTAGCCCTTGTTATTGCTACATAAAATAATCTTCTTTCCTCTTCTAACTCAGATTCATCAAACATTGAGTTACTATGTGGAAATAACCCTTCTTCAAGACCAGTAATAAATACCACATCAAACTCAAGTCCTTTTACCGCATGCATAGTCATAAGTGTTACCACTTCATCACAATCACTTGCTTCTTTTACATCACTTATTAAAGATATTTCTATTAAAAATTCTTCTAAAGTTGCACCCGGATTATAATCCTCGAAATTTCTTGCTATTGATTTAAACTCCTCTAAGTTTTCCAACCTAGATTCATTTTCAATAGTTTTTTCTTTATATTCATCTTTAAGTCCAGATTCATCTAATACAAGTTCAACCAAATCCACAAATGATTTATCTTTCATTTTTTCTTTAATATCTAATATTAAATTTTTAAATGCAAGTTCTTTACCACTAGTTATCGAATCAAATATACTAACATTATTTTCATTTGCATTCAATTCTAACTTTTCTATTGTTTTAGCACCTATACCTCTTTTAGGAGCATTCATTGCCCTTATTAAAGACACATCATCCTTCTCATTATTTATAAGTCGCAAATATGCAACTAAATCTTTTATTTCCTTCCTATTAAAATAAGCATAAGATCCAACTACTTTATAAGGAATAGTATTTTCAATAAAGCCCCTTTCTATAGATTGAGATTGAGCATTAGTTCTATATAAAACAACCATTTCCTTATAAGGAATTCCTTCACTCTTAAACTTCTTTATAGTGTTTATTATATTTAATATTTCATCTTTTTCATCATAGCATCTTAGATATTTTATTTTTGAACCCTTACCATTTAAAGTCCATAAATGTTTATCCTTTTTCTCCTTATTATTTTTAATAACACTATTAGCTGCCTCTAATATAGTTTTAGTTGATCTATAATTTTGTTCTAATAATATTACCTTTGCATTCTTATAATCCTTTTCAAAATTAAGTATATTTTTATAATTTGCGCCTCTCCACGAATATATACTTTGTGACTCATCACCAACTACACATATATTCTTATACTTATCACTTATCATTTTACTAAGCAAATACTGTGCCTCATTAGTATCCTGATACTCATCTATAAAAACATATTTATACCTATTTTGATAATGTTCTAATGCTTCTTTATCCTTCCTAAATAATTCAATAGGTAACATAAGTAAATCATCAAAATCAACTGAACTATTCCTTTTTAACTTTTCTTCATATTTCTTATATATCTTTACTACATCTTCATCATAAGGAGTTCTCGCAAAAACTTTAAAACCCTCTGGATTTAAAAGCTCATTCTTAGCACCACTTATCTTATTCTTTATTGCCCTTGGAATATATTTTTTTTCATCCAAATTTAACTCCTTTATTATTTTTTTAATAAGAGATATGCTATCCGATTCATCTATTATTGTAAATGTTCTATCTAACCCAAAAAAATCATAATATTCCTTAATAACCCTTAATCCAAATGAATGGAATGTTGAGATTTGCATTCCTTTTATATCTTCTTCTATTAAATTATGTAATCTTTCTTTCATTTCCTTTGCAGCTTTATTAGTAAAAGTTATTGCAAGTACCTCCCATGGTTTTGCTTTTCCTTGTTCCAATAAATAAGCAATTTTATACGTTATTACCCTTGTCTTGCCTGAACCAGGACCTGCCAATATTAAAAGAGGACCATCCGTTATCTTTACTGCCTCTAATTGCGTTTCATTAAGTGTATCTAAATTCATTTTTCCTCCTTATTTTTGTTTTACCTTTTTCCTTTTTTATTAGTGCATTCATAAACTCTTGCTTCATAATATTGATATTATTTTCTATAACTGCAGTCATCATCATACTCTTATTCATTCTAGAATAATCAAGCTCAAGATCAGGAAGCTTTAAAACTTTATTTAAATGAAGCACATATTCCCTAAAAAACTCTCTTTCACATCTTCCATTACCCTCGCGAAATGGATGAGCAATATTTATATCAAGATAATAACCAGCCAGTTTTTCTGCATATTCATCCATTGATGAAACTTTAGGTAATTCACTCTTCATCTCTTTTAATATCTTATCTAACTCTGGTTCAATATATTGACATCTTGCAAAATAAGTACCACCCTTTGTAATATCAACATTTCTTATCTCTCCTGCAAAAGGATATACTTCCTCAAACAAATATTTATGAATACCCAAATAATGTTTCAAAGAAAAATCTCCATTATTTGGTCTTATATTTAAGGCCAATAATTTAGATGCAACATGAGCCCTCTCATAGGTAGATAAATTTTTTTCATTTCTTATGCCCAAATTATTTATCAAAACATTTGTTCCCTTATAACAATACGGATCTTGAAACTCTCTCATTTCATCTTCTTTCCACATAATCTTATATACTCTTCCTTATCTATTTCTTTAAGTGCATACCGAAACAAAGCATTCTTTTCTTCATCAGACAAATTTTCATCCTCAAAATCAAGCCCTATAGATGCAGAAATTTCTTCTATCTTTTTTCTCAACTCATCTTCCATCATATTACACCTCCTTTTTATTGTACCATACTAGAATGAAAAAAGTTAAACTTAATTAACTATTTTTAAGTATTACATCTAATTTTACTTATTAGTATATTAAATATATTCCCTAATTCTTTCTATATCCCCTTATTGCTATATATCAAATAAAAAAATAGCTAAACTTAATTAACTATTTTCTAATGTTACATCTAATTTTACTTTAACTTCTCGTACTTTATTATCTCTCAAATATTTGATAGTAATTGTATCTCCTACACTGTATTTATATAATATAGCCCTAAAATAAGCAATGTTAGTTACTTCATCATCATTTATTGCAAGAAGTACATCACCCTTTTTCAAAGATGCTTTACCAGCAGGAGAATTTTTTACTACTTCTACTACTACTACTCCATTTTCAATAGATGAATCAATAGTTATACCATTCTTATACAATAAATATTGATTATCAATATCAAGCATACTTACTCCTAATAAAGGTCTTTCTATTTTCTCACCTTTTTCCAATTTTTCTGATATTGATTTAACTAACTCAATTGGTATAGCAAAACCCATACCCTCTATTTTACTCTCAACTAATTTCATAGAATTTATTCCAATTACTTCACCATTAATATTAACAAGTGGTCCACCACTATTTCCTGGATTAAGTGCCGCATCTACTTGAAGAACTTCCATAACATATTGATTATTAGTACTTGAACTAACAGTTACAACTCTATCTTTTCCAGATATTATTCCTTTTGTAACACTTCCCATATAATCTTTTCCAAGTGGAGATCCTACAGTAAATACTGTATCTCCCAAGTTAGTTTCTTCACTACTTCCAAACTCTGCAACTTGTAAAACATCTTCTTCATCAATCTTTAAAACAGCTATATCAGTATACTCATCAGCCCCTAATATCTTAGCTTCCACAGTTTCACCTTTAATATTAGTTATATAAACCTCATCACAACCATCTATTACATGATAATTAGTTAATATATATCCAGAATTATCATCTTTCTTATATACAAAACCACTACCACTACCTATTGTATTACCATTTTTTAATGACTCTATATAAACAACAGAATCATACACCTTATCAATAGATTCTTTCAAAGTATCCTTTTCACTTAAACTAACTGTTCTGATAGTTTTTTCAAGTACCTTCGTATCAAACAATCCACAATAATTTAATGTAAGCAATGTTCCTATCACACCAATTGCTATTGAGATTACGATTGTTATAGTATATTTTACTTTTTCTTTCATATGTCCTCCCTTATACATATAATACTATATCACAAAAATTATGGGAATTTTATAAAAAATGTGTGTAAAATATGTTAAATAAACATTTTTATTACTTAAAACAATTAATTATCCTTTTTAATCCTAAACTCTTACTATATTTAAAACTATTATAATAATTAGTTATTTGACTATAAATATAACAACAATTCTTATTATCATAATTTTTTATAATATACTTAA
>ERZ857998.616-NODE-616-length-48228-cov-5.022191_pt1 | contig 48228 bp, 43 predicted proteins | sample MGYA00519954_ERZ857998 | MGnify/ENA primary metagenome ERZ857998 (study PRJEB31778, sample SAMEA3449424) | human gut metagenome | biome: human gut; feature: human-associated habitat; material: faeces | place: United Kingdom | collected 2010/2012 ...
ATCTACGATCATCTTAGAAACGTCTGAAAAAACCTGTCCGCTTGCCGTGCCGATTCCATCGTATGAGCTTAGAGTTTCCGGTGCACTGATATCAAAATATAAAATCTGCGGTTTTGGAATATTCAGATAATCTCCAATCCCACTTCCCACATTTTCTGCCTGACTCACGGTAAATACATTCTGATTCCCCTTAATCTGCTCTAAAAACTGATAGAGGTATGAAGTATTGTCTACGGCTTCCTGATTTACGGATTTATCTGTGTGATAAAGTGCATCCGAAACTACAACCGGATAATTTGCACTGACATATTCTAATAAATCCTTCAGCTTTGTCTTTGTAATATCATTACCGCTGTAACGGAAGCTCAGCAAATCCCCGGTTAATTCCTTCGGACTTGCTCCAATACCATAGGCATACTGTGTCTGTGTATATGGTTTCTTAAAATACTGTCTTAAGACATCATTTTCTAACTTGGTACGATTCCGCAATGCCGTATAGATACCACCATTGTTGTGTAATAATAATCCCTCATGACCCCAGTTGTCATCCGCGTATCTTGCATATGGCCGGGGTGTGTTATCCCGAAACAGATATGCTCCACCATAATCCACATCCATCATGCCCGATATACAGAGATTACCTGTGATATAGTCTCCGGTATGCGTATAGATCAGTCTGTTCATCCGCGTATCGTTATAGGCTGTATGTCTGGAACTTCCACTTCCTTCTGTATTCAGATAATCAATACATGCTCCCACATAAATCATATCGTAGTCTTTGTTTAAATCCTCGACCTTACCTATGAACTCTGCCGTAGACATTGAATCAATGGTGATATCCGCGGCATTTGCCGACACTCCTGCCCATGCTGCAATTTTTTCTTTTGTCAGACGAAAACCTTTCATATCGGCTGCTACCGCATCTGTCGGCTGGATCTCTAAGACACGGAAATGATCCTTAGTCTGGATCCTGCGCTGATTACTATAATCAATAATATACTGCATCAGAAACAGGCGGGTAATATCTGTCGAAAGTTTTTCCTCGCCGCTTCTTATCATATTTTCTTTTTTGATCAATTCAGATACCTCTGAACATCCCGAAGTATCGGAAACCACGCCTTCTAAATTCTCAAAAAACGGCTCTCTTGCTGCTGCATCCTTCGTTCCAAAGATATAGACGTTTTCATGTATAAAATCACTCTGTCCCGTATAGCCTTCCTGATAAGCGGCACACTTTTCCCATACTCCGCTGGATGCATCGATCATGCACGGAACTTTTTGCAGCGAAACACTGTTTGCAACCGCATCCCAGACTGCCTGCGGATTTTGATAGGCTTTCGCGTCTTTTGTGGTATCTCCACAGAGATAGATAAAATCTGCCGCAGACAGATCGGTCTGTGCTAACTGACTCTCTTCTACCGTAACCACTTCGACCTCTAAACTGTCACTGTCTTTCGAAGCTAAAACCTTTCTCCGCATCCAGTCCTGACTGCTGAACCCGCCTTTGTAATAGATTTTTCCGATCTGGACGATACATTCTTCTTTTGCTTCGTCCTTTACCTCCCAGCCGTAGCCGGCTAAAAATGAAATGTATTCGTCGCTTTTTAATGATACGTCGGCACCGATTACGGCCTTGCTTTCGGCCGAGCCTTGTGCCATACTCTCGGCAAAGGTGAGCAGAATAACGGCGATGACGGCGACGATTATCAAAAACAGAAATCTTCGCGGTATTTTTTTTACGGAAAACATAGATTTATCCCCTCCGGTATAAAATATGCGTTTTAAAAGGGTGATAGAAGGTTTCCGGAGAATTTATTTGCGTTTTGTGTCAGTTTGTCGGTAATTGTTAAACATACGTTTTTTAATTCCATGCTGTTCCTGTTAAAAAAACAGCCGTCCTTGCAATGTCATGCAAAAAGGACGGCTGTATACGGAATAAGTTGCGGCAGTAACGGTAATTAAAGGGCTGTAACTGTCAGTTTTTGCTGCTCCGGCAAAAAAGGCAGATGTGTTTTCTGATTTGTTGCGATAAAACCCGGTGCGGCCAAAGAGCAATTACATTTAAATAAATTATTCGCCGAGGGAGGGGAAAAGCTGTTTCATGGCGTATACCATCCAGGAGGCGTGCTCCTGATTGGCGGTATCTCCTCCGCCCCCGCGAAGAGCCCATGTCTCGCGGTACATCTGGTCGCTGTTGCGCTCGATAAAGCTTACAAGCTCGTCAATGCGGTCGGTGCGGCCGATTTTTTTGCAGAAGAGCAGCTCCCATGCCACACTTTTTCCCATGGCGTGCTTTCCGAGAAGCTCATAGGTGTTGTCGTCGCGGCGTTTGGAGTATGCGTCGATCATCAGCACGCCGCCCTCGTACGGCTCGGTGTCGTATTTCATAAGAGCGTCATAGGTGTTGTTTGCAATCTCGCCGTCAAGAGCGTACCACTGTATTCCCATGGGGAAGAAATTGAAGCCCGAAAGTCCTTCGTAAAAGGTTTTATCCTCGGTGATTTTGAAATCACGTCCGCTTTCCTTTGATATCGACTGCAATTCGGCGTATATCCTCTTGCCGTCTATTTCGGCCGTGAGGTTTTTATGTACGCCTGCGGCAATTTCGTCGGCGATTTTACCGCAATGCTTTGCATATACGCCGTCGATCTCGCCGTATAACTCGCTTACCTCGCGGAGCGACTGGGACATAAGTACGTTCGTAAGAATATCATAGCAGTTGAAATACGAGCCGTCGCGCGCATGCTCAAAGCAGGGATTCCTGAGCAGTCCGAGTTCTTTATTGAAGAATTCCTCATTCATCCAATGGTCGATGTATCTTTTAATCTGCGGCGCGGTCTCAATGATAAAGGCGTCCTTTTCGCATGATGCGGGAGCATCCTTTACATAAAGGCACCATGAATGAATAAGGAAGAAGGTTGCATCGGCCTGATGGCGGTCGGATATCATCTGATCGTAATTATCGCGCATGACGTGAATTACAAAATCGAAGTCGTATTTTTTATGATAGGCGAAAATGTAGCCGAGCATTTTACGGGTGAGCTCGAAGTCGCCGTTAATCATAAGGGCAAGAGCCTCTTCGGAAGCGTCCCTTGCGAACATTCCGGGATATGCGCCGGTCACCGATGTCGGCGCGTAACCGTTTTCTTTTATTCTGTCGCGAAGAGATGCGTAAGTGTTTTTATAAAGAAGTTTGTTTTTTTCGTGAGTCATTATTTTTTACCCCCTATTTTTATCTTTACTTTTGATTATAACCGGGTATATAATAAGGTCAAGGCATTATATTGAATTTCATTCATTGAATATTGACTTTAACTTATTATCGGGGAGTGTATGGGGATGTCGGCGTTTAATGATATTATATATAATGAAAAATGGTTTGAGTTTATTGATGCGGTAAACGGCATTAATATAAGCTGTCAGGACAGGTTATCCGGCACACGCCTTCGCCCTCATTGGCATGAGCGTATTGAGGTCTGGTGGATGAAAAGCGGCGAGGCCGAAATAAAATGCGGCAGCGGCGTGTTTAGAGTCGGGCCGGGGGATATAGCGGTTTTTGCTCCGTTTGAGGTTCACAGCGCCGATTTTATTACCGACGGCCAGACCGAGTTTTTTCTTGCCGATTTAAAAAATCTTAAAATTTCCGGATCGGAATCCTCGGACGAGATATCCTCCCTTTTAAACGGAGAAAGGAAGATTTCCACCGTTATAAAGCCGGCGGACGGATTTTTGTATCAGCTTTTCGAACGGCTCGAAAAAACGCCGGGACAACTGGCGTCGGGGGAATGCTCGGACGCATATGTCAGGGGAATTGTTTTGCTGATTATCGGCATGCTGCTGTCCTTTTATTCGGATTGTAAGGACTCGGAAGCCTTGCCGTCGGATGAATTAAGCGATGTTATAAATTATATGTATACAATATATGACCGTCAGGTCACTCTTGACGATCTTTCGGGACATATCGGCTTTTCACGTTCGTATTTTTGCCGGTGGTTCAAGGAGCGCACCGGTACCTCTCCCATGAATTACATCAACGATATACGGGTCAAGCGGGCTTATGAGCTGCTTATGATGAGCGATTTGTCGGTAAGCCAGGTGTGCGAGGTTGCAGGATTTGCCGATATAAACAGCATGAATTTAAGCTTTAAAAAGCGCATGGGAATATCGCCGTCTCAATGCCGTAAAAAAATGCACCGATGAGAAAAAAGCAATTGTAACAGTAATATGTTTGTGATATATTGTGATGTGTTTTAATGCGGCAAATACAATAGAGAACACAATAAACAACAGTTTTATATAATGATGAAAAACGGAGGGTGAAATCTAATGAGAATACTTGTTACCGGAGGAACCGGATATATAGGCTCGCATACCTGTATCGAGCTTTTGAAAAACGGATATGAGGTCGTTATAATTGACAATCTTATAAATTCAAAGGAATCGGTCGTCGGTAAGATCGAAAAGCTTTCGGGCAAAAGCGTAAAGTTCTATAAGTGCGATATTCTGGACGAGGAAGGGATGGACAGGGTATTTTCCGAGCAGAAGATCGACGCGGTCATACATTTTGCCGGACTCAAGGCCGTAGGCGAGTCGGTCGCAAAGCCCATTACCTATTATCACAACAATATCACCGGAACTCTTTTGCTTTGTAGGGTCATGCGTAAGCGCGGCTGCAAGAATATTGTTTTCAGCTCGTCGGCTACGGTTTACGGCGCTCCAAAGAGCGTGCCGATCAAGGAGGATTTCCCGCTTTCGACCACCAATCCTTACGGCAGCACCAAGCTTATGATAGAAAATATCCTCCGCGACATTTATGTTTCGGATAACGAGTGGAATATAACTCTGCTTCGTTACTTTAATCCCATTGGTGCTCATGAAAGCGGCCTTATAGGTGAGGAGCCGAACGGAATTCCGAACAATCTTATGCCCTATATTGTTAAGGTGGCTGCCGGTCAGCTGCCCTATCTTAACGTTTTCGGCAACGACTATCCGACCCATGACGGAACCGGCGTGCGTGATTATATCCATGTATGCGATCTTGCCGTAGGCCACATAAAGGCGCTCGAAAACCTCGGCGGAGTCAGGGTATACAATCTCGGAACGGGCAGAGGATACAGCGTTCTCGATATTGTTAAGGCCTTCGAAAAGGCCAACGGCGTAAAGGTTCCGTACATTATAAAGGATCGCCGCCCGGGCGATATCGCCGAATGCTACGCCGATCCGACCAAGGCTAAAAACGAGCTCGGCTGGGTTGCGGTACACGGGATAGAGGATATGTGCTCAAGCTCGTGGAATTTCCTGCTTACATCGGGGACGGAGAATAAGCAGTAGTATTGCCGCGACGGCGGAAAAAGCGATTCGTTCGGAGCTTTTGCTTAATACTTTTTACGAGTGTTGCACCCGGCAGAAGAATTTTGCCGGGTGCAAGAATTTTTACCCTGTTTGGCCGGCCGATACGGGCAAACGTAAATAATCAGGTAACTTTTTCCCCTTGTTACATACAATGTTATTGATACTAACCGTACCATCGGCTGAAAAGGGCAAAAAACGAAAAGCTCCATCGGCAGGCGTGGTTGCCCTTGTCAGCCGATGATGGTGTTAATGTCAATAACATAAGGGGGAATTTTTTATGGCTGAAATAAACGGCTGCTTTAAGGATGCCGTTTGCATTGATGCCGGACGGGTATATGATTCATGCTGCGACCGCGACTGCCTGTCCGATTTACAGGTCTGCTTTTCCGAAAGCGATCAGCAAAGCGTTGAAACGGCCGTCGGAGTAAGGGCTAAAAGCGCCGAGATAATCAACGTTGAGGTAAACGTCGAGCCGGTAACCTTCAACCGCGGATATTATGCGGTGGATATGGTATTCTATTTTTCGGTGGTATGTGACCTTTATTCCTGCGGCGAGCAGGTACCGAGTACCGTTACGGGATTTGCGGTGTGGAGCAAAAAGGTCATTCTGTGCGGCGGAGAGGGCAGCGCGAAGATCTATTCGAGCGAATACAATCCGACGGGTTCGAGCAATCAGCTGCCCGTAACGGCTAATCTGCCCAAGGCCCATGTGCAGACGGTCGACCCGGTAGTGCTTGCGGCAGATATTGCCTGCGGCTGCTGCCAGAACGATTGCAGCTGCTCGGTGCCGTCGTACGTGACCAACGTAATAAAGGGTACGCCCTACACCGGAAGCACAAACCGCTATGTTGCGGTTACCCTCGGGCTCTTTACGGTGGTGCAGCTTGTAAGAAACGTACAGATGCTGGTACCGGTATATGATTTCTGCATTCCCGATAAGGAATGCGTAACCACCACCGACGATCCGTGTGAGCTGTTCAGACGGCTCAGATTCCCGATGGATGAGTTTTTTCCAAGCGATGAGGAATGCTCCGAAAATCCGCTCGAATGTATGCATCGCCAAAGCGAATAGTGCGGTGTTTTAATAAAGCAACACCCCGGCGAATGCGTTACGGTGGTTTTATCAGAGAGGATAACGGTTAACCTTTAAGCACTATCCTTTCATTGGGAAACAACAAAGAAAAATACCGATACATCTGCTTGTTTTGCAGAGGATATCGGTATTTTTAGTTTTGTTTACGGAGGTTTTGCGGCGGTGTTTTTATTACCGCTTTGTTATTCTCCGGCGACCCATGCGAGGGCCTGAGACATAAGGGGAGCATTGGCCGCATAAATGCCGTCAAATTGCGATATCGGCAGGGGATTTTGCCCAAAGCCCGCCTCGATCGTGTAGCCCGGGCGGTCGTAGTCGAGAATGAAAAAATCCTTATATCCGGCGTTTGATGAGGCATACGGTGTTTTTGCGAGGGGATAGCCGCTTTTGTCGGCAAGGAGCTTTCCGAGATCGAATGATCCCTTGGGCAGCATATCCTTAAAACGCCAATATATGATGTTTCCTTGGGTATGATACGACAGTGTGACGGCAAAGTCGTTTGATTTTGTAAGATTATATACGGCGCTGCTTTCGGGGGCCGAAAGGGGAGCCGGGCCGACGTAATCGCGCGGAGCGGGGGAGGTATACCCCTGGGCGTATTTTATCTCTCGCGCAAGCTCCCAATCGGCCGGATACTGTAAATTAAGATCCACTCCGGCGATATTTGCCTTCCAGCCCGACGGGAAAGGAATATTGGGGTAGTCGGATGATATCATTTTTGCTCCGTCGTAATATTTTCCGTTTGATATTATCCCGTTTACAAGATCAACTCCGTCGGGGTTTACAAGGGGCAGCATTACAAGTCTTGAGGATAAAAACAGCATCTTTGCGCTTAAACCGTAAATGGGTTTATCGAAGGTGGCAGCCGACGAGTATTCCTCAAAAAATTTAAGCACCGTCGGGGTGGTTATCCATTCGTTTGCATGGTGAGATGCGTTTATAAAAAGAGTTTTATTTCCTTCGCCGATACTCATGACGGTAAGCGGTCTGCCCATAATACTCTGACCTGCAGAGCGATCCTTAACCGACGGGTACCTTGCGAGTATGCCCCGGATTATGAGGGAGGTGAGCTCGTAGGTGTAGGGAACGTCGGTCATTACAACGGGAAATGCATACGGGACGGTAAGGACCGATCCGATCTTTAAGTTGCCCGGCATTACATTTGGGTTTGCGGCTGCAATAGCCGCGGGCGAGGTCGAATGCTCCTTTGCAACTGAATAAAGTGTATCGCCCCGTACGACGGTGTGACGTGTAAAGCCCCTTATATAGTCTTCAAGCTTTTTGGCGGTTTTGGGTCCGGCAATTCCGTCGGGAGAAAGCCCGTGTTCTATCTGAAATTGCTTTATAGCGTGCAGAGTTTTTTCTCCGAATATTCCGTCTACGGCGATATTATGTCCCGAGCGGTTTAAAGCGGACTGCAATATGTAGGTTTCGGTACCGGTTGAGCCGACTTTCAGGTTGTTCAAAAAATATCACTCCAATTCGATTCTTGCCGTTTAATAAATGTCGCACACGGATTTTATATATCCGGCGCAGCCTGTGTTTTCCTCAATGTACCTTAGGTGCAACACAATAATACATAAACGGACATTTAATAATATGAATTACGCTTGTAATAGTTTCGTATGTAATGTATAATTATAAAAAATATTTTGGAAAGGTATTTTAAAAGGCGGCCGGGCGGCCGCTAAAAAATCGGCGTTGAAATGAGATTTAAAATCAGAAAAACAGCTATGACGGCGGTGATTGCGGCGGTATATGCCGCTTTGACTTTAGCGCTCAGCGCAATATCCTACGGGCAGGTTCAGTTCAGGGTATCGGAGGCCCTTAATGTACTTGCTGTTTTTTGTCCGGAGGCGGTAGTCGGGCTTTCCCTCGGCTGCTTTATTGCGAATATTTTCAGTCCGTACGGGATTGTTGATGTTATTTTCGGAACCCTTGCCACCGCTTTGGCCGGTGTGTTCGGGTATTTGCTCAGGAATGTAAGGGTAAAAGGAATTCCGCTGCCGAGCTTTATTATGCCGGCCGTTGTAAACGGAATAATAATAGGCGGCGAGATAACCTTTTTGACTCCCGACGCCGGAATTGCAGCCTTTTTGCCGACGGCGGCATGGGTGGCCCTCGGCGAGCTTTGCGTATGCCTGGTTATAGGAATACCGCTTTTTTTACTGCTTGACCGCAATTTGTATTTTAAAAAGCTTATATCACCGGCAGGCGTGTCGAAAACCCCGGCTTTTGCCGGCGGTCAGGAATCTTTTAAAGAACCGAAGGAGCAGGCCGATAAAAAAGGCGGCAAGGCGGTTTTGTACCGGATAATAGCGGTTATAAGCGCCGTTTTGTTTTTTTGGACGCTGCTGCCGGCGGCGGTTGCGGTGGTGCATCCGGGAGTGTATGTCGGGTGTTTAGCATCGGCGGCAATGTTTTTTTATTTTGCTTTTCACGATCGGATCAACCTGTATTTTTCGGCCAAAAGAATAAGAAAAGCTTTTTTTATAGCCTTTAAAGCCGTAGCGTGCATATGCGCCGCCGTATTTATTATTATTTCGTTTTTTATGATACGTTCGGCGACCCTTTATCCGGAAGGGGAGACAAAGGGTTCTACCGTAATTGTCGCCGGCGCACAGATACGGGGGGATCAGCCGAGCTTAATGCTCTCGCGCCGGCTCGACAAAGCGGCCGAATACTTAAAAGATAATCCGGACAGTCTTTGTGTCGTATCGGGATCAAAGGGCACAAACGAGCAGTACACCGAGGCCTTTGTCATGAAAAAATACCTTGTCGAAAAGCACGGTATCGACCAAAGCAGGATATACACCGAGGAAAATTCTCTTAATACCCGTCAGAATATGCGGTTTTCAAGCGATGTTATAAGGAAAAATTCGTTGTCCGAAAATGTTATTGTGGCGACCGATTTTTTTCACGAGTGCAGATGTGCGAGGGAGCTTAAAACTGCGGGGATAAACAATGCCCGGTCAATCCCCTGTGCGACCGATTGGTACTTTTTGCCGGGGTACTGGGTGCGTGAGGTAATGGCGATAATCAATTCGTATTTATAAAAAACACATCGACCGTGCAATCGGTACTTGAAAAGCCGGCTGCAATGAAATATAATAAAAATATAAAAACGGCAAAAACCGACATTTTAAGCGCGGCCGGAAAAATCTTTTGCGGGGGATATTATGGACGGGAAGTACAAACGAATTGACAAAAATAATTATTATCTTGATATTGCGGCTACGGTGCTTGAGAGAGGGACCTGCTTACGGCGGAATTTCGGTGCAATAATAGTGCGGCATGACCAGATAATAGCTACGGGCTACTCCGGTGCGCCGCGCGGTCGCAAAAACTGTATAGATATGGGTGTGTGCATCAGGGAAAGCATGAATATTCCGAGAGGAGAACGCTATGAGCTTTGCCGTTCGGTGCATGCAGAGGCCAACTGCATAATAAACGCGTCGCGTGCCGAGATGATAGGAAGCACCCTTTATCTTGTCGGACGGGATGCCAAAACGGGACAGATAATTCCGGATGCTTCGTCATGTTCTATGTGTAAACGGATGATAATAAACGCCGGTATTGACAAGGTTATAATAAGACGTTCGGATACCGAATACGAAAAAATAATCGTCCGCGACTGGATATTCAACGACGAATCAATTGAAGGCCGTTTCGGCTATTGATTTTTTGAAAAATAAAAGGGGCTGTAAAATGCGGTTTTACAGCCCTTTTTCGTTTGCTTGATGATTTTTATTCCGCCGGTCTTTCAGCCCTGCAAAATTTTATTTCCTTATAAGTGTTTTTACAATCTCGCCGGCGTATATTTTGTGATAATCGTTCTTGTACCACTTTTCTATTGTGGGATCGAGAAAACGGTCCGGATCGAGCAGGTGGGTGTAAAGCTTACGGCAGAGCATTACTGTTCTCGCCTCCTCAAAGGCGACCGAATCGCCTATTGAAAATGGGGTTATTTCGGCAAGAGAGGCCTTATTTACGTCCCTTCCGCTTTTTGAACCGCATACGGCGTGCACCTTTTTGCCCTTTTCCTTATCGAAAAAGCAAATGGTGTAAAAATCGCTTTCCTCCAAAAAGCCGAAGGTGTACCTTGTCGGGCGAACTGCGATTATAGAAACATCGCATCCCCACATTTCGCCCACACCGCCCCAGGAGGCGGTCATGGTGTTGAAGCTGTCGGTATTTCCGGCTGTTATGAGCATGTAATCATCGGCTATTAATTTGATAAAATTTTCTTTTATGTCTTTTACGGATATTTCTTCAAACGGCATTTATCGCACGCCCCTTTTTGTGTTTGTAAAAGCTTATGTCTTTTCGTGAGGTATTATACAACAATATTTGAAATTTCACAATATAAAACAAAAATTCTTAAAAACGAAATTGCGGATAAGCAGGGCGAATAAAAAAAGTTTTTCGGGCAATAATATCATCAGCACACTGCAAAGGAGCTGAATTTTTAAATGGTGCTTGACAGAATAGCCCTTATACTTGCCATAATCGGCGGACTCAACTGGGGAAGTATGGGACTTTTTAAGTTTGATATAGTCGCTTGGATTTTCGGCGGACAGGATTCCGTAATCGCCCGAATAATCTACACCCTTGTGGGACTGGCGGCTGTATGGTGTATATCGCTTTTGTTCAGAGAACGCGAGGATGTTTTAAGCGGCTCGAACGAAATACGAAGAGACTGATTGCAATTAATGATTTGAATTTTCATCAAAAACAACGGTTTTTATCCCGGCATTAAGCGTTAAACGTTTTGCCGGGAGTTTTCGTTTTTATGAGAATGTCGGACGGATGCTCGATTATCGAATTTAAAATTAAAGTGTAATTTCGCCGTGTAGGTTTTATTGTTGCCTTAATTTTAAATAATTTATTAATTTTGGAAAAAGGGGTTGATTTTTCAAAATGAGTGGCTATAATAATAATTAGCACTCGGGAGCAAAGAGTGCTAAACATACTTTTAACCTATAATTTATTTCGGGAGGAATATAAAATGACTATTAAACCCCTTGCAGACCGTGTAGTGGTAAAGACGGTCGAAGCCGAGGAAACAACCAAAAGCGGCATAATTCTTGCCGGCTCCGCCAAGGAGAAGCCCCAGATCGCCGAAGTAGTGGCGGTAGGCCCGGGCGGCAACGTTGACGGAAACGAAATAACGATGTATGTAAAGGTCGGCGATAAGGTTATAACCGGCAAGTATTCCGGCACTGAGGTAAAGTTTGACGGCGAGGAATACACAATCGTACGCCAGAGCGACATTCTTGCGGTTGTCGAATAATCTGGTATTTAAGCTTTTTTAATTGTTTGGAGGTAATTTTTTATGGCAAAGGATGTAATTTTCGGCGAGGAAGCAAGAAAAGCGCTTCAGGCCGGTGTGGATAAGCTTGCGGATACCGTAAAGGTAACCTTGGGACCTAAGGGTCGTAACGTTGTTATTGACAAAAAATACGGCGCTCCCCTTATAACCAATGACGGTGTAACCATAGCAAAAGAGGTCGAGCTTGAGGATCCGTTTGAGAACATGGGCGCACAGCTTGTAAAAGAGGTAGCAACCAAGACCAACGATATCGCCGGCGACGGTACTACCACCGCGACGCTGCTCGCTCAGGCTCTTGTTCGCGAGGGCATGAAGAACGTTACGTCGGGCGCTAACCCCATGATCGTCAAAAAGGGTATTCAGAAGGCTGTCGACGTTGCGGTCGAGGGACTTAAAAAGAATTCCCAGAAGGTTTCCGGCACCGAGGACATCGCCCGTGTAGGTACCGTTTCGGCTGCCGACGAGACCATAGGCAAGCTCATTGCCGAGGCTATGGAAAAGGTAACGGCCGACGGCGTCATTACGGTTGAGGAATCAAAAACCGCCGAGACCTCGTGCGAGGTTGTCGAGGGTATGCAGTTCGACCGCGGATACATTTCCCCCTACATGGTAACCGATACCGATAAGATGGAGGCCGTCATTGACGATCCGTACATTCTTATAACCGACAAGAAGATAAGCAACATTCAGGAGATTCTTCCCCTGCTTGAACAGATAGTACAGTCGGGCAAGAAGCTTATACTTATCGCCGAGGATGTTGAGGGCGAGGCTCTCGCTACCATTCTTGTCAACAAGCTCCGCGGTACCTTTACCTGTGTTTGCGTAAAGGCTCCGGGGTTCGGCGACAGAAGAAAAGAAATGCTCAACGATATTGCCACCCTTACCGGCGGTCAGGTTATTACCGCCGATCTCGGACTTGAGCTTAAGGACACCACCGTTGCCCAGCTCGGTCGTGCACGTCAGGTCAAGGTTACAAAGGAAAACACCATTATCGTAGACGGCGCCGGCAACAGCGACGAGATAAAGGCGAGGGTCGGTCAGATCCGCGCTCAGATAGAGACCACCACCTCCGATTACGACAGAGAAAAGCTCCAGGAGCGTCTTGCAAAGCTTTCGGGCGGCGTAGCGGTTATTAAGGTCGGTGCGGCAACCGAGGTTGAGATGAAGGAGAAAAAGCTCCGCATTGAGGACGCTCTTTCGGCAACCAAGGCGGCGGTTGAGGAGGGCATTGTCGCCGGCGGCGGCGTGGCTCTTATAAATGTTCTGCCCGATGTTGAAAAGCTGCTTGAGTCGGTCGAGGGCGACGAGCGTACCGGCGTTAAGATCGTTGCAAAGGCCCTTGAGGAGCCGATGCGTCAAATTGCTTTCAACGCCGGACTTGAGGGCTCGGTTATTGTAAACAACGTCCGCGCTCACGACGGTATCAACTATGGCTTCAATGCTTACAGCGAGGAGTATGTTGATCTGTTTAAGGCCGGAATAGTCGATCCTACCAAGGTTACCCGTTCGGCCCTTCAGAATGCCTCCTCGGTAGCGGCGATGGTTCTTACAACCGAGAGTCTTATAGCCGAAAAGAAAGAGGATGCGGCAGCGGCAAATGCTGCAGCAGCGGCCGCGGCGGCAGCAGGCGGCGCCGGAATGTATTAATTCCGCTTAAGCTTTATGTCTGCACCGTATTAGTAAATAATTGTTTTAACCGTTCCGTTGATTTTCAGTCGCGGGACGGTTTTTATATTGTAATTCTGATTTTCAATGGTATTTTAATAAGAACGGCAAGGCCGATATTCCCAAGACCGGCGATAATGCAAATATCGCCCTTTTGGCAGCACTGCTTATCTTAAGCGGCGCCGCATTTACCGGTGTAACCGTTGGCGTAAAAAGCAGAAGGCTTAACAGATAAATTATCTTAAAAGCATTAAAACAAAACCGGAGATTGCCGTATTGCTCGGCAGCCTCCGGTTTTTTTAATGTTTATAAATGAAGATGTTTATTCAGAAATAATCAGAGATAAAATCACCGCGAGTGCAGATGTTATGTCTGCTTAATATCGGGCATTTATGCCCTTGTGTCGCAATAGACACAGCGGTAAATTCCCTTTTCGCGGTCGGTCAGCCTGAATACATGGTGTATATCCTGCTCGGTTGAGGTTATGCAGCGCGGATTTTTGCAGTGCAGTATATCGGTTAATTCGTCGGGCAGATTTATGTGTTTTTTCTCGGTTACCGTGCCGCCGCGCACTGTATCGACCGTTATGTTGGGGGAGATGAACCCGAGGACATCAAAGTTTATGTCCATTATGCAGTCGATCTTAATTATGTCCTTTTTGCCCATTTTTTTGCTCGGGACATTTTGCAGTACGGCGACGGTGCTTTCTATGTTGTCAAGCCCGAGGAGGGTGTATATCTGCATTGCACGGCCGGCCGTTATGTGGTCTATTACTATGCCGTTTTTGATTTCGTCAACTCGCATTTCAGTTTTCCTCCAAAAGCTTTAAAATCAGTGCCATTCTTATATACTTCCCGTTTTTTGCCTGACGGAAATAGGCGGCCCGCTCGTCGCTGTCAACGGCAGTCGATATCTCGTTTACACGGGGAAGAGGATGAAGTATCCGCATGGCGTTTTTTGCGTTTTTCAGCTTTTCAGGAGTAAGAATATAACTGTTTTTAAGACGTAAATAGTCCTCCTCGTTGAAAAAACGCTCCTTTTGCACACGAGTCATGTAAAGAATATCAAGACCGGAAATTGCGTCTTCAAGGGAGGTCGTTTGCATGTACGGGATGCTTTTCTTTTTTATATGTGTATCCTTTACATAACTCGGAAGCTTTAATTCTTCGGGGGATATAAGAACGAATTTTATGTTTTTATATCTTGACATGGCGGCAATGAGAGAATGGACGGTACGGCCGAACTTTAAATCTCCGCAAAAGCCTACCGTCAGATCAGACAGCCGTCCGGTCTCTTTTTTTATTGTAAAAAGATCGGTCAGGGTCTGGGTCGGGTGATTGTGTCCGCCGTCGCCGGCATTTATAATGGGCACACTGCTTGATTTTGCCGCTACGATCGGCGCGCCCTCCTTGGGATGGCGCATGGCGATTATATCGGCGTATCCGCTTACTACAGCTACCGTGTCGGCAACGCTTTCGCCCTTTGAGGCAGAGGAGGAGGCCGCCTCCGAAAAGCCGAGAACGTTTCCTCCGAGCTCCATCATTGCAGCCTCAAACGACAGTCGTGTACGGGTCGAGGGCTCGAAAAACAAGGTCGCGAGCTTTTTTCTTTTACAGCGCTTTGCATATAAATCGGGATTATTTATTATGTCGTCGGCTGTTTTAATGAGCGAGTCTATTTCATCCGAAGAAAAATCAAGTATATCTATAAGGTGGCGCATTAGTCAGCCCCTCCTTTTTTAATCCAGCTTTCATCCGATGGGTTGTCCCTGAACTTTATAAGACGGACCTTGTCGTTTTCCTTTATGTAGCCGCTTTGCGAGGCTGTCTCTACGACCGTGTCAAAATCCGTAAGGGTTACCACTTTGATGTTTTCGGCTTTTAGACGTTCTATGCCTTTTTTCATTCCGTAGGTGAATATTGCGGCTACGCCGAGAACCTCGGCGCCGGCGTCGCGAAGTGCGTTTACCGTGTCTATCACGCTGCCGCCGGTTGATATAAGATCCTCTATAACCACGACCCTTTGTCCTTTTTCGAGACGTCCTTCAATGCGGTTTTGGCGGCCGTGATCCTTGCCGGAGGAGCGGACGTATCCCATGGGCAGTCCTAAAATATGGGCCGTTATGGCGGCGTGGGCTATTCCGGCCGTTGCCGTGCCCATCAGCACCTGAGCGTCCGGGAATTCGCTTTTTATAACATTTGAAAGGGCATTTTCTATGTTCAGTCTTACGTCGGGGGCGGTCAGGGTCAGCCTATTGTCGCAATAAATCGGGCTTTTGATTCCGCTCGCCCATGTAAAGGGTTCGTCGGGGCGCAAAAATACCGCCTTTATCGAGAGCAGGTCCTTTGCCGTTTGTTCCTTTATGCTTTGCATGATGATTATACCTCTTTTCCCGTAAATTCTTCGACACATTTTTTATAAGCCGCAAGACAGTCGTCGGCCGCCGTTATCGGCCGGCCTACCACTATGTAATCCGAGCCGAGCTCTCTTGCTTTTTTAGGTGTTGTAACCCGTGACTGGTCGCCCTTGTTGGCTCCCTCAAAGCGCACTCCCGGCGTTACCGTAATAAAATTATTACCGCACGCCGAATGTACCGCTTCTGCCTCGAGGGGAGAGCAGACCACCCCGTCAAGACCGGAAGCCTTAGCGTTTTTGGCGTAATGCATGACGGTATTTTCCATGCTTTCGTTTATAAGCAGCTCGTTTTTTAACTGCTCGGGAGAGGTTGAGGTAAGCTGGGTAACGGCAATAAGCAGCGGCCGCGTTGTGTCTTCTTTAGTAAGACCTTCTATCGCCGCTTTCATCATTGCCGAACCGCCGGCGGCGTGCAGGTTGCACATATCGACATTCAGCGAAGAGAGTACGCGCATGCTCTTTTTTACGGTGTTGGGAATGTCATGTAATTTTAAATCGAGAAATATTTTGTGACCGCGGTTTTTAATCTCTCTTACAATTTCCGGCCCCTCGGCATAAAAAAGCTCCATGCCTATTTTAACAAACGGCTTTTTGTCGGGAAAAAGCTCCAAAAAATCATAAACCTCATTTTTGGATGAAAAATCGCAGGCTATTATTACGTCCTTATTCACGGTGGGCACCTCCTGTAATTTCGCTTAAGCTGTCAATTCTAAGGTCGTTCATTACCCTCGGCAGGTCTTCGACGATTTTTTTGCAGGCATACGGATCGACAAGATTTGCGGCTCCTACCTGCACCGCCGTCGCACCGGCGAGCATCATCTCGATTGCCTCCTCGGCATTTGAAACGCCGCCTATTCCCATTATCGGGATTTTTACCGCCTCGTAAACCTTGTACACCGCCGCTATCGCCATCGGAAGCACCGCATGGCCCGAGAGTCCGCCGGTCGTGTTTTTAAGAATCGGACGGCGCTTTTTTATATCTATTCTCATGCCGAGCGGTGTGTTTATAAGCGATATGCCGTCGGCGCCGGCATCCTCGCAGGCCGCCGCTATCGCCGCTATGTCGGTGACGTTGGGGGTAAGCTTCATAAATACCGGCTTTTTGGTTACCTGTTTTACCTTTTTTGTGATTTCGGCTGCCGATTTCGGATCGGTTCCGAAGGCCATGCCTCCGCCGTGAACATTCGGGCAGCTTATATTAACCTCAAGAATCGCAACCTGATCTTCCTTGTCGAACCGCTGGCACGAGCTTATATATTCGTCGGCCGAAAATCCGCTTATATTGGCGATAATCGGCTTTTTAAACACCTTTTTAAGCTTAGGAAGCTCGTGGTTTATAACATTGTCAACACCGGGGTTTTGCAGTCCTATGCTGTTTAGTACGCATTCGGGGCATTCGGCTATGCGAGGGGTGGGGTTTCCGAAACGCTCGTTGCCGGTAGTCCCCTTAAAGGAGAGGGAGCCGAGACAGTTAATGTCATAAAGCTCGGCAAATTCATACCCGTAGCCGAAGGTCCCGCTCGCCGGAATTATCGGGTTGTCAAGTATAACTCCGCTTAAATTTACTTTTGTGTCGGCCATATTATCTCCTCCTTTTCTAAAACCGGTCCTTCCTTGCATATGCGTTTGGCGCCGGTAAGGGTCATGCATGAGCAGCCCATGCAGGCACCGAATCCGCATCCCATGCGTTCTTCAAAGCTAAGCTGACCCGACGTTTTCGTGTTTTCGCAAAGGGCGCGGAGCATTGCCTCGGGCCCGCATGCGTAAAAGTAGATGTAATCGAGCCTTTTTATAATGTCGGTTACAATTCCCTTTTCGCCGTATGAGCCGTCTATCGTCGTGACATACACCTTAACGCCGAGAGCCTCGAGCTCATCCTTTAAAAATATGTCGTCGGCACTGCCAAAACCTAAAACGGCTGTCGGGGTTTTGCCCTGTGACACAAGCTTTTTCGCAAGCAGATAAAGCGGCGGCACACCGACCCCTCCGCCTATTAAAAGGGGAGTGCTGCCGGACTTTGACGTATCGTATCCGTTGCCGAGGCCGGTAAGTATGTCGAGGTTTTCTTTGTGTTTGAGGGTGCTTAAATACCTTGTTCCCCGGCCGACCGTTTTATATATAAGGGTCAAAGTGCCATCCGCCACATCGCATACCGACAGCGGCCGTCTCAGATAAAATCCGTCAAGCTTGATATTTACGAACTGTCCCGGAGCGGTTATTCCCGAGGTGTCTCCGCAAAGCTCGATCTTAAATACATCGCGCGCTATATTTTTATTGTCTTTAATTTCGAATATTGCCTGTTTCACGTCTTTTCTCCTTTTTTATTTTCGGAATACGGCACCGGTTTTGAGAATCAGGCGTCTATTGTTGATACCGTAAGGGTGGTTTCCTCAAGTACGTCAAGCAGTGCCTTTACGGTGTCAAGCGAGGTGAAGATGTTGACCGAATTTTCGGTTGCAAGCTCGCGTATTTTACGTCCGTCGTCGGCGGTGCTCCGTGTGCTGTTGATTTCGCTTGTGTTTATTATATAGGCTATATGTCCCTGGCGTATGGCATCGGGAATTTCATTGCTGCCCTCGCTGATTTTTTTCAGTATATGGGTGCGCACACCGTGTTCCTTTAAGAATTCGGCGGTTCCCCCGGTTGCCTGGATGTTGAATCCGAGGTCATAAAAGCGTTTAATGAGCGAGAGCGCTTCTTCCTTATCCGAATTGCAGACCGTCGCGAATACCGTGCCGTAGTTTTGCAGCTTCATTCCGGAAGCCTGAAGTGCTTTATACATCGCTCGGTTTAATTTATCGTCGTAGCCTATCGCCTCGCCGGTGGACTTCATCTCGGGCGACAAATAAGCGTCAAGTCCGCGTATTTTATTGAACGAGAAGACCGGAACCTTAACATACCGGCGTTTTTTCTCGGCCGGGTATATGTCGAATATTCCGAGCTCTTTGAGTGATTTTCCGAGAATCACCTCGGTGGCGATGTCCGCAAGGCTGAATCCGGTTGCTTTTGAAAGGAATGGAACAGTCCGCGACGAACGGGGGTTGACCTCGATTATATACACGTTTTCGTCCTTATCCACAATGAACTGGATGTTGTAAAGCCCTATTATTCCTATTCCGAGCCCCAGCTTCTTTGTGTACTGAAGTATTGTTCCCTTAACCCTGTCGGATATACTAAAGGCCGGATAAACGCTTATCGAGTCGCCGCTGTGTATGCCGGTGCGTTCTACAAGCTCCATTATTCCGGGGACAAAAACGTCCCTTCCGTCGCATATCGCGTCGACCTCGACTTCTTTGCCGAGGATGTATTTATCAACAAGTACCGGGCGTTTTTCGTCGATTTCGACCGCCGTTTTAAGATAGGTTTTAAGCTGCTCCTCGTTGCCGACTATCTGCATGGCCCGTCCGCCGAGGACAAAGCTCGGCCGCACCAGCACCGGATATCCGAGCTCGTCTGCCACCTTTATTCCCTCGTTTATGCCGGTAACGGCGCGGCCCTTCGGCTGGGGGATTGACAGCTCTTTTAATATTTTTTCAAAGCTGTCGCGGTTTTCGGCGCGCTCAATGGCCTCAAAGGGAGTTCCTATAAGCTTTACACCGTAGTTTTTAAGCGGTTCGGCAAGGTTTATTGCGGTCTGTCCGCCTAGGGTCGCTATTACGCCGCATGGATTTTCGAGCTTTATTATGTTCATTACGTCCTCTGTGCAAAGGGGCTCGAAGTACAGCTTGTCGGCGGTGGTGTAATCGGTAGATACCGTTTCGGGATTGTTGTTTATTATTATTGCTTCGCATCCCGTGTTTTTAATGGTGGTTACGGCGTGAACGGTTGAGTAATCGAATTCGACGCCCTGGCCTATACGTATCGGACCGGCGCCAAGCACGATTATCTTCTTTTTGTCGGACATTTTTACGTCGCTTTTGCCGGTGTAGCTTGAATAAAAGTAGGGAATGTATGCGCCGGCGTGGCTTGTATCGACCATTCGGTATACGGGGAAGAGGTTCATTTCCTCGCGCTTTTTAAAGATTTCTCTTTCGTCGGTATTCCAGAGCTTTGCGATGAATTTGTCCGAAAACCCGCTTTTCTTCGCCTTTTTAAGAAGTTCTTCGTTCCAAGGGCTGTTTTTGAGCTCGTTTTCAATTTTTACGATTTTTTCAATGCTTTCGATAAAGTAGGGGGTAATGGCGGTAAGAGAGTGTATCTCTTCGGCAGATACACCGTGACGGATGAGCGCCGCTACGGCGAAAAGGGTGTCGTCGCGGAATTTTGACAGGTAGCTTTTAATTTCCTGTACATCCATCGAGGCGAATTTTTCCGAATACAGGTGGCATACCCCGATTTCGAGCGAGCGTACCGATTTTAAAAGGCATTCCTCTAAGTTTGATCCTATTCCCATAACCTCGCCGGTGGCCTTCATCTGTGTTCCGAGGGCGTTTTCGGCCGATGTGAATTTGTCGAATGGAAAGCGCGGGAATTTTGCGACGACGTAATCGAGACTCGGCTCGAATTCGGCGGTGGTGCCGGCAACCGGGATTTCGCTAAGCTCCATTCCTACCGCTATTTTGGCCGTAACTCTGGCTATCGGGTAGCCGCTCGCCTTTGAGGCGAGGGCGGAGGACCGCGATACCCTCGGATTTACCTCTATCAAAAAGTATTCGCTGCTGTTGGGATTAAGTGCAAACTGAACATTGCAGCCGCCCTCTATTTTTAAGGCCTTTATAATTTTTATCGCACTCGAATTCAGCATTTTAAGGTCGCTGTCGTTTAGTGTCATTATCGGCGCTACGACCACCGAATCGCCGGTGTGGACTCCGACTGGATCGATGTTTTCCATTCCGCAAATGGTTATCGCCTTGTCCGAGCCGTCACGCATAACCTCGAATTCTATTTCCTTATAGCCCTTTACGCTCTTTTCAATCAGCACCTGATGAACGGGGGAAAGTCTGAAAGCGTTTGTTCCGACCTCTATGAGCTCATCCTTGTTATCGGCGAATCCGCCGCCGGTACCGCCCAGGGTGAAGGCCGGGCGAAGAACCACCGGATAGCCTATTTTTTCGGCCGCCGATATTGCCTCGTCAAGCGAATATGCTATTTCCGAGGGAATGGTCGGCTCGCCTATCGACTGGCAAAGCTCCTTAAAAAGCTCGCGGTCTTCGGCGCATTCTATGCTTGTGCTGTCGGTTCCGAGCAGCTTTACCGAGCATTCCTTTAAAATTCCTTTTTTCTCAAGCTGCATTGCGAGGTTAAGACCGGTTTGTCCGCCTATGCCGGGGACTATCGCGTCCGGACGCTCGTGACGAATAATTCTTGCCACATATTCAAGAGTGAGCGGCTCCATATATACTTTATCCGCTATTGAGGTATCGGTCATTATGGTCGCCGGGTTGGAGTTTATAAGTATGACCTCATAGCCCTCCTCCTTTAAGGCGAGGCAGGCCTGTGTTCCGGCGTAGTCGAATTCGGCCGCCTGACCTATTACTATAGGACCGGAACCTATTATCATTACCTTTTTTATGTCTGTTCTTTTTGGCATTTTCAATTACCTCCGTAAAATGTTTTCTATGGCATTTATATCTTCATATACCGTTTTTTCACACCGTACGGTTAAAAGACACCGTCCCTTTACAGTAAAGCCCTCAAAGGGGGTGGATTTTCCCTTTGACTTAAACTCTGAAGGATTGATTTTGTACGGAGTGTCAAGCTCCCATAGGCTGAAGCCCTGATCGTCGTCATTTTCCGGCAATCCAAAGCGTTTTCTGGGATTGCGGCACATAAGCTTCATAAGCTTTTCGAGGGTGATAATGCCGGTGTCGACGAGGGCCGTGTACATAAGCGGAAAGGCCGTTTCCAATCCGACTATTCCCATAAGGCTGTTTTTAAGTCCGCCGGATTTTTCACTTACGGAATGGGGCGCGTGGTCGGTGGCTATCATATCTATTGTGCCGTCGGCAATCCCGTTTATAAGAGCCTGGCGGTCAACGGCACTTCTTATAGGCGGATTCATTTTAAAGCGGCCTTCATCCTTTAGCATGGAGTCATCTAAAATCAGATAATGAGGAGCCGTCTCGCACGTTACATCCACGCCCTCCTTTTTGGCCTTACGGATTAAGTCAACGCTTTCCTTGCAGGATACATGGCAGACATGATATTTACAACCGGTTTTTTTGGCAAGCTTTATATCGCGCTGTATGGGCAGATATTCGCTCATGGCTGCTATGCCGGCGTGGCCGTGCTCTTTTGCATATTGTCCGGCGTTTATGTAGCCGCCCTTTATAAGCGATTCATCCTCGCAATGGGCGGCAATCACCTTGTTTAACCGGGCCGCTTTTTGCATGGCTTTTTCCATAAGCTCTTCGTTTTGAACGCCCTTTCCGTCGTCCGAAAAGGCTGCTATGTACGGGGCGATATCCTCCATGGCGGAAAGCTTTTCGCCCTTTTCTCCGACGGTCAGCGCTCCGTAAGGGTGAACCCCTATCGCTGCCTTTTTCTTGATGAGATTAAGCTCGACCGACAGATTTTCAAGCGAGTCGGGCACGGGGGAGAGGTTAGGCATAGCGCACACGTCGGTAAATCCTCCGCGCGCGGCGGCTGCCGTTCCGGTCGACAAATCCTCTTTATAAGAAAAACCCGGCTCGCGAAAATGAACATGAACATCGGCGAAACCGGGAAGAATATACAATTTTTCAAACGGGAAATCGCCGCGGGAGAGCATTGCGTGAACCTTATCGCTTGCTGTAACCGCGCGTATTATATTTATCGAGTGGCTGTCTGTTTTGTAGGTCATAATTCCTCCGTTATTTCAATAAAAAAACGCCTGCCGATCAGCGGCAGACGATAAATCATACTGTATATTCCCGTTATTATGCCGGGCAAAACACCTTTGCGGCGGCACAGCATAACCATCATGCCGACATACGGCCCGGTTGCTGACAGGATCTATTTACCGTCTTGCCGATATCTCTGTATCGGTTTAAAGTCGATTTTTATTTATACTATCACATGAATTTGAAAATGTCAAGCAAAAAAACGCTCTTGAAATAATAAACCGCCGTGTGGTATTATATCAGTGTTTAAATGATTTTTCGACAAATTTTTTGCAACGCCCGAGTGCCCTGTTAAGGCATTTTTTACTGTGACGGAAATTAGATAATTTATATTTGAAAATACGGTGAAAATATGAACGGACTTATGTTTTATCTTGAAATGGCAGGAACGGTGGCCTTTGCAATATCCGGAGCAATGCTGGCGATCGAGAAAAGATTTGATATTTTCGGAATACTTGCAATGGGCATAATAACGGCGGTCGGCGGAGGAGCCGTAAGGGATATAATAATAGGTGCGACACCGCCGGTAATGTTTTCTGATCCGCGGTACTGCATAGTCGCGGCCGTCTCATCGGTCTTGCTGTTTATTCCGTTTGTAAGACGTCTGCTTGCCCAAAAGAGTATTCACGACGCCGTGCTTATTGTCGTCGATTCGCTGGGGCTTGCTTCCTTTACGGCGGCCGGTGCCGTTTATACCTATCAGTGCGGCTTTAACAATAAGTTCCTTATAATCTTTGTAAGCGTATTAACCGGCGTCGGCGGAGGAGTGCTGAGGGATCTTTTAGCCGGAGAAAAGCCCTATATATTCAAAAAACACATATACGCGTGCGCTTCACTTGCCGGTGCGATTTTTGTGACCTATCTTTATAATGTAATTGATAATGACATAGTTATAATCAGCGGTATCGCCCTGATTTTCGCGATAAGAATGGTGGCGGCCGTTTTTAAAATCAATTTGCCGCACATAGGACAAAATGAGCAGGTCTGACGGTCTTTTTTACCCGTTAAACGAAAAATGCAATGCGAAATAAAAACACGAAAACAAAAAATCCGGGCGGCATGATATAAAATGCCGTCCGGATTTTTGCGTATATTTAAACGGTTTTACAGAATTTAAAAACAGGGATTAAAACTGATCTCGCACTGATCATTTTCGAAGCTGATGTCGATTTTTACATCGGGAGAAATTTTTACCGAGTGACGGTTTTGAAGGAGGTTTACATCCGATATATCAAACGGCATCTCGCTGCCGTTTTCGCTTATAAGAACCGCGCACGAGGCGTTTGACGGGGCTTTTCCGTATTCGAAATAGAGCTTGAAAACGTCGGTTTCGACCGGGTCGGTCGTCATATCAAGATTGTTGCGCTTCCAGTTGCCCTTTGCATTTATTGCCTCGGCGAAAAAGGGCGTATCCGAAAGATTTGTATAGGTAAAGGCTCCGTTTGTAACCTTCATCCCCTTTGAAATCAACCGCTTTTCGCCGGTTTTTACGGTGCAGTTTTCCTGCAAACGGCACTGGTCGACCGCCGTTACTACACTCTGACAGCAGTCGTTTCCGGCGTTTATTCCGCTTGTGAGCAAAAGCATATTTCCGTTTTTTGTAATTCTTGAGCAATAGCCGGTTATACCGTCGTTTACAATTCCCATTGCCATTACGCCGATATCGTTTTTGCATTTTAATCCGAAACAGTCGGTTTTCCCTTTTTCGTTGATCCAGTGGGCGTAATTACCCATACGCTCAAGCAGCTTTTCGTCATTTTGCAAAAAGGCCGTTACTCCGGGGATAACCGAGTAATCATATACCGGCGACAAATTGAAGTATTCGTCGCCCTTTGACATAAAGCAAACGGTCTGTCCCGAAAAATAGTTTGCCGAAAGGTAGTTCTCATAGTTGCCGGCTTCACAGCAAAGATAGTCCTTGTGCACCCCTTTGGCCGACATGTAGGTATTTTTTGTCCTCGAGACCATCATATAAGAGCTTTTGAACTCGCGGAGTCCGCTTATCTGCGAGGCCGATTTATCGGTGAGCGACCGGTAAAATGAGAAAATTTCGTCCTTTCTTTTGTATTCGGCGGTTTCGGTCATCAGCTTTAAGGCAAATGCGATTTTTTCAAGCGACAGGGCATTTTTTCTTGATATCTCACGTCCTACGGTCATGTAATCGGCGAAGCTATGGCAGGCGAACCATCTGCTGCCGTCGAGAATAAAATCCTCGAACAGGCCGGTCTTTTCCTGTGACGGCATGAATTCGGTTCCGGAGAGAATATAAAAAAGCACAGCGCAGTCGTGCGTAAAATCCCGTCCGTATCCGTAGGTGTATATCATCGGGCCGTGCTGATAAAAGGACATGTCGGGCTTTATTCCCTCTTTTAATCCCTCCATTACGGCAACCTCGCGCATGGCGCGGTCGACGGCTGTTTTTAAAAGCTCGCTGTTCTCGCTTATAAGCGCATGGTTTACCGTCCCGAATATTCCCCACATCAGGTTGGCCCCGGTCCAGGAGTTTATTGCGGCGTTTCCTCCGAGCGAGCCGCGAAGCAGTATTTCTTCGCATTTTTTCATTTGATCATCGCTTAAATAATCGCTTAAAAACAGGCAGAGATACGATACAAGGCGGGGAACTCCTATCTGATTATGCCACCAGTTGGGGTTTGTAAAATCGTTTTTAAGCCAGAAATTAAAAAGGGAAAGTACGGTATCCCGGAATTCCTTATCGCTTTTGAGTTTATCTTTGCCGCCCGAGGCCGCAATTTTGCAGGCGCGGCGCAAATGCTCGGGCGTTTTCCATTCCGAAAGTGTTTTGTCCTCGTAGTCGACGTCGGCAAATTTAAGCGAGCCCTCCGCCTTTATCGGCAAAATGTCGCAAGGGGCCTTTTGGGATATAAAAAGACAGTCGGTATATTTTAGTTTTATTTTTTCGAGATCGGTCATTGATTTTACCCTCCTTGTGTTGCGCCGGATTTAAAATTTTTAATCATCGGGCCCAACACTTATACCATTTAAAAATACCACAAAGCCCTTTTGAAAACAACATGAAATAAGTGCACGATATACTGCATATCGTGCACTTATTACTGCTTTTGCGGAAAAACAGGAAGCCGTTAACCCTTACATCTCGCTTATTTTTTCGCGTAAGAAGTCGGCGGCAAGACGTATGTCGGTGTCGGGGTTTTCGCCGACCTCGCGCTCAATGGTCAAAAATCCGTTGTAGCCTATGCTTTTAAGAGCGGCAAGATAGGCCGGATAATCGACATCCCCCCGGCCGAGCGGCAGCTCTATAAATGCAGCTCCCTGTGCTTCGAGATCGCTTTGGGCGTCGCCGGAGTATATCTCGTTTGCATTTGTGCGTTTTAACATTTTGCCGTCCTTGGCGTGGGTGTGAACGATGTATTTTTTAAGGGTGTATACCGCCTTTACGGGATCGTCGCCGGTTACCATTACAAGATTTGCAGGATCGAGATTTACGGCAACGCCGGTGGAGGAAAGGGTATCGAGAAATCTGCAAAGACGCTCGGCCGGCTCCGGACCAGTCTCAACCGCAAAATGCGAGCCGATGCTGTCGGCATAGCTGCTTAACTCAAAACAGGCCTCCTGCATTATCTTGTAGGTGTCGCAATGCTCGTCCTCGGGAACTACGCCTATGTGGGTCGTGACTATATCGGTGCCCATTTTTTTAGCCAGATCAAGTATAAGCTTGGAACGGGCAATAAGGGCCGGATTTTTTTCTTTATCGGAAAAGCCCTGACCAAGATCTCCGCACAGCGCCGAGACGGTCAGTCCGTTATCATGACATTCGGATAAAAAATCCCTGATTTTTGCGTCGGTCATGTTTTCGGGCGCCATATCGCCGCCGGTGGCATATACCTGAAGACCGGTAATGCCCATCGAAGCGGCCTTTTTCATAGCCGAGGGGAAATCGCACCTGAAGGAATCAAGTAAAACGCCGATTGAGAAATTGCTCATTTTTTAATTACCTCCGTTAAAAAGAGATGAAAATTGTTTGTTGTCGCCGACTGTATTAAAGCCTGCTTAGTTTGTGATACTAAATGTAATATAATAAATAAAGATCGGTGTGTCAATTGCCGTTTTGCAATATGTCAATATCGGGTTATTATAGGGCAAAATCGGCCGCTTGGAGCCCGTTGGGTTTTAAAGACGTAAACACGCCAAAAAAATTATCAATACTGCTCAATACCGCCCTGAAAGTGCCCATTTTTATTATCAAAACATCTTTTTATTGATTTGTGTTGCGGCAAGTGATATGCTGTAAACGATGGATGAGCATAGGAGCATGTTAAACGATCCCGTTTTATAGAAAAAGGTGGAATACGTTATGGATAACTCTCTTATACAGACCGCATATTTTGCTTCGGGAAGCAACGGTTTTGCCGTGCATTATCATAATTGTCACGAAATTCTTTATATCCGTCGGGGGAAGGCCCATATCCGCTGTTCGGGAAAGGATTATTTCGTCGGCGAAAAGAGCGTGTTTTTTATAAGCAATCTCGAACAGCATTCGGTCGAACCGCTTACCGACGATTACGAGCGCTATTGCATACAGGTTTCACCGGTTTCGGTGCGGTATGCGATAAAAAACAGCACGATCTGCTCGATTTTTTCGAACCGTCCGGAATTCTTTAATCACCTTATTGACGTGTCGGATATAGCGGAGGACATCGAATGGGTATTCAAATGTCTTGCAAGGGAGTATTCGGAGTCGGGGCTTTTTGTCGACGAAATGCAAAAATCGTTGCTTAGAATTCTGCTTATCCGCCTTTACCGTTTTTCGCCCGAGAGCTTTCCGATGAAGGCGACGGTAAAAAACACAATAGTGGAGGATATACAAAAGGAATTCGAAAATAACTATTCGGCCTTTTATTCGCTTGATATTCTGGCAAAAAAACACCATGTTTCAAAAAGCTATCTTTCCCATCTTTTTAAGGAAATAACGGGCTACGGGGTGATGGAATATTTATCGGAGCACAGGCTGTCGATTGCGAAGGATATGCTTTGTTCGACCAGTCTCAGCGCCTCCAAGATCGCCGAGGAGACCGGCTTTTCGACCGGAGGGAATTTTTCGCGCTATTTAAAGAACGACACCGGGCTGACCCCGCGTGAATACAGGAATGCACACAGTAAGGAGAACAATGGATTAAATGAATTTTGAACGGTATCATTACAAAACATACGAGGAATTAAAAAGCGAAATACAAAGGCTGTCGGTGGATGTTCCCCTTTCGGAGAACACCGGCATTTTAAAAAACGAACTCCCCGAACCGCACATTAAAAACCGCATAGCCATACAGCCGATGGAAGGGTGCGACGGCACGCCGGACGGCAAACCCGATGAGCTTACCTTCAGGCGCTATATGCGCTTTGCGAGAAGCGGCGCCGGTCTTATATGGGGAGAGGCAACCGCCGTCATGAAGGAGGGCAGAGCCAATCCGCGCCAGCTTTATATCAACAAGGATAATTTAGACACATTTAAAAAGCTTGTAAACGATACTAAAGAGGAATGTATGCGGCATAACGGCTTTGAGCCATATCTTGTATGTCAGCTGACCCATTCGGGCCGGTATGCCAAGCCGAACGGCTATCCTCAGCCGCTTATAGCCTATCACAATTCGGTATTCGAAAAGAATAATCCCATTGATGACAGCGCCATTGTCAGCGACGATTATCTTGATTCGGTGGCCGATCATTTCGGGCCGGCGGCCGCCATGGCGAAGGAAGCGGGCTTTGATGCGGCCGATGTAAAATGCTGTCACAGGTATTTATTCAGCGAGCTTTGCTCCGCTTACGAGAGAACGGGGAAATACGGCGGATCGTTTGAAAACCGTACAAGGCTTTACCTTACCGCTCTTAAAAACGCCATGAGCGAGCAGGATGATAGCTTTAAGATTACATCGCGCCTTAATCTTTACGACGGATTTGCCTATCCGAACGGATTTGGGGTTAAAAATGACGGCAGCACAACCCCCGATCTCGACGAACCGATCAAGCTTGTGGGGATAATACATAACGACCTCGGAATTAAAATGCTCGATTTTACTATCGGAAATCCGTATTTTAATCCGCATGTGAACCGCCCGTTTGATATGGGAGGATATGTTCCGCCCGAGCATCCGCTTGAGGGAGTTGCCAGGATGTTCGACTGCATTAAAGCCCTTAAAAAGGCATATCCGGATTTAACCGTTATAAGCTCCGGACATTCTTATCTTAGAAAATTCGCTCCCAATCTTGCTGCCGCCGTAATAGAGCGGGGAATAGCCGATATAGCGGGATTCGGCAGGGAGGCCTTTGCTTACGAGCAGTTCGCGAACGACATTTTAAACGGCTGCTTCGATGAGAAAAAATGCTGCATCGCGTGCAGTAAATGCACCGAGCTCATGCGCGCCGGCACGGTCGCCGGGTGCGTCGTGCGCGACTCTGAGGTGTATTTGCCTTATTACAAGCAGTACTGCAAAAAATAATTTGTTGCAATACAAAAAGAACAATGTTTAACTGTAGATTTTACGATTACATAATTCTTTTAAAGGGATGATAAAAATGAAAAAATGCGCAATGATAACGGGGGCTATGGGCGGTATCGGATTTGCAGCCGTAAAGCAGCTTATATCGGACGGTTACGACGTGTCGGCCTTTGATATGCTTAACGAAGATACGGCAAACGATCGTTTAGGCGAGATGAAGGACCGGGTGCTTTATACCGTCGGCGATCTTTCAAAATCTGACGACAGACAGCGCTTTATCGACCGTACTTTGGAAAAATTCGGCCGTATAGACGCTCTTGTAAACGTTGCCGGTATAGCGCCCAAGGTGCGTGCCGATATACTCGAAATGACCGAGGAAAGCTACGACAGGGTAATGGGCGTAAACACCAAGGCGACCATGTTTTTGACCCAAGCGGTCGCAAAGAAGATGCTTGAAAGACCCCGTACCGAAGATATTCACGGATATATTGTTAACATATCGTCCATGTCGGCATATACAAGCTCGGTAAGCCGCGGAGAATACTGCATTTCCAAGGCCGGCGTTTCCATGATAACCACCCTTTTTGCCGACCGTCTTGCAGGTGAAGGAATAATCGTAAACGAGATAAGACCGGGCATAATCGCAACCGGCATGACCTCGACCGTAAAGAAAAAGTATGATGATCTTATTGACGGCGGACTCCTTCCGATAAAACGCTGGGGATATCCCGAGGACGTAGCCAAGGTTATAGGAGCCCTCTGTTCGGATCGTTTCGGATATACTACCGGCCAGTCGATAGATGTTGACGGCGGTTTCCATATTCAGCGGCTGTAAAAAGGGGAATGTACATGAAGACCGAAATACACAGCTTTGACGGAATAAACATAAAAACCGTTACCGTTGACGCGGCAATAATCGGAACGGGAGCCGCCGGCTACAATGCGGCCGTTCAGCTTAAAAAGCTCGGGGTGGACGATATTGCAATAATCACCGAGGGGGTCAACATGGGAACCTCGCGCAATACCGGTTCGGACAAGCAGACCTACTACAAAATGAACCTTTGCGCGGCGGACGACGATTCTCCCCACTCAATGGCATCGGAGCTTTTTGCCGGCAAATGCGTTGACGGCGACAATGCTCTTGCAGAAGCGGCCAATTCGGTGCGCTGCTTTTTGTCGCTTTGCGAGCTCGGGGTGGATTTCCCGGTGAATAACTTCGGCGAATACGTCGGCTATAAAACCGACCACGATACACGGGCGAGAGCCACGTCGGTGGGTCCGCTTACCTCGAAAATGATGACCGAATGTCTGCAAAAGGAGGCCTTGCGCCGCGATGTCACCGTTTTTGACAAGCAGCAGGTAATAGAGATAATAACCGACAATAACAAAGCGCTCGGTGTGCTTTGTCTCAATTTGGACGGTGCGGACGATAAAAGCACGCGCTTTACCCTTTTTAAAGCGCATGATATAATTTATGCAACCGGAGGACCGGCCGGGATTTACAGCGATACGGTCTATCCTGTGGGGCATGCCGGCGCCTCGGGAGTGGCATTTTTGGCCGGAGCAAAGGGACAGAATCTTACCGAATGGCAGTACGGGCTCGCCTCAATCGCTCCGCGCTGGAATGTTTCGGGAACCTATATGCAGGTGCTGCCGAGATTTTTCTCCCGTGACGAGCAGGGCAATGAATACGAGTTTTTAAGCGAATATTATTCCGATGACGCCAAGGCCCTTTCCATGGTGTTTAAAAAGGGCTATGAATGGCCCTTTGACAGCCGAAAGGCGCAAAACGGTTCGTCGGTTATAGATCTGCTTGTTTACCGCGAGGTGTTCATGCGCGGCAGGAGGGTATTTCTTGATTTCACCCGTAATCCGTTCGGACTCAAAGAGATTCCTTTTGGCGATTTAAGCGATGAGGCAAGGGATTATCTCAAAAATGCCGGAGCCGATTTCGGCACTCCGATTGAGCGACTTTCGCATATGAATATGCCGGCGGTCGAGCTTTACAGATCGAAGGGAGTCGATATAACGAGGCAGCCGCTTGAAATTTCGCTTTGCGCACAGCATAATAACGGCGGAATAGCGGTTGATATGTGGTGGCAGACCGATATTAAGGGGCTTTTTGCGGCCGGAGAATGTGCCGGAACACACGGTGTATACCGTCCGGGCGGAAGCGCTCTTAACGCCGGTCAGGTCGGATCATTAAGAGCGGCCTCATACATCGCCGCAAGGCCCAATGAGCCTTCGCGCGACGATGAATTTTTCGCCGCCGCCGATAAAAAGTTAAGATTTCATATTGCGCTTTGCGAAAGGGTGCTTGAAAACGGCGGCGACAGCGCCGTAATGAAGCTTAAAAAGGCACGCAAATCAATGAGCGAATGTGCCGGGGCCATACGCTCGCCCAAAGCCATCGGCGAATATGCCGTTAAGGTAAAAGAGGAGCTCGTTTTACTTGATAACGCCGGAGTAAGCTCGCCCGAAGCACTCAGAATGCTTTATCGTTTGCGTGACACGCTGGCGGCTCAGTATGTTTATCTTACGGCCTTTGCCGGATATTCCGAAAAGGGCGGAAAGTCGCGCGGCTCGGCACTTTACACAAACGAAAACGGCGTAAAGCCGGACGGACTTGAGGATATATTCAGATTCATCCCCGACGACGGCGCTCTTGACAAAAGGGTGGAGCAGGTGGCCTTAGACGAAAACCTTAAGGCATATGTCGGATGGCGGGATGTAAGAGCCCTTCCAGACGGCGGAGGCTTTTTCGAGAATGTCTGGCGCGGCTACCGCGAAAATCGAAACGTTTATTGATTTTTAAGTCTTGTGTTGTACCGCGTAGGGATAAACCTCTCAAGAATCGTTCTTTTTCCGTCATACGCCCCTAAAAAACTTTGAAATGCGGCAGCATATCTGTTTTTTCGGCACGTCTGACTAAAAACAATATCTTTTCAGGAGAACAGCGGTTTTGTCGGTACAATACTTTGAGCTTTTTATTTTGGGAAAAGAGGAATAAAAAATGAAAACCATGATTTTTTCCGATAATAAGGACGCGGCAAAAGCCGTTTACGCAAAGGCTCAGGTAGCCAGGCTGCAGGCGAACAGCGAGCTTTGCGACGGCGTTTACACAAAGAGCGAGCTCATGCACGATCCGTCGATATCGGCCGATACCGAGTATCTGTTTTCAACCTGGGGTATGCCGCGTTTTTCGGGCGAGGAAATAAAAAAATGCTTCCCGAACCTTAAAGCGGTGCTTTATGCCGCCGGCAGTGTTCAGGGCTTTGCAAAGGAGTTTTTGGAAAACGGAATTTTCGTGTCGAGCGCATGGGTTGCAAACGGAATACCGGTAGCCGAATATACCTTTGCTCAGATAATGCTGGCGCTAAAAGGCTTTTTCAGCACCCAGAACTACCCGAAGCACAACGTATTTCCCGCCGGCTTCGATTACGATTTAAAGGGATCATACAAGGCCAAAGTCGGCGTATGCGGAGTCGGCGCCATAGGCTCAATGGTGTGCGAGCGGCTTAAGAGCACCGAGTGTGAGGTGTATGCCTTTGATAAATTCTTACCGAAGGAGCGCGCCGATGAACTTGGCATCACTCTTGTAAGCCTTGAGGAAATATTCGAAAGCTGCGACGTCATAACCAACCATCTCGCCAACAAGCAGGAACTAAACGGCATATATAATCTGTCGCTTTTTTCAAGAATGAAGCCCTGCTCGACCTTTATAAACACCGGTCGAGGCGCTCAGGTAAACGAGGCGGATTTAGCTCAGGCTATGAAGAAAAACACGTCGCTGACAGCCCTTCTTGACGTTACATGGCCCGAGCCCGTAAGAAAGGACAGCCCGCTTTGCGAATGCCCGAACGTTATAATCACGCCCCATATAGCCGGCAGCATCGGTAACGAGCGCAACCGTCTGGCCGACTGGATGATCGATGAGTTTTTGCGCATAACATCTGGGGGAGAGCCTAAATATTCGGTTACTTTAGACATGCTTAAAACCATGGCCTGACAAAACCGCAAAGGCTCAATCAAGGAGGAGAAAAATATGTACAACATAGGCTTTACGACCGTTACCTTCAGAAAAAAAAGCGTTGAGGAAATAATTGATATTGCAAAAAAAGCCGCAATAAACTGCATTGAATGGGGAGGAGACGTTCATGTTCCGCCCGATAACGAGGAAAACGCGAAGCGCGTACGCGCACTTTGCGATGCGGCCGGTATAAAGAGCGTTTCCTATGGGAGCTACTACAGGGTAGGCTTTAACGACATGGCCGCCTTTGAAAGGGTTTGCAAAACGGCCGATATACTGGGAGCGAGAATCGTTCGTGTCTGGCTCGGGCTTAAAGCCTCTGCCGAAACAAGCGAGGAAGAATTTCTCGCGCTGTGCGACGAGGTCTCGCGAATGGCCGATATTGCGCAAAAGTATTCTGTAACTATCGGCTTTGAGTTCCACCACGTTACCTTTAACGATTGCGGAGAAAACACCGTCCGTCTTATAAACAAGGTGAATATACCGAACGTCAAGACCTACTGGCAGCCTTTTTCCGACGGGACCGACGACAAGAATTTATCGAAGGTTCTCGATTATGTCGTAACGGTGCACGTTTTTAACTGGGACGATAAGGGACAGCGTTTTCTAATGAGCGAGGGAACCGAAAAATGGCGGAAATTCGTAAGCCGAATAAAGGCGGCGCACGATGACTGCAATTTTATCCTCGAGTTTGTAAAGGACGACGAGGACGATAATTTTATAAAGGATATCGATTGCATAAAGCAGTTGGTTGAATAATTAAAATTCTTACAGTGTCTTTTTGCGCGGGAAAGTTCTCTTTTTAACAACCCGTTAAGCAGGTGGTTTTCTTTATACAACAAAAACGGGTCCGTTCATAAGAACAGACCCGTTTTTTCTTTGGATGAAAGCTCAGGAGTTTTTCATTATTATGCTCTCTATGATATCGGCAACGTCCTCAAAAGCATCACAGCAATGCTCCATTATCTCAAAGGCCTCGCGCCAGCGGATTATTTCGAGAATATTGCCCTCCTCCTCAACGAACAACCGGCGAACCGAATCGTGGTAAAGCTTGTCGCCGTCCTCCTCGAGCTTATTTATGTTGATTATCATGGAGTTTATGGTCTTTGATTTCTTGAAGTTTTTAAACTCAACAAGGGCTTCCTTTGTGGCGTCGGCGGCGTCGACTATAAGGTTTATGAACTCGATTGCCTCGGGACGGATAGAGGTTATGTTGAACATGTCTATACGGGTCGCTATGTCCTCTATGGAATCGGTAAGATCATCGATACAGCGGGAGAGCTCAAGTATATCCTCGCGCTCGATGGGGGTTATAAATGCGCGGGATAACTCGGAAACTATCTGGTGGCGTATAAGGTCGCCCTCGTGCTCAATCCCGTGCAGCTTCATTATGTCGTCGATTTTTATGTTGTTTTCCCTGAGCATATCCCTTAACATAACGGCCGCACGCTGTGAACAGTCTATAGCGTCAATAAATAAATCAAAATAATTAACTTCCTTTTTCTTAGCCATATTAAACTCCTCCGAAAAATTTCAAGGTTTTCTTTTAAATTTTACTGCTATGTATTAATAATACCTGCCGGATTAATGCGTTTTTGAAGCCTTAAATCAGAATATAAGTAAGAACAAAAATGTCATAAGTGCGCTTATAAGAGCACATCCGGGGAAGGTGAATATCCAGGCATACATCATTTCTTTAACTACGTTCCAGTTTACCGACGACAAGCGCTTTGCGGCGCCGACACCCATTATAGCCGTGGTTTTGGTATGGGTCGTACTTACCGGAATACTTGTTACAGATGCGAGCAACAGGCAGATAGCGCCCGCAACGTCGGCCGAGAAGCCCTGGTATTTTTCGAGCTTTACCATATCCATTCCGACTGCCTTTATTATGCGGTAGCCGCCGATCGAGGTACCTATACCCATTGTAAGGGAGATAAGCAGCATCAGCCACAGCGAAATATCGGTATTGCCGGTTGTTGTTCCGGTTGAGAGATTTATTCCGAGCAGGAACACGCCTATAAATTTAAGACCGTCCTGAGCGCCGTGCATGAATGCCATTGCGGCACCGCCGGCGATTTGTGCTCCCCTGAAAAAGCTGTTGGCCTTTCTTCTGGTTACGCCCTTGAAGATCAGCTCGACGAGTTTTACGGTTATGTATCCCAAAACAAAGCCCAAAACGGTTGAAAGAACAAGCCCGTAAATTACCTTTATCCATTCGCCCCAGTGGATTCCGCCGAAACCGCCCATCACTATCGCCGCGCCGGAAATACCGGCTATAAGTGCATGACTCTCGCTTGTGGGAATGCCGAACCACCAGGCGACAACCGCCCATACGACAATTGCGAACATAGCCGCACAAAGGGCAATGAGGGCCGGGTTTTCATTTGAGGTTGTGGTCACCTTGCTGAAATCCACCATGTTATAAATGGTCTCGGCAACGCTCTTGCTGAACAGCGAAAAGACAAGAACGCCCAAAAAGTTGAACACCGCCGCCATAAGTACCGCGGCGCGGGCGCCCATTGAGCGTGTCGAAACGCAGGTTGCAATGGCATTCGGAGCATCGGTCCAGCCGTTGACAAAAACCACGCCCAGGGTTAGCAGCACGGTTATAAGCAATGCCGGTTGGCTTATGCACATATTGATAAATTCAACAAAACTCATTTTTTTACATCATACCTTTCATGTCGAATGCGCAAGGACGATCGATTATCGTATGCGTACATGGAAATACCGGGGCCGGTACAAAAGCGTAAGTTTAATTCGGATTTTTGGTACCTGTCCCGGTAATCGTCTTCTATTTTTTGTTATCTTTATTTATAAGGAAGTCGTCGCCGAAATCAAAATCATTCTGATTCATGCTGAAACGTCCGTCATTGGAAGAATCGCCGGAATCATAACCGCCGAAATCATAATCGTCGGACTTTTTCTGCTTTGTTTCTTTCTGGGCGCGGGCGTTATATGCGGCGATTTTCGCCTTTCTCTGTGCACGCTGACGTGCCTCAACTATTCTTTTGTGCGCCGTGAGGTTGATGTAAATAAGCGCGGCCGCTGCGGCTACCGCAACAATGGCCGATATCAGAAGCATTGTTTTGCCGGTTTTTCCGTAGTCGGATATATTCTTGACGTTGCTCTCAACTGCCGAGGATTCCTCGGGGGCAGAGGAGGGCGTTTTGGAGGATTTATTCTTTTTTGACGAGGTGCGCGAGGAGGTGTTTCTCGAATACTCGTCATCGTCGTCATCAGAGGAGGTTTCGGTGCGTCCCGAATCGCTCCTTGAGGAGGTGCTGCTGCTGCTCCTTGAAGATGATGAGCTTTGATTGCTCGATGAGTGGCGCGAGGAGGTCTCGGACGGCTCTTCGCGTGAGGATGTTCTCGAACTGCTGTCGCTTGAGGTGTGCGAGGATTCATCATCCGAAGTGTTGTCGGATGATGTGTCGGACGGGTCGGTATCACTTGAATTATTGTCATCGGAGCTTGTGTCGGAACCGTTATCATCCGAGCTTACGTCGGAAATCTCGCTCGAGGTTTCGCTCGGCTCGGTCTCGGACGAGACTGAGCTTTCGGTTGCAAGCGAATAAATTGCCCCTGACATAAGCAGGGTTATTATTATAAGCGCGGCGATTAATACGGATACACTTTTACGCATAAGTGAAAACATCCTTTTTTTAAAACTTTATTTTCGGCTTGCTTCGCACCGGAATTCCGGGATTTCAGGCTGAATATGGAGGGGAAAGGGCGCTTGTCAGACGCTTTATTAAGCGGATTGATTTTGCCCGGTACAGTACCCGGTGTAATTCTTTTAATATGCCTTACCCCAGTAGACAAGAGCCTTGGATTTTTTGCCGCAGCAGGCACATACTCCGTCCTCGGCGCCGTTTTGTTCATCAAAGGGCATACAGCGCGAGGTTAGTCCCGCGTCATTCTTTATTTTTTCTTCACACTCAAGCTCGCCGCACCAAAGAGCCTTTATAAATCCGGGCTTTTCGTCGGCCAGACGGCAAAGCTCATCCATGTTCTTGGCTTCGTAGGTCATGCTTTCGCGGCGGGTAAGGGCGCGGTTGTAAAGTGAATTATGGACATCGTCGAGCAGTTCGGGAATCTTTTCTTCAATATCGTCGAGCGATACGAAGATTTTTTCGCCGGTATCGCGCCGCGCAATAACACACTGATTCTTTTCTATATCCTTCGGGCCTATTTCAAGCCTTAAAGGCACACCGCGCATTTCGTGCTGTGCAAATTTCCAGCCCGGCGACTGCTCGGTTTTATCAACGCTTACACGGCAGACCTTCTTTAAACGCGCCGCAATTTCATCGGCCTTTTCGGTAACGCCGGGTTTGTGAGCGGCAACGGGAATTATAACCACCTGAACGGGGGCTATCCTCGGGGGGAGGACCAGACCGTTATTGTCGCCGTGGGTCATTATAACGGCGCCTATAATTCTTGTGCTCATTCCCCAGGAGGTCTGATGCGGATACCGGGGCTTGTTGTTTTTATCGGTATATTGTATGCCGAAGGCACGGGCAAAGCCGTCGCCGAAATAATGGCTTGTACCGCTTTGAAGGGCCTTGCCGTCGTGCATCATGGCCTCTATCGTATAGGTGGCCTCGGCACCGGCAAACTTTTCTTTGTCGGTCTTTTTGCCCTTGACTACGGGAATAGCCAAAACGTTTTCGCATAAATCGGCATAAACGCCGAGCATGCGCTCGGTTTCCTCCTTCGCCTCGTCGGCGGTAGCGTGCATGGTGTGGCCCTCCTGCCACCAAAATTCCATTGTACGCAAAAACGGACGGGTGGTTTTCTCCCAGCGAACAACCGAGCACCACTGATTGTAGAGCTTGGGAAGATCGCGCCAGGAGTGGATTATGTCCTTATAATGGTCGCAGAAAAGGGTTTCGGAGGTAGGTCTTACGCAAAGACGCTCGGTTAGCTCCTCATCGCCTCCGTGGGTTACCCATGCAACCTCCGGAGCAAAGCCCTCAACATGATCCTTTTCCTTTTGGAGCAGACTTTCGGGAATAAACATCGGCATCATGACGTTTTCGTGACCGGTCTCCTTGAAACGGCGGTCAAGCTCGTTATGAATATTTTCCCATATTGCGCATCCGTACGGACGTACGACCATACATCCCCTGACATTCGAGTAATCCGCAAGCTCAGCCTTGCGCACAACGTCGGTATACCATTTTGTAAAGTCGACATCCATCGAGGTTATGTCTTCAACCATTTTCTTTTGTTCGGCCATACTGTAATTACAAACCTTTCAGTTTTTATGAATTATGAATAACATATTGTATTTTGCACCGTATATTGCACATGCCGCCGGTCGGCCCGAATCGGCGGTTACCGGCAGGAATTTTATGCCGCCTTTATGTATTCTTTCGGGAATTCAGGCAACACCAAACATTATATATCGAAAAACGCTTTTTTTCAAGATGAAATATGCAATAAATCGTAAGAAGAGGTTCTTATTTGACGAAAAATATAAAAGGAATTACAAATACTCCTTATATTTTATCACGTTTTTTTCGGAAAACACGGAAAATATCGGGCGGAAGCTGGGAAAGTATTACGGCGGCAAACATTAAAATGCATCCGCACAGCTCTCGCGCGGTGAGGGTTTGTCCCAGAATAAGCCAGCCGCCTATTACCGAAAAAACCGACTCAAAGCTCAAAAGCAGCGAGGCGACGGTCGGGTTTGTGTTTTTCTGCATTATTACCTGCAGGGTATAGGCAACACCGGTCGAAAAAACACCTATATATAAAACAGGCGCCAGACACTGCATTATCGCGTTTATCGAGGGCTGTTCGTATATAAGCATCAGAACGCCCGAAAATACGGCGCCGGTATAAAACTGGATGCAGGAGAGTGCAACGCTGTTAACAAGCGGCGAAAAATGATCGATAATAAGTATGTGAAAAGCAAAAAGCAGCGCTGATCCCAATATAAGAAGATCGCCTTTTGCAATGGAAAATCCGCTGCTCACACACAAAAGATAAAGTCCGGGAACGGCAAGGCAGACCGATATCCATACTATCAGCGGAGTTTTTTTGCGTAAAAAAATGCCGAATACGGGGACTAAGACGACGTACAGTGCGGTTATAAATCCGGCCTTTCCGGGGGTTGTGGTTTCAATTCCGGCTTGCTGCAGGACCGAAGCCGCACAAAGAAAAACTCCGCAAAGAATACCGCCGATAAACAGCTTTTTAAGGCTTCTCGGCCGATCGGACGGATTTTTGTTTGAGGCATCTGCCTGTTTTTTTTCGATTTTTGCGTAAATCGGTATCATCGGCAAAAGCACCGTTCCGCCGATGAAAAAACGTACGGTGCCGTATGTAAAGGGTCCTATATAATCTGTACAAAGACTTTGGGCTGTAAAAGCAAAGCCCCATATCAGCGCCGCCAGTAACAGCAGCATACTGCTTACAAAGCTTTTTTTATTCATTTTCTACCTCTTTTATTTTTTTACGGTGCCGCAAAAATCACCCGATCTTTACCATGTTTTTTAAAGCCGTTTTTCGAGAGCTTTAAAGACGGATGTTTCTGTCGTTTTTACGGTGGAGCAATTATCCGTAATTTGTCCTTTAAACGGATATCCTGACGAAAAAACGCGAAGAGCGGTTTTTGCTGTATTTACCGCCGGTCGTAAGGTGTTGAAGCTTTATGTCGGCCGACGGTGAGTACCGGTATTTTTATTATAAAACCATTATCCGAAAAACGGATTAAAGACCGAGATATTCGGCTTGCTCGGGCGTTAATATATCGGTTTTTGCCCCGAGAAAGCCGAGCTTTAATGAGGCGACCTTTTGGTCGATTTCATGCGGAACGCTGTGAACGCCCGGACGTCCGCCGGCCTTGCCGTTTGCTATGTATTCGGCGCAAAGGGCCTGTATGGCAAAGCTCATATCCATTATTTCGGCAGGGTGTCCGTCGCCGGCGGCAAGATTTACAAGCCGCCCTCCGGCCAGAAGATAAAGCTTGTTGCCGTTTGGCATTACAAAGCATTCAATATTCCGTCTTGCCTCGTAGTGGTCCTTCGCCGCTTTTCTTAAAGCGGCCGCATCGACCTCAACGTCAAAATGGCCGGCGTTGCAGAGTATTGCCGAATCCTTCATTTTTTCAAAATGCCGGCTTGTTATTACCGAGCAGCAGCCGGTGACCGTTATAAAAAGATCGCCTATTACGGCGGCGTCATCCATCGACATTACCTTAAAGCCGTCCATAACCGCTTCAATTGCCTTTATCGGGTCGATTTCGGTGACTACTACCGAGGCGCCCAGTCCCTTTGCCCTCATGGCGACACCTTTGCCGCACCATCCGTATCCGGCGACAACAACGGTTTTTCCGGCGACTATGAGGTTGGTGGTCCTGTCGATTCCGTCAAAAACCGACTGGCCGGTTCCGTATCGGTTGTCAAAAAGATGTTTGCAGTCGGCGTCGTTTACGTTCATCATCGGGAACTCAAGCTCACCGTTTTTCTGCATTTTTTTAAGCCTTGTTATTCCGGTGGTCGTCTCCTCGCATCCGCCCAAAACCTTGGGCAACAGCTCCCTGAACCGTGTATGCATTAAATGAACGAGGTCGCCGCCGTCATCGATTATTATGTCGGGGCCGACCGATAAAACCTCCCTCATATGGCGCTCATATTGCTCATCGGTTGCACCGTGGAGTGCAAATACATTCATTCCGCCCTTTACGAGAGCGGCCGCAATATCATCCTGGGTTGAAAGGGGGTTGCTGCCCGTGACGTACATTTCGGCACCGCCTGTGGCAAGTACACGGCACAAAACGGCCGTTTTAGCCTCAAGATGTACCGAAAGGGCGATTTTTTTATCTTTAAAGGGTTTGTTTTTCTCGAAATCCTTTTCAATGCTTTTAAGCAGCGGCATATGATCGTATGCCCATTTTATTTTTAACTCTCCGCCTTCAAAAAGCCCGGCGTCCTTTATTTCATTGCTCATTTTAGCCGTTTATCCTTTCATATATTCTGTTGCATTTTTCCTTGACGGCGGCCTCGTCTATTGTGGTAAGCACTCCGTCGAGCATGAGGACATTTCCGTTTACAATGACCGTTTTTACCTCGCTTTTTGAGACCGAATAGACAAGAGCCGATACAGGATTGCTTTTAGGGCAAAACGGGATGGCGGAGGTATCAAGCATGACTAAATCGGCGTTTTTGCCTACGGCTATTTCGCCCGAATTTACCCTCAGCGCTTCGGCACCCGTTATTGTTGCGGCTTTGAGAATGCTTTGGGCGTCGGCCGAGGTCGGATCGTGCGTAACCCCCTTTTGCAAAAGGGCGGCGAAGCGCATTTCTTCGAACATGTCAAGGGTGTTGTTGCTGGCCGCCGAATCGGTTCCTATACATACCTTGACACCCTTTTTGAGCAGTGCGTCGACAGGGGCTATTCCGTTGGCAAGCTTTAAATTGCTTTTTGGGTTGGTGGCGACATAAACGCCTTTTTCGGCCAGTATTGATATATCCCGGTCGTTCAGCTGAACGCAATGGGCAGCGACCGTGTGAATGTCAAAAAGACCGAGACTTTCGACATATTCCACCGGCGAGCAGCCGTACTGCTCCATGATACCTTTTACCTCGTCGACGGTCTCGCTTAAATGCATGTTTATGGGCAGATTCTCATAAAGGGCAAAATCGCGTATTTTTATAAGATATTCCTTACTGCAGGTATAAACGGCGTGAGGAGCGGCCATGAAGGTAATAAGCTCCTCATCCTTAAAATTCTCCATTTCCTCCTTGGCCTGGGCAAGCCGGTCAAGTCCGGCCTGTTCGCCGAGCGAATCGGTAAGCCCTCTTGATATTACCGCTCTTAGTCCCGTATCCCTCGCTGCCTTTGCGGTCTGGTTTTTAAAGGGATGCATATCGAGAAAACAGGTTGTACCGCTTTTTATCATCTCGGCGCAGGCAAGCAGCGCGCCGGTATAGCAGTCGTCAAAGGTCAGCTTGTCCTCAAGGGGCATAACCCTGCCGAACAGCCAGTCGGAAAAGGTGAGATCGTCGGCGCAGTTGCGGAAAAGATCCATATACGAATGGGTATGGGCGTTTATAAGACCGGGAATGACCAATCGGTCGTCGCCGGAGAGGATTTTGTCGGCCTTAAAATTATCCGATTCCGAATCGAGCGACGTTATTTTACCGTTTGATATGCAGATATCACCGCGCGACACGGTAAAGGCCCCGTTTTCAAAAAGCAGTCGGTCGGCATCTTTTATAAGTATATTCATAGCGGATTATTTTTCTCCCTTTGGCGCCGCACCGCATAACGGATGATCCGCCTTAAAAAAAGGCGCTGTCATATTAAGGTTAGGGTAAAAGGTGATGCCCGGTGCAGCGTAAGTATAAAATATCTTAATGATAATAACATATAATATCATTATATGCAATACCGCAAAGCTTAAAGCAAACATGCTTATGGAAAGCAGTGTTTTCGGTCTTGCGGAATGCGAGCGCATCCGCTTGAAACGGGATTTGACTGGATGGCTCAATTATGTAAATTCTAGCAAAAGACCTCACTTATTATTCAAGTTATCGGGAAAAATGTAAAATATTCGTCGGCAGATTAAAAAAATGCTGATTTTTTCGCATTGCTATTGACTTTTTGCTCGAAAATATATATTATTTGTATCATTGATATGAAACAAAAAATATTGTGGCGTTTTGTGCGTTTTTGCACCGCGCCGATATAAAAAAGGTGGGTGCATAAATGTCCGACAAAAATTTAATAGAGCTTAAAAATATTGTCGTCGAATTCGACTCGGAACCCATTCTTCGCGATATCAGTCTTTCAATAAAAGACGGGGAATTTGTTACATTGCTCGGCCCCTCCGGCTGCGGCAAAACCACTACCCTTCGGATAATTGCGGGTTTTGTAAGTCAGAACAGCGGCGATGTTTTTTTTGACGGACGGAATATCAACGATCTTCCTCCGTATAAGCGCGAGGTATGTACGATATTTCAGCGTTATGCGCTGTTTGAGCATCTTAACGTTTTCGAGAACGTCGCCTTCGGTCTGAGGGTGCGCAAGCTCCCCGAAAAGGAGATAAAAAGCAAGGTTGGCGAGATGATAGAGCTTGTCGGCTTAAAGGGCTTTGAAAAGCGGCGGATCGCCACCCTTTCGGGCGGTCAGCAGCAGCGCGTCGCAATAGCCCGTGCTTTGGTTACAAGTCCCAAGGTACTGCTTCTTGACGAGCCGCTTGCAGCCCTTGATTTAAAGCTTCGCAAGGATATGCAGGTAGAGCTTAAAAAAATACAGCAGCGGCTTAAAATAACCTTTATTTTCGTAACACATGATCAGGAAGAGGCGCTGTCGATGTCCGATCGCGTTGTGGTTATGGATAAGGGGTTAATTCAGCAGATAGGAACCCCTCAGGATATTTACAACGAGCCGGAGAATGCCTTTGTCGCCGATTTTATAGGGGACAGCAATATCTTAGACGGAATTATGCGCGAGGATTACAGGTGTGAATTTGCAGGCAAGGTCTTCGATTGTGTTGATAAGGGCTTTGATAAGGATGAGCCGGTCGATATAGTAATACGTCCAGAGGATATAGACGTTACTCTTCCCGAAAAGGGGCATTTGTCGGGTATTGTTACCGGATCGACCTTCAAGGGTGTCCATTATGAGGTAATAGTGGATATAAAAGGCTTTAAATGGATGATACAGACCACCGACTGTATAAACGTCGGGGATAATATAGGCATTGTGCTCAATCCCGAGGATATACATGTTATGAAAAAATCGGAGTATTCCGGAATGTTCGGCGATTACAGCACCTTCAGCGAGGAAATGGATCATCTTTCCGATCCGGATTACGTTCCCGAGGAGGAAGCGAGCGAGATTTTCGAAGAGGGCGAAGAGAGCGAAGGGGATGACAAGAATTGAAGCCTAAACGCACTTTGGCTCAGCGCCTTTGCGCGGCGCCCTACCTTTTGTGGTCGGTAATATTTATAGTCGTGCCTTTGGGCGTGGTGGCCTATTATGCCTTTACCGACGGAAACGGGACCTTTACGCTTAACAATATTTCGGCCATTGCGGATTACGGCGACACCCTTTTGCTGTCGGTGTGGCTTGGTGCGGTAGCTACCGTTATAAGCCTTGTTATTGCATATCCGATAGCCTATATGATATCGCGAATGCCGCAATCGAAGCAGCGTATAATGATAGTGCTTGTCATGCTGCCGATGTGGATGAATCTTATACTGAGGACCTATGCGCTCATGACCATTCTGGAGGACACCGGTATAATAAACAGCCTGCTTTCGTATATCGGTATAGGTCCTATACACGTTATAAACACCCGTGCGGCCGTCGTTATAGGTATGGTTTACAACTTTATTCCGTATATGATATTGCCGCTTTATACCGTCATGACCAAGATCGACAAAAACCTTATCGAGGCGGCTCAGGATCTGGGCGGCTCGGCCATGTCGGTTTTTAAAAGGGTCGTGCTGCCGCTTAGTGTTCCGGGAATCGCCTCGGGCGTTACCATGGTATTTGTGCCGTCGGTAAGTACATTTTATATTTCCCAGAAGCTCGGGGGAAACCTCATGCTTATAGGCGACGTTATCGACACAAAGTTCAACTGGGAATATAACTACAATGTCGGCGCGGCGCTGTCGCTGGTGCTTATGGTCATGATCTTTATATGCATAGCCATAATGAACCAGTATACCGACGGGGAAGGGGAGACGATGGTCGTATGAAAAAAGCCTCTAAGATATATCTTTTCATAATTTTTTTCCTGATGTATGCTCCTATCCTTGTCATGGTTTTCTTTTCATTTAACAAAGGCGATTCCACCGGAGTTTTTACGGGATTTTCGTTTAAATGGTATGCCGAGCTTTTTCGCGACAGGCAGACTATCGGCTCGCTGTACAACACCCTTATAGTGGCCGTTTTGTCGGCCGTTATTGCAACGGTGCTCGGCACGGCGGCGGCGGTCGGAATATCCTATATGCACCGCTGGCAGAAAAAAGCCGTCAGTGCTGTAACCAATATACCGCTTATGAACCCCGACATAGTAACCGGCGTTTCGCTTATGCTGCTGTTTGTTTTTGTGGGTGTGCTGTTTAAAAACACCTCGACCCTCGGATTTGTAACCGTGCTTATAGCTCATATAACCTTTAATTTACCCTACGTTATTTTTTCGGTGCTGCCGATGCTTAAGGCCTCCGACAGGTATTTGTCCGAGGCGGCTCAGGACCTCGGCTGCACCCCAATAAAGGCCTTTTTTAAGGCGGTTTTGCCGTCGGTCGTACCGGGAATAATCACCGGATTTATAATGTCGTTTACCCTTTCGATCGATGATTTTGTAATAAGCTATTTTGTCAGCGGTCCGGGCTTTCAGACCCTTCCGCTTAGGATTTATTCCATGACCAAAAAACGTGTTCGTCCGGACATAAACGCCCTTTCGACAATACTTTTTGTCGTGGTGCTCGTGCTGCTTATACTGATAAATGTCCGGCAGAATCGCAACGAAAAAAAGCTAAAGACAAATTCCGCATCCGGGAAATAACGACCGATAACAAATCGGCTGTATCAGTGCAGCGATAGGAGGGCTTGCAGATGAAGTATTCCGTTACGACCTACAGCTTTGCAAGGAGCATTGCAAACGGGGAGATGACCCTTGCCGATTGTGTGAAAAAAGCGGCGGATATCGGGTTTGACGGCATTGAACTGAGCCCGTCAGGATATATTGATGATAAGGAAATTCTTGGTTTTGCGGAGGAATTCGGCAAAAGGGCAAGGAGCTTCGGCCTTGAGGTTGCGAACCTTGCAATAGCTGCCGATTTTAACAAGGATGAAAAGGGCAGGCACGACGAGGTCGAACGGTTAAAGCGTTACGTCGATGCGGCCGCCTTGATGGGCTCGAAGCTCATGCGGCATGACGTTTTCGGGGCGGGCGGATTTTTCAATTCCTTTGCTCAGGGCTTAGAAACGGTCGCCGATTGCGTGCGCGAGGTGGCCGAATACGCACAGGGCAGCGGTGTTCGCACAATGACCGAGAACCACGGGTTTATATGCCAGGATTCCGACCGCGTAGAGGCGCTTTTTAACGCCGTCGGATATGAGAATTTCGGTCTGCTTGTGGATATCGGCAATTTCCTTTGCGTCGATGAGGATCCGTCAAAGGCGGTATCAAGGCTTGCTCCTCATGCCTTTTATATCCATGCCAAGGATTTTCTTTATAAGTCTGGATCGGGCGAGGACCCCGGGGCTTGCTTTTTTAAAACACGGGGACAAAACTACCTTCGCGGTACGGTTTTGGGCCACGGCTGCGTTCCGGTAAAGCAGTGTATAAATATTTTAAAGGCCGCCGGATACGACGGATATATTTCTCTCGAATTCGAGGGGATGGAGCCGGTGGACGAGAGCATAAAGGTAGGGCTTGAAAACCTTAAAAGGTTTTCAATGTGATAAAAAATCTTTATTTAAGGAGAAACGAAGGAATTGAAAAGGTTTTTGTCATTTTTATCTGTACTTGTTGTGGTTTTGTCGTCGCTTTGCGTTGCGGTAAGCGCCGACAACAACGACCCGGTTACACTCAACGTGTTCAACTGGGGCGAGTATATCTCGGACGGATCTGAGGATTCGCTCGACGTAAACGCCGAATTTGAAAAGTATTATGAGCAGAAATACGGCGTTAAAATGACCGTAAATTACTCAAATTACGACACCAATGAGACCATGTATGCAAAGCTTAAAGCAGGCGGAGCCAATTACGATGTTATAACCCCGTCGGACTACATGATTTCCCGTCTTATAAAGGAGGATATGCTTGAAAAGCTTAATTTTTCCAACATTCCTAATTATAAGAATGTAGACGAAAAGGTGATAAAAACCTCGCTTTCGTACGATCCGAACAGCGAATATTCGGTGCCTTATACATGGGGAACCGCCGGCATTATTTACAACAAAACAATGGTTTCGGCGCCTCTTGAGGGATGGGCCGATATGTGGGACGAGCAGTATTCCGGTAAAATACTTATGTTTAATAATCCGCGCGATGCATACGCCGTGGCGCTTTCCCTGCTCGGATACAGCTACAACACCACCGACAAGGCTCAGTGGGATGCTGCCACCGAGAAGTTAAAGGAGCAAAAGCCCCTTGTACAAGCCTATATTGCCGATGAGGTCTTTAACAAAATGGAAAGCGGAGAGGCGGCGATCGCCCCGTATTACGCCGGCGATTTTAAGACCATGCAGGCTAATAATCCCGACCTCGAATTTGTTTTCCCGAAGGAAGGCTTTAACGTTTTTGTGGACGCCATGTGTATTCCCAAAGGGGCCCAAAACAAGGCGGCGGCCGAGGAATACATCAATTTTATGTGCTCGCATGAGATAGCTCTTGCAAACGCCGAGATGATAGGCTATTCAAGTCCGATAACCTCGGTCGAGCAGGATCCCGAATATTCTTATTACAATGACGAGGTGGTTTATCCGTCGGCCGAAATCCTTTCGCGCGGCGAGGAGTTTTTATATCTTGACGCCGATACCCAGAAAATAATGGATGACGGCTGGAGTCAGGTCAAGCGCACCGAAATCGGATCCTTTGTTTATGCGATAGTCGCCTTGGTTCTTGTTGCAGCGACCGCCTTTATAATAGTAAAAAGGGTTCGCAAAAAGGCCGAGTAAGCAAAAAATCACTTAGATTGTTTATCATGTTTTGCTCCTTTAAAGCGACTGTATTTTGTTCTGTAATGCACCGGGAAAGAGCCTTTGTCCGATACAATATGTGCGGAATATAAGCAGAAAAACTTTAAAGGAGCAAAACTTAATTATTGACACGGGATAGCTTATGGGGTATAATCGTTAGGCTGACGGGTCAGAATTTTACCCCGATTTTAAGCGAAAAACAAAAATTCGCCGCTGTGGTGGAATAGGCAGACACAAGGGACTTAAAATCCCTCGATAGCGATATCGTACCGGTTCAAGTCCGGTCAGCGGCACCATATCGAGTGTTCATAACCAACCTGAGAGTTGGATGTGGACACTCGATTTCTTTTTGCCTACATTTTGCTTCTTCT
>ERZ857998.618-NODE-618-length-48183-cov-8.245865_pt1 | contig 48183 bp, 51 predicted proteins | sample MGYA00519954_ERZ857998 | MGnify/ENA primary metagenome ERZ857998 (study PRJEB31778, sample SAMEA3449424) | human gut metagenome | biome: human gut; feature: human-associated habitat; material: faeces | place: United Kingdom | collected 2010/2012 ...
CCGATATTGGCAGATGGTGCGGTTTTTTCATGTCATTGCGCGGTGTTGCCCTAAACAATTTTTGCGGATATCACGTTCCGTATTTGAAGAGTCTTTCCCAAAGTGAAGATCTGAAATATGTAAAATTCGCACCTGTCACACTTCCATTCTCTCTATCCTATATATCTTTCAAAATGCTGTCCCCAACTAAACCCTCTAAACGATTCAATATTGGGGGATTTAGGGAGGTTAGGATCAATGATTCTTTTTCCTGCACCATGCTTTCCTTCTGTGCAGAATGAACCATCTGGCAATACCAAAACTACGTTGTTATTATCTCCATTTGCCGCTGTATAATTAATCCTGAGATTTGTCCAATAATTTTTGGCTCTTTGCATTACACGATTAATAAAGTACTTATTTTTCCGGCTGATTTTGTCATCAACATCACTGAAAGCTAGTTTATCTTTTACTGTGCTATTACATATTTGAAGTTCAAATATTCTCCAGTTTTGAATCCCTAGTTTCCATAGTTTATCTCCCATACCTATCAAATCATTCGCATTTTCTTTAGTTAGCACAGTATGAATAGTAAGATTCACTTTATGTTTTAGAAGAAGACAAATAGTATTAATCACTGAAGAAAATGCTTCTTCAGCCGATAAGCCAACTCTCAATGGACGTACTTTCAATTGGCATTTTGTCCGAAGAGAATCCACAGAAACTCTAACATGAATTTTGTTCTTTTTAATAATTGGGAGCAGTTTCCTAATTTGGTCAAAGCAAAAGCCATTTGTATCAATAATAATTCCAGTTTTTCCCGCCAAGCAATCAATTGCTTCACTTAAATTAGATGACAAAAATGGCTCTCCGCCAGATAAGACAACATTTAATGGCTTCAAATTTAATATATTTTCTGCAACTTCTTTTACCGAAATGTCGTCTGCAATCAGTTCATTATCGATAATATCACTGGCGTAACAATATAGACAGCGATGTGTACAACGTTTACTAATCAGCCAATTGATCGTCAACGGCCGGCGCAGTTTTTCCTGCGGCGGACCGGCCCAACTAGATGCATCAGGTAAAAGTTGAGTCAGGCCAGCAGTAGATTTATTTAACAAATATTCTTGACTCAACTTAGAGGCTAATTGAGGAAGAGTTATGTTTTCTCGCATATAGCTACCAATAGCATCATTAGAAATTGCATATATTAGTCCGTCTGTCTCACAATACGCAAAAAAGCCTATGCCTTCATCACAGCGGCAATAAAAATTTTTGTGATGAACTACATCCTCAAACATCTCCGCCCCTCCATATCTGAATAATGTGTTCGCAATGTAGAGACATTCTTCCTTTAGCATGAGGATTCTTTGCTCCTACATGAGACACCTCCTTGCTTTTAATGCACTTAGCATTAAATCCAAGAGACTGCCACAATTCGATAATGAAATCTGATACAGGAACTTCGATATTCCGGATTGCATTGTTCGTCACAATAATATATCCGAGGAACCTCTCAGAAAGCGCAGTGGATATATTTCGGTACGCTTTCTCTAAATCGCAAAAATAGTTCCTGTAATAAGGAATATAGTAGGATAACATATCCATTTTGGCCTTTTTATTTAGTTTTAGATTCCTTAGTTTTCCCAGAAAAACTTTGGCAGTCTGAAGTGTTAACTGCTCCGCTTGCCGATCTTTAACGGTATTTGTTCCGATTATTTGAGAAGGAATTATCTCAAAATGAATCAGGTTTTTCCTTGATAAGGCATCGATAAAAAAGTTTTCTGCCGAGAACATCTTTCCATAATCACTTCCATTGGGATATGGAGGAGATGTAAGCATACCATGAAATCTATCTTGTGGAAAATTGTAAGACATTGCATTCCCGTAAATACAGGTATTGCCCCACTTTTCTTCCCCCCAAATAACTTGACTATACTCTTTGAAGTTATCCTCCAAAAAAGGAAGAAGCATATTGTTTAGATAAAAATGATAATCCGCATCATACCCTTTAAGAATGCTCACTCCACCGTTGCGCTTAACATATGCTGCATCTCCCTTTTGGGCAGTAGATAGACGTAGGACAATGGGGAGCATAATGGCTAAGGCCATCTTTTCCACTACAATGGTATCATCAAAAAAAGGTGCTACAATATTTCTATTTAAATCATATAGCAAACATAGTATGCGGAGCCCCTCGGATCCAATCCATTCGCTTGAAACTTCGGCCAAACATTTTGGCACTGGCCAAATATCTTTGGCCGCTATAATCTTATTCACGATAGTAATTAATTTTTCACTATTCTCTGGTTGCGCAATAAGCTGCCAAAGGTGAGCTGGCAAATTAATTTCTACCAAAAAAGAACCAAAGTCACTCTTTCTCCCATACTGGAGGATTGTCCCATATCCCGCCATAGGATCTAAGACCTCAGAAATACCATGGTCAGCCAACATTTGCGCACATTTCCGAGGAGTTATTTCGTCAGGAGTGGTTTCCACATCATTAAACGCAGCGTAGGTACGTTTTTTAGAGAGAAGTGTACTATAATTTGAATTCATTAAACAGGTGGCACTAAAGTAACGTTGTAAATTTGTGCTTTGATGCTTTGTCATTCCTATTTCACTATAATTATACATAGCTGTACTCCACATCATTCCGAATTTAACAGTACTACTAAATTTCCAATTGTGATTTAAGTTCCCTCTTGACTATAAATACATACATATCTTTATCAGGAAACTGAAACGCAAAATGAAACTAGGGGTAATTACTAAGTGTTTAAATAAAAAAGTAAATTTTCAATTATATTATAGTCGATATTAACTGAAGAGGGCAAGGAAAATATTAGTGTAACAACCGTTCCCCACTTTTGGGGCCATTATATTGAAGGCCGGGATCGCCTTATCGAGAATGTCTTTCGCAGTAAAAGATTCCTTTATTTCCTCCCCCCATTCTATGAGAATAACTGTCTGTTGCCGCCGGAGACACCAAACATCCTTATCCTACTTTAAATTGCAGAAATCGCTGTTTCTGATGCAGGGAAACGACGGCTATGGACTGTTGATAAAATTCCACAATACGATTTTGGCCAGAAAATTGGCTGTGCTAGATGCCAACTTTGTCATCCGGACCTAAGGTTATCGACTGAAAAAACTGCTTTGCGTCAATTATCATATTAAGGAGTGAAAGATATTGAGAGAACACTATAGTTTACTCCAGCCTAGTGGCCAAAGAATATCTGTTTAAATCAAAATAGCTGGGCGACCCAGGTTGGATGCTAACAGTCTTTCTTTACTTAAGCCAACTCGTCCAGAGAGGTTACCACGTATTGGGCAATTATTTAATTGTTCAATGGAGTTCATTTTAACCAAAAATTGATTCAGAATCGTATACTGCTCAATATTTAATACGGAAAGGAGAACTATTCGTGTGCATCTTATTAGATGGCGGTGCCGGAAAAGGTGCCGCCTTTTTTTCTGCCCAAATGGCCCTGTTCCAGCACTGTACCCACAAGCTGAACGCCCCGGAACCCCTGACAGAACCCTTGCCAGGCCCAGTTTGTACCCGCTTGGACCTGTGTCAGGACTGTCCCTATCCGTCCCATGGTTTTATCTGCTGGAGTGACAAAGAGGAATGTCTGCGGACGCGCATGCGAGAAATCAATGCAGAGGAGGAATGCCCTGATGTTTCGTGCGGTACTCAGCAATCCACAGCACCCTGAACATGGCCAGGTCACCGTCCCCTTTCCCTTGACGGGAGATGCATATCCCCAGACACTGGAGCTGCTTCGGGCGTTGGATCTGGGGGATCCCACCGGGCGGGACTGCCAGATCGACGAGATCAGCGGCGGATATTCTATTCTGAAGCGGCTGGAAGGCGGCATGGTCAACCTCGATGAGTTGGACTATCCGGCCAAACGGCTGGAGAGCTTTGATGATGACCAGGGCATCCAGTTCGAAGCCGTCTCCGCGGCCAGAGACATCTCCTCTATCGAGGACTTCATCAACCTGACCTTCTGCTGTGACCAGGTCACGGTCATTTACGACTTCTCCGACCTGGAGGCCGTTGACCGCCGGCATTACCTGAACACCCACGGCGGCTGTGCCAGCGCAGAAGAGCTGGACCACCTGGACGGTCAAGAGACGGCCCTTCTCCTCATCGACAGCGGGGGCGGCGTGATCACACCTTACGGTGTGCTCTACGAAAACGGGATGCGGATGGAGGCGCTCTACCAGGGCGGACCCTTTCCGGCCTACCTGGATCAAGCTTATGCGCTGGAACTTACCGTTTCACCTCTTCAGGAATCAGCGAAAGTCACCTATCTTTTCCTCCCCTCTTCCTCTGGCCGTATCGAGCGTACGCTCCAAAGAGGTGGAATCAATGCATCAAATATGAGTATTCTAGCCTGGACCCCTCTGTCTCTCTCTCAAAAAGTTTGGGAAGTAATCGACCCGCGAAAAGACTCACTGGAGGAGCTCAACGGGATGTGCCGGGCCATACGGTCCATCTTCCCTACGGATCGTGACAAGCTGGACGCGGTCATCGATTTCGCTCGTCCGGAGTGCGCCAGTCAGATCAAACGTCTGGCAGAAGAGCTGCCGCTCTTTGACTTTGTCCCGGGTGTCAGCAGTCCGGAGGAGTATGGGCGGTACATGATCCATTCTTCCGGCAGGTTCGACTATGACGATCATTTGGAGCCCTATTATGACTACGCACAATATGGACAAGACCGCATGACGGCGGAGGAGGGCGGATTTGTAGACAGCGGCTACGTTTCCTATCAGGGAGCGCTGGCTTTGGAGCAGCTGATGAACGACAGCTCTGAAGAACTTCAGGAGGTGATTGAAATGCGGTAGCTATTCTGCCCCCAGTGTGGTATGTTGTGTACTTATAAAAAAGCGAGGTGATATCTATGAAGCAGGAACCCAAAAGAAGATATGAGACCGACATTCCGCTGAGGCCCGCTTCCATTGAGGAGGCGGGTCTTTTCTATTCCCAGGCGGATCTGGCAGGCCGGGTGAGCTATGCGGATGGTACCACCCAGGCGTTTACAGACCCACGGCAGTATCTCCAGACCATCAGGGAGGAACTGCCGTTCCGCAATGCTACTGGATTCCGGTACGAGACCCTCACCGCTGATCCGCAGGTCCGGAAGGAGGTGGACGATATCATCCTGGATTTCGCCGGTGAGGAAAATCCCAGGCGGGCATGCGACTATGGACTGACAGAGAAAGGATTGCAGGCCCTTCGGGATGCCGCGGATCCCGCTCTGCCCCATACCTATGCCTGGTTCGTGCTGACGGACTGCAATACCCCACAGGAGCAGCTCCACCAGGGCCTGACCCTGGACGAGGCCATACGACTCTACCAGGACAGTCCCCGGCCCGAGAAGCGGCTGGGCGTTACCAAGGATTCCATTGCCACGGTGGACATTGTCCGCACGGCAGACGGTGAGCAGGGCTTCTTCCCGGACCATCAGAAGCTGGACAGCTTCAGGAGCGATCCGACCATATTCGAGGCGGTGGAACGGCTCCATCAGGAGCTGGATGCCGTTGCCATCGATCCTTCCATGACGATGTAGGAGGCACACAAGATGACCGTGCAAAAAGAATGGCTGGACTTCCTCCGGGAGCAGTATCCCAAGGGAAGCCGGATCCGACTCATCGAGAGGAAAGACGACCCCTATCCCATTGCTCCCGGCAGCATGGGCACCCTGGAAGACATCGACGATGCCGGGCAATTCCATGTGAAGTGGGACAGCGGCAGCGGCCTGGCCCTGATCATTGGCCAGGACCGCTTTCAGGTCCTGCCCCAGGAGGCCCAGACGTTGAAATTCTATATGCCTCTCACGGCGCAGCTCTATGAGCGGGATTCGTGGGGGGACCTGGATGAATCCAGCAGTGATCTGGATGGCCGTGGTCTGCGGGACTATGAGACGAGTATCCGTGAAGCCCTGCTGAAAAACCGGATGACAGAGGAAAAGGCCCGCGGCCTGATGCACTGGTATGACGAGCAGGATGCCGTGAACACAAAGGTCCGCTCCGTGGTATTTGACGTGGAGAGCCGCAACGGACAGCTCTGGGGTGTTGCTGAGTGTGAGGTGGTCGGCGACCTTCTTCCGGACGAGAAGGAGACTCTGGCCGAATATATCTCCGGCCAGGCCTCGGACGGCTGGGGAGAGAGCTTCGAGCAGCGCCCCATTGAAGTGAATGAGGGCGAACTCTACGTCAGTCTCTGGAATTCTGACAACTGGAGCATTATGACAGAGGAGGAAAAGTTCTCTCCGGACGCCCTCAGCCGTCTGCCGGATCTGTGCTGGTCGGTCTTGCCCGGCGAGGGGACCCTGATCTGCATCAAGCGCGGGGAGACCGGCTACTATCCCAGCGACTGGAGCACCAAAGACCGGGCCCAAAACCGCTGGCTTGCAGACTACAACAATCAGCGGCGCGGCATTACGCCTGCCCAGGAACAGGCCATGCTCACCGGCAGCATGTGCGGCTGGGACGTGCCGGGTGCGGACCCCAAATGGTATGAGACCCACCAAGGCCAGGGGACGGGAGGGATGGAACTTGAGTAAAGTCTTTGTCGTATACGTGAGTCCTCCGGAAATGGGCAGCACAGAAGACAAGCTGGTGGACCTGCCCATGGAGCAAGAGACCCTCAGAGACCTTCTCCTGGAGATGGGACCGGACCGGCCCCTGTACGTGGAAGTGTCGGATTACTGTGGGCGTAACTTCCTGATGGAGCATCTGCCGGAAGACATGGATCTGACAGAGCTCAATCTGCTGGCCGGCAAGCTGGCCGCTCTGGATCCCATCCGGGAGGCCGCCTTCGAGGGGCTGGTCCGGATGGATCTGGATAAAGGGCAGACAGAACTCCCTCTCTGCCGGCTCATAGACTTGGCCAACAGCGCGGACTGCTGCCATGTCGCCCCGGGCGTCGGGAATGACGAGCAGCTGGGCCGCTTCTACGTGGACAACGACTTCCCCGTTCTTCCGTCCGGCCTGCCGGAGGAGGTGTATGAAGTCCTGGACTATGCCGCCATTGGCCGTAAGGCCAGAATGGAGGAGGGCGGTGTCTTTACCTCCGGGGGCTATGTGGTCCAGCACAGTGATCTGGATGTGAGCTATTCCCAGGCCCGATGTGGTCCGCAGATGGAGGTGCGTCTATGAAACACCGCCTCTCCGCCCTCCTGAACGGCATGGAGATGACCAGGTCGGAACACGACTGGCTGGAGCAGCGGTTTGACAACATGACCGCAAAGGAGGAACTGCTGTTCCGGGGAGCCGTGGGAATCGAGCATCCGGAGGCTCTCCAGGACGTCATCCAGATCCTGCAAAGCCTGGAGCACTACCGGCTCCTCAACGGAGCGGATGACGATGTGACTCTGGGCCGCTTCGTCATGGAGCACATCCACTCCCCTACCCCCGCGGCACGGGCCTACCTTGACCCGGAAACCGTAGGGGCCGCCTATCGGGAAAGGGGCGCCGGCTGTTACGTCGGGGAGCACTATGTGGAGCGTCTGTCTCCCGACCGACCGCTCCCCGATGTTGAGCCCCTGGGAACCCAGCCGCCGGCAGGCAGCTATGCCATCCGGATCAAACTGGCCAGCCGGAACAATATGGAGGGCGTCTGGATCGGGTTCCCCGATACGGCGGAGTATATGGACCCGGCCCTCCCGGACGAGCTGTACCTCGGCCTAGAGGCCCTGAACGCGGAAACTCTGGACCAGTGCATCGCCGTGGACGTGGACTGTGCCCTGCCCCAGATCACTGACATTCTCACTCAGTATGACTCCGCCCACGCTCTGGTGCGCCATGCCATCAACTTCGGATATGTGTGGGCGGAGCAGGGCCAGGGTGAACCGTACTGGATGGAGAAGTGGCAGACGGTCATGGAATTGGAGGACTGTCACCGGCTGGATCTGGCCCTGGACCTGTCGCAGAACCTGCACTGCTACGAATTCCTGCCCCGAGGCGTGGATCTCACGCGGTATGGCATGGAACTGGCCCGCAAGGATGGCATCCTCGGCCATGACCAACTGCTGGACCAGTGCTTCGACAGTGTGGCCTACGCCCAGCATCACATGGCAAAGTATGGCCTGTCCGCAGCCGACCACGGCTATGCCGCCCGGAACGGACAGGAGATCCTCTACGAGTACAGCCAACCGGATCGGGGACCGGAGATGGCGATGTAACCACTCTCATTTTCAGTCAGGGGCCGTTTTCCGAAAGGGACAGCGGCCCTTTTCTTTTTGCGCCCATGTTCGGAAAGCGGTCCGGAAAGGGGGCATTATGATCAAGGACCGACTTCTTGCCTTTCTGCAGGCAACGTGTTCGGGCAGAAAAAATCGGATGAGCGGAGCAAGGCTGGCAAAGGTGTTCGGCATCAGCGTCACGGCCCTGCGGAAGCTGATCAATCAGCTTCGCCGGGAGCACCACCCCATCTGCAGCGATCGGTACGGCTATTTTTACGCTGTCACCGCAAGCGAGGTCTACGGGACGATCTCCCACCTCTATGGGAATGTCAACGGCACCATGGCCGCCATCCATGGACTGGAGTGTTCCCTGGGCTGCTTCGGTGCGGGGAGCGGTGGGAGCCATCGCTAGGCCCTTCATTCCCTGGGTGGGCGGAAAGGAGAAGCTGATGCACTACATCATGCAGATCTTCCCACCGAAGATCAGAACCTACGTGGAGCTGTTCGGCGGGAGCGGCTCCATCCTGCTGGGCATGCCGCCCAAGGCCGGACGGTTGGACATCTACAACGATCTGGACGCGGACCTCTCCAACCTCTTTCTCTGTGTCAGGGATCACTGCGGTCAACTGTTGGCTGAACTGAAGTTTTTACCCATCCACTCCCGTGCCGTCTTTGAGGTCTACAAATACTTTCTGGCACACCGTGAGGTCCACCAGGCCCTCTATGAGCAGGCCATCCAATCGGAACTGGAGCTGTTGGACCACCGGGAATATTTTACCGAAGCGCAGGCGGAGGAGCTGCGCCCCATCCTTCTGGAGCGGGCACAGATGTTTGATGTGGAGCGGGCCGCCGTATTTTACAAGTCTGTCCGCGGCAGCTTCAGCGGGACCGTGACCTCCTTTGGCCTGCGCAGCCTGCCCATCTCCCGCTACCTATATCTCATCGAGCAGGCGAGCAAGCGCCTGCAGGAGGCGGCCATTGAAAACAAGAGCGCCACCCAGCTCTTGACGGAGCTGGATGATGAGGACACCCTGTTTTACGGCGACCCCCCGTATTTTCAGGCGGAGAGAAGCTACCGGGTCCGCTTCCAGCGCAAGCTCCACGTCCGGCTGTGGCAGAAAGCCTGCTCCCGCCGGGGGTATGTCGTGCTCTCCTACAATGACTGTCCCTTCATCCGGCAGCTCTACCGGGATTTCTACCAGCTTTCCTTCCGGCGCAGCAATCCCTTGTCCCATAAAAAGGGCTCCAAGTATGGAGAGCTCATCATCACCAATTATGATCCGCAACCTTATCTTCATAAGCAGCTGGACCTCTTTGACCCTGGGCCGGCTGAGAAGGGCGAGTTGATCCTCATCAACGTGCCCAAATATCCAATGAGGAGGAGCGCGTAACGCCATGAAGATCCAGTCTATCAAATGTACCATCCACCGGGATCCCAATACCAAAAAACAGGTCATTCCCCTGCCCGCCATGGAGGTGGCAGGCCTGGAGCGGACCGAAGAGCTCGTGTTCCACGCCCAGGAAGGGTGTATCCTGGTGGGCCGCACCGACATGACCGCCGGTGAGGCCATCCGGGTCCTTACCTATCTGAATCGGCTCTCCGACTCCCTGGTCCTCCAGCTGGTGGACGCCAGCAATCAGGTGAGCAGTGTCCTCCCCCCTCAGCCCGACCTTCTAGACCCATTTGACGAGGAGGTGCTGAAGGATCTGGTGCGCTCCGGCGCCGACCCTGACGGCCTGCGGATCCTTCTGGAACCGGAGGCCGGCCGATGACAAATGACACCTATCTCTACACAGACGGCCTGGAAACAGCCCGATGCCGCGGCGAGGTCGCCTTCTGGCGGTCCAGTCACCGCGCCAATATCGACTGCAAGAAGGCCATTGAGGAGAGCATCCGGCAGGGTTTCGACGGGATGCGTCTCAGCCCCGACTGCGGCAAAGCGGTGTTGGAGACCTTTGGCTTCAAGCGGGTGATGTGGGTGCTGGCCAATACCATTCAGGAGAAAAGCTGGGACGGCCGTTTCGGACGGGAGAACAAGGGGTGGAGCCGGAGGATCTTCATTCCGGAGGACGCGGCACACAAGATCGAATTCGTGGTGGATTCCCACCCTGCTGTGCTGGACGGCTTTGTGACCGGGATCCGGCAAGCCTATCAGGACCTGGGCCTCTTCGGTCCGGAGCAGTGCCTGCCCGATTCCCGGTCCGAACTGGACTATGCCGGGAAGGTACTGGTACTGAGCCCGGACACGCTGAGGGAGTCCTGCTGGTCCCAGGAAAACCAGCTCTGGTATGCCCACGACGGCTTCGGGTGCAGTCCCCACGCCATTGGCCGTTCCATTCGCTGCACCTGCCTTGGAGACGGAGAGCACACGCGCTGGAACCGGTCCGACTTCATCGGTGTACTGAAGGATGAGTTTCTGCCGGACTGGGCCAGGGAAAAGCTGGAACAGCTCTCCGCCGCCGGTCACCTGCGGGAAGCTCCCTCCATGAGTGGCATGAGCATGTGAGGTGCGATATGGAACTGACCTACTACACCACCGACGACCTGGCCCTGCCGGCCAAGGGCGTCATACGGAAGCGACAGTCTATCGCCCATTTCGACACTCTGGCAGAGGCTCTCCGCCATTTTCAGTCTCTCGGTCCCTCCATGCACAAGTCCCTGGGCCTCACCGACGGAGCGCACACCCTGGAGCTGGTCCGGCGCGTCTCCTTCTTCGAAGATGACAGAGAGGGCGAGGATATTCTGGCCGCGGACCTCCCGTCCGATCCGGTCTGGTCCCAGGTCCCGGAAGCGGAGCCGGCGGTCCGGACTTGCGTCGAGACGCTCCACCTGCGGTACATGCTCCGTCCAGACGCGGTCATGCCCATCCCCACATCGGATCAGCTCCCGAAAAATCATCGGGACAAATACCTGTGGCTTGACCAGGGACACAAGAGGAAGTCTGCCATCCGCTGGGTCTATATTGCGGGAACAGGCTGGACCTCTCTCAAGGAGTGGACCAGCCATGCCGATACCCACCCGCTGGTGCTCCGGTACCGGGTGGACGGCATGACGGAAAACGGCGCCTATCACCCCATGGACATCCTGCCGTGGGAATACCCCTTGCTGCTCCGCCGCACGCTGGCGCGCTTGTGTCAAAATACAGGAGGAACAAGGCTGTGAGAACAAGCGAAGAAGATACATCTGTCTTCTCGAAAAACAAACAGGAGGAAACGAACATGAAACGTATATTGCCCCTTTGTCTGCTGACTCTGTCCCTTGTATGGACGCTCTGTCCCGCGGCTCTGGCCATAGAGCCCATGGGAGCGTCGGTCACCGCCCAGGTGTGTTACCCCACCTCGATCTCCCGCAGCGAAGACGGCGCCCAGCTGAAGAAGATCTATGACCTGGGGCCGGAAGAGGATCCGGCCGGCATTCCCCGCTCCGACTTTGAGCAGGATGGCTTTCACTATACCCTGACCGACCTGCTCAGGCAGGAGCTTCCGGAGAACGAGACCCGGCAGCATACCGAGACAGTGTCCATCCCCAGCAAGAACAAGGATATGGAATCCGTGCTGGCCCTCCTGCCCGCCGAAAAGGAGTTCATCACCGATGACGGCCTGACCGGCGTGCTGAGCCTGGATCTGTCCACGGTCCGGGTGGAGGCAGCCGGCTACGGCAGCTCTACTCGGGAGGTCTCCTCCACCCGCTCCTACCCCGGCCTCGCAAGCCAGGATACCCAGTACATTCCAAAGACCATTGAGGAGGACGGCCGCACCCTGACCCTCCAGACCATCCACTGGCAGACCGACAACACCGCAAGCATGGACGGCTACGCCATCGGCGACCGCTTTACCGCCGTCGCCACCTATACCGGAACTGCCACCAGCAGCTATGTGAAGGGATATACGGTAACGGCGGATTACACCGGCACCGTCAGCCGGATCGCCCTGAACAAGGTGCGCTATGTGGCCATCTTTGAGGGGACGCCGCTGATCCCCATTCTGCCGGACGAACCCGAGGACACAGCTCCGGTACAGTTTAACTGGCTGGCCATTGCGATCCCCTTCGGACTTGTGGCCCTGGTCGGCGCAGGCACGGGCGCGGCTCTGTTGATAAAGCGGCGCCATGAGGCGGCAGAGGAGGATGCGGAATGAGAACTGTGATCGCCGTTTGTCTGACCCTCTGCCTCTCTGCTGCCCTGGCCCTGCCCGCCAGCGCACTCAATTATACCATTGACGCTCCCGGAGACCCGGACTACGGCACTCCGACTTCTGCGGAAGTGATCCACACGGCGGACGGTGGAGCGTTGAAGAATGAGGACGTAAGCAAAAATGCCGCTCTCGCGCCGCCCTCTTTTGGCAGTCCCAGCGCGGATACCCCTGGAACCGGCACTTATCTCACCCCTAATCTGGCGCCCGGCGGCATGGCGGTGGGCACAATGACCGGCGGCAGTCTGCCCATCGTTTTTCCGCCTGTGTCGGCCACGCCTCAGGGTGGCGCCGGCAGCTCCGGGAATACCGCCGATACCGGCTCCTCCGGTGGATATACCTATGTCACAGATGACCTCTACTACTCGGGAGGCTCCCTCGGCACTCTGAAGATCCCCGCCATCGACCTGAGTGTAAAGATCTACCAGGGTACCGGCAGCGGGACCCTGGCCAAGGGAGCCGGCCACTTCACGGACACCAGCATCTGGGACGGCACCGTCGCCCTGGCCGGCCACAACCGGGGCGTCAACAACCATTTCGGGAAGATCCACACCCTGGAACTGGGTGACAAGATCACCCTGACCACCAAGCTGGGCACCCGCACCTATCAGGTGACCTCTGTGAGCAAGATCAGCGAGACAGATCGCAGCACCATGACGCCCACCGGCGAAAACCGCATTGTGCTCTACACCTGTGTGATGAACCAGAGCGCCTACCGCTGGTGCGTCCAGGCTGTTGCGGACTAAACACCGCTTGCATTTTCACTGTATCTTGATATAATAATATCAAGATACGGATATATGGAGGTGCCTGTCATGAAAATCCGTCCTTCTTCCGCGCTGCGCAATGATTACACCGCTATTTCGGAGCTGGCAAAGGTCTCTGGAGAACCGATCTTCATCACCAACAAAGGGGAAGATGATGGCGTTTTTATGAGTATGGCCGCTTACGAGGAGCGGGAGAAGATGTACCGCCATCGTGACAAGGTCTATGCCGCGGAAATGAGCCGTCTCTCCGGTGAACCGGTTCTCACCCCGGAAGAGCTGGAGGAAAAGATGGAGGCGTTGTTCCGTGCCTACGAAGTGTAAGCTGGTCTATCTCCGTCCCGCCTCAGATGACTTTCAGGAGATCGTGAAGTTTCACATCAACGAAGTCGGTGTCCAGTCCGCCCGGAAGATCTATGTGACCATGCGTGATGCCATCAATAAGCTGGCAGACTTTCCCCTCATGGGACAGATCCATCCAGACCCCATGCTGGCAGCGGACAACTACCGCAAGCTGGTGCTGACCCGGACCTATGTCGCCATCTATAAGGTGGAAAACGGGATCGTCTATCTCTACCGGATCGTCAACGGCGCCACGGATTACCCGAAGCTTTTGAAATAGTATCTGCCATTCAGGCCGCTCTGAAACATTCAGGGCGGTCTTTTTGTGTTTTATGCTTCATTGGGCGGCGTTCTTTTCTCCATCCGCTTTGAGAGGTTCTGCTCGACTTCTCGCCCCCTCTTCGATATTGTGTGCTTGCAGAGATCCACACATGACGAAGGAGGAACGATCATGAACAGAAAAAAGGATCTGGCCCTGATGGCGGCTGGTATTCTGCTCGGTACGGCCCTTGCCGGACCGGCCGCCCTGGCGGTGCAGAGCTGGCCGCAGGCAGTCCCCAGCACACAGACCTTCTACCTCAATGGCATTCAGGTTGAGCCGGAGGCCTACACCATCGAAGGCCGCAACTATGTTCAGCTTGCGGAGCTGAGCGAGCTGCTTGGGGTAGCGGTCTCCTATCGGGCGGCAGACAACTCCGTCCACCTCTCCACAAAGGCCCAATCTGATGGGGCCGCGCTCCGGACACAGGATGGTCTGGTCGCCCTGCCCACCGGCGGCTCCCGGTATATTCCCCAGGTGGGAGACCAGATCCCCTGTGCCGATGGCAGTATCTATCGGATCACCGATGTGAGCCGCTGGGACAGCAGCCCCTTCGTCTCCGGCCCTCTGGCCTCCCTGCCGGAGCCCACCTGCGACTGGACCAGCTTCCCGGTGGTGGATCTGCCGGAGCCGGAAGTCCGCCGCTACCGGCTGGAGGCCGGTGATTACCTGTTCATCCGCAATGTCTACGAATGCCGCAGAATGCAATATACCCTGATGAATCTGGCTGGCAACCATCCGGAAACCAGCATTGGAGGAGCACTGAGATATGGAAGCAAGGGCACCCCCTATGTCCGCATCCAATTCGGCATCCCGGACGGGATCACCCCACAGGCGTTCTGGCCCTGGCGGGAAAGTGAGGTGGAGCGGATCTTCAACAGCGTCCCGCCGGGGACCTACTTCCTGGACGTGTGGGACGTCTATTGCGACGGCGTCTACCTCCGCACGGAGTACAACATAGACGCCATCTGATCACAGCTGTGATCCTGGCTGGGCGGCATAACCGATGCCGCCCTCTTTTTTCGTTCAAATTAAAAATCTTTGGCCGTGCGGGAGGCAAAGCGGCCATAGATCCGGCCATACCCTCCTGTCTCGGCCAGGAACAGGAGGTTCCATATGAGGAAACGACTTCTGGCCCTGCTGCTGTGTGTCGTGACGGTCCTGGGCCTGTTCGCGGCACCCGCTTCCGCTGCCTCCTCTGAGGAGGAGGCGCTGGGAGAGATCGACATCTACAGCGGCGGCACAAAGATGACCTATCTCTCCATCAACGGCCGCAACCGAGAGCTGGTCCATACCTACTACAACTATGTAGACAGCACCGGGCAGACCAAGCAGATCCCGGCCTACTGCGTCAACCCGGACATTGAGGGCGTACCCCAGACAGTGGCGCCTGGGGAGAGCATCAAGTACATGGCCGACGAGATCGGCACGGACCCCAAGGCCGTGGGCATCGTGGCCCATGGCTATCCCACCCGCAGCCTGGAGGAGCTGCACCTTGAGAACGCGGAACAGGCATACTACGCCACCAAGATGGCACTCTGGTGCTATCTGCTGAGCAACTGGGACATCAACGACCTGAAGGTCAATCCCTCCCTGTCCGGAGTGGAGCTTCAGAGGGCACAGAAGATCCTGGCCGCGGCCAAGGACATCTATGTCCGGGGCACCCGCTGGAATGAGGTGCCCCAACCCCGAGTGACCTGCCTGCCGGACCGGGATACCGCTTATGAGGTGACCATCGACGGCAAGAAGTACAAGCAGCAGATCTTTACCTTCTGGAGTGAGACCTGGATCTGCAATTACCGGGTCGATGTGGCTTTTGCCCTCCCGGATGAGGTGCCCGGGGGCACCCGCATCGTGGATCTCTCTGACCGGGACATCACCTTCATCACAACGGAGGACACCGGAAATGGCTTTGCCGGGCAGTTCAAGGTGCTCTATCCGGCGGATCAGGTGGAGGGCAAGACCGGCAGTGTGCGCCTCTCCTTCCGGACGGATGTCTATAAGTACGGCATCTTCTACGCCACCTGCATGGAGACGGACGAATACGGCCAGCTCCAGGACTATCTGGTGGACACCGATCCCACCACGGAGATGCGGCTCTCGGCGTACAGCAATTATGAGGACGGCGGGACCGTCATCGACAACCGGACCAGACTGAAGATCCTCAAGCTGGAGACAGGGACGAAGCTGCCTCTGAGCGGCGCCTTGTTCGAGGTCATAGATCCCGATGGCGCTACCGTTGGTGTTTTCTCCAGCAATAACAATGGTGAGATCGAACTTCCTTTGACGCTTGAGGGCAACTATACAGTGATTGAACGAACAGCGCCCGCAGACCATTTGCTATCTGAGGAGCCTGCGCAGAATGTGAAGGTGGAATATGGGGAGACCGCCACGCTCACCTTTTACAACGCCCCCTACGGAAACCTGGAGGTCCGAAAGGTCAGCGACACCGGAGCCTACCTGCCCGGCGTCCTGATCCAAATCAAGCACATCGAGTCCGGCGTCACCTACACCCAGGAGACCGGTCCGTCCGGAGTGGCGTTTTTTCCAGAGCTCCAGCCCGGCAGCTATGAGGTCCGGGAGCTGGCCGGTATCCCTGGCTGGCAGGCGGACACAGACACCGTCCAGACTATAAATGTGGTGTCGGGAGACACTTCCCACACCACCATCATCAACCGGGAGCTGCCCGGCCTGCGGATCATCAAGTATGACCGCAAGAATCACGCAGTCATGCCCGACGTCACCTTCGCCGTCTACCGTGACAACGAGTTCCTGGGCAATTACCAGACGGACCAGTTCGGCGAGATCCTCCTGACCGACGTAGAACCTGGCACCTACCGGGCCTTCGAGGTGGATACCGGCGACGAGGGATATGTCCTGGACACCACGCCACAGGAGATCGAACTCCGTGCCGGGGACGGCATCCGGGAGCTGCTCTTCTTCAACGACAGGAAGCCCGGCCTACGGCTGGTCAAGGTGGACGCCACCGATCCCTCCAAGGTCATCCCCAACGCCGTCTTTGAGATCAGATCGGTGTCCGGAGACTATGGTCCCGAGGAGTTCACCACAGACGAAAACGGCGAGATCGACCTGTCTCACCTGCCTGTCGGAGCCTATGTGGTGACCGAGAAGTCCTGCCCCGGCTACATCATCGACGAGGCCCAGCGCATCATCCAGCTGGACCCCAACGAGGACGCTCAGTTCGTCTTTACCAACTCCCCGGAACCCTCCCTGCACCTCATCAAGCTCAGCGCGGATGGCTCCCGGCTGGCCGGCGTCACCTTCCGCATCGCCAGGATCGAAGATGGGACCCATTACCTGGACCGCACCACCGACGCCCAGGGAGAGATCCTGATCACCGGCCTGGAGCCCGGCGTGTACTCTGTCAAGGAGACCGCCACCACCGGCGACCATATCCTGAATCCCAAGGAGTATCACGTGCAGCTGTTCCCCGGCAAAAGTGCCACGTTGATCGTTGAGAACCAGAAGCGCCCCAATCTCACCGTCTACAAATACGATGCGGATACCGGTGCGCCGGTAGCCGACACCGTTTTCCTGGTAACGGCGGCCGACGGCCACAGCGTGGATGAGATCAGAACGGACGCCTCCGGCAAGGCCGAGCTGAAGAACCTTCTGCCGGGTGTCTATGAGGTCTCGGAGAAATCGGTGCCGTCTCCCTACCTGAAGGATGCTCCTGACCAATTGGTGACCCTCTACCCCAACCGGGACCGCACGATTTATTTTGAGAACCACAAAAAGCCGAATCTCACCGTCAACAAGGTGGACAGCATCACCGGCGCTCCCATTCAGGGGGCAAAGTTCCAGGTCTGGTATGCCTCTAACAACACCACCTCCGGTGAGCTGAACGACCTGGGGATCTTCTACTCGGACGAAAACGGCCAGTTCACCATCAACGCCATCCAAGACGGCTGGTATAAGGTGACTGAGCTGGAACCCGCAGCGGGATACTCCATCAAGGAGCCGGCCACCCAGGAGATCTATATCAAGGGCGGCGAGTCCAAGGAGCTGACCTTTGAGAATATCCCGCTCAGTGCCCTGGTGGTCTGGAAGTATGACTCGGTCACCGGAGCGGCGGTGGAGGGCGCCGTGTTCCAGGTCAAGTATCTGGGCGGCACCGTGATCGGCACCTACAAGACCGGGCCAAGCGGCAGCTTTACCGTCACCGGTCTGGAGGCGGGCACCTATATTGTGGAGGAGCTGGCCAGCGACAGCGGCCATGTGATCGACACAGCGCCTCAGACCGCCTACATCTCCGGAAAGGAGCAGGATGTGGTCCAGCTCTACTTTGGGAACAGCCCCAAAGGCGCCCTTCTGGTGAAGAAGGTGGATGCCTCCAACGGAAAACCCATCAGTGATGTGGAGTTCCTGGTCACCACCAGCGATGGGACAGTGGTGGGAGACGCCAACGGCAGATATGTCACAGACAGCGCCGGCACCTTCCTGGTGGAGGGCATTGCCCCCGGCACCACTCTGGTGGTAAAGGAAACCATGGCAAAGGACGGCTACCTGCTGGACGACACGCCCCAGACTGCTATGATCAAAGCCGGGCAGACGGTCCCCCTGGAGTTCCGCAACCAGCCCATGGGCAATCTCATCATCAACAAGTTGGACTCTGTGTCCCACAAGCCCCTGGAGGGGGTGGAATTCCAGCTTACCTATGCCGACGGCTCCTATGTGGATGCAGAGGGCGGCACCCTGTCCAGCAAGGGTCTGTACTATACCGATGAGAACGGCCAGATCATTCTCTCCGGTATCACCGGGACCATCGTGGCAACAGAGACCAAGACCATTGAGGGCTACACCATCCATGAGGAGACCCGCAGCCAGACCGTGGTCATCAATCCCAATGATACGCAGACTCTGGTGTTCTACAATGACCCGGTGGGCGGCGTGGAGATCATCAAAGCAGATGAGGCGGACAAGAGCAAGCGGCTGGGCAACGCCACCTTTGAGGTCCGCAGAATGGACGATGCCCTGGTGGATACGGTGACCACCGACAAGAATGGCCGTGTGTTCGTCGCGCTGGAGGATGGCGCCTATTACGCCGTGGAGATCGAGGCTCCGGAGGGCTACAAGCTGGACGATACCCCCCACTATTTTGAGGTTGTGAACGGTAAGACTGAACCGCTCAAGATCACCAATCAGGCCGTGTCCGGTATTCTGATCCACAAGACCGATAGCACCACCGGAGAGGGCATCTATGGAGTTACCTTCCTCCTCTATGACAGCAGCAACACCCCCATCGGCCAGTACACCAGTGATGACCGGGGTTATGTCTGCATTGAGGACTTGGAGGCAGGCCGCTACTATCTGCGAGAGTTGGAAAATGAGGGGTATGTCCCTGACACGCAGAAGAAAACGGTCTATGTGAAGTCCGGAAAGACCACCGAGGTAGAATGGGAGAATACCCCCATCACCGGACAGATCCAGATCACCAAGACCTCGGCGGACTACAATTCCATGAACGGCTGGCCCGCCGGCACCCCCATTCCCAACACCATATTCGAGATCTACAACTACCGGACTGGGAAACTGTTGGATACTGTCCGGACGGATAAAAATGGCGTGGCGGTATCCAAGCCGCTGCCCCTGGGCAGGTACAAGGTCGTGGAGTCCCAGGCCGCGGAGTTTTATCGCCTGGACAAGACCCCCATAGAGGTGGAGCTGGAGTTTGCCGGTCAGATCGTCAAGACGGCCATGACAAACAAGAGTCTCTATACCAATGTCAGCATCAAAAAGACAGGATATGCGGAGGTCATGCCCGGCCAGTCCATCCAGTATGATCTCAGCGGCATTGCCAACAACTCCACGACCAGCCTGACCTCCTTCTTTTGGCGGGATATCCTGCCCACCCAGGCAGTACGGCTGGACAAGATCATCACCGGCACCTACAACGTGCCCGGGAACTACAAGGTGGTCTACCAGACCAACCTCAGCAACGGTGCCTGGCGCACCATGTATGATAACCTGAGCACCATGCAAAACCATACGTTGGACGCCTCGCCCGCCGCCCTGGGGCTGGCCTCCAACGAGTATGTGACGGCGTTCATGGTTTCCTTCGGCGTGGTGCCCGCCAATTTCCGTCAGGTGGAGGCTCCCCGGGTCTACTGCAGCGTGCTCCCCCAGCTGACCGGAGGGACCCAGTTTGTCAACCAGGCGGATGTGGGCGGCGTTTATGGAAGTCAGTGGATCATGGCCACCAACCGGTGGGTGACAAGGGTCTACAAGCCCTCTGAACCGCTTCCCAGAACCGGCTATTAAGAGAGAACCATATGGGGCCGCCCAGGCGGGCGGCCCCGCTCTTTTGGAGGTGTACGATTAAATGAGATATATCAGACGGCCGATTCGCTTCCTGGCGGTGGCACTTCTTCTCGCCGCATTCCTCTGTGTCCCCGCTATGGCGGCAAGCGGCGATGTGGCGGGCGCAGTTGAACAGACCTGGCAGGACGCCGCCACACAGATCAAGACGGTGGTCGACAACGTGGTCTTCCCCGCTTTGACCATGGTGCTGGCCGTTGCCTTTTTCGTCAAGGTGGGCCTCTCTTACTTCGAATACCACAAGCACGGCGGGCAATTTGAATGGAGCGGGCCCGTGATCCTGTTCGTTTGCCTGATCTTCGTCATCCTGGCCCCCAACTATATCTGGGGCATCGTGGGCATCTGAGCATGGCATCCTCATCTGGAGGTGATATAGAGATATGTTTATCTGGGATTTTGCCGCCAACCCGATCATGGACGCCCTGTTGGACTGGTTCTACAGTCAGCTGGTAGGCTTCCTGGGCGCGTTTTTTGCCCAGATGGGCAATATGGGCGTGGAGCTCTTTGCGCTGGAGTGGGTCAAGGCAGTCGTCCTGTTTTTTTCACAGCTGGGCTGGGCTCTGTTTGGCGTGAGCCTGGTGGTATCAGCCTTTGAGTGCGGGATCGAGTACGCCTCCGGGCGGGGAAACCTGCAGCAGGCAGCGCTGAATGCCATCAAAGGTTTTTTGGCGGTCAGCCTGTTTACCACTGTTCCCGTTCGGCTCTATGCCTTGTCCGTCTCTCTTCAGGGCACCTTTGCCGCCGGCCTCACCGGGTCGGGTTCTGGTATCGGCGAGCTCGGCGCTGCCATACTGCAAGACATGGAGAACGCTTCCCTGACCGACATCGCCGCTTCCGGCGTCTGGGGACTGAGCCCTAATCCCGTTATGCTCATCTTCTGCATCATCCTGATGGCATACGCGGTGCTCAAGGTATTCTTCTCCAATCTGAAGCGGGGAGGGATCCTGCTCATCCAGATCGCGGTAGGTAGCCTGTACATGTTCTCCATCCCCAGGGGCTTCATTGACGGATTCGTCCAGTGGATGAAGCAGGTCATTGGCCTGTGTCTGACCGCCTTCCTTCAGGCCACTATACTGGTTGCCGGTCTTATGGTATTTTCTGAGCATGCTCTCCTTGGCCTGGGCCTGATGCTCTCTGCCGGTGAGGTCCCCCGCATCGCCGGCACCTTCGGGCTGGACACCACCACCCGGGCCAACATCATGTCCGCGGTGTACACGGCCCAGGCCGCCGTCAACACCACCCGCGCGATCGCACAGGCAGTGGCAAAATGAAAATCGCGTGGTCATTTTGCTTCATTGGACTCATCTTCTTTGTTCTCTTTGCGAATGGCTTTTCCCGTTGTGTTTGGGTATGCTTGCTTTGCAATCACAGGAGAAGGAGGTCGTAAAATGGCGGAAGAAACCAGGAACCTCTGTGCTCAGATCCCAGCCAGTCTCCATACTCAGGTGCGGGAGCGGCAGGAGGTGTCCGGCCAAACACTGGGTCAATACATGACATGGCTCATCACCAGCTTCTATGCGAATGAACAAGGAGGGAAAAGCAGTATGAATGAGAAAAGGACCGTGGCCTTTCAGGTGCCCGCCGAGCTGTTCGAGCAGTTCAAGGAATACCTGAAGCAGAACCATCTCACCCAGAACGCCTTCTTTATGGACTGTATCCAGAGGGCTTTGACTGAGGAATCGGATCCAACAACCAAACAGCCTTCCGCGCAATAGCAGCAATGCCTCCACCGCTCTGGAAAGCGGCGGAGGCATTCTCCTTTTCGGAGTGGCGCTGGTCCAGCCGCTCCCCCTAAAATTTCCTGTATATGCAAAGGAGGATCTTATCGCACATGTTTATCTATCCCGAAAATCTGAGGGCGAAGCCCATGCTCTGGCTGTGGGAGCTGCGGGACATCGGCATCATCGGCGTCAGCTTTCTGCTCTCTGTCCTGGCGCTGGCCCAGGGGGTAGGCATGCCGCCGCTGGTCATCACCGTCCTGTATGCCTTTCTCGCCATCCGGGTGGATGGCTCCAGCATCCTGGACTTTCTCCGTCGGGCCGCATGCTTCTTGCTCCTGGAGCAGCAGTATTATGAATGGAGGTTGGACCCGTGACCAGGAAGGAAAAGATCACGCTTCGGCAGCATCAGTCCACCCGGCAGCTCATGGGGATCCAGCGCATCACCCCTCACGGCGTGACCACTACCCAGGGAGAAATGGTTTTCTTCCTGGTCCGGCCGGACAACCTCACGGTCCAGTCTGAAGAAGGGGTCCGGAGCCGTGTCACGGCGCTCGCCAATCTGCTCCGTGCGGAGCCGTCCATAGAGCTGTTGGCACTGGATGCCCGTGAGTCCTTTCAGTCCAACCGGGCCTTCTATCAGGCACGGATGGAAGCTGAGACCGTCCCCGCACTCCGGCGGCTTCTGCAGCAGGACATGCAGCACCTGGATGAGATCCAGCTCACCTCCGCTTCTGCCAGAGAATTTCTGCTGATCCTGCGCCCAGAGGAAAAGGTCGCTTCGGATGAAGGCGCTCTGCGGCAGATGGAAAAATCCATCTGCGACCACGGCATCCAGGTCCGGCTGGCCGATGAACAGGACGTCAAGCGCCTCCTGTCTGTCTATTACCAGCACGACATGACCACAGACCACCTTGAGGACGTTGACGGCGAAAGGCTGGTGCTGGGAGATGCCTAAGAAAAAGCAGAAGAAGAAAGCGGCCCTCTCCAGGCAGGCGGCTGAGGAACGGCCCAAGGAATATCTGGACCTGATCGCGCCGTCTGCCGTGAAGTTTTACACGGACTTTTTCATTTTGGGCAGCACCTATCGCTGCGTTATGGCTCTGTGCGGTTATCCGCCCAGCACGGAGGAGCTGGCCCTCCTGAGCCGCCTGGGCGAGCTGGGCGGTGTAACGCTCCACCTGGCGGCCCGTCAGGTGACCGTCTCGGAGGAAAACGCCATCCTCCATGCCGCCGCCAACAAGACCAGGATGGAGCGGAGCAACCTCAATAATATGAAGCAGAGCGTCACGGCGGAGGCAAAGCTCCAGGACGTTGCGGCCCTGATCGCCAACCTGCGCCGGGAGCAGGAGCCCCTGCTCCACTGCTCCGGATTCATCGAGCTCACCGCCGGCTCACAGGAACAGCTCAACTCCCTGCGCAGTCAGGTCAACGCCCTCCTCATCCGCTCCAAGCTGACCGTCGATCCCCTGCTGCTGCGCCAGCGGGAAGGCTTCCTCTCCTCCAATCCAGCGGGGCACAACGCTTTTGGCTCCTTTGCGGAGCGGGTCCTGCCCGCCTCCAGCGTGGCCAACCTCTACCCCATGAGCTACTCAGGCAAGACGGACCCCGGCGGCTTCTACCTGGGCAAGGAGAAATTCGGCTCCAACATCATCGTGGACCTGGACCGCAGAACGGGAGACAAGACCAATGCCAGCGTGCTGATCCTGGGCAACAGCGGCCAGGGCAAGAGCTATCTGCTCAAGTTCCTGCTGTGCAATGTCCTGGAAGCCGGCAAATCTGCCCTCTCTCTGGACTCGGAACAGGAGATGGAAGAGCTGTGCGCAAATCTGGACGGCAGCTTTCTGGATCTGCTCAGCGGCGAGGTCAAGATCAACCTGCTGGAGCCCCGGCACTGGAACGATGGCAGCGAACCGGATGACCCGGACGCCCCTCCGGCCTTTCGCGGCTCTCTGCTGGCACAGCACATCTCTTTCCTTCGTGACATCTTCCGCGTCTACAAGGACTTTGATACCCCCCATATTGACGTACTGGAGCTTATGGTGGAGCGTCTCTACCGGAAGTGGGGCATCAGCGACGCCACGGACTTCTCCCGGATGGGCCCCACCGACTACCCCATTCTGTCGGACCTCTACGATATCATTGAGGAGGCCTATCGCGGCTATAGCCATGAAGAGGAGCTGAAGCTCTTCCCGGCAGAGATGCTCCGGGATCTGCTTCTGGGACTCCACTCCATGTGCAAGGGTGCGGACGCTCGCTTCTTCAACGGACACACCAACATAGCGTCGTCCAGATTCCTGGTATTCTGCGTCAAGGGTCTGGAGAATGCGGCCCAGAATCTGCGGGATACCCTGCTGTTCAGCGTGCTCGCTTATCTGTCGGACCAGCTTCTCACCGCCGGAAATACAGTGGCCGCCATCGATGAGCTATACCTCTGGCTTACCAATCCTGTGGCGGTGACCTACATCCGGAACTGTCTCAAGCGGGTCCGTAAAAAGGAGTCCAGCATGATCCTGGCCAGTCAGAACCTGGAGGACTTCGACCAGCCGGGCGTCCGGGAGTTGACACGCCCTCTCTTTGCCATTCCGACTCACCAATTCATTTTTTACGCCGGCGCCACCGACAAGCGTTTCTACATGGACAACCTCCAGTTGGAGGAGAACGAATATGAGCTGGTGAGCTACCCCCAGAAAGGCGTCTGCCTCTATAAATGCGGCGGCGACCGGCATCTGTTGTCTGTCCACGCCCCTCCTCACAAAGAACACCTCTTCGGATCGGCAGGTGGACGGTGACCATGCTCAGCAGTGGAGATCGCGCAGCAACACAGGCTTGACTGTCTATCGGAACACCGATATAATCAGCTTGGGTGATACGTATGACGATCCAACAGCTCCTGCGGGAAAAGAATCTGTCCCGCTATCAACTCTCCAAGCTGAGCGGTGTCCCATGGGCCACATTGGCTGATATTTACTCCGGGAAAACACTTCTGACCCGGTGCAGCGCCAGAACCTTGAGCAAACTGTCCAACGCACTGGGTATTCCCATGGAACAGCTGATCACGATGACGGCAGAAAAAAGAGTGGCAGAGGACGGCAAACCTCAGAGTCGCTCTTACCTGGAGAAAGAACTGCCTGCCAGCCTGCAAAAAGCGCTGGACGCATATCTGCAGGGAGAAAAAGACCATGTGACTTACATGGACTGTCTGTGGGATGAGCTCTATGGCGCCATCAACTCCAGCCAATGGAGCAATGCGATCACCAAAGAGCAAGCGGAACACCTGAGAGCAAAATATCTGTACAGGGAGTGAAATATGCGTGATTGATTTTACTGGCTGTCCAGTCAATCGGTTCCGTGCCTATGGCGGGGCAAACGGCAATAAAATCAATATTACCTATGAGGGCCACAGTTATATGCTCAAGTTCCCTCCCCGCCCCACTCGAAACAGGGAGATGAGTTATACCAACGGCTGTGTCAGCGAATATGTGGCCTGTCACATTTTCGGAATGCTGGGGTTCCGTGTGCAGGAAACACTGCTTGGCAATTATACGGACAGTCGCGGAAAGAAGAAACTGGTGGTTGCATGCCGTGATTTTACCGAAGGCGGCAAAAAGCTCATGGAATTCGCACACCTGAAGAACACTTGCATTGATAGCGAGCAGAATGGATACGGAAAGGAACTATCCTCTATTCTGGAAACGATCAATGAACAGACCTTATATCCGGCAGACGAATTGCGGACGTTCTTCTGGGATATGTTTATCGCGGATGCCTTTCTCGGAAACTTCGACCGTCATAACGGGAATTGGGGCCTGCTGGTGGAGGAAGAAAAGCAGCTTGCGGAAATCGCTCCGATCTATGACTGTGGTTCCTGTCTGTATCCGCAGTTGGATCTGGAACGCATGAAATACGTGCTGGAATCTGAGGAGGAGATCGATCGGAGAGTCTATGTGTTCCCGGCATCTTCGATTGAGGAAAACGGGGTTAAGATCCCGTACTTCGATTTTATTTCTTCTCTCCGGTATCCGGAGTGCAATGATGCCCTCAAAAGGATCAGTGCAAGAATTGATTTGGATGCGATCCAGCGTTTTCTGGATGGTGTCCCGGAGCTTCAACCGATCCAGAGGGAATTCTACCTGACGATACTGACAGAGCGTAAGGAAAAGATCCTGGATCACAGCCTGGAACTTTTGCGCCAAGCGCAAAGACAGGACTTCCCCCCAATGACAACGTAAACTGGACCATAAGAAAAGGACTGCACCACAACGGTGACAGTCCTTTTCTCTTTCCTCTCATCAGGAAATGCTCAAAACCGCAGAGAAGGTGATATAAAATTTATGCTTCAATTGGAGCGGCTGTTCGGGCGTCTATCGCGGTTCTGGCCGATGAGCGGAGCCGCAAGGCTGTGGGCTGGATCCTTCTGACCATCCTCTCCCCTGTCATCCTGCTCATCGCCGCCTTCTGCTCCATCCTGGGCGGTTCGGCGGCGCACAACAACAGCGTGCTGGACCTGTGCTTTTCCGGCGGGACATCACCGCCGGACATGCCTGCGGAATACAGGACTTACATTGAGGACATGCAGCGCAGCTTCACGCTCCTGGACAACTCCATCGCCGCCATCAACGGCATGGTCGAGGAGGGCGATGGCCTTGACTCCATACGGGTCAAGGCCATTTTTTATGCTCTGTATTTCGGCGACCAGTCTCCAAGCAGCAGAGCCCATCAGCAGTTTGCAGACTGCTTCGTGACCTATGAGGAACGCACCCGGACCGTGACCACCACGGATGAGGAGGGCAATGAGGTGGAGACCGAGGAGACCTATACCGTGGCCATCCCCATCGCAGATCAGGAGACGATCTGGTCAAATATCCAAACAGCTCTGGGTCTCATTATCACCGAGGAGCAGCGCGGCAATGCCGACAGCATTTATAACCTGGTGCGGTATGGTGCTCCATCCGGCACAGAGGGATGGATACCCGGCGCCGGTGTCCCCTTCATAGGTGCGGATGGCTTCTGCTCTCCGGTGGGCTCCGGTTGGGAGAGCCGGGTCACCTCGGAGTTCGGCTACCGCAGTGATCCGTTCACATGCCAGACCAGAGGGCACACCGGCATCGACATCGCCGTTCCAACGGGCACGCCGGTCCGTGCGGCCCTGCCCGGCGTGGTCACCACCGCAGCCTATAACGCCGGCGGCTATGGCTACTATGTGATGGTGGACCACGGCAACGGTATGGTGACGCTGTATGCCCACAATTCCAAGCTGCTCGTACAGGCCGGAGATACCGTGGAGGCAGGCGACTTCCTGTCTCTGTCCGGCTCCACCGGGCGCTCTACCGGCCCTCACCTCCATTTTGAGGTGCGGATCAACGGGCAGCGGGTCAACCCCAGATCATATCTGCCAACTTGAACAGGAGGTATCACAACATGAAGGATCCCGAGATCACAGTCCTGCGGGTGGAACCGGGCAAGGTCCCGGAGCCGGTGACCATGCCCAACACCCTGGAGGCCATGCAGCAGATGGTGGGCGGCTACATTGAGATCGTCTGCCTGGACGACGCCTGCCTCGTCTGCAATGAGGAGGGCAAGCTCATCGGCCTGGATGGGAACCGGCGGGTCGGCGACGACATCATCGCCGGTACTTTCTTCATCGCCGGGGACACCGGCGACGGAGATCTCTGCTCCCTCACCCAGGAGCAGCTGGAGCATTTCTCCCAGCGGTTCGCCCAGCCGGAAACCTTCCAGCCCGGAGAGGTGGAGGATGCGCTCCGCTTCTCCTTCTACTCTATGTGAGGTGTGTGCAGTGGAAAAAGTCGAACTGAAGGTGACCATGGAACCGGAGCGTCTGGACGCGCTCCGGTACTTCCTGTCTGCCAAGGAAAAGAGTACTCCACAGAAGGAGCTGGAACGCGCGCTGGAAGGGCTCTATGAAAAATATGTCCCCCCTGAGACGCGGGAATACCTGGACAGCAAGTGCAGGCCGGCGGCAGTCCGTCCGCGCCCCAGGAGGCCGTCCAGGGGCAGCCAGGCAGCCCATCCTCCCCACTCTGAAACGGTGGAATCCGGTCAGGACTTCGTACCGGGGGTGCAGGCATGAGCGGCTCTGTTGAGATCGTCCTCTGGCTTCAGGAATACAAACTTCAGGCCCTCGAGGCACAGCTCGCCCGGGATGGGTGCAGCACGGAAAAGCTGCTGCAGGACATGCTGAATGACCTCTATCACAGGCGCGTCCCACTCGACATACAGCGGGAGATCTCGGAGCGGCTGGATGCCGAGGCTGCGGCAGAGCTGGCAGAGCGGGATGCCAATACGACATGGGCAGCCTACCACATCACAGAGCACGGAGATGACCAGTATTTCAAAACACCCACGGGGGATGAGCTGCTCACTGCCGCAGGCCGCCTGCGGTCCTACCTGCGCCAGGGCAAAGCCAGCCGCTGGCCGCGGTTCTCCTCCCTGCTGTTCCACAGGCAGGAGATCCGCAAGGAGGAGTTCGAGCAGCTCTTCAGCGAACGTCTGGAGAATACCGGGAAGGTATCCGGCGTCTTTGAGATCGACTTTGACACAGACACCTTCTCGGCCGCCAGCTCTATGGACGGATGGCACACCTACCGCATCCGCGATGTGAGCACCGCCGCCTACCATGCCTTCCGCAAGCAGTCCATCTCCTCGGAGGAACGGTGGGAGCGTCTGCTGTCCAAGCTGGATGGGAAGGAGCTGACACCGGACTCCGCATCCATGGTGCTGTGCGGCTCCAGACGGCTCCGACCGGAGGAGATCTCCTTTCAGGATGAGGTGAGCGAGTGCAGGAACCAGCTCAGCTTCTATGTACCCGTCACCTTTGATCCAGACGAGGTGTTCGGGACGCAGGTGGCCACCGCCGCTAACGATGACTACCTGAACGTCTACGCGGACTTTGATCTGGACACCGGTGAGGTGTGCGATGCTCTGACCGTGATCTACATCTGCGGCGACGGTGCGGAGGAGGCATACCGCTACCCGCTGACCGAGGAGGAGCGCGCCGTGCTGCGCACCCGGATGGACGGCTACTGCATGGAGCAGACCGGGATGGGCCTGGAGGAGCACCGCAGTCAGTATCTGGCAGAGACGGATGGACCCGCGCAGGGGCCGCGGATGTAGACGCCCGCGGCCGCCCCGTGTGGCCCGCCGCAAGGCCCTGTGTGCCCTTTTCCCGGGCCAGGCAGGCCCCCTGCCCCTCCCGGGCAGTTTATCCCCGTTCCGGGCCGTTTCAGGCGAGGGACCCGTGGACGAAAAAAAGGCAGGCAGAAAGCCCGGACGCTTTCCTGCGCCCGGGCCCTCACTTCTGCCCGCAGTGCGGGCAGTTTCCGGCGTCTTGCGCAGACGCTTTTCCGCTCCCACACAAGGGGGGATGACGCTTTTCCGGGCCTTTAGGCCCGCAAGTCCGGATGTTCCAGACATTTTCACGGACGCTTTTAACGAAACAGGAGGGGAAAACGGACATGGGGAGAGTGAAAAACCGCCACACTCTGTGGCTCTATGACGACACCTGGGGGCTGGTGGGCTCCCACTACAAGGACCACAACTGCACCACCCAAAATGAGTTCATCGAGCAGGCCATCCGGTTCTACTGCGGCTATCTGGATGCTGGCCAGGACGGCACGTATCTGCCCGACACTCTCTCCGCCGTGCTGGAGGGTGCGCTGGGCGCCCTGGGCGACCGGCTGGGCAAGCTGCTGTTCAAGCTGGCTGTGGAGGAGTCCATGCTGATGCACATCATCTCCCACGACACGGACATCACCCCGGACGAGCTGGAGCACCTGCGCGGCCGGTGTGTCAGGGACGTGATGCGTACCCGCGGCATGATCGGCTTCAAGGATATCCTGCGATTCCAGAAGGAGCTGTAGTCCATGCCCAGACTGGTCCAGAAGTGTGGCTACATCCGCGCCGCCGGCGCGGGGAGGTACATGAAGTACATCGCCACCAGAGAGGGGGTGGAGAAGCTCCATGGGCGCGGGCCTGTCACACAGCCACAGAAGGAGCTCATTGCGAAAGTCCTGACCGACTACCCGGATGCAAAGGAGCTGTTCGAATACGGCGACTACTGCGGCAGGCCCACCTTTGCCAACGCCTCCGCGTTCATCGCCATGGCTCTGGACGCCAACGCCCACACCATGGAAGCCGGGGACGGCTACCTCAAGTACATCGCCACCCGCCCCCGCGCGGAACGCCGCGGGGACCACGGACTCTTCAGCACACGGTACGCAGTCTCCCTCAGAGACACCATGGAGGAGGTGGCCGCCCATCCGGGGCCTGTCTGGACCATCATCCTCTCCCTGCGCCGTGAGGATGCGTCGGCTCTCGGATATGACAGTGCGGAGCGCTGGCGCACCCTCCTCCTGCAGCACCAGACGAAACTGGCCCAGGCCATGAAGATCCCCGCCAACGACTTCCGGTGGTGCGCGGCCTATCACGATGAGGGGTATCACCCCCACGTCCACATGATGGTCTGGTCCGCGGACCCGAAGCGCGGCTACCTCACCAAAGCCGGGATCTCGGCCATGCGCTCCGCCCTGACCAACACCATCTTCCAGGAGGAGATGCACAACCTCTATGAGAAAAAGGATCTGGCCTATCGGGAGCTGGTGCGGCAGGCCCGCTCCGCTATGGAGGCGCTGGTCACCCGCATGGAGTCCGCCCCGTTGGAGGACGCAGCCATCGCGGAAAAGATGGTGGAGCTGGCACAGGCGCTGGGCGGCGTATCAGGGAAAAAGCAGTACGGCTACCTGCCCAAAAAGGTCAAGGCACTGGTAGACGCCATTACCGACGCACTGGCCTCCCAGCCGGACGTGGCCGCCTGCTATCAGGTGTGGAACGACCTTCGGGATGAGCTGGAGCGGTTCTACAAGGACAAGCCTCGCATACACAGCCCCCTCTCTCAGCAGAAGGAGTTCAAGGCGATCAAAAACAGCATCATCCGCGAGGCGGAACGATTGCGTCAGGAGCTGGAGCAGAATCGGTCCATGCCGACGGACGCCACGGAACATGCCAGAGAGAACAGCGCCGCTCCGCTCTTTCCCTCCTCCCCCTCTGACTCGTCCGGCCAGTCCGCCCCACCATCAGCAGCGTGCCGCCACTGGGACCCGGCGGTCATGACCGCGGTAACGCGGCTCCTCCATCATATGGGTCAGATTTTTCGGGAGAGAGCCATTCCTCCGGCAAACCCGATGGGCATCCGCGTTGACTCGAAGCGACGCAGACAGCTGATGGCCAAGCGTCTGGCCCTGGGCCACAGAGCAGAGGACCACGAGGAGTGGGGGGCCCCCGAGATGAAATAGAGCGGGCCTGTTCACACAGGCCCGCTCCACTCATCTGATCTCAATAAAGCTGGTGATCATATCCACCGCTTCAGCGGTGATGTCCTCCGGGGCTTTTTCCTCGAAAGCGGCATGTCGGCTCCGAAGGTCCAGCATACGCGCCTGGTCGCACATGATCACCCCGTCCGTCCTGGTACGCCGGTCCAGGCGGAGGTGGAACGGAGAGTTCCGGTCGGTATGGGTGATCGGGCAGACCATGGTCAGACTGCTCACACGGTTGAAGAGATCGTTGCTGACCACCAGCGCCGGCCTGCGGCCGCGCTGCTCATGGCCCGCCTGGGGATCAAAGTCCAGATAGACGATGTCTCCCTGCTCAAATACCGTTACCATACCTCGGTCCCCTCCGCGCTGCCCCAGTCCAGTTCCTCGCTCTCCACCGGCCCGATCTGCTCCAGCGGCTTCCCATAAAATGTGGTGAGCCGCTCCTCCAGCGTGCGGTGCCGCGCCTGGGGAAGCTTCTGGATGCGGATACCGTCCTCCTCCTGTGTCAGCTCCACCCGGTCGTTCTCACGCAGGCCGATGGCCTCCAGCATTGCCTTGGGGATCCGCAGGCCCTGGCTGTTGCCCCACCTCTGAATGGTCGCATACATCGCGCCCACCTCCTATTCTACCAGTAGTATATACAAAGTATAAACATCCGTCAAGCGGATCATGCATCAAATCACCTTGCCCCTGAGCGAACGGAGGTGCTCATCCCATGGGCAAATTTATCTATTTCACCGAAGCGCAAAAGGAACGCGCCGCAAGCGTCGATCTGGAGTCCTTTCTCCGTCAGCAGGGAGAAAAGCTCCTACCCTCGGGGCGTGACAAGCGCCTGGCGCGGGACCACAGCGTTACTGTGCGCGGCTGCGAGTGGTTCGATCATGCCAGCCGTCAGGGCGGCCGGGCGATCAGCTTCGTCCAACGTTTTTACGATCTCAACTATCCGGAGGCGGTCAGCTTGCTGTTGGACGGTCAGCAGGGGCAGGCACACCCTGCCGTCACCCACCGTGAGGAACCACCACGGAAGCCCTTCGCGCTGCCGGAGGCGAATCCGAATATGCGGCGCGTCTTTGCCTATCTGGTCAAGCAGCGTCACATCGACCGCCAGGTCGTGGCCCACTTCGCAAGGGCAAAAACGCTCATCGAGGACAGCAAGTACCACAACTGCGTCTTTGTGGGGACGGACGAGCAGGGCGTCCCCCGGCACGCCCACAAACGCAGCACCAACAGCTACGGGAAAGCCTTCCGTCAGAATGTGGAGGGCAGCGACCCCCGATACAGCTTTCACTACCTGGGAAGCGACGGGGACCTCTACGTGTTCGAGGCTCCCATCGACATGCTCTCCTTCATCACCATGTATCCGGAGGATTGGACGGCCCACAGCTATGTGGCCTGCTGCGGTACCTCCGGACTCCCCGTCCTGCATCTCCTGTCACAGACACCCCAGGTGCGGGAGGTATTGCTCTGTCTGGACAGCGATGAGGCGGGACAGGCGGCCTGCCAACGCATGGCGGAGCAGATCACCGCACAGTCCGGGCTGGTCCCCCAGCGGCTATGTCCCCAACTGAAAGATTGGAATGATGATCTGCGGGCATGGGCGGAGACCCATGCCCGCAGCATGGAAATGGGGGGACTTCGATGACAGACCAGATGTGGGGACTGATCACCTTGGCGGGCGGGATGCTCCTGCTCTTGGCTGCGGTGTCATTCCTCTCACAAAAATATTCCCTGGATCAGATCAAGTCAAAGACGGTGGGCGATGGGCAGTACGGCTCCGCGCGCTGGGCCACACCCGGGGAGATCCGAAAAACCTATGTCCAAGTGCCATTCCGTGTGTCTGCCTGGCGCAGGGGTATCAAACGCCCAACGGTACAGGGGCTGGTCGTGGGGAGCGTGGGGCCCCCTTCTGCCGGTAAAAAACGGAGCTTTCTCAAACGCGGCCGGATATATGCCCTGGTGGACTGCGATGACGTCCACCTGTTGATGATCGGCGCCTCCGGCGTGGGCAAGACCGCATTCTTCCTCTACCCGAATCTGGAATACGCCTGTGCCTGCGGCATGAGCTTTCTCGCCCTGGATACCAAAGGGGATCTGGCACGGAACTATGGTTCCATCGCCCAAAAGTATTATGGGTATCGGGTGTCCGTCATTGACCTGCGCAATCCCACCCGCTCGGACGGGAACAACCTGCTGACCCTGATCAACCGCTACATGGATCTGGCCAGAAAAGATCCTACAAACCTGGCCGCCCATGCCAAAGCGGAGAAGTACGTCAAGGTCCTGGCCAAGACCATCATCAATCCCAGCGGCGACGCCTCCCACTACGGACAGAACGCCTACTTCTATGACGCCGCCGAGGGCCTGCTGTCCTCTGTGGCCTTGCTGCTCTCCGAGTACCTCCCGCCCACGGAGCAGGATCCCAGGGAACGGAGACACATCGTGTCCGTCTTCAAGCTGGTGCAGGACCTGCTGGAGTCGCCGGGTCCCCGCCAGAAGAATTATTTCCAGCAGCTGATGGATCAGCTGCCCGAGGATCATATGGCCCGGCGGCTGGCCGGTTCCGCGCTGAACACTTCCGACCAGGCGATGGCTTCGGTCATGTCCACGGTCCTCTCCCGCCTCAACGCCTTCCTGGACACCGAGCTGGAGCAGGTCATCTGTTTCGACAGCGCCATAGACGCGGAGACCTTCGCCGGCGAGAAGTGCGCTATCTTCCTGATCCTGCCCGAGGAGGACACCACCAAACACTTTCTGGCCGGTCTGATGATCCAGAACCTGAGCCGGGAGCTGTTTGCTGTGGCAGAGGACAACGATGGAAAGCTGAAGAACCGCGTGGTGCTGTTCTGCGATGAGCTGGGCACCATGCCTCCTTTCGATATCCTGCCGCTCTTCTCTGCCGGCCGGTCCCGCCGCCTGACCCTGGTCCCCATCATCCAATCGCTGGCCCAGCTTGAAAAGAACTACGGCAAGGAGGGCAGCGAGATCATCCGGGACAACTGCCAGGACACCATCTTCGGCAGCTTTGCGCCGGGGAGCCAGACCGCGGAAGTCCTGTCCAAGGCCCTCGGCAGCCGTACCGTACAGGTAGGTTCCGTGAGTCAGAGCAAGCACGACCCCAGCCGCTCCCTGCAAATGGTGGAGCGTCCCCTGATGACAGCGGGCGAGCTGCGCTCCATTCCGAAGGGCAGTTTCATTGTGATGAAGACAGGATGCCATCCCATGCAGACCAGGCTCCGCCTGTTTTTGGACTGGGGCATCACCTTTGAAAAAAAGGGCTATGCCGTACCGGCACATGCCAATCGGAAGGTTTCCTATGCCGGGCGCAAAGATCTGGAGGCGAGCATCCTCCGTCAGCGGATGCGGTCTATGGGGCCCACCGGGGCAGCCAGCGGGAAAAGATACCGCAGCAATGAACGCTCCGGCTCCGAACCGCCTCCAGATACTTCTCCCGGTTCCGGACTAAAGACATAGGGGGTGAGTACCATGGGATACTTTGACACCATCTACGCGGACACGGAGCTCCCACACCGCTGCAAGGCTGTCTACATCTATCTCAGGGACCGGTCCGATCCATCCGGCTCCTGCTGGCCGGGGATCAAGACCATCGCCGCAGATCTCGGCCTGTCCCGCAGCACCGTCAAGCGGGCGCTGAATGAGCTCATGCAGCGGGGATACCTCACCAAGGCCGCCCGCTACCGCTCGAACGGCAGTCACACGTCCAATCTCTATAGGCTCCAATAGCAAACATGGCGCACCTTCCCGCCAGGGGGAAGGTGCGCCATTCTCCTGGACCCAGCCTGGGTCCAGGATGGGCCGCCCGGAAGGAACCACTCTATCGAGATATTTAATGCAGAGAATAATATTTTGTTAAATTGAGAATGCGGACCCAAGCGCGGGGAACATTCTTCTCATTCACTCCATGGGAGCAGTCCTCGATTTCATAGCGAGACCCGTCAGGCGCGGTATAATATTGGCAGTAGTCTTTAAAAAACAGCATCACAGTTCCTGCCCTGTACGTGCCATCCATGTGACGGTATCCATAGATGGGATTTTGGTAGTCATCCTGGAGATCCTCCGGCACAAAACCCAGGCTCACCGCTTCCATCACCTCGTCCTGAGCCCAGGTAGAAGGCCTGGCCGCCATGCAGGCCGAAGTTGTGAGGGTATATATCAGTAGTAAGCTAATAAACCGTTTCAAAGGTACGCTCTTTTCGGCACGTTGCAGCGAATGATGATCTGTAATTTATTACCGCACGCTAGACTCAAAACAGGCAAGAGCTGCGCACAATTTGCTTGTGCGCAGCTCCATGCAATTTATGCAGTATTTTAATGGCAGATTGCGTTTAAGAGGCACGATCAATGTACCTGTGTACAGCGATAGATGTGACAATAATCGGACGTGGCCCCAATTGTGGAGCTGCTGCGGCAGTCCCCAATGTAAGCATTGTCCACATTCTGCGGCGCCTGCATCACCCAGGCGTTTCTGATACGGTTTACGTTTGTGGTTCCAGAGTAAAGGGGCTCATTGTGCAGGGATTCACTCATCGCGATGAGGTCCCTAGTAGTGCCCACCGGCGCTGCATTTGATGAACGAACGAATCCACTGAGCGAGTGGCATCCACGCAGTATGCCTAAAGCTCAGCCTCGCTATTGAATTATATATCAACTGCCATATTATTATGCTCTACTCACATTGAATCAGGGAAGCATTGGATCGATCCATGTCATCGTTTCATCCTCGTCGGTAGTAATTTTAATCCGATAGTTTCCCTCGGAGTCTTCAGTCGCCGCACTACCGCGGACATGGTAGGTCCTTCCTGCATCGGAATCGAGCCTTGCGCCCCTTGTCTCATTTAGATTGGGACACCAACCTACATTATTGCCAACGCTATTGGAGAAACCAATATTGTAATAGGCATCTCTGGGCGAACTAATAGCAAAAACGTAGACATAGCCACCTGTGCCGGTAAACTGAGTAAAATCTGGGCTAAAAACCCACTCAGTAGCGAGTGTAAAGTGAACCTGCTCTTCGAAATCGATTGTATCACTATAAGTTACCGGCAGCATATTGATGTCTGTGACATTTGCATCCGGAATCTCCCACCCAGGGAAGAGTTCCGAGAACTCGGGCAGTTCCTGAATACTGCCGTCACCATTGATAATAGATACAGCACCATCAACTGTCCATGCCTGATCACCAAAAATAATCTGGGCTCGTGCTTCGAGAATGTCGTCCCGCATTTCCACAGGAGCGGACTCCAAGTCCATATAGGCGATCCCACGTGCAATGTCATCTTGCTGATAATCAGCAAATGCTGGGGCAGAAACGGCCAAGATCATACAAGCCGCGCAGAGGACGCTCAGGAATTTCTTGAACTTCTTCATGTTGACATCTCCTTAGTTTTTCGGCGGGGGAAAATATATCCCCCTCGGACGGAAGGCGAGGGGAGTTTATTCGCCAGGTTTGCCACGGCCGCAGATTCCCGGCAGCTCCCTCGTTCATGTGTATAGAGCATGCCAAAAACCATCAATTTTTTAACCCACTGGACTCATCTCCGATCCTCTCCGGCTATGGGCGGTCCATCGCCATTAGCTTGTCTTACTCTATTTATATATGACCGGAAGGAATAGATCCTGACATCATGTCTTTATTATTAAATCGGTTTTTTATCGTTGGAAAGGATTTCGGTTAATATAAATAGCACCTTTAGTGCTTCGACCAGTTCCTATTTGGGCAATATAATTTTACCAAATAGGAGGGTGAATATATGGTTGGGAGCACATTAGAGGAAATTATCGGAGGAAATATTGCCAGATATCGCGAAGCGTCTGGAATGACACAGGCGACATTAGCAGAAAAAATCGGAATCAGTACCGCTTTTGTCTCCAGAGTGGAACGTGGTCAAAAGAAGATGAAGCTTGAAACACTGCATTCTGCAGCGAAAGTTCTTAATGTGAGTATTGACGCCTTGTTGAGTACAGACAGCTCAACAGCATAACTGGCAAATATTAACCGGCTTCTGGCAGATCAGCCAGCCGAGTATCTTGAAGGAATCGAGCGAATGATACGGGTATGCATTGAGGAATTTGTTCCAAGGGGGAAATTCCCATCGAAGCCGTAATCTGATATACTGTCGATGATGGGAAGTGATTGCCGTTATGATGCTTGATAGCAGAGAAATGATTGAGCGTCTTTATCGCTTGTACTTTAACAAGCTATTTTTGTATGCCAACGCCACACTTAGATCGCCTGAACAAGCAAAAGATATCGTGCAGGACACCTTCCATGAGGCACTTCGCCATATGGATACCCTTGAAAAACATGAGAATCCTGGCGGATGGCTGATGAATACCTTGAAAAACAAGCTCAGAGAGTGTGAACGGTGCAGGCGCCGAGACCTCTTACGCTTGCTTTCCTGGGAGTGCGACTTTCCAGACAACAGCAACCTTCCAGAGGAGCTGATATCTGAACAGCCAGAGCCACGGGAAGAATCAGTGATGTCGAAAATAGAAAATGTACTTACACCAGAAGAATTGCATCTCTTAAAACGGCTGGTGTTTGATCGCGCAAGTCATCTGGAAGTTGCTCAGGAATTGGGAATCTCGGTCTATGCCAGCCAGAAACGGCTAGAGCGTGTCAGGGCCAAATTGTATGTTGCATTTCCGGAGCGAAAAAAGCGTAAGAAAAAATCATAAAAACGTCAGGATTTGTCCTGAGTCATCATATATATTTGAGGAGGTTCATGACATGGCTAAGAATGATGAAAAATACGCCTATCTGAACCAGCTTAGCACCGAGCAGTTAGAAGAAATACTGCGGATGGATTTAGAGGACGCAAAGCTCGGCAATGAGAATGCGATTTTTCATATCCTGGAGGTGATTGAACAGAGAGAAAAGGAACTCCCGACAGGCAGGATTCCGGATATCAACGAGGCTTGGGGAGAGTTCCAGGCATACTATCATGTTCCCGAGGGAGAAGCCGCATCTCTTTATCCAAGTGAGACCACCGCGGACACAGATTCCAAGCCTTTGTCCGTGCACCAGCCGGCTCCTACACATCAGCGCTCTCGTTCTCACCAGTGGCTGAAGCAATCGCTCGTTGCAGTGATTGCAGTCATTGCCGTTCTTGGGGGGATGATAGCGGCCCAAGCGTCTGGGATCGATGTGTTCGGCACCATTGGCCGCTGGACAGATGAGATGTTCCATTTCGGCTCTTTTCAGGAGGGAGACAGCGGAAGTACATCTGCAGCCGTAGAGGCGGGCGTGCCGGAATATGACGAATTTCGGGAGGCCGTCGTTTCTCTTGGGATGGATGAAAGCCTAGTTCCCACATGGTGTCCCACAGGATTTGAGCCATCCGAGACAGAGATATATAGCACAAGTATCAGTGATATTGTTTATCTCACCTTCTCCGATGAAAGCGATAATTATTTTATTTTGACTATTCTTCGGTACAGCTCTGAGGAGCATATGCAAAGGACAAACTTTGAGAAGGATTCGACCGACGTTCTCCAGTATTCGAATGGACGCCAAACCTTTTACATCCTTTCAAACATTGACACGGTAACAGCAGTCTGGTCCGATGGACTTATCGCCTTGCAAATAACAGGAAACATTCCAAATGATGTTCTTATAGACATGATTGATTCTATTGGAGGAGCTTAAATTGAAAAGAACGATTGCCGCATTTATAGCTGTAGTAACGTTGATTTTCAGTAGTAACGTCACTTTAGCTGCAGATTTGCAACCTTATGCCAGCCTGACACTTTCAAGACATTTTGCTGAAGCACTCTCCGGAGACAGCCGAGGCAAGATTAAAATTAACTTTAACGTCCAGGCTAGCAAGCTTTCATCGACTATCGGCGTTGAGAGCATTGATTTCTATACGGAAGACGGCGACTATGTAACTTCTGTTTCCGGAACAACTAGCAATGGCTTAGTAAAAGTAAACACCGCTCAATATAGTAATGAGTTCCCTTATGATCTTCCCTCTGGTAACTCTTACTACGCTGAAGTCACGCTTTTCGCCCGGGTCGGTTCTGAATATGATAACTACACTGTCACTACATCGACCGTGTGGGTCAGCTAATCGATTTACTATATACTTAGAATGCAGGAAACCCAGCCATTTTGTAATATTGTGCTTTATCAGAATTCTTGGCTTTGCTTCGGCATAAATAAAGCGGAGATATTGCCGTGATTCTTGTGTCATGTATTCTTAGCCAATAGAGCCTCTTTAAGATTCAGAAGAAGAGCAGGCGCACCCCAGTGGGGTGCGCCTGCTCTTCTTCTGAATCAATAGCTGAAAATGTTGCGTCTCAGTTGACGGCAATACTTGATCGCAGTATGCAGTTTGATATTGTTTAATCATCCAGTATATTACCATTCCCGTCGCCCACCAGATAGACGCTTTCATCACGCACCGTGATGACAACATCTGGCTGATATTCGTCAATATACTCAAGTAGGGACTTTTCATCGTAATAACGGTAATCCAAGGAGCGAGTCTCGTTGAACCCTGTCCAAAGCAGGGTCTCAATTGGGTTGGTGTAAGAGTCTCCAAAAATCAAGGCGTTCTTCAGCTCCGGACGGTTGGTCCGAATCACCGTCTCGCCAATGTCACCGCCCATATAAGCTGAATATGTGACATCCTCTGTATGGGTATTGGGGAACAGATAGACACTGGAGTCCACCTGGGTCCCGTTGTCGAACCGCGTAAATGGAATTGGGTTTATCAATTCCACATATTCAAGCTTGTCGTTCGTTTCCCATAATTCATATAGCTTCCGATTCGCAGAGCCCAAAAATGGATTCGGCAGCGCGGACCATTCCAAATTATCTGAAGTCATAACGGGGATGTTGAAACTCGTATCTGAATTAATCCTATCCATTAAGGCCAGATAGGCGACATATGCTCCCCTGTAGGTGTAGTGATGATCCGTCTCATAATAGTAGTCTTTCGGTGCGCCCATCTCTAGGTATTTTGTATACATATCAATGAACGGAACCCCTTCTTCGGACATGTACTTGGAAAATGCCGTGCGAATTGCCGTGGTGTGCCAAAGCCGGTTGTCCATATACTCCGGATAGTGGTCTGCAAAATAGATGGCCTGCTGAGGAACACCCAGGAAACAAAAATATCCGCCATAGGACGTAATGTGCTCGTTTAACTCGCGATATGCCTCTGCAGTGGCTTCAGCCTGCCCATCAATATAGCCAATATCCCAATAATAGAACCCGAAATAATCCAATAGGACATCTGAACTTACGATGAGATCACTCACAACCGGGCGCTCTAATGCCATGCTCAAACGTGTATAGTTTTTCATCATCTCATCTCTGAACACAATATGATCCGTTAGTGCAGTCTCAATATCAGAGAAAAAGGACCCGTCCCACACACCTGCTTTCGTAAGCTGTGGAATAGGCGCCAGCCCGCGCTGTTCATAGAAGGAAACACTGGTATGTGGCCCCAAGACAGTCAATACTGGAATGGCAATCATGCAAGCGACAAAAATCACAATAAAAAACACTTTTCTCTTTTTCATAAACTGCCTCAAAATTGAAAATAGATGAACGGGTTAAATCCAGAGCTTACCAGGAATACCACCGAAAGTGCGCCAACTCCAAGGGCAAATATAGGTATGCCGATTGTCGAGAGCGCAACACTAAGTCTGCCGTCCCGATGCGAATCAAGGATGTCTTGCAGCTTCGTCTTGACCGGAAGAGACGCAATTCCTGCCAGCAACAGATCCCAACGATACTCCAGCACCAAGTAGGTCGCTTGGTCATTCCAAATGCCGCAGTGATTGGCTCCAAACATGGCTGATAAAAACGATAGAATTTGTCCCAAACTAGATGCTCGGAAAATCAACCACCCGACCATCACGAACAACATGGTGTAAATATGCCCTATAATGGAGGGCAGCTTGTCCATCAGTCCTCCCCACACATACCGTTCTCCAATCAGGAGCAGTGCGTAATAAAGCCCCCAGCAGATAAAGTTCCACTCAGCACCATGCCATAGTCCAGTCAGCCCCCATACCACTAGGAGATTGAGAATCTGGCGTTTTCGAGAACAGCGGTTTCCTCCCAGAGGGATATACAGATAGTCCCGAAACCAAGTGCTCAAAGAGATGTGCCACCGTCTCCAGAATTCCGTGATAGATTTAGCGATATATGGATAGTTAAAATTTTCTAAGAAATGGAAGCCAAACATTCGTCCCAAGCCAATCGCCATATCGGAATAACCGGAAAAGTCAAAATAAATTTGGGCCGTATAGGCGATCACTCCAAGCCAGGCCAGCCCGGCCGCAAGATGATCTGCGCCCTGGTTGAACGCCTCGTCCGCCACCTGCGCGACCTGATTCGCAATCAAAACCTTCTTGGCCAAACCAAATAGAAAGCGTATCATCCCGTGGTAAAAATCATCAATACTTTCTTTTCGATTTACGATTTCATCGGCAATGGTTGAATAGCGCACAATAGGTCCTGCTACAAGCTGGGGGAAAAGCACGATGTAAAGTGCCACACGTAATATATTTTTTTCTGATTTCACCTCACGCCTATATACATCGATCACATAGCTTAGGCTCTGGAATGTGTAAAAGGAAATGCCGATCGGTAGGATGATATCGGTCACCGGCACAGATGGGATCAGCAAACTGATATTACGTGTCAGGAAGCCAAGATATTTGAAAAAGACCAGCAGCCCTAAATTACACACCAAGGCACCCACAAGGGACAGCTTCCTAATCCGTATCCCGTGCCTTTCGTCCACTAATCTGCCAAATACATAGTTTACAACAATAGAAAAAGCAATCAGTGGCACAAGTCTCCATCCGCCCCAGCTATAAAAAACCAAGCTGAACAGAAGCAAGACTAAATTTCTGGCTGATCGCCTATGTATCGGACAAATATAATAACAAAAGAGCAATGCAGGAAAAAACAGAAACAAAAATGTTAAGCTACTAAAAACCACGATAATCCACACCTTAAAACATTTCCATATGTCGCCTATTAAATAATATGACTCGATCAGCGCAGTTATGACATGCCTGTCCAAAATTTTTTGGTGTATTTTTTAGTAATGCTTTTTTGTTTCTTTCCAATCATAGAATTTTAGATTCTATGTCAGATTATCTGTTTTAGTAACATATATAAATAGAAAAGCACAGCGAGTTATATTCGATTTGATTATTTATCACCTTTCTATGCCTTCATCTTTTTTACTGAGGTGGTGATTCCAATGGTTTTCAATCTTTTGAGGAAATCCTGATTACTATCCATCTAGGATGGATCCACTAGAGGAAGAATTTCAATGAAGCTCGTTAAAAAACTCATTGCGCTGGTCATGGCAATCGGTATGATCACAATTAACTGCATGGCATATGCGGCTGCGCCTGCTGATAGTAGTATTACGCTTCTTTCTCCTACTCGCCCGATTGGAGAATTTAGTGTGCCTACAAGAGCAATTGATGACGTCGTAGTAATCAAGGGCAGTGCTCAATTCTATCAGTCTGGCGCTGGTGCCTATTACTACGCCTATTCCGGACAGAGCACTGTATATTCTGAGGCATTTGCCAACATCAAGCTGCCCACCAGCATGAACTATGCCAACGGCACACGGCATGCCTTTATATCTCTTGGAATTGCTGGGAATGGCGCTGCCATTGATCTTGGCCTTATCAACACTGGCACCGGCTGGAAGCCCGTATATAATGAAGTTGCCAATGGCACGGGCTACGGCGAGATCATGCACAGCTATGTTGCACCGAGCAATGCAACCAATGCGAAGATTGTGGTCAAACCCGTCAGCACTACAAAAGTGCATATGTACATTCAGTTCCTGAATTCCAGCGGCCAGAATGTTGGTACTGCTTTCGACCAAGACATCTCTCTTCGGTATGGCAGTTTTTCTAGTAGCGGCGGTAATATTTCGTGTCGTTACTACCGCTTCGCATCCTTGGTTCCCAACAATGGCCAGGATAATCAGATGGACAGTTCCTATATGATCGGCGGGCAGTTTACCAACCTCGGCCTCTATAATAGGAATACTTCGACCTATGACACATGGGGAATCAACACTGCACGTGTCACAGATGCTTGGAAGGTGTCTCCGGAGCGCATTACTCTGAGCTATGGTAGTAATTATGATACCTTTAAGATTGATCACTGGAGCACCTGATTCAAATGCTTCAGGGAGAAATGAAATATGACTGACATACCTCTGCGGACCGTTGGTACGCATCTGACAATCGTATATATTCTCTCCCTTACCCCGGCAGCATAGTTGCCGGGGTAAGGGATTTGCGCTTTTGCCATCTACGTTTCTTAGCATAGTGAACACCAAGCCTCTAGTGGCGGGAGATAGCAAATTATGGAGGTGCATCCAATTGAAAAGAAAAATGTGTTCATATTTGAGCGTCCTGCTGTGTTTCCTACTCTGCTTAAGTGCTGCAGGGGCAGCGGGAAGCCGCGACCTAAGTTACCAGGAGGGTCAAGCCATGCGCCTGGAGCGCCTGGGGCTCTTTCTGGGCGTGGGAGAGGACCAAAATGGCTTCACCAACTTTGACCTTAACCGAACACCTAGCCGCGAGGAGGCGGTAACCATGCTGGTCCGGGCCCTGGGTAAGGGGTCTGAGGCGGTAGGAATGGCAAAGTCCCACCCCTTCACTGATGTGCCCGTCTGGGCGGATGGCTATGTATCTTACGCATATAGTCAAGGGCTCACCAAGGGCATTTCAGATACCGCCTTCGGCGCAGGGGAAACCGTCACCGGGGCCATGTACGTGACCTTTATGCTACGTGCCTTGGGCTATGTGGACGGGGAGGACTTTACCTGGGATAATCCCTGGGATTTGGCCGAGGACTGCGGAATTCTGTCTGAGGAAGTGGACCGGGAGAACTTCCTGCGGGCTGATGCGGTGGACGTCACCACTACCGCTCTCTCCGCAAAGCTGAAAGGGACAGACACTACCTTAGCTCAGAATCTCATCGCTGAAGGAGCGTTCTCCCAAGAAGCCTTCACCTCCGCCTTTCAGACTTATGAGGAAGCAATGGCGGAGATCTCCAATAACGACTTCTATCATGAGGAGCAGCGCTGGGAGTCTAACTTTGGAACCGTATTACTCGGGAGAGTATCTGGTGTTCTTCAAGGCTCTGGATATACCCTTCAGCTGGTGACCAAATCAGCCGCTGCCGTTGGAGAAGGGCTGATTATTTCCCTGCCGCTTGATAATAAGACCGCCCCAGCGCAACCCGCTTTGAGCGCGGATGGACGGACCTTCACCTACACTGCCGGTTCTCTGGGCATCTTAACCATTGACTTGAACACTGCTATGTCAGTGGCAGCCTCTTTGCCCGCAGAGCAGCCTGCAGACAGTGTAACCGAGGATGACAAGGATACCTATGATCGTGCTGTAGACGCTCTCATTAACGGAAATGGGACTATGAACGTTACTGTGGAAGCCCGTCTCGAGTCCGATATCTGCACTGTGCTTAGTCTACGGACAGACGGTTGGGCCCATGGTTCAGCTTATAACTTGGCTTTAATCTATAAACCCGGCTCTGTCAAAGGATCCGGCGAGTCGGTTACCTTACCCCTGCCCCAGAGCAATGGCATAGGCATGAAGGCTCACCCTGAAAATCTTACCCTCAATGCCGAAGCAAATACCCTGACCTATACGTGCACAATTCCTGAGCCTGTGGTTGTCAACCCTGGTCAACCAGAAGAGAACGTGGTCAGTGAGGCAGGCATCTATACCTACACTGTAGACTTGAACACTGGTGTGGCTACGCTAACCATATCTCCTTTGGATAAGTAATGTCTACGGCATGGATTTCGCAGACACGAGAGACGATACCTTTCGAACAATCGTCACAGTTTACCTGCAGAAATTGGGGGGTAGACCTCCTGCGCATTCTCTCAATGTTTATGGTTGTAGTATTGCATGTGCTCGGTCAAGGGGGTATCCTGGTTGCTCAGGTCCCCTTTGACTATGGTTGGGTACTGTGCTGGACCTTGGAGTCTGCCTGTTTTTGCGCTGTAAACTGTTTCGGTATCATCAGCGGCTATGTATCCAGAGCAGAGACATTGTCTATAAGAGCTTGTTTCTTTCGTTGGGCACAAGTCGCGTTCTATTCTGTCCTGCTCACTATTTTGATTGGAGTTATTTTTCCAAATACGCTCAGTGTTCGCCAATTACTAGGTTCTTTTTTCCCTGTTGCCACCCAAAAATATTGGTACTTCACTGCTTATTTCGCTCTCATGTTCTTCACACCGTTTCTGAACCAATTACTTAACATGCTTAATCCCCAAAAAACAGACCATCTGATTATTACTATTTTCATGCTCCTCTGTCTTTTCCCACTCCTTGCTGGCAGAGACTTATATTACCTTCGAGGTGGATATACCTTTCTGTGGCTTTGTGCGCTTTACTTGTTAGGTGGATGCTTTAGACAACGACATTATCATAATCTACTTTCTCAATCTTTTTTAATGCTTGGCTATATACTCTGCGTACTGATTACCGTTGGAAGCAAAGTACTATCTACGCTGTTTCACAACCGCTTCCAGTACTCAATGGCACAGCTTGATTATCTGTTCACATATACCTCGCCTACTGTTCTAGGCGCAGCGGTCTTTCTCTTTCTACTGTTTCGGAATATCTCAATTCGAAGGACCATTGCCATACGCATGCTAAAATTTTGTTCTCCACTTTCTTTTGGAGTTTACTTAATCCATACCCATCCGTCTGTATGGAACAACCTGCTCTCAAATAGATTTTCAATATTTTCCAATTATTCATCATTTCTCTGTGTAATACTGGTTCTACTTTCCTCAGTTACAATTTTTTTCGTTTGTATACTTTTAGATTTCCTCCGATATGCTCTTTTCCATAGGCTCAAGTTGACATAGCGTTTCAGTTCGCATACAAGACAGCGTCCTCGTTTCAGCGGGGACGCTATCTTTATATGTATCGCAAAATTACAGATTACAACAAATTGAGAAACGACATTTCTCATAGTTGCGCAAGCTCTCACTTTTCAGATTGTGCAATATCTATAATTTTTCAACGAATTATTAACTAAAATGCTGATTCTACGAGATTTAGGCAAAAAGTTTTCCAAAGCGGAAAAGAACCTTCCTATTTAACCTTTATACTCCAAGCAACAGAGCAAGGCGGGGAGGTGAGAAGGAGTGAGCCCGTCCGAACGTCGCAACGCAATCATGGATCTGCTGTGCGACAGGCGATGTGAAACGGCAAAGAATCTTGCAGCCCTGTTCGGAGTTACAGCACGTACCATTCGCAACGACATCACGGCTCTCTCCTGTACTTACCCAATCCAGACCATCCGCGGAAGATATGGCGGCATTCAAGTAGCCTCATGGTATCACCCGTACCGTCAAGAACTCACACCACAACAGGAAGTCCTGCTCAGAAAGCTCATGGTAAACCTGGAAGGTGAAGATTTGACTGTTATGGAGAGTATCCTCACAAAATTTGCCCGCCGTACAGGGTAGAAAGCTGCCCGTATAGCTCTGATGTGTACCTTGCTACGAAAATAAGTAGCGAGGGCGTGAACCTTGACAAACAGGCTTTCAACGCCTCATGAAAAACCATCGCAGCACAAAAAGCGGCAGGCCAAAACCTGTCGCCGGCCGAAGTATGGTACAGTGGGAATCAGCCTGGTGCCACCACAAAGTACCCCAGCTTTTGCAGTTCGTTCACCATACGGCTGGCCTGTTTGCGCTCACTTTGTTTTCTGCGGATCTCAAAACAGTCTTCGTTGTATGGCGAACCTGTCTTCAACATCGTGTAAATCAGCGCCAGCAGTTTGCGAGCCAAAGCAATCGTTGCACGTTTAGCGCCCTTCCGCTGTTTTATCCTCCAGTACCAACCGGAGAGGTACAAGCTTCGTTTTCCGGAGATGACCCATCCCACCTCGCAGAGCATACTCTTCAGATACGGATTACCTTTGTTAATGTGAGCACTCTTGCGTTTTCCGGCACTCTCGTTGTTACCGGGACTCAAACCGGCCCAGGAGCATATATGCTGTGAATCCGGAAAGGCACTCATATCGGTACCAATCTCCGCGATAATGGCTGCTGCCGCAGTTACATCAATACCCGGTATGGAGCACAGGAGGCTCAATGCCTCTTCGTGCTTTGTGATCTCTTTCGTAATAGCGTCCTCCACAGTATGGCGGTGTTGTTCAAGAGTTTCCAAGTGCTCAAATATCATGCGAAGGAAGCAGCGCTGGTGCTCCGAGAGCGAACCGTTCAAGGCGATCAGTATTTCGTCGATTCGTTTCCGGGTCTGTGTTTTCAGACACTTGTCCAACGCCTCCCGCGAGATACTTCCGTATTCCATGAGATGACGGATGATGTTTCGCCCGGAAGCGCCAAATGCGTCCGACAGAAACGCTGTGAAGCGGAAACCGGAGCTTTGCAGAAATTTATCGATGCGATTCTTTTGGGCGGTAATGTCGCGAACGATGCTCTTACGATACCGGGTCAGATGCCGCAGTTCCCGGAAGGTCTTATCTGGGATAAAACTTCCCTTTAGTAATCCGGCACGGAGTAATGTGGCGATCCATTGCGCGTCCCGCATATCCGTTTTACGCCCAGGCACATTCTTCATGTGGCGGGCATTCACGACCAGAATGCTGATCTGCCCATCAAAACAAGGTTCCAGCATTTCGTAAATGGGCTGCCAGTAGATCCCAGTGCTCTCCATAGCGACATAGCGGCACTCAGCTTCCAACACCCAATCCCGCAGCTTCCGCATTTCCGGGATGAGTGTGCTGAAGGAGCGGATCTCGATTTCCGGATCGGTGCCCAGTTCACCTTTGGCAAGACAGGCAACAATAACGTCACGATGAATATCCAGTCCCATGGCGCAGGTCAATATGTCTTGCATCAAATCCCTCCCTGAATTATGCAGGCTGGGAATTGCCCGGGTGGGTATCCGAACTTTGCTACTCGTGCTCTT
>ERZ857998.624-NODE-624-length-47576-cov-10.890364_pt1 | contig 47576 bp, 31 predicted proteins | sample MGYA00519954_ERZ857998 | MGnify/ENA primary metagenome ERZ857998 (study PRJEB31778, sample SAMEA3449424) | human gut metagenome | biome: human gut; feature: human-associated habitat; material: faeces | place: United Kingdom | collected 2010/2012 ...
TTGTGATAGCCTTCTTGTAGCCCTTGGACTGCTTGGTGGACTTCCATACCTGATAACCATCAGCAACAGAAGCATCGCCCTTTACGGTCCACTTAACAGTGATGGAACCCTTCTTAGCGGAGGATTTCGCGGTGAGCTTCAGGGAAGTTACAGCTTTGCTCACTAACTTTTCTACGTCAACTAATTTGTCATAATACTTATCTGCAACGGTTACCTTTTGGCAAAGAGTCAGTGCATCATATGCGGTTCTTGCTGCTTTTGTCGCAGCGACATCGGAACCATCCGCCGGTAATTTTGCGATTGCGGATTCAACTGCATCTACCTGTGCTTTAAAGATATCTTTTTCAAACTGTACTAAGTTTGGAGCAGAAACAGCAGTGTAAGTGAATCCATGGTTAGATTCTAATTCAGCACTGAAATCAGCCCAACCATCAGTGTAAGCGTCGTAAGCAGCACGTAATTCTTTTACAGCCGCTGCTTCATCTAATGTTGCCTTGCCATCTTTGTTGATAAGCTTGTACTGATCCTCAACTGCCTTCTTCTCTAAGTTAGCAATAGCAGTCACTTTATTGTTTAAACCGTAGTCAGCGACAGCATAACCGTTAGCACCAATTCTTGCAGCGTAGATTCTGAATGCAGCAACGTCGTTTCTTAAAGCAACTAAGTCTGCTTTGTTGTCAACGGTTACAGTTGTGTTGCTAAATGCCTTGCATCTTTCTTCTAATGCTTTCTTTTCAGCATCTAAAGTTGTTTTATCCTTTAATGCTTTTACTTCTGCAGAAAGCTTGTTGTAAGCTTCTGTTAATTCGTCAGTTGTATAAGCTTTTGCAAGATCAGCCTTTAGACTATTTAAGTAAATAGTTCTATCTGCAGCACTGTTATTTGCTTTTGTCGCATTGATACCGGCAACTGTGTAATCAAGATCTGCGGCTAACTGCGCTTCATATTTTGCTTTAAGATCAACGAATGCTTTTGCAGCCTGATTCAGAGCTTTTGCATCGGTATCTAAAACTGCTTTGTATTTGTCCAAGCCAGCTAAGAAAGCAGCTTCCGCATCAGCAACGGTTGTTGCGTCCATGATTGCAGTCTTAGTTTCCTTCTTAATCGCTTTTACTTCATCTAATCTTGCATCTTCATATTTTGCTTCGCTCCAAGCATTTACAGTGTTGTAGGTTTTGCCGTTAACTTTTACAGAAGTTGCAGTTAATGCAGTGCCAAAGCAATCTACGCCTGTTAACGCATGTTTTCTTGTGTGAAGAACAAGGTTCATCGTGTTGCTCGGAAGAGTCTGTGCAGCACCTGTTTTATAAACGTCATCGATTGCATCTTTTTCTAACGCGTCAACATCAACAGCGATAGTGCCATCGATAGCAATGTCATTTTTCAGAGCAGTAGCCTGATCTTTAACATCCTGAACATATTCTACAACCTTTGGAAGATTGCCATAGTAACCGACTCCGTTTGCGGTTTTAATAAGCGGAGATGCAAGTGCTTTGCCGGCATAGTTCCAGTTATAGTAGGTTTCTCCGTCTGCGGCTGTAAACGTACCACTTGCAAATCTAACAGCGCTGCTTGCGAAATCATCTTTATTCTCAGCGATTAATAAATCTAAAGTGTCGCAATCTTCTACTAAGTACGCAGCAATCTGAAGCGCTGCATCTTTTTCTTTTTTAGCATTATCGATAGCTTCGTTTGCAGCGTCGATTTTAGCCTGATCTGCCTTTGCACCTTTCAAGGACTCGTTCAACAAAGTCTTGTTCGGAGCTGCTACAGCAGCATCATAAGCAGCGTTAATAGCATCTTCAAACTTCTTTGTAACCTGTGCTTTTGCCCATGCAAGCTTTGCAGCCTGTGTCGGTTCATCAGCGGACAAAGTTAACTTGCCAAGTTCTGTTGCTAAGCAACCAGACGCAGGAGCTTCGTTAACAGCCGGTGTGTAGATTGCAGCTAAGGCACCTGCAAATCCTTCCACCATAGCGGAAACATCTGTGTCAAGCGTCAAGGTGCCTGTGTAAGTAGCAGCAACATCTTCAAAATTGAAAGTAGAATTTGCCACTCTATTGGCTAATTTCGTTACTAAAGTGCTTGCTTTTGCTTTTAATTCAGCAACTTTTTCCTGATCCTTTGCAACATAGGATTCCGGAGTGATAGCAGCGATTTCCGCTAATTTAGCGGTAACCATTGCTGCGAATGCGTCCTTGGCAATGTCAGCTGCCTTTGTGCCCTCTAATGTATCTTTATTAAATACCGCACCATAATTTGGAGCCTCCGTGCCATCTACAGTACCTGTGAATCCAACATATACGTTGTATCCAGTTACTTTTCCGTCTGCATTTGCATCCCATGCACCAGCCTTGTCTTTTTCAGAAACAACGCCGATATATTCAGTGTCGGCATGATTCAATGCTGCCTGAATGTTTTGATAAATATCAGATGCTTCTTTTGCAGCCTGTGCCTTTGCTTTTGCGACAACTTCCGAGTCATAGTAAGCTTTTACCTGCTCAGAAGTTACGACGAGGTTTCCAGTGCCAAGCTTTACGGAAGCTTTGCCCTGAAAAATAGCATATAAGGCATCGCTTTCAGCCTTATCAATTGCTGCTTCTACCTTTGCCTGCTCTTCTGCGACATAGGAGTAAAGTGCCGATACGTTTGCTCTAGCATATTGGTCAGCTGCAGGTGCAGGTGCTACCGCAAACGCGCTACCAAAGCTGAAAGTGAACATAACAGCAATTATGTTGAGTTTTTGAACGGCTGTGGAGCTTGATTTTTAGAGGTTTGCCAAAAACCAAAAAAATAAGACATATTTTTTTGCAATTGAACATTGCTAGAAACGCTGTAACGTCAAAAAAGTAAAAGTCGGAGAGGGGGATTTTGTCAAAAAGCTATTTCACAATGAAAGAAATAAAATTCGCGAAACAGGATAAATATACATGCTAAAGCCAAAAAACAAAGACGAACGGCATCCAAGCAAAGCAAAAAGCAGAAGGATATCAAATAGAAATGAGAGAAGGGGCTCACGCCAACACCGCTTAACTTCATGAGATTGGGATTCACGCAGCTTGCGCGAAATAACGGAGCCGCCGGCGCTTTTGAGAATCAGCCGGCGACATACAACCAGAGCCCATGCGCCCATTTTGTCTTGTGACTGCGGGGGAGAGAAAAGGAGCGGCATGACACGCAAGCTCTTTGGACGGCGCTGCCCGCTTACGAGAACGAATCATCAAAACGGTAAATCGACGTTTTGGGAGACAGCCTTTTTGTCTCTTTTAGCCGCCGCATTCGTTTTCGGGAATGGAAAACAAGCCGAGACGTCAATTGCGATAGCATCAGCAACAGTATCGTACTGATAGGAAATTTTTTTGAGTTCCTCATGGCGGGCCTCCGGCGAGAGCCCTGACAGCATGTCTTCAAACGCCTGCGTGAAACGCAGCGCACTCACAAAATCAAGCGGAGATGTGTCGAAATACAGATTCTGTTCATTGTCGTACGGACTGTGTCCGGCACTGACCCAGTCGTGCAAGGCCGCGCGCTCCGCCTTTGTCATGCGAACCTCACGCTCAAACTCCTTGAGCTGCGCGAGCAGGAATTTTCGCGTTTCCGGACTTATTTTTCGTTGAAACTTCATAGCATCTGACCCTCCCCAAAGCCTTTAGATTTACGCAAATAGTCTAGCACAATTTTTCAAAAAAGCAAGCCGCGAGAGTTTGCCGGAGCCGCCATCACCACCCAAGAAAATCTTCTGCCGCAGGCTTTTCTCCCGTCATGAGACGCGCGACTCGCTGCCGCAGATCGGCGATAGCGAAGATATTAGGGGAGGCATTCGGCAATGGTAAAATTTACATTGACGAAAATTGGCAAATTAAATAAATTTAAGATATTTTGCTCTTGTTACTTTGCCGCAAAAATCGTATAATGTAAGTAAGTGAAGTCCAAAATCGCAGGGATTTTGGCAAATAAAATTTTGAGATTATGAAAAGGAGAGGAAAAGTACGATGAAAAAGACTTTAGCAATTATATTGACCCTTGCTTTAGTGATTTGTATGATGCCGGCGAGCGCGTTCGCGGATACGCTTGTCGATCTGAGCGGTGCAACTGTGGGATTGTCTTGGACAAATAAAACCTATAACGGAACAGTGCAAAAACCAGAGATTACGGTTTCTAAAGGCGGACAAAAAATTGACTCTGAAAATTATACTGTCCAGATAAAAAAAGGTGAAACTGTAGTTGAACCAAAAGAAGCAGGCGAGTATACGGTAACACTGCAAGCGATACAGGGAAAATCAACGTTTAACAATGCTAGCGCGCCTAATGCAACGTTTAAGATTAATGCGCTACAATTAAGCGATACCTCTGTGCAGATTAATTCAAACGGAAATATTGCAGACACATATAGTGAAAATAACAACGTAACTATAGAACAGTCAGGCTTGACCTTTTATTTAGGTGGATATACAAATCCAAATGTGTTTAATGATTCTAATATTAAGATTACAGTTACAAGTACAAGTACTGATGGTAAAACGGCGACACTTAAGGTCGAAGGGCAGACTAATGGAAACATTGTAGGCACAAAAGATGGGATTCTTGTAAAGAGAGTAGCTGGATTTACGGCTGATAATATAACACTTCTTCCCGCCACATCAAATCGTATCTATGATGGAATTGCAAAAAACGTACAATTGTCTGGAACTTACAAAACTAGCACTGGAAGCACTGTATCATTACGCCAAGGGACAGATTTCACTGTTACACCGGCAACGGTGCTGAATGTTGCGGATAAATCGTTTACGATACAAGGCATCGGAAATTATGCAGGTGTGGTAACTAAAACTATAGATTATGTTCAGGCTAAAGCTGTGGGAACAACGAATAATTATAATTCAGTTAGTGTTTCCACAATTTCTACGCAGGTAAAAAACGCACAACCGAAAGTAACGGTTACAGATGTTATCAATGGAAAAGTTACAGAATTAAAACTGGGGACTGATTACGGTTGCCAAATTAAGACTGATACAGTCGGAAAAAATGCGGGTAACGCAGTGATTACTTTCATGGGTAATTATTCAGGATCCCGCACATTAATTTTCGATGTTGTAGATTCCACAGCTGATTTAAGTAATGCTAACGTAGCGGTGGATACAGCAGGGATCACCATGTACAATGGCAGAACACAAACTCCGAAAAAAGTGACTGTGACCATGGGCAGTGGACCAAGCCAAAAACTATTGACTGAAAATGTTGATTATACTCTTGCGTATCAATACTTTGAAAATGGTAAGACCTACACTGTAACTTCTCCGGTTGATGCGAAAACATACACGGTAGTAGTTACAGGCAAAGGTAATTATGGTGGACAGAAGATAGCTACAGGGTTTACAATTCCAAAGTATAACATGAGTTATGTTTCTGTAAGTGTCTCCATGGCGAGCCCGACATCTGCTCCGGTTGTAACGGTTAAATCTTCTTTCGAGAATATTTATTTTACAAAAGATAAAGATTTTACGGTAACCTATTCCACAAACACGTATTCCGGAAAGGTATTTGTTACAGTTACACCGACAACTTATGGAAACTTGACAGGAAGTGCAAATAGCGGTTACTATCCAATCGTTGCCAAATCTATTACTTCCTGCACGGTTTCTTTCAAGGATGGTAGATCAAGTGTTGCATACACAGGGTCAAATATCCCGATTAATTTAGTAGTAAAAGATGGATACTATACAACACTTACACAGGGAAGAGACTACAAAGTAACTTACAAGAATGCTGCAGGTAAGGTTGTAACAGCAATCAAAGATGCGGGAACTTATACTATTGAAATCACAGGCTTGAATGGTTATACAGGGACGACATACACTACGTTTACTGTCACCGGCACCGACATCGGCAATTATACGGTCACGCTCAAGGAGTCCAGTGTAACTGCGGATGGCAGAACGAAAACACCTGTCATTACGAGTGTCTCCTATGGTTACTATTCCAAGCTGAGCAGCTCGGATTACACAGTTTCTTATCAGGACAGCACCGGCAAGGAAGTGAAGTCCTATCAGATGATCGCGCCGGGAACTTACAAGGTTGTGGTAACAGGTAAGAACGGTTATACCGGAAGCTGTTACGCGACATTCACCATCGTAGGTCTTTCGCAGAGCATTACGGGCGTAGACGGCTCGTATAAGGTTTATCCGACGAGTGAAACCTTCCGGCTCTATCCAAAGGCAACAGAGGGCAGATTCACTTATACTTCCAGCGATCCGTCAGTAGCTTCTGTAGATGCTTTCGGTAATGTAACTCCGTATAAGGCAGGCAGAGCGAAGATCACGATTTCGACAACGGGAAATGTAAGATACAATCCGGTGACGACTTCAACGGTTATCAAGGTTTACCCGAACAAGGCGGCGATGACGCGCAAGCCATGGACTGCAGGCAAGGGTAAGATCAAGGTTCGTTGGAACAAGCAGGATAACGTAACCAGATATGAAGTCAGATATTCTAAGAATAAGAGCTTCAAGAAGGGCACTTACAAGACTAAAAAGGTCAATGCGGCTGTGAATGCTTATACGACGCAGTCCACGACACTCAGCGGACTGAACAGCGGCTACACCTACTATGTAAAGGTGCGTGCCGTCAAGGAAGTCTATAACGACTACGGCAAGAAACTGACCTACTATGGTAAATGGTCCGGTTGGAGATCTGTCAGAGTGAAATAACACAGAGTAACAAAACCAAACAAAATAACCCAGGGGCGGCTCACAAGCCGCCCTTTTATCGCGCCTTGACAGAGGTAAGCGTCAAACCATGCGCACATAGGGCATGAAGAAAGCAGTCACACTGGCTAACTGTATATTAGCCGGCATGACTGCTTTGTGTTTGCCTGCGGCACTGACGGTGCACGCTAATTGTTTGTTTCTTGGTCCGGTGCCTTGCAGTAAGCAGGCAGGGCATCCGAATATGGAAGGTATCTTTTTAGTTTCTCTTTATCGGTTTTGCCTATCTGCGGCAATTCCTCCAGCAGGTGCTGAAAGTATTCGAACGGTTTCAGCCCGCTCTTTGGCAGCGGTTTTAAAAGCTGATTCTTGTGGCCTTTCTTTTTTCCTGAGGCAGGCGGCTTCCCTTCGCCCATAGATGGTTCTTTCCTGTCCTCCTGTGCTTCAGATTCTTTCATATATCCACTTGTTTTGGCTATCACTGTCAGGAGCATTCTCTCATATTTTTTGAAGTTTGCATAGGTGCGCATGGTTTGACGCTTACCTTACAAATTGCACTTGCACATGTGAAAAAAAACAGTGGCCGTAAAATGACCACTGTTTTATACTCATTGGCAGCAGCCCTCACGGAATACTCCCTATGAAAGTTTAGAAAACCCCACGAAAGTTTGGTTCCCCTGTGATAAGTTCACCATGGCTTGCTTGGCTCGCCGTAGTTTTCACGGTCTTTCACAGCTTGCCAAGCTTTTCTTTTGCAACATTGGACCACTTCGTGTAATAAGTTTTGCCGTCGATGGTTCTTGCCCCTCTTACCTTGTAGAAGTAAGTTTTGCCACGATTCAGCTTCTTACTGTTTGTGTATCCCTTTGCGTTGGATTTCTTCGTTGTGTAGAGCTTGCTGTACTTGCCGTTCTTTGAAGCTGCGCGGTAAACTTCGTATGCGTCTACCTTGTAGCCCTTGGATTTACTCCAAGAAACCTTAATCTTGTTCTTCAAAGATTTCGTTGTAAGTTTTACGCTTGTCTTCTTCACGCCTGCAATAGTCTTCTTGATTTTCTGTGCCTTTTCGTACGCAGCAACCTTAGCTTTTTCAGCTAGTGCATATACGGAGAAGTGGCTTGTTTCGAAGGTGAAGTATTTAACTTCTGATTCTTTGCCGTTTTCGTCTGTGATCTTTTCGATTACAGTCTTGCCATCGAATTTTTCGATTTTGCCCTTTTCTCCAATATATAAAGCAACTAATTCTCTGCCTAGTAAGTTGTTAGTGATTTCAAGTTTGATCTCAGCTTTGCCGTCTCCAAAGTCTTTGATCTTTTTCTTGCCAGCTAGAAGTTCTAGTGAAATCACATAGCCTGTATCTCCTATGATCTTGCTGTAGTCGCTAACTTCTTCAACATTTAGCTTGAAGGTAAGCTGATCAGCATCGCCAATCTGCTTCCGAATTGCTTCCAATGCCTTCTTATCAAGCTTCAGGTTACCTACAGGAGTTTCAATAGCAATCTCTGCGTTAACCTTATTGATAATGTTTTTCACAAGGTCAGCATCAAGTTTTACATTCATAGAATCAGAGATTTTTTCCATTTCAGCATCTAGCTTGTCATTCTTAATGATGATAATGTCAGCCTTTTCTTCAATTGCCCTCTTCATTAAAGCTTCCTTCTGCTCAGCACTAAGCTGAAGTTCAACTGATTTTTCATCCTTACTCTTGACAGCATCTGCCTTAGCGGTAATTTTAACGATCTTCTGACCTTCACCATTTACAGTTTCCTCTACAGTGATTTTGTTTTTATCTTCTGTCGGCTTCTGCTCAGGTGCTACAGGTACTACACCACCACCGCCGCTGAACGGAATGGCTTCAAACAGTTCATTTGCAGTTGCAACGTTCGCCTTGATGCCTGTGATTTCAACGTCTACGGACTTGTCATTGTTTATCTTTACGCTCAAGTTATCGCATGCGCCCTTGGTCTTCACATCATCAACCCACGCATTCAGTTTCGCTTCATCCGGCTGATATCCACTGTCAGGCGTCAGCTTGAAGCTTACGTTGCTACCCTCTCTGACTAAACCATCAGCCGCTCCATCGGCAACCTTATTGGTTTGGATAGCACTTGCAGTGTAATTTTTGCCGCTAGCTTCTACCTTCACGAGTTTATTAACAAGACTATTAACGTCCACAACCTTACCTTCTGTGATACCCTTCAGAACGATTGCATACACGCCATCTTTGTAGTCCACTTTTACAGTCTGGCTGCATCCGCCAAACGCTACCTCTACCTCACTTAGCGAAGTTGCATAATTTGATTTAGGAGTCAGGGTCAGCTTCACAGTTCCGCCTGTTCTTGCCTCTACTGATGTTCCGGTTGGCTTGGTTGCATCGTCCTTCTTGATTGGCGTTGCGTATGTAAATTCTACATTCGCATTGTTACCTGCAACGCTGATGTTTTTCGTTTCTTTATTCTTGAAGTAAACTCTTACGGTCTGGTTTCCTTTGTATCCATCAACGCGGTATACAGGGTCTACCATAATGTCTCCGTCGTCATCGGTTACCTTAACTGTGTTTGCTTCTGTTGGTGTAACGCCTGCTGCTCCCTTGGTTATAGTCCAGTAATCGACCATCTTGCCATCTGCCGGTTCTGCTGTAAATACTACGTCTGCACCGCCTGGGATTATGTCTCCGGTCTTAATTGCAGTTCCATCAGAAGTTACTGTCATTGTACCGTCAGTATCGTTAGCTGCGTTAAAGAACAGCTCATATGAAGTGCTGGAAACCATTACTGCCTGTATTTCCAAAGCGCTGTCATTCATGGTAATCCTGCCGCCGGGATAATTCTTGGAGGAAGAAACGAATTTCTTTTCGTCAGCACCTTCCTTCATGATCCACTGCTCAACCATGCTGCCTGATGCCGGGGCGGCTTTGATGTCGATGGATTCACCCTTGTACATCTCAATAGCATTTTCGTAATCCTTGTTTTCTTCAAGAACATTGCCGTAAATGTCATATAAGGTGTAAACCAGTTTTCCGCGGTTTTCAGGGGAAACAACTCCGGTTAAGGTGTTCTTTGTGTTTTCCCTAAATACTGCTTTTACTGTAATTGGTGCGCCGATTTCGTCTATAACGTATTCGTCTGCAGTCTTGCTTGTATCGTCGCCGATTACCCAGTGGTCAAATACGTAGCCTCTCTCTGCAATGGCCTTGAATACAACCCTGCTTCCGCCATCTACATTATTGCCTGATTCCACTTCGGTTCCATCAGCTGTAATGACAACCTTACCACCTACCACTCCTTCTGCTGCAGTTTCAGCAGCAGCTTCTACCTTATAGCTTTCTCTTACAGTGTCCAGACTGATTATAGTGTTCTCTGTAAGTTTAAATTTGTATGAGGAAGCTTCCTGTGTAGCTGCTCCGTTAATAGTTATGAACGCATTTTCTGCTGCTACATATCCGGTCTTAGGCGCAACGTGAATTTCTGTATCACCTTTTACCTCTGCACCGCTTGTGATATAAATCTTTTCACGAGAAGTTCCGTCGTTGCTTTCCTTTTCGTAGTAAGCTGTAACATTACCATTCAACTCGACTCTGTAGCTGTCTCTTACGAAGGTTGCCCGCAGGCCGATGTCGTTAGTGCCCATGGTAATACCAATGGTGCTGGTTCCGTCTTCGGATTCCGTTCCCTTCTCGTAAACTGAGCTGAATCCGGTTTCGCTTATAATCCACTGTCCGAAAGTATAGCCTGCCTTTGGCGTAGCCTTAAATTCAAGGTCTGCTCCGCGGCTTACAATTGCTCCTGATTCAAAGTTTTCATCTGTGCAGGTGATATCTCCTCCATCGGTTTTGATCAGGTTAAGGCGTGTTTTCTTTACCTTAAAGTAAACCTTGACCGTTGTTGCGCCTGGATTCATAGCAAAATTCAATCTATTCGGATTCTGAAGCTCATCTGCCGTATAGGTTGCTTCTTCATATCCAACAGCATTCACAACCCACTTCTCTACTTCGTAGCCCTCGTCAGGCGTTGCAAATAACTGAACAGTGGTGCCCTTTGTGTATTTGCCTGTAGTTAAACCGTTTTCGCTGATTGCTGCAGTACCTACATCCTTAGAAACGTTATTCTTATCTGTATATTTTTCTGCAGAAACATTCAGCTCATAAGTCTGACCGATTACGGTGTACACTGCGCTTTCGAAGCTTACGTCGTAGTTTGCACGTTTAGCTTCTGATGCTGCTGTTTCTTCTGCTGTCTTAAATTCCTTGAAGCACGGCATAATCGTGTAATTACCCGGTTCATCGTTGCTGAGTTTTGTCTCGTTGCCTGCTGAGTTATATGCCTTGTATACAACATCTAGGTCTGCCGCTGTCACGCCTGCAACATTTGTCTCCAGCTCTGGAGGAGTTGCGTTTATATCAGAAACATTATCTTTTGCTTTAGCAGAAACGATCAACGCTTTCTTCTCCACAGTAAACTCTGCTGAAGCGACTGCGTCAGTTTTGGCCGCTGGGTATGCGTACATGGTGTACTTGCCAGCATCCAGCTTCTGTCCTTCGGAGAATTCCTTCAGTGTAGAATCTGAAGATGTCTTGTACTTGTAAGTAACAGCGTCTTTTACTTCTGTTGTGTCGGATGTTCCAGCTGCTACTGTGTATAGTGTAGGAACTATTTCATCGCCGTATGTGAACTTAGTTACAGTGTTTCCCTCGGCATTTTTCATATTAAGCACATAGCCTTCTGAGCTTCCTACTGCAACGATCTGTCCGATTTCCTGAGTCTTGTCTTTGAAAACACTGTCTCCGCCGTAATAGTATTTTACAGTGTATGTACCTTCTGCGAGCTTTTCAAAATCTATGCTTGCCTTTGAGTAATACTTGTTCTCTGTTACGTTATTACCCATGTCGAAAGACTTCGTGCTAGTGCTTGGCGTTAACGCAACCACTCTTGTATTTTCATAGTCCTTACCCTCAATGGTAATTGTTACATTTCCGGTAGGAGCAGTCGTATTATTGGAATTTGCAGAATGAAGTTCAACTTCTACGTGGATTCCGTTAATGTCTTCGTTATTGCCGTATTTGCCTGCCTTAGCGGTCAAAACTACCTCTGGCGTTCTCTTGGTATATACGGTTTCGAAAGCATCTGTGTAAGCTGAAATTGAGAACTCTTTCTGAGAAGTTGTGTCAAAGTAAATTGCATTGACTCTGCATCTGTATGTTCCCTTGTCAGCAGCTGATGCGTTGGCGATGGTCAGTTTATTGGTCTTGAAGGCCGGCATGTTTTTCCATTCGCCTCCGACCAGCTTCTGCCACTGATATGAAAGACTCTTGTACTGATTTTCATCAGCAACTGTTACAATCGCCTCACCTTCAGCATCCGGATAGATCGCCAGCTTACCTTTATCCTTGCCATCTTTAACAAGTCCCGATACCGTCATCTGCGGATATCCTACCGTTGTCTTGGTTCTGCAGGAAATAGGCTCACTGTAGATACTTACCTTAGGATTGTATGTTGATTCTGTCTGAATCTGATACTTGTACTCCGTGTATGGGCTCAGGCCCTTGTCAGTATAAGTGAATTCGTATTTGTCACCGTTTTTCACGCCCTTGGAGAAAGGAACGTATTCCAGACGATAGCTTCCGCTTCCGTCAGGGAATTCATAGTATCTGTAGAGCTGGAATCCTGATACGAACTTGTCATAGGTCCAGGTCAAAGTTACTGAATCTGCAGTAGTCTCTGCCACATTCTGCTCAAAATCTTCCGGAAGTGAAGCTGGCTGCTGCACGTCGGTTACCAGATAACTTACTACAGGGAATTCCATGTCGGCGCCCTTGTATTTGTAGCAGAATATCTTCCAGTTCATATTGTAACCATATGGTTTTGCTTCTGCAGGCATTGCCTGAAGTTCTCCGGAGAAGGAGCTGCCTTCGGTAGTAATGTGTACCGTTCCGCCCGTTCCCTCAAAACCGGCAATGACTCCTACGGTCACACCTCCGGCGCCGGCACCTGCTTTCGCTTCCACAGTGCCCACATACGAGTAACTGTTGCTGTTGCTCTTAGACATTGCGATTTCCTGAGTAATAGTGTCACCTCCGCCCTTTGAAGTGAAACCTACGGATGCAGGTGTTCCGTTATACTGTGCGATGACATTGTAACCTGCCGTACTTGACGGATAGCTGGATGGATCGCCGATTTCATGGCGAAGCACACTTTCCGCGATAGTTGGCAGGATGCTGTAATCTTCTGCAATCGTTTCATATTCGCTTAAGTCAAGAAGTTTGACGCAAGCTTCATGTGGAAGGTTAACTTCCGTCATTACCTTTTCATATTTTCCGTTTTCATCAGGTACATAGGACTCGTACTGATAAACTTCCATAGGAATGGAGTACAGAGCTACCTTGTCTTCGCCTGATGTTGCGCTATAGGAAACAGTCTGTTCCAGACTGGAAGTTTTTTCAGTCTCCCATGTGAACCCGGAGGTTACAACAGCCTCTGCTTCCGTCTGTCCTATCTTTACACCGAATACGGAAATTTCCTGCTCGAACGATACATAAGCGCCGACAGTAATGGTTGTTCCACCGGTAGATCCACTTTCAGAACCTGTTGTGCTGGAGTAACTGGTTGTTGACTCAGCATAGTTTCCCGAAAGGTCGTCTCTATCTAAGAGATCCTTGAAATATGGAGGGGAAGCCAGAACTGCCAAAACCTTAGGATCTGTATAACGGAAATAGTGCTTTCCGGCATAGTTCATGTAGCTGGAATCATTATCTGTATTTGCTAGACAAAGTGAGAAAGAACTGTTAACCTTTTGTGCATTCTTGTAGTTGTCTGATGGGCTGGCAATAACCATCTTGGTTTCGCCCCATGTAGTTTTGCCGTATTTCTGATGCACAATTGTATTGCCTGTTACATCCTTGTATTCTTTGAGAACTGTTCTCCAGGATTTTTTCTTGATAAGTTTATAGAACCAGTTTTTGTAGTACCATTGTTTCTCATATACAGGCACTTTCATAGGTCCTTGCTCTATGTAGAAAGGATCTTCTTCCGCTGTATCAGACATGGTCTGAGTCACTGTCATCAAAGCTCCTGCGCCTGTCTGACCGGTCATATCGCCGGCAGTACCATCGTACTCTACGTATTCTTTTTTGTCCTTACCCGGCATGAACTCTGCCATGTCCCATGCTTCTTCAAGCTCAAGACCGTTCTTTGTATATGTGAAAATCAATGAGTCAAAGTATAGCTTATTACCGCCTTCGTCCTTGATTCCCTTATTGATAATCGCTGTGTTTGCAGGGCAAAGCGGCAGTGAATAGAACATTTCTTTTCCTTTATCACCATGTCCACTCATTTTTGCATGAACTAGATTGTCATCTTTATCCCTCTCGAACAGGTTGAAATTTTTATCCAGATTAGTTGCAAATTTCTTACCATCCCATACATACATTGCAACGTATCTGCTGTATGTATTCCCTGCTTTCAGATCAGCGTCTGCCTGTCCGCAAAGAATCAGAGAATCTTCACCTGTTCCAATGTCTCCGAATACAAAGGATGCCCTGACAATATTACTGGAACCATAGCTTATATCAAACTGCTGTGAACGCTTCAGGATTTCCTTGTCCTTGCCGCCGAACATAACAACAGCCTTGGAGCCCTTGTTCTGCGTAGGACCGTAGTAATATCCCCATGTACAGGACAGGTCGTCGATACCGTCTCTGTCCACGTCGCCACTTGTCAGGGAAATCATATTGGATACAACATTGTCTTCTTTCAGATAATAGGTCCATGCAAGAGCCCAGTTAGAAGCCTGTTTATACGCGTCTTTTTCGGTTCTCTGAAGCGCGTAAACTGCGATTCTGGAGTTACCCTCTTCCGGAATATATACGGCAACTTCGTCTACGCCGTCGCCATTCCAGTCACCTGTTGCAACCTGCAGATAGTTCTTTAGCTGGTATGGATTCTCAGCAAAGTTCTCTGCGTTTTTGTCAGATGTGCTTCCGTTTTCATTTTCCAATTTCAGGTTAGGATTGCCTAGGTTCTTTGACTGCGAAAGCAACTCAATTGAATCGCCATAAGCTCCTGCGTTAGTTCCCTTGGCATCACCAAATTTCAGATATAGTCCGCCTGTAGCAGAATATCCTTTGGTATATACCATAGCAATCTGTGCAGATTTTCCCTCTGTATTCTTGTCGAAGTTACCTGCAGCAACGTCAGACATTACACCTTGTTCTGAAGTTGCATCATTTAAGCCTGTCAAGAAATTCTTGTGGGTATACTGGCCGTAGGTACCTGCAGCCCCATCAGCACCCGGTGTATAACTGTGCGTACCGAAGTTCAGCTTTACGTAATTTCCCGTTGCAGTTACATTGCCACTGGAAATTGCACCTGTTGATTTCCTGCCTAGGGCTTCTGTTATAGTTTTTAATCCGCTGCCGTCGCCGTAAAGGCTTGCCTTCAAGCTTGCAGATAGATCTTTCTGTACCATCGAAGGCTCACCTTTGGCACTCTCGCTGGATTCGCCAGCATCTATGCGATCGTCATTGATTTTGCTGACATCCTGATTAAGTCCTACCGTATACAGTTCCGATACGGTGTTCACCTTAATGGTAGACCTTCCATACGGGTTGTCGATGCTGTCTGCATCGTAACCGTCAGGAGCTACGCTGGTGTCTATTCCGATTGCGGAGAACGCATCGCCGCCTGCGGATTTGGCAGGGCTGCTGCCCTCATCGGCATAGACAAATGATGCACCGGCCGGAATCATGGTTATGACCAGTGCCACCGATAGAATCAGTGCCATACTTTTCTTTCGTATCTTCATCCCTATCTCTCCTTCCTTTCTGGAAAAATATCTGTTGCGCTGCAACGCAAAAAAGCGCATAATTTTCCCTTTCCCTGTATTTTACGATACGGCGTTTTGCATGTCAATAGGTTTGGAACGAATGAAGTGTGATACGGCGTGAATGATGTGTTTTCTCTTGTGCTGCCCGCCGTATTTTGGTACAATGGAAGCAGACAAGGGGGAACAAATTATGGCAAAGGAAAAAAAGCAGAAGCCAATCAATTTAGAGGAAATTACCGCGCTCACAAAAGAGCTGTTCCACGCCCACTACGCGGGGGATTTGGAACGGTGGTTTGACTATCTTTGCCCGGATAGTATCTACCTCGGCACCAGCGAGCCAATGCTCTTTGGCGGCAGCGCGATACGGGAACATTTCAAGGGCTTTGAGGGCAATGCGGTCGATGTGGTGTCGGAAGAATATTATCCTGTCCCGCTAGGCGAAACGGCGGCGCAGGTCTGCGGCCGGATTGCGGTGAGAAGCAGTCAAAACCAGCTTGGGGCCGTCAACTGTTTTACCATCGGCTGGCGGCTGATCGGCGGCGAGCTGAAACTGGTACATCAGCACAATTCCTATGAGTACACCCAGCCGGACATTGAGGGCGAGCGCGGCATTTTGAAGATGGATATGAACACGACGCGGTTTGTCCGCAATCTGCTGCTGGAACAGCCCGCCGGCCGGCGCATTGCGTTTCCCAGCGGCAATCAGACGGTGTACATCAATCCCTATACCATTCTGTACGCCCAAAGCCGGGATAAGCGGACGGAATTAGTTTGTGTTGACCGGGTCGTGATCTGCAATTATATCTACCGGGAGCTGAAAGAGAGATTACCGGGGGTGTTTTACCCGCTGCGGCGGGGCTACCTTGTGAACACGCTGTATATTGTCGCCCTGCGGCGGTTTGAAGCGGAGCTGATTTCGGGCATCTCCATTCCCATTCCCGCTTTGACTTATACCAAGGTCAAGCGGGATTTACAAGAACTGATCGAGAAAAAATAACGGACGGAAAGCGGGTCAATCAGACAGGGAACATCTACCAAGAGGACATAGAGGAAATCAAGGAGGGTGCTTTTGGAGATATGGCGGTTACAAAGATTAAGCCTGTTAAGGGAACGCTGAACAAAGCCCTTGCCTATATCCAAAACCCGGACAAGACGGACGGGAAAATACTCCTGCCGCGCACCGGGGCAGGAACGGTTTACAAGGTTAAAGACGCTGGGCGCGGACTATACCGAAGACTTTTTTTGCCCTACTGCGTAACATTCGGGCATAATAAAAACAAAAAGACATCCAAATAGATGCCTTTTTGTTTTGTCTCTACTGTCCGTTTAGGATGCCTGCTTGGCATCCCTGCCTTTTTGAATAGGGAGTTGAACTCACATCTCATGTTTCTCTTGAATAAGTTAAAGGATTTTCACTTCAATCTCTCGGAAAAACCGGATCATATCAATGTATTCGATTTCATAGTCCTTGCAGATATTTGGAATTTTTACTCTTTTTTTGCTATTCGGGTCGTAAGTCTCTTCTGTAACGACTACATACTTATGTGCCAAAGCGTGCGCACAAATCCATGAGTCTGCAACCCGTGCGAATTCTTCTTTTGCTGCTTCACTATAACGAGGGTTATCTGCCACATTTTGAATAATTCTGCTATAAGCATTTATCACCTCTATATCAGACATATTTTTTTGAATAAAACATGCTTGGTTTTCTCGCAGCCAATCACTTAACTGGTCATTCCCGCTGAAGATTTCTTCTTTTACCTTATCAATTAAAACAACCTTTCCGTCAATTTTTTCAAGAAATTGTCTCCAAAAGCCCGGCATAATGTCAAATGGATAAAAGCGTCTGCTTGAAGAAATCAATATATTAGAATCGATAATATACTCTTTATCCATAGATTTCTCCCCTTATTTGACTATACATGCTGCTCTTTATGCCACCCAGTAACTTGTATGCATACGTATAACTAAGATTCCCCGCCTCGGCTTGGCTGATTACAGAGTGCAGAAAGCTTGGACTCATTTTAGAGTAATACGTCGCATAGAAGTCTCCCCCGCTTCCCCCGTGCTTACGATTATTTGCTCTCTGTGCAAAAAGTGTTACCATGTTTCGGCTGACAATTCCTAATTCGGCTAACCTTATCGATAAAGCATAGTTACTAACTTTGAATAATTTTGCCAAAGATTCGATATGCGCAGTTTCCGTTTTATATGTTGTCTCTTTCCATTTTGTTACCACTATACCTGTCGGCATTAAAAACTCAGCGGTGATTTTATTTATTCTCTGCTCATTCTCCTTTATTTCTACAGCATCCGAATCCAAAAGAATATCTTCTTGTTGAAATAAAATATGAATATACTCATGGATTAAAGAAAATATCTTTCCAGGAGTTGTATCTGCTGCATTGATAAATATCAAAGGTGCAATTTCATCATAGAGCATGAACGCCCTAAATTCATTTAAATCCAGTTTCCTGTGAGTATCAAACCCCACAGTTCCGTTCTGCATAACCATTACGCCTGCATTTTCTAATTTTTCTCGCAAAAAGGCATACGCCTTTTCATATGTGTTTTGCACAGCAAACCATTCTGGATCAATTTCCAAAACATCTTTTGCACATTGTGCAATATCCTCACAAGCTGTTCGTTCACTGACATTTGCATTAAATTTGCTTATGATGTCTAACTTTTCCCAGCCAAGATTTTTTCTATATTCGCTCATCCAACTTTGGCGGCTGTCCATCTCAAGCAATGTATCCTTTAGATTTTTGCTCACATGCGGAGCCTTATTATTGATTGATCTAAACTCGGCTTTCAAAAAATCATCTTTTGGTGGTCGTTGTAAAAACATATATCCAAATGGAATCTTTAAATAATTTGCTAAATTTTCAAGTTGTCGCAAGGTTGGTTCAGCGCTGCCGTCGATCCAGTCGTTGATCTTAGGATATTTATCTTTGATTTCTGCGACATTTTTTTGTGATTCTTTTATTGCCCACTGCAGGACGTCTTGGTTAACTTTATAGCTTATATACTGGCTCAAAATATACACCTCCTTTCTTTGCTTATATTATATCGTATTTTAGCTATAGGTGCAAACGAATCTATCAACTTTCTGCTTTTTCTGTTAAAAGTACACGAAGGACTTGATTCAAAATATAGCTTCAAAAAAACTAAACCCTGTGATCATTGCAATCACAGGGTTTCGCTGGTGCGCCATGAGGGACTCGAACCCCCAACCTTCGCATTCGTAGTGCGCGACTCTATCCAATTGAGCTAATGGCGCATGTAGAAATCGCTCGATTTCGTACTCTATTATTATATACAAGTCCGAGCGATTTGTAAAGACATAATTCAATAGTTTTTAAAAAAATCCTGTATTTTTGTTAAACCATTTCCGCCAGCTCGCGGATCAGGCGCTCCGTCTTATCCCAGCCAAGACACGGGTCTGTGATGGACTGTCCGTAAACCGTACCGTTGACAGGCTGATTGCCGTCTTCAAGGTAGCTCTCGATCATCAGCCCCTTGACCATATCGTGTACATCCTCGCTGAACGTACGAGATTGCAGCACCTCCTTGGAGATACGAATCTGCTCGAGATATTTTTTGCCGGAATTCGCGTGATTGACATCCACGATGATCGCCGGATTTTGAAGCTCCGCCTTGTGGTACATGTCGCAGACCAGCTTGAGATCCTCATAGTGATAGTTCGGCAGCGACTGCCCTTTTTTGTTCATATAACCTCTGAGAATCGCGTGCGCGTACGGATTGCCCTTGCTGACAACCTCCCAGTTACGGTAGATGAACATGTGCGAGCTCTGCGCTGCGGTGATGGAATTCATCATCACAGAAAAATCACCGCTGGTCGGGTTTTTCATGCCCACCGCGACATCCAAACCGCTGGCTGTCAGACGATGCCCCTGATTCTCCACCGAACGGGCGCCAATTGCCACATAAAGCAGCAGGTCACTCAGATAACGGTAGTTTTCGGGATACAACAGCTCGTCCGCGCAGAAGAATCCGGTTTCCCCCATCGCGCGGATATAGGTCTCACGGATGGCGATGATGCCCTTCAGCATATCCTCATTGCCCTCCGGATCAGGTTGATGCAGCATACCTTTGTAGCCGATACCCGTCGTGCGCGGCTTGCTTGTATAGACGCGCGGCACGATCAAAACGCGCTCCGCCACCTCATCCGCGGTCTTGCGCAGACGCGTTAAATAGTCCAGCACAGCGGTTTCGTTGTCTGCGGAGCAAGGCCCCACCAAAAGCAGCAAGCGGTCGTCCTGCCCGCTCAGAATATCCTTGACTTCCTTATCTTTTTGCTCTCTGAGGCGCTCAAATTCCGGACTGATCGGGTACATCGCCTTGATTTCCTTCGGGATCGGCAGTTTACGCCTGAATTCCATATTCATATTGTTTCCTCCAAAATTTTCTCTATGCTCACGGCTCTTTACGCGCTGTACGCCCGCGATGTTCCGTGCTTTCCTGTCAACCTATGCTTTCTCGCCAGCCTGCGCTTCTTCTGCAGACCGAACCTCTTCTGCGGGCTGCCCTTTTTCGGTACCCGATGTTTCCTCTGCGGGCTCCGGCTTTTCCTTATCGAACAGCTTTCTTCTTGCCGTAGACTTGCGCATCATGTCGCGAATGCCCTCCGCGTCACCCTCCATCAGCATGCGCTCCAGCTTCGCGACTTCAATCGTGAACAGCTTCATTTGGTGCAGCAGCGCGTCCTTGTTGAGCAGGAACAGTTCGCTCCACATGCGATCGTCGATGCGGGCGATACGAGTCAGATCGCGGAAAGAGTCTCCGGTATAGTCCTCGAGTTTTTCATTGTGATTGCAGGTCATCAGGCACATCGCGATGCAGTGCGTCAGCTGCGATACGAAGCCGATCAGCTCGTCGTGTTCCTCCGGCGATACTTCGGAAATTCTCGCGAAGCCGAGCAGCTGTCCGATCTGCCTGCACAATTCCTTTGCGTTTTCGGTGTTCTTTTCGGTCGGCACCATAACATAGTTCGCCTGATAAAAGATCGTCTCATCACTGTGTTCGATCCCCAGACGTTCGCAGCCTGCCATCGGGTGCGCGGCAATAAATTCACAGTCCTCACGCAGAAAATCCTGAATTTGGCGCACAAGGCAGCTTTTGACGCCCGTCACGTCGGTGATGATCGCGCCGTTCTTAAAAAACCACTGTTTTTCGCGCATCCACTGCAGGAAGGTTGACGGATACAGACCCGAAATAATCACATCTGCCTCTCCGATCATCTTCGGATCCGCGGTTGTGCTGCCCTTGTTGATGATATGACGCTCCCTGGCATAGCGAATGGTATCCTCATCGATATCGATGGCGTTGGCAAGAATGCCCTGCTTGGCAAGCCCCTTGGCGTAGCTTCCTCCGATCATGCCAAGACCTACAATTAACACATTGGTGTTTTTATCAATCTTCAATCTTTTTTACCTCGATTCCTAAATCTTGTAATTTATCAAAAAAGTCCGGAAAACTCTTATTTACTGCCTCCGCGCCTTCGATGACGCCGCCGGTCAGCGTCAAGAGCACTGCCAGAGACATGACAATGCGGTGATCGTTATGTCCGGAGAGCGGTACAATCGGCGCCAAAAGCCCGCCGGCAGACGGCATGACCGTAATCTCATCCTCCCGCACCATGACATTGACGCCGAACTTGCGAAGTTCCTCTGCCATTGCCGCGCCGCGGTCGCTTTCCTTGATTTTTAGCCGTTTCGTTCCGATAAAGCGCGCGCCGCCCTTCACTGCGGCCGCCGCGAAGAGAATCGGCCCGAGATCCGGACAATCTGTCAGATCGATACAAGGCGCGGGTTCCTCAAGACGCGCGAACAGTGCCGCATAGACACGATCAGCCTGCAGGCTGTCTGTAACAGGCGGCAGACCATCAATCCGCACCTGATTCTCTGCCCGAATCGCCTGCAAGGCTCCAAAGAAGGCCGCGTTAGAGAAATCACCCTCCACACACGCGTCGCAGGCCCGATAGCTTTGACCGCCCTCCAGGCACAACGTCCGCTCGTCCTGCCAAACGGCGCGCGCCCCGAATACCCTGAGCGCTGCCAGAGTCATATCGATATATGGCCGACTTTCAATCGGCGGCAGGATGGACAAACGGCTTTCTCCTTCACACAGCGGCAGCGCAAAAAGCAAACCGCTGATGAACTGGCTGGAAATATCGCCACGCAGCTGATAATCTCCCGCAGGCAGCGGTCCTTGCACGATCAAGCTCTGTCCGTCCCGCTCAAAAAGCAGGCCGCGCGCCTCGCACAGCTTTTCATAAACGTCCAGCGGACGCTCCATGAGCCGCGGTGCGCCGATGAACCGCGCGCGCCGACCGGTCTGTAAACAGATGGGGATAAAGAAACGCAGCGTACTGCCGCTCTCGCGGCAGCGTAAAATCAGTTCCGGTCGCGGCGCAGCGCAATCATCGCCTGCTCCCTCTCCTCTGCCGCGCGCGCCAGCGCAAGACGGCGCGGTTTCCCGTTTCACACAGGCTGCGCGCGGCGCAGCGGATGCATCAACCGCGGCTTCGCCGCCGATGCCTGTAATCGTCACCGTTTCTCCTTCCTTTTGCCAACGCGCGCCGAGCGCGGTCAGACAATCGAGGGTCGCAAACATATCCTCGGAATCCGAGATGCCCCGCAGCACAGAAGTCCCGCTCGCAAGCCCCGCGCAGATCAGCACGCGATGTGCCATGCTCTTGGAGGGCGGCGCGCACACCCTGCCGCGCGCCGTCCCCCGGTTGATTTGTATCTTCATCTGTTCTGTACCTCACCTTCGTGCCCATACCGTTTTTCCCCGTAGCCGCCATGCATGGTTTCCGCGGCGCGGAAGAAAAGCCGGCGAATAGACACCGTTTCAGATATTTTATATGTTTCGCGCCAAATAGTCAATGGCCTCCAGATATCCGTCGGTACCGTGTCCGATGACGGTGAAGCAGCAGGCCTCGCGGATATAGCTGACCTGACGAAAATCCTCGCGTTCCTTCACATTGGAGATATGGACCTCTGCTGTCGGAATCCGCACTGCCTTGACCGCGTCAAGAATCGCGATGCTGGTGTGCGTGTAAGCGCCCGGATTGATGACGATCCCGTCCATCCCCTCAAAATAGGCCTGCTGCACGCGATCAACCAGATCTCCCTCGTGATTGGACTGATAGCAGGTCACTTCGATCTGCTTCTCCGCGCAGTGTGCCTGAATTTTTTCGATAAGTTGTGTGTAGTTTTCCGTTCCGTAATGCGCGGGCTCCCGCAATCCCAAAAGATTGAGATTCGGACCGTTGATGACTAACAGCTTCATAATGTCTCTCCTGTTTTCGCGATGCTTTGCCGCTTCTCGACTTCTGCCGCCGCCACTTGCCCGTCGGCGCTTCCGCCCGTCCGCAGATAATCTGTGCCGAAACGCGCAGTCAAAAGATCGGCCAGCACGATGGCCGTCACAGCGTCTACCACCGGTCTTGCCCGATGAAAAATCGCCGGGTCATGTCTTCCCTGCAGCTCGAAGGTCGTGTTCTCCATGCGCAGAAGGTCGATCGTCTCCTGCTTTTTGAAAATGGAAGCGGTCGGCTTGATGACAGTATCGAAGAGAATCGGCATGCCATTGGAAATTCCACCCTGAATGCCGCCGCTGTAATTGGTGCGGGTTTTCACACCCTCCACGTCCCGATAGAACGCGTCGTTAGCCTGCGAGCCGCGCAGATCCGCCAGCGCGAAGCCGCCGCCGAACTGGATACCCTTGACTGCCGGAATGGAGAAGACCGCGTGCGCGAGCATTCCCTCCAGCGTATCGAACCAAGGTTCACCAACGCCTGCCGGCATTCCTGTCACCGCGGTTTCCAAAATCCCGCCGATGCTGTCGCCATCCGCGGCCGCTTTGAGGATCTCGCCGCGGATCAACGCGCCTGCCTCCGCGTCCAGTACCGGAAACTCCGCGTCCGCGAGATAGGCGAATTCCTTCGCGTAGTGCTTGAATCTGCGATCCTCCACGCCCGCCGCGCGCAGAATATGCGTACCGATAAAGATGCCGCGATCCTCCAGGGCGCGCGCCAGAATCGCGCCCGCTGCCACCAGCGGCGCGGTCACGCGTCCCGAAAAATGGCCGCCGCCGCGATAGTCCTCATAGCCTTCATATTTGCAGAAGCCCGTATAATCCGCGTGGGACGGGCGCGCCGGCCGGTTCTTGCGCCCGTCCCCGTAATCCGCGCTGTGCGCCTTTTCGTTGCGGATCAAAAGGCACAGCGGCGTCCCTGTCGTACGACCCTCAAAGATACCGCTGACAAATTCCACGCGGTCTTCCTCCTGGCGCGCCGTCGAGATCATGCCCTGCGCGCGCCGCTGTCTCAATTTATTGCCGATATAACTTTCATCGATCACCAGTCCCGGCGGCAGCCCGTCCAGTACCGCGCCGATTGCCGGGCCGTGACTCTCGCCGAATAAGGTCAAGCTGATGGTATTGCCAAAGGTATTTTTCATCCGAAAACCTCCTCATATTTTTGTTTTAAGCTCGCTTTGTCCGCAGGTTCGGTATCAAATTCCCCGATGCGGCGGACGCAGATGGTCGTCACCGTATCACCGTCGGCCTTCTTGTCATGCATGGCCGCCCCGCAAACCGCGTCCGCGTCTTCCGCGCAGGCGGTCGGCAAGCCTTCCCGCTGCAACACCTGCCGCAATCTTTCCCGTACCGCGGACTCTGCCATCGGCAGCATGCCCAGCGCCACGCACTCCCCATGCAGCAGCCGGCCGGAAACGCTCTCAATGCCGTGACCGAGCGTATGGCCAAAGTTCAGCGCCTTGCGCAGACCCTGCTCCTTCTCATCCTCCTCCACCACGCGCGCCTTGATGCGCAGCGTGTCCGCGATGATCGTTTCGATCTGTGCCTCGGTCTCGCGGATTCCGTTTGCTTCAATCCGCACGAATAAATCCGCGTCAAAGGTCGCTGCCATCTTAATAATCTCCGCGGCGCCGCAGGCAAACTGCCGCGCGTCCAGCGTTTTTAACACCTCCGGGTCGATCAGCACAGCCCGCGGCTGATGAAACGCGCCGACGATATTTTTGATGCCGCCGAGATCGACCGCCGTTTTACCGCCGACCGAAGAATCCACCTGCGCAAGCAGCGTCGTCGGAATGTTGTAAAAATCAACCCCGCGCATGTAGCAGGCCGCCGCGAATCCCGCCAGATCGCCGATGACCCCGCCACCGACCGCGGCCACGCAGTCCTTACGAGTAAATCCATGCTCGAGCATCACGCGGCAGATCCTCTCAAAATTGGCAAGGGTCTTACTTGCCTCGCCCTGCGGCAGCGTAAGCAGAATACCGGTGCCTTTCTCTTCCTCACAGGCCTTGAGCAGCTGCTGCGCGTACCGCGCCGGTACGCCATCGTCGGTCACCACCAGCACCCGTCGTTTCAGATTCAGATATTGCCCTGCCTCTGCCAAAAGCCCGCGCGCGATCCAAATCGGATAACTGTCATGTCCCAGCTTCACATCGATTTTCATAAACGTGCCTCCTGTGCCTCTGCCTTTTCTGCTGTCTCTGCTGATGCCGCCGTCTCTGCCTTCCCGTTCATGCCGGCTTTCTCCGACACCGGCCACGCGTCTAAAGTCTCCGCCTCCGGTGCTGCCTGCGCGCTCAGCGCGTTATACGCGCCGACGATCTTGATCTTATCGCAGCAGCTTTTCATTTCCTCCACACAGGCCAGCCCGTTCGGACTGTAAATATCCCCCGCGGCCTCTACATAAAAGTAATACTGCCACAAAAGATCCTTCATCGGGCGCGAGCGCAGCGTCCGCATGTTGAAACCGTGCCGGCCGATGATGCTCAGAGCCTCCGCCAGCGCTCCGGCCTCGTTGCGCGCCGTAAACACCAGAGAAAAGAAAGTATTGCCGTTGTTTCCGGAGGTCCGGCTGTCTGCCGCCGAGAATACCGCGAAACGTGTCGTATTTGAGCGGTCGTCGTTAATGCCGGACGCCAACACCGACAAGCCCGCCATTTTCGCGGACTCCGCGCTGCCAATCGCCGCGATATGCCTGTCATTCTGCTCGCGGACATAAGCCGCCGCCAGCGCTGTATTGGAGTATTCCACCTCTTCAAGTTCATGTTCGCGGATAAAATTCGCGCACTGCGACAAAGCCTGCGGGTGGCTGACAACCGTTTTGATATCATCCATCGTCGCACCCGGCACCGTCAGGAGATCATGCGTCACCGCCAGATCGTACATGCCGTTGATGTGCAGCGGTCCGGTAAACATCAGATCGTTAACCTGATCCACATCACCCGCGAAGCTGTTCTCGACCGGCAGCACCGCGCAGTCGCACGCGCCCTGCACGACAGCCTCGTAAGCCTTGGGGAATCCGCTGTAAGCGATCTTTTTCCCCATCGGGAAGATCCGGCTCGCCGCGATATGCGCGAACGCGCCCTCGGTCCCGCAGTACGCGACCCGCAGCCCTTCCAAAAGCCTCGCCTGATAGCGGCGCGACACTGCCATCACATCCCGCAGGAACTGTCCGTAATACGACTTCAGCTCCGGATCTGCGACCCGCGCCTCCCCCTTGGCGATCACCTCATTTTCACGCTTCGGATCATAAATCGGTAATCCGTTTTGCCTTTTGTATTCCGCGACCTTGGCGACCTGCCGCATCCGCGCCTCAAACAGCTGCGCCATTTGATTGTCAATTTCTGTAATTTTTTCTCGTATTTTTTTCAAATCTTCCATGCCAATCTCCTATTGCTTTTGGGAGCGCGCCGCACCTGCGCGTGGGTCGTTCTCCCACTTGACTCGCGAATACGCTCTCAACCGCCGCGCATCCGTTTTCCCCCGGACGCTGCAGCTTTTTCTCTTTTATTCCTGCTCCGGCAGAATTCCGTAATCCGCCGCCAACGCCCGAAACGCCGGAAGCGAACGCAAGACCGCTTCGGTGCTGATACAGTAGGAAAGCCGCACATAGCCCTTCATACCGAAGCTGTCCGACGGCGTCAGCAGCAGCTCATATTTTTTTGCCGCCTCCGAAAACGCCGTACCATCTCCGTCCGGTGCCGCGAGGAAGAGATAGAAGGCTCCCTCCGGCTTGATAAAAGAATACCCAAAGGACTGCAAATTCGTGAGCAGCAGCTCGCGATTCCGCGCGTAGATCTCAAAATTCGCGCAGGCACCCTGATTCTCCGCCACTACGCGCTGCAAAAGGCTCGGCGCGCACACATAGCCGAGACTCCTGCCTGCCCCGCAGATTGCCGCGAACAGATCTTCGCGGCTTTTTGCCCGCGGCGAAACGAGAATGTAGCCGATTCGCTCGCCCGGCAGTGACAATGACTTGCTGTATGAATAGCAAAGAATCGTATCTTCGTAATAGTCCGCCGGAAACGCCGCCCTGCGCCCGTCATAGACGATCTCGCGGTAAGGCTCGTCCGAGATCAGATAGATTTCCTTAGCATAAAGCGCTTCCTTTTGCCGGAGAAAATCTCCCAGCGCCGCCAGAGTCTTTTCACTGAGGATCGCGCCAGTCGGATTGTTCGGAGAGTTGACGATCACCGCCGCTGTCTTGTCCGAAAAGGCCGTCTCCAGCGCCTCGAAGTCGATCTGAAAGTCCTCGCCGCGCACCGGCACCTCGCGAATCACCGCGCCAGCATTCTCGATGAACACCTTGTACTCCGGAAAATACGGCGTGAACACGATCACTTCCTCTCCCCTCGCGCAGACCGCGCGCAGGGTAATCGTCAATGACGCCGCGGCTCCGGTGGTCATATACACGTCCCCCGCCTCCGCCGCGAGTCCATACACGCGCCGCGTATAATCCGCTACCGCGCTGCGCGCCTCCATGCAGCCCGCGGACGCCGTATACGCGTGCAGCGCGACCGGCGGCTCTGTCTTCAGCAGGCGGATCATACAGTCCGTGATCACCTGCGGACAGGGCACATTGGGATTGCCGAGACTGTAATCGCATACGTTTTCCTCCCCGATCTCCTGTTTGCGCTTCGCGCCGTACGCTGCCAACGCGCGGATCGCGGAGCTGCTCTTACCTAATGCTGTCATATTCGGATTGATCATATCTGTCACCTCTGTCTGTTATCGGTCCTGGATTTCGTATCCATTTAGTATCAAGGGCTTTTGTCGATATTCCGGAAACATCGCTATGCGATATTTCCGGAATAATAATAAAATACCTTCGGGCAGTCCGATGCCTCATATTTGCACAGACCCCCGAAGGTATCGCGACACTCGCGCGCCGCCGCGCGCGAAACCCTTGCGTTAATACACTTCCTTTATCAGACCTTCCTTAAATGCCTCAACTAAGTCTGTCAAATCGTCTACTTTTTCTGTCAGAACCGCCCCTTGATCCGTATCCATGATCAAAAGACGCTCCGGCATGATTTCCACTGTTTTTTGCACCGGTGAGTGGAACACCTGTGTGCCGTCCGGCTGCAGCGGGCTGTATGGTTTATGCTCCGCCAGCGCCATGAAACGGGAATTAAAAATAAAGGTATAACCCGCGATGCCTGTCTGCTTTTGGTAAGCTTTCGAGATACCGCCGTCGATGACATAAAGGATGCCGCCGCCCTTGATCGGAGATTCTCCGTCCTTGATCTTGACCGGCACATGTCCGTTCAGGATTTTTCCGCGGCGCGGATCCAGACCGAATTCCTTTAAGATTTTTTCGCAGTAAGTCCGCTCCTTGGTCAGCTTGTAGTACGGCCGGACCGGTTCCTTATGCGTCGCTTTGTCCGCGATGAACAGCCGCTCGAACGTCGTCATCTTTTCCTTGCCGAAGAGCGGAGAATTGCCGCCGAGCCACAGATACCACATGATGTCGCCGGAGCGCCCGGTTTCCTCGGATTTGCGCGGCGCGTAATATGCCTTGCGCACCTGGTCGTCCAGATAATCCATCAATGCCTTGCCCCTATGCTTGACACCGTTCAGCTCCACCTCTTCAAACTCGCCGTTTTCGTCGGTCGGAACGCAGCCGTGATACAAGAGATTGCCGTTGATCTTCGTGTACAGCGCGCCATGACTGAAAAGGAAGCGGATGTGCCGCTGCAGCTTCTCGGATTTGAGAAAAGATGCCTCCAGCGCGTTGAGCAGCTCGCTTTCCTCGGCGGTCAGGTCGTACGGGTGTGCCGGATCGAGCGTCGGAAAGTTCGTGTCCCGCAGCGGCCAGACCTTGCCTTCAACCTCAACAGTGCCAGCCGCGAGGTCGATCTTATCCAGCAGCAAACGCTTGTCGAGCTTGTATTCCGGATGCGCCATGATACGCTGTCCCTCGACCTTAAACTGACAGATCGCGATGGCCTTGTGCATCTTGGCCGCCAGCTCCTCATCGACCGGATCATATTTGTTTTTATCTAAAATGTGCGGTTTGAAAAACTCACACGCATCGTTTCCGTAAACTTTTTCGGCGAAGGTCGCCAGCGGCCGCAGATTGATGCCGTAGCCCACCTCCAGCATGTCAAAATTGTTGTAGCTGATGTTCATGCGCAGCAGATTGGTGATACAGGCCCAGTTGCCGGTCGCCGCGCCCATCCACACGATGTCGTGGTTGCCCCACTGAAAATCCACATCGTGATAGTCCATGAGAAAGTCCAAGATCTCATCCGGATGCGCGCCTCTGTCAAAGATATCGCCGATGATATGCAGCTTATCGACCGCTAAGCGGCTGATTGTCTCCGTCAGCTGAACGATGTAGGTTTCGGCCACGCCGCACTCCACGATGGAATTGATGATCTGGTTGTAGTAGTGCGTCTTGTTTTCCTCATCTTCCGCGTGCAGCAGCTCATCGATGCTGTAATCCATGTATTTTGGCAGGCGTCCGCGCACGCGGGAACGCGTATATTTTGTCGATACCGATCTGCAAATCGTAATTAACCGATAGATTGCGGTCGCGCACCAGTCGTCATAATTATGTTCTGATTTTTTGCGGCGCGCCAGCTCCGCCTCCGCGTTGTAAATCAGCGCCGCCAGATCATCGCGGTCCTTCTCCGAAAGCACACTGCCGTAGTGTTCATCGATCTTCGCCTTGATCGTTCCCGACGCGCTCTTGAGCATATGAATAAACGCCTCATGCTCCCCGTGCAGATCGCTCAAAAAATACTCCGTCCCCTTCGGCAGTGCCAAAATCGCCTTGAGATTGATGATCTCGGCGGAGGCCGCCATAATGTTCGGATAATCTTTTGCTAATCTGTTCAAATATTTTAAATCTGCCATGCTTCTCCCTTTCTCACGCAGTTGTTTTTCCCCATCAGCCCGGACGCTGTGCGGCTCTGCTGTCGCCGCCGCCTCCGCAGTCGCTGTGATAAGAACATTATAGTATATCCCGCCGCCGAAAAGCAAGTAATTTCCGTACGGAAAAGCCCTCTGGACACGCGAAATTTGTCGAAATCCCAAAATTTCACACAATATACACAATTTCGACAGCCCACGCTTCTCACGCAACCACTGTTCCGGCGTAATAATGCCGCAAGATTTCGCGATAGTCAGCGCCTTTCCGCGCCATACCGTTCGCCCCGTACTGACTCATGCCGACCCCATGGCCGGAGCCGCTGGAGGTAAACACTATGCTGCTTCCCTCAAAGCTGATGGAAAACAGCGCTGAGCTGAGCCCGAGCGTGCTGCGTACCTGTGTACCCTTGAGCACCTGCGTTCCGACCTGCATCTCCGCTACGCGGCCGCCGGCGGTACGTGAAAGAATCTTGACATTTTTTCGTGTCAGCTTGCCGAAGTCTTTCTTAGGAAAACTTTTTTGCAGCAGTTTCCGCGTTTCGGCGAAGGTAAAAGTTTTTTGCTCGTTTCGATGCGTCGCCTTTTCTTCATAAGGGCTGGACACACTGACCAGATACGGCACCGCGCTGACGAACACATCCTCGGAGTTTTCTGTCTGCCCGCCGCTCGACGAGAAGAACAGCGGCTGCATCACCAGCTTGCCGTCGTAATACAGCAGCTGCCCTTCGGTGCTCTTGCTCGCTGCCTGCACCTTCGGCCAGCCGTTTTTGTCCGTTCCCCAACCATCCGCGTGACAGGCGATCAGCTCCTTTTCCGTCTTATAGACCTGACAATGCGTTGTATCGCAGATCGGCGCCTTTGGATGCTGCTTCGGCTTTTTGATCTCGTATTTTTGTATTTTTGACATCGCGAACGTCCGCGCCGCCACCGACTGTGCCTTGAGCGCTTCCGGCTCAAAGGTATTGGGCATCTCGCTCGCGGTCACGCAGGCGACATACTCCTCGAAATCCACCTTGACCGCCTTGCCCAGATCCTCCCGCCAAACCTTGATCTTGCGCGGCGTTTTGATCTTGTCCGCCGCGCCTGCCTCGCCTTGCTCCTCCTCTGCCGCGCTCTCCGCGTTTCGCGTCCGGTCTGACGCGTCGAGCGCCTCGCGCCCCAACGCGCCGCTGCCCCAAACCACCAGCAGCGGCACCAACAGGATAAACACCGCCAAGCCCGCCCAAACTGCCGCCAGCCCTTTGAGCACGCCTCGTATCTCCGCATCCCGCTCTGTCCTGAAACCTCTCCGCATTGCCTGTCCCCCCTTGTTTCTTTCCCCCATATATGTATGCGGACTGCCGTCTGTTTTATGCCCGCACAGAGATAAACCGCTTCTGCGCAGCATAAAATCCCAAAAGAAATTTTATCTATATTTTCCTTGAACTGGTAATTTATTTGTGGTATAGTAATCATATCCAAAACAAACAGTTATTGCCGAATATGATTTATTTTACAAGGAGGAAAAAGTATTTATGGAGAAATACAAATTCAGCAACAAGCTCATGTTCGCTCTCGTCATGCAGGATGAGGATCTCTGTGCGATCTTGATTGAACGCCTCTTTCCCGGCAAGAAGATCCGCTCACTTACCTTTCCAAACGATATTCATATCACATCCGAAAAAACCATTGTCACAGGAGTGCTGTCGCGGTCGGTACGGCTCGATGTATTGTTTGAAGGCGAGGACGAATACTATGACATCGAGATGCAGGTCGAAGTAGAACCGAATTTGGTGAAACGCGCCCGCTATTATCACACTAGCATGGATACGCATTTTTTGAAAAAAGGTAAACCGTACAACGACCTTAAACCCACTTATGTCATTTTTATTTGTCTGCACGACCCTTTTGGTATGGGAGAGCCAATCTACCGCTTCGAACGATTCGACAAAAATTTACAGTTGCAATTGTGCGATGAAACTTATACAATAATCTTAGCTATTGATTGCCCCAAGGGCAAGATTCCAAAAGAATTGGAGACCTTCTTTACCTATGTGGACAGCGGCAAAGTCGATGAAAGCGATACTTTCATCAAGCGCATCCATGAGCGGGTCAAGGAAGTCAACCGAGATTCGGAGGTGATTGAGATTATGACGATAGAAGAAGAAATGAACGTTCGTGCGGATTACGCTTACAAACAAGGTGCTGCTCAAAAACAACGTGAGATTGCTAAAAATTTGAAGCAATCAGGAATTTCAATTGACGTCATCGCTGAGAACACTGGCTTGACTGCCGAAGAAATTGAAAGATTGTAAGGAATGGTATCAATAGGCTTAAACTGAAACAGGATGAATCACAAGAAGGTTCATAGCGGTAAATTGGATATCTGTAAATTTTAACAAGAACTTTTGAAGACCCGGACTACGAAATTGTAGAAGTTGGCGAGGATTAACAAATACTTTTAAGAGGTCAAGATTATAAATAAGAAAGTAAAGATAAGAAGAAATAGAGAACCTTAAGCTTCAAGCAGGAAGAAACGTGCGGTTAGAGAAACTTTCAGCGCGTCTTCAGACGCACCGCAGATAAAAGGGCTGTCGCTCCGGTCGATGGATTCCATCAACTGTGCGACAGCCCCTTTATTCTTCTTGCCCAATTTACCAACAGGCCGCTTCTGCGCATCCGCGCCCATTGACAAATCTCGTTTTCTCCCGCATAATTGAATCACAGTACAAAGATGAGGTGATCACATGAATTCGATTTACGCATACATCAAAAAATACGCCGCCATGCTGGCGGCACAGCCGTATCCGCTCGGCCTTGCCGCGCGCTTAATCGTCGAAACGGACGAAGGCGTTTTTGGTACGGTCAAGGGCGCTGATCTGGCAAACCTTGGCGAGGCGGAGGTTGAAAAGCTGCCACTTTCGGTTCTGCCAAAAGGCAGACAGGGCATCCGTTCCATCGTCATTTCACAGACTCCCGCCTGTCAGGAGTGGCTGCGCCGCGGACAGGCGCTGTTTCCGGCCTTGGACGATATGGCGCAAGTCATCGGTACACGCGCGGCAGTCATCGACGCGCGCGGCGGTCTGCGCAAGGCGGTGCCGCAGCTAGTGCGCATCATGCGCGCCAATGCCGGCTGCTTTGTTGTCATCGGTCATGCGGCTGACGGCACCTGCCTCGGCTATACACTGACAGTCGGACGCACGCCTTACGAAGCGATCGTAGCCATGACGGTACTCGAAAAGTCCGCGGAGGTCGCCCTGCTCGCAGAAAAGATCGGCAGTCCGCAGCCTGTCTCCGCATGGGAATGTAGACGGATGCGCAGCATTTATTTGAAGAAGTATTCCAAATCCGAGGCAAGCGCCAGAGCCGCCGAAGCTGCCGCGCTCGCGGCACACGAGGATGCCGCGGCTGCCAAAACCGCGACGGACGCAGGCGCGGCGGACGGGAATACAGACCTTGGCACAGCAAACGCAGCGGACGAAATTGCAAGCGCGGCAAACACTGCGACGGCTTCCGGTTCAGCTTCGGCGGCGGACATCACCGCTGGCACCATGCAGGAATCATCGCCAACACGCGAAGAAACGCTGCGCGCGCAGCTTGTGGACTACGGCAAGCAGCTCGTCGCCTCCGGTCTGGTGCAAGGGACCTGGGGGAATCTTTCGGCGCGCCTCGATGACACCTATATGCTGGTGACTCCGTCCGGATTAGACTATGCCCGCCTGACCCCGGCAGATATGGTCAAAGTCAATATGCGGACGTTGGAATACGAGGGCGATCTAAAGCCGACATCCGAAAAAAGTCTGCACGCGGCCATCTACCAAAACCGGCCGGACATCGGCGGCATCATCCACACGCACTCCAAATACTGCTGTGTTTACGCAGCCGCGCGCTGCGACCTGCCGATTCCGGCAGACCGGCAGACTGCGTTTCAAAGCCCGATCAAACTCGCGCCTTACGCACCGCCCGGCAGCAAATCCCTCACAAAAAACACCGCAGCTGCCGTCGGCGACAACTACGGTGCGATCATGGCGGGTCATGGGATGATCGCCTGTGGCAGGGATCTCACTGCCGCCTTCCAAAACTGTAAGCAGCTCGAAGCCATTGCAGAGGCTTCTTTGCAAAAATAGCAATCAACAAAGCTGCCGTATGATAGTGTCCAAGTCAGACATCGATCAAAGCGGCAGCTTTGTTATGATTTGTATTTTGCTATGCACAAATCATCTATGAGCTTTACCGCTGTTCCCGGTTCCAGCAAGGTATACGCAACATATGCGTAAATCTCATCTAAATCCCGATATACGCGCGCGTATAATTTTACAGTATACTCAGCCCAAATACCCAGCCTTTTTCATGGCCTGCAGCACCTGGTTCGCGGCGGGTCCTGCGGCCGTCGCGCCGTAGCCGCTGTTTTCGAGGCAGACGGCGAAGGCGTAGTCACCGCTGAAGCCGACAAACCAGCTGTGCGGTCTCTTGCCCTTGCCGACCTCCGCCGTACCGGTCTTGGCATGCAGGGAAAGCCCCGGATAATTGCCGTCGCCGTAATTCGCCTTAACATTGTTGCGCATCATATCGCTGATCTGGCGCGCTGTGCCAGCCTCCAGCAGCTTGACCTTTCCGGCGCGGGCGCGCCCGCCCTCCTTGTCGAGCAGCGCTTCCCCTTTTTCGAGCAGCGCGCTGCCGCGCAGCAGCACCGGCTTCGCCGCTTTGCCTTCACCTGCGATCGCGCCTGTGTAGACCATCATCGCCAATGGATTCACCTGATCCTCAAACTGCCCGATGCCTGCCCAGCCGATATTCAGCTTCGCGCTGTCAAAGTTGAAGCTGCCCGCCGCGGTACAAATACCGTCAATTTCATAAGCATCAGTCAATCCGGCTTTTTCTGTATATTCCCGCATGGTCTCACCGCCCAGCTCTACCGCCAGGGAAGCGAAGGCGCCGTTGCAGGAGTTGGCAAGCGCGCCGTAAAAATCCATCTTGCCATGCGCGTACGGGCAGGTGATCTTTTCTCCGTCAATCTCATAGCTGCCGGTGCAGGTAAAGGTCCAGCTGTTCAGATCCTCCATCTGCTCGATCGCGGCCGCCGTCGTCACCAGCTTGAATACTGAGCCCGGCGTATAGACTGCCGAAAGTGCCTTGTTCAGATACGTGCCGCTCGGCACGTCGCTGCCGGCTCCATCCGTTTTGACCGCCGGATCCGCGGACGGGCCGCTCACCATCGCCAAAATCTCACCTGTCCGCCAGTTATAGACGCAGATCGTTCCGTTTCTGCCCGCGAGCGCCCGATAAGCCGCCACGTTGATGTCCGCGTCAATCGTCAGCGTCAAATCCTTTCCCGTATTGCGAAAAAGCCCCGTCGTGCCAAAAATCGGGTCATAGCTGATCAGCTTGCTGCGAAAGGCCACATTCGCGGCCGTCGCCACATTGCCGCCCAGATCTCCGACCACATGGTAGGTCGCGCGGCGCAGTTCGCTGTCATCACTGTAATGCGCGCCGCTCTTGTCATTTTGCAGCAGCAGCTTACCGCCGCGATCCGAAACACTGCCCACACGCAGCATCCCGTTCGTATATACATGCCGGTTCGCGTAAAAAGCCGACCATTTCGCGCCGTTGATCTCCAGCCGCGCGATGAAGAAGATCAGTCCTGCCAAAAGCGCTGCCGCCATCAAAAGGCAGAGAAACGCGCGTCTTTCTAATTTTTTCATGTTCTCGCGCCTCCCTTCACCGCCAGACTGGCTCTTTGCCGCGTATCTGCCGACTTCAAAAATGCCAGCAGTGCCCACGACACGATCATGCTGGTGCCGCCGTTCGATACAAACGGAAACGTGACGCCGGTAAACGGCAGGAGATCCGTACAGCCAAAGACGTTCAAAATTGTCTGGAACACGAACATGCTCATCGCTCCGCAGGCTGCGATTGTATAATAGGTGGAACGTCCCTCCATGATGGATCGCACCGCGAACACCGAGAGCGTGACGATGGAGAGAACCGCCAGCGCCGCGATGATCAGTCCCCATTCCTCGATCAAAACGCCGAAGACCATATCGGTATCCGCCGCCGGCAGATCCACCAGCCAGCCCTTACCCGCGCCGACACCCGCAAGGCCGCCGCTCGCGGAGGCGCTGAGCGTGCGGGTCTGCTGATAACCGGCGGCATCCGCCACGCCCGCGTCCCAGATATGCCCCCAGGTCGCGAAGCGTTTGGCGACATAAGGCTTAAAGCGCAGAATCATAAAGCCGCCCGCGGCGGCAGCGCCCACCATCAAAAGCAGCTTCGAGAATTCTCCGCTGCGCAGGAACGCGATCAGCAAAAATGTCACGAAAAAGATCGCCGCTGTTCCGAAGTCTCCCATCAGCCCCAGACAGCCAAAGCAGAAGGCCGCGAAGCCCATAAAAATCCAAAGATTCTTTTTTTCAAATAATTCGTCCAGTGACGCCGCCCCGATCCAGATAAACGCCACCTTGACCAGCTCCGACGGCTGGAAGCTGACAGGCCCGATTGCCAGCCAGTTTTTCGCGCCGTAGCCAAACGTGCCCAGCGCCAGATTTGCAACCAAAAGCAGCGCCGCGCCCCCGAGCAGCAGCCACCGCAAGCGCTTGCAGCTTTCCAGATTTCGCAGCAGCACGCACATCAAAAGCAGCACCGCCACTCCGATCGCCACAGCCAAAAACTGCTTGTACAGTTTGTCCGGCGCGGAGCTCGCCACGACCGCCAGATTCAGAGTCGAAAGGAAAAAGGCGATGGCTTCCATCTCAAAGCCCGCCCGTCCGCTCGCGCGCACGATCGCCACATAGCTCCACATCAGCAGCATCAGTCCGCCAAAGCTGACAAAAATGCTCTGCAGATGATCGGTGCCCAGTGCCAGCCACAGCTGCAGCATCGTCAAAATCTGAAACAGTGTGAGCGCTGCCATCGTCGGCCCGATCGACATCATCTTTGTGTCCGATTTTCGCATTGCCAGATTGTTGTTCTGTTCCTCCAGACTGATCGGCAGCAGCGTGAACTCTGTCAATCCGGTTCGCAGCACATCGCCGTAGGCCATCGTGATCGGCGGTCCCATCTCGCCCTCCTTGCTGATCCGAACCTCCTCCAGATAACTGCCGTTCTTCGAGCCGAGATCCCGATAGGCCCACGTTCCGTCAGTCCCGCGCGTCAGCACGCCATGATTGCGTGAAATCGCCTCATCCGCGACCTGAATATCGCAGCTTGCCGCGCGCCCGATGACATTTTCCCAATGCGTGATTGGCTCACTGCGCTCGTCGAGCAGCTCCACATCGCCGTCCGCATCCAGCCCGTAGCGGCTGATATGCAGATACGCCCAGACCTCTGCCGGACTGCTTACGCGAACCAGCGAAATCACGCAGCGCACCAGAATATAGACTGCCAGCGCCACCAGCACCCAGCGCGCGATGCCCGTATAAATCATCTGTATCTCTATCGATTCCAAAAAATCTCCCATCGAAAACTCCTGTTTTCCCTTTCTCCCGCGCGCCAGGGCCGCGACGCCCTCACGTCTTCTGTCTGCTTGGCAGCGCGACTTTCCCGCGGGTTTCTGTTTTCAGTATGACAAAGCCCCTCGCGCTTGTCAAGGGGCTTTCTTGATTTAGTCTGATCAGTGAAACACGAAACTCATACCCAAAACGCGATGGCTCTGAGCGGCGCGCCGTCGGCGTTTTTCCACTTGAGCGGCAAGGCGAAAAACCAGAACAAATCATTGCCGCATTTGTCCAGATTGCAGAGATTTTCAATATTGATCACATCATGCTCGTAAAAGAGCTTTTTGTGGCGCGGCAGATTTGTGTCGGAAATCGGGTCCATACCGATGACATCAAAGCCGATGCCCTTTTTGCCTGTGCTCAGAATGAAACGCAGAACCTCGTCGTCTATGCAGGGATAATCGCCAAAATAGCTGTCAGTTCCCCATCGCTTATCCCAGCCGAGATGAAAGAGCAGGAAATCCGCGGCCTCTGCTTTTTCGATGCCTGCCTGTTCCAGCTCGTTCATGCGAATCGCTTCGCCTTCGGCAAGACGCGTACAGTCAATCACCAGCGCTTTCCCCGCGAACTGCTCGATCGGCAGCGCGTCGAGGGTGGCTCGATCCGCGAACAGATGCGCGGGCGGGTCCACATGGGTTCCTGTATGTGAATACAACGAAAGGAGTGTTTCCCGAAACCCGTCCTTTTCGTATGTGTTAGCCGGCTTTAGCACCGGCGGCTCCGTGCCGGGATAAACCGGCATATCCTCAGAAATCGTATGCGTCAAATCAATGATTTTCATGTCAAAACACCTCCGCGCGAATTTTTTATTTTGTAGGAACTATCGCTATGCGATATTTGCGGAATCACGACAAAAGCACCTTGCGGAGCGGCGCTCACAGATGAGCGCCATGCGCACATAGAAATCTGTATTTCGTTATGTTTACTTTTGTCCTGCCTCCGGTGCCGGCTCCGCGCTCGTTTGCGGCGTTCTCGCGTCTGCTTGCCGGTTCTTATAATGCGCGAGTCCCCATACCAGAACGACCGCGAATAAAATCAGATAGAATACGATCGGGCAAGCGAACCCACCGTTTGCCTTCGCCGCCAGATACGGCTGGATGCCATGCGCGTAGATGGCCGCGAAGACCATGAATACACTGCCAATCAGTCCCAGCGCCGGAATCAGATAGCGCCGCGTGAAACTGAGGTCGGTCGCTTTTTTCATAAACATCAGGTAAATCGGGATGTAAAGCGCGTAAATCGTGACAATTGGCAGCTCCGAGGAATCAAAGCTGAACAGCCCGAACCAGCCGAACGCCGCCAGATTGGAACCGTAAAAGAACAGGAACCAGAAACCGCAGAGCAGCAGCCCCAGAATTGACGCGTTATTCGGCATGTTCGTCACCTTATCAACCTGGCGGAACATTTCCGGATGCGGACCCTCGCCGCGCGTTGCCACCGCGTAGATCCCGCGCGTACAGCCGAGCATGAGTCCGTTCAGCGTACCCATACAGGAAATCGCCACAAAGAGATTCAAGATGTTTCCGAACGCGCCGCCAAAAATGTTCAGATAGGCTGTCGTCGCGCCGTCATTCATCAGATCCTCCACCGTCGCGCCGCCGGCTACGCCGATGTAATAGAACAGGTAGATGGCCACAATGATGATGCCGCCCGCGATCAGCGCGATCGGCAGATTCCGTTTCGCGTCCTTGAGCTCGGCGTTGATCGAGGTCGCGATGATCCAGCCCTCATAAGCAAAAGCCGTTGCGACAATCGCGCCAAACAGCGGATTTCCGGTCGTCTCCGCGCCCGGATTCGCCATGTTTTCCAAAAGGACGCCCTGATCGGAAACAAGCCCGACGATGATGCCCACGACTGCCATCAAAAGCAGCGGGATCAGCTTGATGATGGTCGTTGCCACCTGGAAGTGTCCCGCGATCTTCGGTGAAAGCGCGTTGGTCGCGTAGGCCGCACAGAGGAAGAACAGAGCGAGAGCCATGCACTCTGGCCCGACCACGCAGCCCCCCTCCGCCGCCGGAATCACCAGCGTGATCCGATTCGGAAACGCGGAGGTCAGGAATACCAGCGTATACCGCGCCGACAACCACGCGAGCACCGAGGTCAGGGTCGGATAATAGATCATTGTCATAAACCAGCCGATGACATAGCCATACTTGCGGCCGACCGTCGCCTCCGCGTAATCCACGACCCCGTTCACTTTTTCGTATTTCGTCGCCATAATCGAAAAGGCGGCGATACAGCAGAGCATAATCGCGCCGCCGATCAGCCACGCCCAGATACCCATCACCATATTTCCTTCTGTTTTCTGCAGGATCGTCTGCGCCTTGAAGAAAACACCGGAACCAACAACAATACCGACAACCATGCAGATTGCGGTCAGTAATCCGTATTTTTTGTTAAGACCATTTTCCATTTTTTCTCCTTTATTTCATTCATGCTGTGTCTTTTTTGTCTGTGAATTTTACATTTGCTGTCGTTTTCTGAGAAATTTGTTTATTATATCAAAAATTCAGAATATTTTTAGGGCTTCTTCACATATTTTAACGAACATGTAATTATTTTATCACAAAACCCTTCAAATCGCAAGGTTTTGTTGTGCTTTTTCACAGATTTTCTTGTGTTTTTTCACCCATTTTTGGACCTTTCTTTCTCCTTTCTCCCACTTTACGAACAGATGATTTTGCGCTATAATAAGGTTGATACCGTTGCCGCGGAGCAAACGCGGACGCGGCGCTGATATCTTTTATATCTTAGGGGAAAATTTGGGGAACTGATTTATGAAAACACACATGCACATACATCGAAGCAGGTCGCGCCGCGCTTTCACCGCGCTGCTGGTGAGCGCCGCGCTGCTCGTAACTTCCATTTCCACGCCATGCCCGGCCTTCGCGGCATCCGGCAGCTCCAAGAGCAGCCTGATCACGGTCAAGACACCGAGCAAGGAGGATATCGTCAAATTCATGCAGGAGCATCCGACCGGAGATATCTACTTTGACGAAGACGGAAAGTCTACGGGCAAGACCCATGAAACCGACTATCTGACTGCGCCAAAGACCTCCGCGCCTTACGAGGCGGGCAGGCTCGCGGAATCAGAGGAAGCGGCGGCGCTCAATACCATCAAGACGATACGCTATATTGCCGGTATTTCTTCCAACCTCTATATCTCGGAGGAATACAGCCGGCTGGCGCAGGCTTCCGCGCTCGTCAACTATGTCAACGGCAAGCTGACGCACACGCCAGCCCTGCCGGCATCGATGGATCAAGCTCTCGCAAAGCAGGGCTATGACGGCTCACAGCATTCTAATATTTCGTGGACCTCCTGGAGCGAAAACAGCCTCAAATGGTCAATCCTTACCGGTTGGATGGACGACAGCGACGCGAACAATCTCAGCACGCTCGGCCACCGCCGCTGGATTCTGAATCCGGCGATGAGCATGACAGGCTTCGGCTCTGTTACCGGAAACAAGGGCACCTATCAGGCGATGTACGTCTACGACCGGGAGAACCGCGACAGCGATTATACCGGTGTCTGCTGGCCCGCGCGCAATATGCCGACCAGCTATTTCAGTCCTTCCTCCGCATGGAGTATTTCTGTCGGCGAGGAACTGGACACCTCCGGCGTGGTCGTTTCCATGGTGCGTTTTTCCGACGGAAAATCCTGGACCTTCAGTTCGTACTCCGCGGACGGTGATTTCTACGTCAACAACGCGGCCTATGGTCAGAAGGGCTGTATCATCTTCCGTCCTGCCAGCATAGACGAATACAGGGATGGGGATCGTTTCTTCGTTTACATCGCCGGCCTCGACGAGCCGGTCAGCTATGAGGTGCATTTCTTCGATGCAGAGCGCTTCTACGCCGCGCCGGCGCCGACGCCGGATTCGCCTACGCGGAACGAATTCGGAGATCCGGTTCTGACCTGGTCCATGCCGGACAAAGCGGAAAGCTGCAATCTATACCGCAAGCCGGCAGGCGGCAAATGGGAGCTGATCGCCTCGGAGCTTGACGACAGATTCTATGAGGATGTCGAGACAGAACCCGGCGTTCAATACTATTATCGCTGCACTTCCCTGCGTACTGTCGGCGGCACGCTGTACGAAAGTCTGCCATCCGCTGCGAAGTCAGTTACGACCCCGCTCAGCAGACCAAAGATCAAATACCTCAGAGTAAGCGGACGCGGCACAAACACCTTTAAATGGCGCCCGGTTTCCAAAACCTCCGGCTACAAGGTCTACCGCAGAGTGAAAAACGGCAAAAAGTGGAACGCATGGAAGCTGGTTAAGACGACCAACACCCTGTCCTATCGCGATGTCAAAGCCAAATCCGGCAAGACCTATCAATATCGTGTCCGTGCCTATCGTACCTACCACAGGCATACGGTCAACGGCACTTACTCGGTTAAAAAATCAATCAAAACCCTTTGACTTTTTTTGCTGATCCTATCAGTCAGCAGTTATGATTTCATGCCTGCCCGCCGGCGCTTGTACGCCGCGTCGGCAGGCATACTTTGTTCCCGCTTTCGCGCCGTGCGTGACCGCGGCAGACATCCGCGCGCAGGAATCCGTATTTTGCCGCGCGCCCTGTAACCTTCTCCGTCAGAAAGGCAAAAACTATATGAACCAGACTCTTTCGCTAACAAAACTATTCTCGGAGCTTTGCGATGAAGGCAAGTTTCAAAAAATTATTTTTTCGGATAAACGCAAAAAATCTTTGGAATATCAAAAAGTGATTCTGCGGCCGATCCTGCTCGGTGGGGAGCTCTGCTGTCAGGCAGAATATACCTATCCCAAAAAGGTAACCCACCGAAACCTTCCGCTCACGGAAGCCGCGGCCCTGTGCCTTGCGCTCTGCGAGCAGGACTTCAAGCAGATCAACATCTTCACGCCGACCGAGCAGATCCAGGTGCTTGCCGCCAGACCGGAGCGTCCTGCGATCCGCAGAACGCCGCAAGCCGAGCAGGCGGAGCGCGGCAAAAAGCTTCGGCGCGAGGGCAGCGGCAGCAGTAACGATCTCAGCTGTGAGCAGACAAAGCGCGGCAGCGGCAGCGATTTTAACCGCGAAGGAGGAGATTGCGGCAGCGACAGTCCTCATACCGAACAGTCAGACCGCATCGCGGCCCGGGCATCGCTGTCAAAGCCGTGCGCTCTTACCGCTTCTGTCGGCGCGTCCGCGGCGTCCGCGCTCTCGCACAACCGCCAAAAGCATTATCTGATTCCGGACGGCGTGCCCTGCGACTTTCTGATTCGGCTCGGCGTCATGAGTCCGGAGGGAAAGGTTTTTCCGAAGTCCTACGCGAAATTCCGCCAGATCAACCGCTATCTTGAAATCGTCGAAGATGTTTTTCCGGCTCTGCCGAAGGACCGCGCCCTGCGCATCATCGACTTCGGCTGCGGCAAGGCGTATCTGACCTTCGCGATCTACTATTACCTCAAGATCCTGCAGAAGCGCGAGGTCGAGATCATCGGGCTTGATCTCAAGGAAGATGTCATCGACTTTTGCAATCGGGTCGCCGCGGATCTCGGATATGACGAGCTCAAGTTTCTCAAGGGTGATATCGCTGACTATACCGGCAGCCACGCGGACATGGTGGTGACGCTGCACGCCTGCGACACCGCAACCGACTACGCGCTGATCAACGCGGTCAAGTGGAATACGAAAGTCATTCTCAGCGTACCCTGCTGCCAGCATGAGTTGTTCAAGCAGATCAAAAATGAGCTGCACCAGCCGATGCTCAAACATGGAATTCTCAAAGACCGCCTGACCGAATATCTGACAGACGGACTGCGCGGACTCAAACTGGAGGCCTGCGGCTACCATGTCTCCATGATTGAATTTACTTCTCTTGAACATACCGCGCGCAACATCATGATCAAAGCGGTCAAATCCAACGCGGTCGGCGCCGCCGCCAAAGCAAAAAAAGAAGCCGCGCAGCGCCAATATGAAGCGCTTCGTGACTTCTACCATGTACATCCGACCATCGAGCAGCTGACAGAATAGTCATCTGCAGAGTTTCTGAACCAGGCAGCCGGAAATCTGCCTGTCAAGGCGCTTTCGCCCCATCCTTTCTTCTATTTTTGCGCGGTCTTCAGCGCCCGCATCGCGTTCAGAATCGCCAGAACGGATACTCCGACATCCGCGAATACGGCAGCCCACATATTGACAAGACCGACCGCGCAGAGCACCAGCACCAGCAGCTTGACCGCCAGTGCGAAGATGACGTTCTGCTTCGCGATGACAAGCGTCTTTTTGGCAATATCCATCAGATTCAAAAGCTTGGAAGGCTCATCGGTCATGATGACCACGTCCGCCGCTTCGATCGCCGCGTCAGAGCCCAGACCGCCCATCGCGACGCCCACGTCGGCTCTGGCCAGTACCGGCGCGTCATTGATGCCGTCACCGACGAATAAGAGCTTGCCTTTTTTGGATTTCGCGGCGAGCAGTCTTTCGACCTCCTCCACCTTATTCTCCGGCAGTAATTCTGCGTGTACCTCGTCCACACCAAGCACCTTGCCGACGCGTTCTGCGACAGCCTTGCTGTCCCCGGTCAGCATAACTGTCTTGATTCCTCTTGCTTTGAGTCCCTGAATCGCTGCCGCGGCGTCCTCCTTGATCTGGTCCGCGATGGTAATATACCCCTCATACTTACCGTCTACCGCGATATGCACGACCGTCCCGACAGCCTCCGCGGCAGGGCAGGTGATATTTTTCCGTCTCATCAGCTTCTGATTGCCAACCAGGACCTGATGCCCTTCGATCTCCGCCGCGACGCCATGTCCGGCAATTTCCTCAACACTGCCGATCAGCGATTTGTCAATCACTCGCTTGCGCTGTGTCTGCCGCGCGCTTTGACTCCAGTTTTCGCTCTCTCCCTGGCTTTCGTGCCGGCTCTGCGCGTCTGCTTCCGCTGCAGGTGATGCATAAGCCTCGCGCAGCGATACCGAGATCGGATGGTTGGAGTTTGCCTCCGCGTAGGCCGCGTATTTGAGCAGTGCTTCCGCGGAAAGCGTGCCGCGGGTCTCTACCTTTTCTACTTGAAAAACACCCTTCGTCAGCGTACCGGTCTTATCCATAACGACATACTCTGCGTATGCCGCCGCCTCCAGATAGTTGCTGCCCTTGACCAGAAGGCCGATCTTGGACGCACCGCCGATGCCGCCAAAAAAGCTCAGCGGAACGGAAATGACCAGCGCGCATGGACAGGAAACAACCAAAAACTCCAAGGCTCTGTAGACCCATTTGCTAAGCAGCGCGCCGCTGAAGCCCGCCGCGCCGCCGATCAGCCCGCTGCCGATCAGGATCGGCGGCAAAAGCGCCAGTGCCACTGCCGCCCCTACGACGGCCGGTGTATAATAGGCCGCGAAGCGCGTGATAAAATTCTCCATCTTTGCCTTTTGACTGGTCGCGTTCTCGACCAGCTCGAGAATCTTGCTGACGGTAGATTCGCCGAATATCTTTTTGACCTCGACCTCCAAAAGTCCGCTCTGGTTGATGCAGCCGCTGAGGATCTCTTCCCCCTCGCGTACCGCGCGCGGAACGGACTCTCCGGTCAGCGCCGCGGTATCCAGCATGGATGAGCCCTCGCGCACAATGCCGTCCAGCGGAACCTTTTCGCCGGGCTTGATGACGATCAGATCGCCGATTTTCACCTCGTTTGGATCGACCTTTTTGATATTGCCGTCCGCGAGCTTGAGATTCGCGTAATCCGGCCGGATCTGCATCAGCTCGGTAATCGACCTCCGCGATTTGCCGACCGCGTAGTCCTCAAACAGTTCCCCAATCTGATAAAACAGCATGACGGCAACCGCTTCCGGATATTCGCCGATGACAAAAGCGCCGATCGAGGCGACCGCCATCAGAAAGTTTTCGTCAAAGATCTTACCTCTTTTGATATTGCGAAGCGCCTTCAATAGCACCTGACAGCCGACGATCAAATAGGCCGCCAGATACATTCCCGGCTTGAGTGCCTGTGGCTCCGCCGGAAGCAGCAGCGCCACAGCGAAAAGCGCCGCCCCGATTCCCAATCTTCTGATTCTCTTTTTCATCTTCACTCACCTCGCGTGCAATCCTCAAATTTAATCTGCGCGCCTCTCGCGCTTCGCCTAAAGTTCCTTGATTTCAACGTCCGGTTCAGTCTTTTTTACCGTCTTGACAATCTTTTTATAGGTCTCGTCAAAATGATCCTCGTTGACATCCAGCACCATTTTGAGTGTCAGGAAATTGACCGATACGCTGTTGACGTTGTCGAGCTTCGCGACGTTTCTTTCCACCTCAGCCGCGCAGTTCGCGCAATCCAAACCTTCCAATAAATAGGTCTTTTTCATGATATTTTCCTCCGTTTCGTTCTGTTTCATACCTTTGCTTTCGCTTTCGCCGCGATTTCCGCGGGCGGCCCGCGATCCACAGGCGCCCCTCACAGCTTTCGCGCATACCTTTCATTTGGTTGAGCCATCGCTCAACTGTTATCTCTATTATAGTTGAACGCATATTCAATTGTCAAGACCTTTTCGCAAAATTTTTTCGCTTTTTGACAAAATTTTTTAGCTGCCTTCTTCGGCCTTTCTGCGTGAAGATTTTAGGTGCCGCGCCTTCGTCAAAAAACCGAGCCTCCCCACGCGAATCTATGCACGCGCGGAGAGGCTCGGTTTTTATAGATAAATGCAATCTTATCTCTCTTTTTTATGATGCATGGAAATATCGTTTGCGATATTTCCGGAATATCGACAAAAGCACCTTGCGGAGCGCCTGCCACGCATGGCAGGCATGTGTGCAAAGAAATCGCAGGTTCCGTTTTGCACACTTTTGTCTTGTTATGCGACAAAAACACCTTGCGGAATATCACTCAGTTATGGGAGATATCAGCGCATAGAAATCTGTATTTCATTACGCGCTTTTGTCCTTATCTGTTTTTGATATAGGCGGAAACGATGCGGATACATTCGTCCTGACTCAGCTTGGAGGTGTCGAGCGACAGGTCGTAATTGCGTACATCCAGCCATTCGGTTCCGGTATAGTGTTTGTGGTAGGCGGCTCTGCTCGCGTCTGTCTTTTCGCGGAGGCGCGCTGCCTCCTCTCTGCTGATTCCATAGCGGTTCATCAGCTTTTCGATACAGTACTCCTGATCCGCGTGGATAAAGATTCTGACCAAATCGGAACGGTCGCGCAGGATGTACTGCCCGCATCGGCCGATGATGATGCAGGATTCCTCCAGATCCGCGACACGCCGAATAATCTCAGACTGAAACTGAAAGAGTTCCTCCTTTGTCAGTCTGTCCGGCTGCGGCTGAGAAACCAGGGTTCCCTTGGAGATTCCATGCTTTCGCAGGAATTTATCCTCCAGCTTTTCATCAGTAAGGTTGAACAGCGCCTCGCTGATGCCGCTGTCCTCTGAAGCCATGCGAATCAGCTCCTTATCGTAATAACGGATGCCCAGCGCGTCTGCCAGACGATGCGCGATGCCTCTGCCGCCGCTGCCGTATTCACGGCCGATTGTAATTACAAATTTCTCCATAGCGTGTGCTCCTCGTCCGCTTACTCTCCCAAGTAAGCCTTCTTTACTGCTTCGTCATTCATCAAATCCTTCGCGTTGCCGCTGAGAACAATCTTTCCGGTTTCCAGCACGTAGGCGCGATCCGCGACCTCCAGCGCTTTTTTTGCGTTCTGCTCTACCAAAAGCACCGTCGTGCCGCTCTTTTTAATTTCTTCGATGATCTTAAACACCTCGCCGACAAAGAGTGGAGACAGCCCCATGGACGGTTCGTCCATCAAAATAATCTTCGGGCTGGACATCAGCGCCCTTCCCATCGCCAGCATCTGCTGTTCGCCGCCGGACAACGTGCCGGCCACCTGCTTTTCGCGCTCCTTCAGGCGCGGAAAGCGGTTGAACACGTCGTCCATCGATTTCTGAATCTCCGCCGCCGGTCTGGAATAGCCGCCCATCTCCAGATTCTCGCGCACAGTCATCTGCTGGAAAATGCGCCGCCCCTCCGGACAGAGCGCCATGCCGAGTGAAACCATCTTGCTCGCCGGGAAGCCGACGATGCTCTTGCCGTCGAACTCGATATGACCGCTGCGCGGGCGAAGCAGACCGACCACCGTATTCAGCGTGGTGGATTTTCCCGCGCCGTTTGCGCCGATCAGAGTCACGATTTCGCCCTGATTGACCTCAAAGGAGATGCCCTTAATCGCGTGAATCGCGCCGTAATAGACGTGAACGTCTTCTACCTTCAGCAAACTCACCTGTCAGCCCTCCTTTTTCTTTCCAAGGTACGCCTCTATGACCACCGGATTGGACTGGATCTCCTCCGGCGTGCCCTTGGCAATCACACGACCATAGTTCAAAACGCAAATGCCCTCGCAG
>ERZ857998.632-NODE-632-length-47108-cov-39.741398_pt1 | contig 47108 bp, 33 predicted proteins | sample MGYA00519954_ERZ857998 | MGnify/ENA primary metagenome ERZ857998 (study PRJEB31778, sample SAMEA3449424) | human gut metagenome | biome: human gut; feature: human-associated habitat; material: faeces | place: United Kingdom | collected 2010/2012 ...
TTAACAAAAAGGATATTTTCACTCTTGAAAATATCCTTTTTGTCTACAGTCTGAAGATAATTGAGATGTCAATTATCTTTTTTTCTTTTAATTAATAAGATTACTATATTTAATGTATTGATTTAAAGTAAGATCTATTGTTGATTATATTGTATATATTTAGAAGAATAAAACGTAAAATTTAAATAATATATTAAAAAAAAGGAGATTTTTTAAAAAGTATTGTTTTATAAGAGTATAATATGGTATATTTTATCAAGAAATATATAAAATTTGGTAAATAATAATTATAATTAAGTTTTAAAATAGTATAATTATTGATTAAAAATTCAGTAAAAACTAAAAAATTGAAAGATATGCTTAAGTGATTTAACAAATTGTAGAAGTAATAAAGGAGGTAAAATATGAACAGAAGAAAAATATCTGCAATGTTAGCTGTAGCTTTAATAACAAGCCAAGCACAAAGTATAACATTTGCCGAAACTATTAGCAATAATACTAAAGTAGAAATTATAAATGAAGTTAATATTGAAAACTTAGATGAAAGTAGTTTAAATTCAATTTCAAATGAAATAAGCAATACTGATAATAGTGAAAATACTTTAATTACAGATGAGACTATTAAAAGTGATGAAGAAAATGATACTAATAATGAACTGCTAAGCAAAGTGCAAAACCAAACGCAAAATAAAATAGTAGGTAAATTAGAATTAGATATTAATTTTTCTACTCCAATAAAAAATACCAATGCTAATGAAACTAATATAAGTGTTAAATTAACTAAAGATGGTAAAAGTTACACTGTAAGTTTAGGCTCAGATATTAGCAAAGGAAGTATAGAAGGTACAGATATATCTTATTCTTTAGAAGCTTTAGATTACACTAGAGGACAATTATCTGAAAATGCTACTGATTTAGATTTTTATCATTTAACATTTGAAAATCTTGACTTAGGAGTATACTCATTAGAAATATCTGGAGCTGGTTATCAAACTGTATCTATTGATGACATAGAAATTCAAAATTCATCTAAAAGAGTTTTATTAGGAACAGCTGATAAGACTATAGTTTTAGATGATAATGGGACAGAAGATAAAGGTGATGATATTGTAGAAGAATATTTAGGATCATTTTTAGTTGGTGATGTTAATGGTGATGGAGTAGTTAACAAAGACGATTATGATGAAATGAAATCTAAAATAACATCTGGAAGCAATGATTCTAATTATGACTTAAATAGAGATGGAAAGATAGATATAACTGATTTAACATATGTTCATAACAATATGGATAAAGTCCAAAAAGATGCTGTAATAATAAATACAGATATAATAATAGATCCAAATTCAGTTATAGTTGAAGCAGTACAAGGAACTTTAGTAGAAGATGGAGACAATATTAAAGATATACTAGAAGATAACAACAAAAGTGTTAGCTTTAAAAATGCAAAAGATGTAGAAATAAGTGAAGAAAATCCTATTTCAGTACATTTAGATTTAAAAGGAAATTCTGCAATAGAAAATAAAGTAGAACAGATAGTTATAAAGGCTCCAAGTGAAAATGCACCAACCTCAGGTAGTATTGTAATTGGAAATGAAGTATTTAACTTTGATGTAAATAGTATGCAAACTTCAGCTGTTGCAGCTCGTATTGCTGAAGAAACTATAGTTATAAATTTAGGGAAACAAGTAGCTGTAAGTGAAGTGAAAATAAACATTACTGGAAGTAGAGGAAACAAAAATTTAGCAGAAATAGCTAAAGTGGAATTCTTAAATAATGTTTATAAAGAGATTCCTAAACCTAAAATGAATATACCTGTTATAAATAGCTTTACTAGTACAACTCAAGTTGGAAATGAATCTATGACTATAGGTTGGAATCATGAAAATAACGTAACTGGATATGAGGTAAAGGTTGAAAACTTAGCTAATAATTCAGTTAATATGTATAAAACAGATAGTAATTCATTAAGAATAGAAGAAGTAGATGCTTATGGCATATATAGAATAAGTATTCAATCATTATCAGGAGAATGGAAGAGTGGTTATAAAGATGAACAAGAAGGATATAGTATAGCTGCAGTAGGTGATACTAACTTAACAAACAATTCAAATGATAAAGATGGAAAGCCAGATAATGTGGACTCAAATTATAATCCAATGGCTTGGGATTCAAATACTGGAAAGCTAGAGGATAGTGCAGCAGGAAATAATGGAAATAGTTTTGGAAAAGATTCTATAATTGAAGTTCAAGTAGTTCCAGAAACAGAACCAGAAGGCCCAGAAGGTATTATAGTAGAAGGTGGATATAAACAACTTACAGTATCATGGAAGGCACATAAAAAAGCTAAGGATTATGATTTATATTATAGAGAAGCTGGAACTAAGGCATGGATAAAGGCAAATGATCCAGATTCTTCATATGTAGATAGTGAAAATGATGATATTCCAACAGGAGTTGCAGATTTAAAACCAGAACAAAAAACAGATGCAGATGAATTAATAAGAAATACATCTTATAAAATAACTGGTTTAAAAGATACTACTAGCTATGAAATAATGATGACAGCAACTAACCATCATGGAACAGGTGGATTATCACAAGTATATATAGGATCTACTACTAGGTTAATGCCTCCGGTTACAACTAATTATAATCTTATAAATAGTCCAAATGGAACAAATGAATTAACAAAAAATATAGTTAGTGTAGAATATCCAACTGGACAAGCAACGGATGAAGACGCAATAGTAGATAATGATTATACTACAGTGTGGGAAGCTGATATTTGGGATGCTAGAAATGGTGGACCAATAGTAACTTTTGATAAAGAATATACAATAGGAAGTATTAAAGTTATAAGAAGAATGGATGTTAATGAGCTTACTCATGATGTAAAAGTAAGTTATTACAATGAGGAATTAAATGCTTGGAAAGATGTAAAAGCAAAGTTCTCTGAAAGTAATGATGGGAAGGTTGTAAATATAACTTTAGAGGAGCCAGTTAAAACTAAGAAAATTAGGGTTGGCACAGCTGTTTATCCAAATGTTGGTTGGGGAGATTATAGATCAGTATCAACTGTGGCTGAAATTAAGTTTTATAAGTATGACAGCTTAGAAAAAGATGTAGATGCTTTATTTGCAGATGATTTAAAATTATCATTAAAAGATGATGTAACTTATGAAATGGTAAATGAGCTTACAAATAGAGCTAAGACAATTGATCCAATAAATCTTGAATATCACGAAAATCAAACTGAAATATTAAAGGATTTACAAAGAGCAGAAGATTTATTAAACGATGTTAAGCTAAAAGATAAAATAATAACTTTAGATTCAAGCATTCATAATTTAGCTCCTCAAAATACTATAGGACAATCAAATAATTATCAAGCCCTTGGTGTTGCAGTAAAACCTGGAGATAAAGTTAACATATACATAGGTAGTTCAAGAAAAGATACAAAATTTGATTTAGTATTAACTCAATTTAATGCTGAAAGTGGTACTGCTTATAAGGTAATAAATGAATTAACTGTAGGAAAGAATGAAATAGAAATTCCTGAAACTGGTTTTGATATGAACTATGAAAAAGGTGGAAATCTATATATAGGACTAAAGAGTGGATTTACAGATGACAATGTATTTAAAGTAAGAGTAAGTGGTGGTACTGAAATACCTCATTTAAATCTAAATAATATTATTGATTATGAAAATAAGGAAAATGAAGCTAAAGAAGCAATAAGAACATATATCAGAGAATTAAAAAGCTATGTAAATTCTTTACCTAATAGATATCCAGCAAGTGCAGATATTATAGATAATACAAATAATATTTACACTTATGATCCACAAACTTCAATATTAAATGCTACAGAGATAGAAGGAGAAAGAATTACTCTTAGTCTTGCAGCAGATCAAGTTCTAAGTGGAATACAAAGTGGATTATCAGGTAATGAAGATGCTGAGGTAGACAGACTGTACAACACATTACTTGCTTGGGAGCAAATAATGAAGGTTTCTTATGTACAACAAGGTTTACTTGAAGAAGCAATAGACTTTGATAAAGATGGAAGTATAACAAATACTCCATTAGATATTCTTAACGGAAAGAGTGAAATTCAATATTATAACGAGAATAGAGCACCTAAAAATCGTATTAATATTAAATATCAAAGAATGTTTACAGGTGCCTTTATGTATGCATCATCACACCATGTTGGAGTAGGATATGGTTCTATTGCAGGATTGATGTCTGCCGTGCCATTTAAGTTTGATTCAGCAGGAAATCTTGTTAACTCTGAAGATGGACAACTATTTGGATGGGGTATTGCTCATGAAATAGGTCACGTTCATGATAGACCAGGTTTAACTTATGCAGAAACAACAAATAATATTTTAGCACTTATAACTCAAACATTTAATGATATAAATGAATCAAGAATTGAAATTTCTGATGGATATGTAAAAGTATATGATAAAGTAACTTCTAATAGTGTAGGTTTAGCTAGTGATGGTCTTACTAAACTTGCTATGTTCTGGCAATTACATTTAGCATATGATAATGACTATACTTATAAGATGTTAGATCTTAACACAGATGATAATTTAGAAAATGATACATTCTATGCTAAATTATATAGAGCTACTAGAATAAATGGTGTAGCACCTTCAGAACCAGGATATGATTCTACAGCTCAAACATTTATAATGAGATCTTCAGATGCTGTAGGAAAAGATTTAAGAGAGTTCTTTGCAAAATGGGGCTTAGTTGCTAGTCCTAAGACTAATGAATACTTAAATTCTAAGGGATATCCAAAAGAAACTAGAGCTATTTATTACTTAAATGATGAAACAAGGAGACTTCATTTAGCCGCTGGAACTGATACAAGCTCCTTAAGTATGTCATCAGATACTAAAGTTAATGGAAGCTTTGGAACTGATGAGTCAGGTAATAAGATAAATGATAGAAGCTACTTGAATCAAAAGGAAGTTCCATTTACATTTAGTGTAAATAATGATTCTGATAAGATTTTAGGCTATGAAATAATAAGAAAAGAAACAACATCTACAGGAACTCAAGAAGTTGTTGTTGGATTTGTTGAAAGAGATAAAGCAGGACAAAATGGATTAACAAGTTACACAGATGTAATAGATGTTGTTAATAATAGAACATTTGAATATAAAGTAAGAGCATACGATTATAATTTAAATGCAACAGAAGAAGTTAGAATTGGATCTGTAAAAGTAAATCATGATGGAAGCATAGCAAAGAACAATTGGGTATTTGATACTAATACAAGAAGCTTAGAAGATTCTTCTGATGAACATTCAGGACATGGACAAGTTCAAGATGGAAGTATTCAAAAGATAAATGATAATGATGTGTTAAGCATTTATACAGCATCAAAGACTACTGACCATAATGGAAACACTGTTTCTGGAGATCCATATGTAACAATAGATTTAGGAGATTCAAAATCAGTAGTTGGATTAAAATATAATCCAGGACAATCTACCACTAAGAAGTTCTCTTTAAAGAATTTATTTAGTAGAAGTTCAGAAATTAAACATTCACCTATAGCTGATTATGAAGTGCTTGTAAGTAAGGATGGAAAGTCTTGGACTAAAGCACATTCAGGAAAATTTGATACAAGTAAAGAAAATACAATTTACTTTAATGAAGCTGGAAGTAGCTTAAATACACAATTATGGGCATATGATGCACAATATGTGAAATTAGTAGCAAAAGGAGCTACAGCTATTTCAATTGCAGAACTTGATATCTTAGGACCAACTGGAGATAACATAGAAATAGGTGTAGATAATGGAGATAAGATTTACCAAAATGGAATAGGCAGATTAAAATCAGATTATACTTATGCTGATGGAAAAACTATACCAAAGGGTTCAATAATAATTAATGGTGAGTATAAAGGTGATCCTGCCTTTAATATGCCTTTAGTATTAAATGAAAATGATGAAAACTTCTCATTAGAAGCAAATATGATTTTATTAGCAGAATTACCTGATGATGCAGAACTTGGTGAAGTTGCTGAAGGAAACTGGATATATTGGATAACTCCAGATCAGCAAAAGGATGGAAATATTGAAGGTAAAAAGGTAAAAGCTGAACTTTATAGATATAATAAGTTAGATTCTACAGGAGCTCCAGTAGGACAAAGATTAGTAAGTGATACTTTCTTATATGATTTACCAGAAGACTTAAATAACTTACCTGAAATAGAGCTTAATAGTTCTAAACAAAAAACTATATCAAATAATAACAAAAATGTTATAGAAATAAATAACGAAGTAATTAAAAAAGTATATCAAAATAGATAATAAATTAAGGAGCTGTTGAGGCAGCTCCATAATAGATGGAAAGGAGAAGAACTAATGAAGAAGAAAAAAATAAATCCATCTTTAAAAGGTGTTTTAGGATTTACAATAGCTGCAGCTTCAGCAGCAACAATAATATATGCTACGCCTGAAATTATAAAAACAGTTGCAGCTGAAAATAATGCAGAAAAAATTATTTTAGATGTAAAAAATGTAGATGAAGATACAATAAAAGTATCATTAGATAATATAGAAGATATACCAAAAGCATTTCAATTTAGTATTAAGCTTGATGGAATAGTACCACAAAAATTGGATGACGGTAATATTATAATAAAAGATTTAATAAAAAATAATACAGCAGGCAATATAATAACTGATTATATTTATAATGAAAGTGATAATACAATAGATGTATTAATCACATCAGAAAAATCTATAAATAAAATCGGTAACAAAGTTGAGATTTTTGAATTAGATATAGAAAAAGATTCAAGTAATTCAACAAGAAACTTTACTGTATTACCTACAGAAAATTATGAATATAAATATGTAAGTAATACTAATAAAGAGCATGCTAAAGCTGTAGAAGTTGCAAATGAAAAACTAGCAATAAATACAGCACCAACTATTGAAAGAATAAATAATGATTATATAGAAATTAATGTTGGAGAAAAAATAGAGTTAACATCTGATGAATTAAGTAAATATGTATTAGCTAATGATAAAGAACAAGATGTAATAACCTTTGAAATAAAGGATAGAGATGATAAAATTATACAAGAATTTACATCAACTACTGCAGGTATATATGATTTATATGTTGCTGCTACAGATACTTTTGGTGCAAAATCTGAAAGCTTAAATATACAAGTTAAAGTAAATGAAAGAAATCAAAATCCAGTTATAACAAAAGATGGAGTTGAACTTAAAGATGTTACTATAACTGCAGGTGAAGTATTTAATTTATTAGATGGAGTAAAGGCGGTAGATGCTGCAGGAAATACTATAGATGTTACAGTTGCCTGTGATAAAGCACTTAACTTAGATCCACTTCAAGATACTGTGTACACTTTAACTTATACTGCTATAGATGGATTAAATAGAACTACAGAAAAGAGTATTACATTAACTGTTAAAGCTAATAATGCACCTATAATATTAGGAGTTAAAGATCATACTTTAATAGTTGGAGATGAATTTGATCCAAGTGCTGGAGTAGAAGTAATAGATGAAGATAAAGATATAAAGTTAGTTATTGATAGTAATGTTAATACAAAGCTACCAGGAGTTTGTAAAGTAATATATACTGCTACAGATAATGGAAATAAGACAGCAAGAGCTGAAAGCATAGTTGTTGTAAATCCTAAAATGGAGACAATAAATAGTATCCCAGTTATAAATGCTAATGATGTAGTAATACAATTAGGTGAAGCATTTAATAATTTAGCAGGAGTAACAGCAACAGATAAAGAAGATGGTGAAATAAAAGATATAGCAGTTGTAAGAGATAACGTTGATATTAATGTAGCAGGAAAATATCAAGTTACATATAGCGTTACAGATAAAAATGGTGCAAGTGCTACAAAGACAATAAATGTAATAGTGAATGATCCACCACAAATAATAGCTGAAGATAAAATTATATTATTAGGTAAGAACTTTGATGTATTAAGTGGAATAAAAGCTACTGACAAAGAAGATGGAGATATAACTAAAAAAATAGAAGTTATTGAAAATAATGTTAATATAAATGAAGAAGGAAGCTATACAGTTATATATAGTGTAGTAGATGATCTTGGAGGAAAAGCTACAAAGACAATAACTGTAACTGTTAAAACTAATATTGTTTTAGCAGAAAGCATAACTATTAATAATAAAATTAATAATTTATATGTTGGAAGTAGTAAGTTATTAACTGCAACTATAGATGAAAAAGCTGATATAAAAAATATAGAATGGACTACTAGTGATGAAGAAATTGCATCAATAAAAGTTGTGGGAAATGATGTAATTGTTACGGCTAATAAAGTAGGACAAGTAACTATAAGTGCAAAAACTAAGGATGGAAGTAATAAATCAGATAGTGTAACTATAGATATACTTAAATATGAAGAACATGTGAAAGACTTTATAAAAGATATTATAGATACAAATGTAGTTATTCCTGTATTAGGAACTGGTACTGCAGACTCTCCATTAGAAATGGAAGTTCAAAATGTAACTATTGAAAAGTATGATGAATTCATATCAAAACTTGAAGGTTTAGATCCAATATTAGTAGAAAAATATGAAGACTCAGAAGCTATATTCTACAAAATAAAAGTTAAAGATAAATCAATAATATCTAAACTTACTAATATTTTTAGAACATCCACTTCAGATGAAGGACATATAATTTTAAAAATAGCTAAGAACTTAGATAATAGCGATTATTTACTAGCTAAATTAGATCATATTTTAGCTAGTAAAGATAACTCAGGTGATATAACTACTCCAGGAGAGGATAATTCTGATGAATCTAATAATTCTAATGAAGATATAAAAGATTCTCAAAATAGTAATATTAATAAGTTACCTATTACAGGAAAAGAAAGTATTTTAGCATACTTATCATTAATTTCTATAGCTATAGGAACAGTACTATACAAGAAGAGAAAATAATATAGAAGTTGTTTTATGAAGGCACCTCAAATGTTAGAATTAAGTCTCTAACATTTAGAGGTGTTTTTTTCAGGAATTTACAAATATTATCCTGTGAATAATTTTTAAGTGATACTCTAAATATTTTATTTAGTTTGGTAGGAATTATACCTTAGAATGAATATAATATCTATATCCTTTTTTATTTCATTTAATTCTTATTTAGATAGTGAAACATATATATTATATATAGTAAAAAAAGAAACAGTTTTGTTAGCTATCTAAAAATGTAAAAAATGAAATTTACAAAATATATCAAGTTTTAAAATAATTTTGAATTTATTCTATAATTGATATATACTAATAGAAGTTGAATAAATAATTAGGGAGATTTCATATGTTAGTTAGGGTTGAGAACAAAATAAAATTATGGACAAAGATAATATTGATGCTTGCTATTTTTACTACAATTCTTTTTCAGTTTAGTAAAATACTTTCAGATTTTGATATGCATACTTTTTATATATATAGGGACAAGCTAACTTTTATAAGATTAATTATAATTGCATGTTTAGGGGTAATTTCTTATTTACCATTGTCATTATATGATTTTATTATAAAAGATACTTGCAAAATTGCTTTAGATAATAAGAGCCTTTACAAGTCTTCTTGGATTGCAAGCTCAGTATCAAGTATAGTTGGATTTGGAGGAACAGCAGCAATAGCTTTAAAAAGTTATTTTTATTCTCCTTATATTAAGGATAAAGCATCTTTAGTTAAAGAAGTTTCTAAAATGGTCTTATTAAATTTTACTGGTTTTTCTACTATTTGTTTTATATATTCAATTTCTAATATTAAAAATTTAAATAAAATTGAATTTGCAAGAATAGGAATATTACTAGCAGGATTATATGCACCAATTATTTTAATATATAATCTAATTAGGCTTAGAAATAATCAAAAGAGAGAAAATGCAGTTAAAACTATTAAAGTAATGGGACTTTCAATACTTGAGTGGTTTTCAATGGCATTCTTATTATTTTTTATACTTATGTTATTAGGGGAGACACTTCCATTATCAAAAATATTTCCAATTTACGTAGTATCTTCAGCCATAGGTCTTATTAGTATGATGCCAGGTGGAATTGGAGGATTTGATATATCTTTTATACTTGGAGTTAGTTCTTTAGGAATAAATAAAGAAGAAGCTTTGCTTGCTTTAGTTTTGTATCGTATAAGTTATTATATAATACCATTAACAGTAGGATTATTTATATTTATCTATGAAAGAAAAAAATATATTTAATAAAGGAGCTGTCGCAGCAGCTCCTTTATTTTATTAATATTTGTAAAAAGTTGACTACTAGAAATAAAAATAAATATCAATTTTATATTTCACATTATAAATTTAAAATTTGGCACTATTACTACAGTAGTATGCTTCTATTTTTAATTTTATTTACTTTTAATTGATGAAGAGAGATATTAGATATGTTATACTATAACTATAGAAGTATACATATTATTAGGGGAGTATATTAAAGATGTTCATTACTGCTTAGAATAATTAGATTAGTGCCTATAATACAATATTATATTATTTTAATGCATGTCTAAGGGTATAGGAGGAAAGATATATTATTTGTAATATGATTATTTTAGTTAGAAAATTATATTTAAGATTATATAAAAAAAATATACATTCATTTTTCTCTAATAAATTCTATTTATTAGAGAAATAGTTATGTCTAGAATTATAATATATGCATATAAAAAGCTACAATATTAAGAATAATCATATTGAAGCAATAATGAGTGTTATGAATAAAATATAGTATAACGGGTTTGGAGATGAAATAATGAATAATTGTATAGAAAATATGAATTATCAAACTACAATGTATATAAAAGCATCTTGTAATGAATTCTATTTAGAGGAAGAAATACAATTAGTTGCATTAAAAGAATCACTCTATGGAATAGAGGAAATTAAAGATGTAGAATGGAGAATCGACTATGATGGTGATGAAGTTTTATTAAAAAATAATGTAATAAAAATTAATGCTTTTAATAAGGATTTGAAATATATAGAAGTTAGCTTTATAGACATTAATACAGGAATTAAGGTGTCTAGAAGTTTTCCTATAATTTTAGAGAAGAGAAAAGATACATTAGTACATTTTATTAAAAATGATGGAGATTATTATGGAAATGGATATCAGTGGGACCTTTGGACTTTTTCAAATGATGGTATTGCTTATGATGTTCAACTAATGGATAAAAGTGATTTTGGCAGATGTGCTTTTGTAAAGGAAAAAAATATAATTGCTCGAAAAAGAGCCTTTGGGAATGATTGGTCAGAACAAACTATAACCTTTGAAATCCCAAGTAAGATTAAGAATTGTTACATTGTATATGGAGAAAATAGATTAATAACAGACTTAAAAGAGTTGGTAGATTATATAAAACCAAGAATAGAAGTAGCAATAATGGATGATAGCAAAAGTATTATAGCTTATTTATCTAAAGAGCCTATGGATATAACAGAATTTTATATTTATGTAAATGGAGTTAAGCAAGAAAATGTTAATTATAGAGTTGATAAAGTATTTAAAAAGGTAGAGTTTTTTGATTTAAATTTAGAAATATCACCTAGGGATTTAGTTGAAGTAAGAGCAAGTAATATTTATATATCATGCAAAGTTACTATGAGAGGATATTTAGATAAATTTTATTATAAAGAAAATGATATGGGAGTATCATTTTTAGAAGATAAAATAAATATAAGAGTATGGGCACCTACAGCAGAAAAGATAGAGTTATGTCTTTATAATAAATGGTATGACACAATAGAAAAAAGTAGCTATGAAATGAATTATGAACCTATAAGTGGAACCTTTAATTATGAACTTAATAGAGAAGATAATGAAGGTAAGTTTTATATGTTTAAAACTTATTTCAGAGAACTGGATATAAATGGGCATGAATACAAAAAAATAAATTATGCAATTGATCCTTATGCAATGGCTGTATCAGTAAATGGACGAAAAGGATATATAATAGATTTGAATAAAGATATTACAATGCCAAAAAAATGGTTATTAGATAAAAGACCAGAACTTTTAAGGAAAGAGGATATCATAATTTATGAAGTGCATTTAAGAGATTTTACTATAAGCGAAGATAGTGGAATAGATAAAGCTTTAAGAGGAAAGTATTTAGGATTAGCAAAAGAAGGAACAGCCTTAATAGGTACTGATAGTAATATTGCAGTTAAAACTGGAATAGATCATTTGAAAGATTTAGGAATTACCCATCTTCATATTTTACCTATTTTTGATTTTGGTTCTGTTGATGAGAGAAGGAGTCACAAAAAAGAAAATAGAAGCTGGGGTTATGATCCTAAAAATTATAATGCTCCTGATGGAAGTTATTCTAGCGATCCTTATTCACCTATTTCAAGAATAGTAGAGCTTAGAAGTATGATAAGAAGCCTTCATAAAAACAATATAAGAATAATTATGGATGTTGTTTATAATCATATGCAAGAAACTGTTAATTTAGATAAATTAGTACCAGGATATTATTTTAGATCTAATTATAGGGGAAGATATACAAATGGATCTGGATGTGGTAACGAGTTAGCAACTGAAAGACCAATGGTAAGAAAATATATAGTAGATTCTATTAAACATTGGATTAATGATTATAATATTGATGGATTTAGATTTGACCTTATGGGACTAATAGATATTGATACCATGAAAGAAATAGTAGAAACTATTAATGAAGTTAATGACAATATTCTAATTTATGGTGAACCATGGAAAGGAGGAGACTCTCCCCTTGTAAATGGTATATGTAAAGGGATGCAAAAAGGCCAGGATTTTTCAGTTTTCAATGATATCTTTAGAGATTTTATTAGAGGAAATAATTCTCCGTCAAATGGCTTTGTTAATGGGAAACAACATGATGGGCCTACTGCTTGGAGTATGATAGAAGGATTAAAAGGTTCAATTAATACTCTTACAGAAAAACCAGTTGAAAGTATAAACTATGTAGATGCACATGATAATTATACTCTTTGGGATCAAATAGAGAAAAGCTTAAATCAAAGTATTAAGCCTAATGAATATAGAATAATAAAAGAAGATAATATCTTCGATAATCACTTAGTAAGAAGAAATGTTTTAGCCCTTTCTATAATTTTATTATCTCAAGGAATACCATTTATCCAAGGTGGAGCAGAAGTTTTAAGGAGTAAAAGTGGTGATCATAATAGTTATAAAAGCCCTGATAATATAAATGCTATTTATTGGATTGATAAAGTTAAATACTATGAGGTATTCAATTATGTAAAAATGTTAATAAGAATAAGAAAGAAATTTAAAGCATTTAGATTTGATAAGAAGGAAGATGTTAATAAAATAGATATTAATTTTTTAAATGGTGATGAAAAAGTTGGAGTAATAAAGTGGCATTATAAAGATGAAAATGCTATAGGTGGAGCTAAAGAAATAATTGTGATTTTTAATGCTACAGATATAGATAATTATGATGTTAATAAATTTATAACAAATACTATAAGTAATGAGTGGGAATTACTTGCTATAAATGAAATTATAAATGATGAAGGTATAATGAAAGTAAGAAAAAATGAGATTCCAACTTTAAGAGCTAACTCTATTTTAATAATGTATTCATAAGAGATATGATAATAAATATTATTTTATATTTTAATAAAGAGGCAGGGGATTTTCTCCCTGCCTCTTTATAATTAATATCTTACAGAATTATTTGCTAACAAAGAAAAAATTATAATCCCAAAAACAATATATAATAAGATTACTATTCCCATCATAATTAATGATGCTTGGAATAAGTTTTTTTTAATACAAAGTTTACAAAAATAATCAATTAGAGAAAACATTTTTATTTACTAGCCTTGAAATTGGTATTAATGAAAGAATAACTAAAACTACTAATAAATTACCTGCAACGACTGAACCATTCATAATAAAGGAGTAAAGTACTGGAGACCATCCTTCTGGAGCAAATTGGCCGAAGAATAATACACCTGATATAAAGTGGAATATAAATTCTATAAACATACCAAAGGTTGCACCAATAAGTTTGTTATTTTTAAAGAAACCAGCAAGTCCTACAGCCATATATGGAAGAGGATAATCAAACAATACTTGTATTGGATGTAAAATATAAGGGCTTATAATTAAATATATAATTCCAAATAAGAAACCTGTTAGCATTCCGATTTCTGGGCCATACATAAAAGATATAATAAGGATAGGAACCATACTACCAAGATTTATACTTCCTGCACCATTAGGCAAATCAACTATTTTAATAAGATGAAGTATTGTAGCTAAGGCTAAGGCTATACCTATTCTCGCCATTACTTTTGTGTTTAAATTTATCTTCTTAAACCTTATAAAAGCTAAAATTAAAATAGTAACTCCAATAAGAGTAGCCAAAGATAATGGATTGTTAAAAATTTCAGTAAAGCCTTCCTTTAATGTGTTAATAAAATTATTCATAAAAAAACCTCCCTTTTTAAATGCTAGGAGGTAAACTTTTATTAGTAATAAAAAATATTATTAATAAATTTCTTGGCTTTCCTACGCTGGTATTACCCAGATCAGGTTAAAGAGGGTTAATGATAAAATCATTTCTCAGCACAAAGGCACCCCTAGCACTTAATTATTATGTTATAAGTAAATATTATATAATATTCAATATAAAGTCAATAAGAAATAGAAGAATCAAGAATATTACTATATAACGTAATATTAAGATGGAGCTAATATGTAGCTCCATTTTAAAGTTAACCATATCTATGAATTCTTTTTACTCTTGGTTCTGCAAGGTAATCATATGCTAAAGTCCAGTAAGGTAATAGTGAAGGTTTATACTTTAATACATCCTTTAAAAATTTGTCAAAAAGATGATATTTAACAAGTATTTTTACTATGTCTTTAGGATAAGGGGTAGTTTTAGAGTAGGGTTTTCTTGGATCAATAACTTTGACTTTTCCCTTGGAGCTTACAAAGATATGAGCGTTCCTAAAATTAATCCTTTTAAAATTAAGTCTCTTTAAATCTTCTATTAAGTCTATTATTTCTATTGATAAATTATAAGGTAAACCATGTTTAGAAATATATTCTTTAAGGGTAACTCCGCCAACATATTCTCTTATTAATATATTACTAACTCTTACTATAGAGTTAGGGAAAAAGCGGCTATCAGCAGTTTGTTTAAGTATTTCATCCTCACTTTTAGCATTTTCTATATTTTTAAAGACTTTAAAAGCATATCCTTCAGGAGTTAAATAAACAGCGCCCTCAGCACCAGTTCCTAAAAGTTTTAAATTTTGTACTTCAAGTAGGTAATTCATTTTGATACACCTAATTAATAATATTATTATTTATTATATGTAAAAATATTTATTATGATATTATTAAGATTATTTTTTACAAACATTATTTTAATTTAATGATTTATAGTATAAAAATTTATATAAATCTATATGATATAATTTATTTAAAAAGTTATAAGTAAAGGTGTGAAAATATGAAATGGGAAATAAAAAAGTTTAAGGAATTATCAGTAGAAGAATTATATAGAATTCTTGAACTTAGAAATAGTGTATTTATAGTAGAGCAAGAATGTATTTATCAAGATTGCGATAGAAAGGACTTAGAAGCATTTCATTTATTATGTATGGAAGATGATAAGGTTATTGCTACTCTTAGAATACTTCATAAGGGAGTATCCTATAAGGAAATGTCTATAGGGAGGGTAGTAGTTCATAAGGAATATAGAAGACAAAACTTAGGAAGAAAGTCTATGGAAATGGCAATAGAGTATATTAAAGATAAATATGGTGATAGTCCTATTAGAATTTCAGCACAAGTTTACATTAAGGAATTTTATAAAAGCTTAGGATTTATAGAAGTTTCAGATGTTTATTTAGAAGATGATATTCCTCATATAGAAATGCTATATGAAATGAAAAAGTAAGAAGAAAGAATGTAGAATTTAGATAGAAACTCCCTAGGGGGAGTTTCTAAAATTATAATTTATGTTGCTGATTTAATGTAATTTGTTTTTCTTTCATTATTATATTTATCCTTTTATAGTAAGTTATCATAAGAGGTACACAAGCTGCTATCCATGCAGCTGGATCTGCAAGAGCTATTCCTGTGAAATCAAGTAATAATGGAAGAGTAAAGGCTACAACAGTTCTTGCTACCATTTCAGCAAATCCAGCCATCATAGGTACAAAGCTTTCACCAAGACCTTGCAGTGTATTTCTGTATATGAAAATAAGTCCTAATGGTATGTAAAATACTGAAACAGTATTTAAGTAATGCTTAGCATAAGATAAAACTTCAATATCATTTCCATTCATAAACATCTTAGTAAAGGTTCCACCAAATAAAACTACAACAATTGTAGAAATTATACTAACAATTATACTAATAATTGCAGATTTTTTTACACCTTCTTTTATACGATCAATTCTTCCTGCACCTAAGTTTTGTCCAGAATAAGTTGCCATTGCTACACCAAAGGTAACAGCAGGCTGCATAACTAATTGTTGAACCTTTGATGCAGCAGTATAGGAAGCTATTATTTTTGAACTAAAATTATTAAGTGCTCCTTGAAGAACCATAGCACCTGCAGCGGTTATAGAAAATTGTAGTGCCATAGGAATACCAATTCTTAATTGTTTTTCAGCATAACTTTTTCTTATTTTCCAATGCTTTTTCTTTAGTTTAAGTATTGGGAATTTCTTTACTATATGTATTCCGCAAAGAATAGCAGATATAGATTGAGAAATAATTGTAGCATAAGCAGCCCCTGATACCCCCATATTAAAATTAACTATAAAAACTATATCTAAGATAACATTTAATATAGAAGCTACAATCAAATAATATAATGGAGTTTTACTATCTCCAAGAGCTCTTAAAACGCTTGAAAGCATATTGTAAAAAATAATTGCAATATTTCCAGCATATATAATCATAATATAAGATAATGAGTCATTTATAATATTTTCAGGCGTATTCATAAGCTCTAACAAAGGTTTTGCAGAGCCCATACTTATAGCAGTAACTAGTACAGTCATAATAATAGATAAAATTAATGAACTAGAGAAGGATTTTTTTACCCCTTCCTCATCATTAGCACCAAACCTTTGAGAAACTAAAACAGCAAATCCACTAGTTAAACCTATTACAAAACCATTTACTAAAAAAGCCATAGCTCCAGTGGAGCCAACTGCAGCTAATGCATCTACCCCTAGGTATCTTCCTACAATTATTGTATCAACCATACTATAAAATTGTTGAAATATATTTCCAATAAGCAGAGGAACTGAAAAGGTTAAAATTAATTTTACAGGACTACCTACTGTCATATCTTTAGTCAAGTCTATTCCCCCTTTTGTATAATTTATTCAATATTAATTTTAAAACATATAAATAATATCATTCTAGTAATATATTATCAACTAATTTTCATATTTAGAAAATATTTAAAAGTTTGAGACATTACCTTATTATGTTGTTGCAAATTGACTATTGTATAAATTTGCATAGAAACCATTTTTATTTAATAATTCATTATGGTTACCTTGCTCTATAATTTTTCCATCCTTCATAACTAAGATTAAATGTGCTTCACGAATAGTTGAAAGTCTATGAGCTACTACAAAGGAAGTTCTTCCTTCCATTAACTTATTAAAGGCTCTTTGAATATAAATTTCAGTTCTTGTGTCTATACTACTAGTAGCTTCATCTAAAATAAGCATAGGTGGCTTAGAAAGCATAACTCTAGCTATACATAAAAGTTGCTTTTGGCCTTGAGATAGTGAACTATCTTCTGTAAGTATAGTATCATACCCATTAGGTAATCTCATAATAAATTTATGAGCGTGAGCTGCTTTAGCAGCTTCTATAATTTCATCTAAAGTAGCATCTTCCTTTCCATAAGCTATATTATCTCTAACGGATCCAGAAAAAAGCCATGTGTCTTGAAGAACCATACCATAAAGTCCTCTTGTACTTGTTCTTGTTATGTCATCTATATTTATATTATCTATTTTTATCTCTCCAAATTTAATATTATAGAATCTCATAAGCAAATTAATTAATGTAGTTTTCCCACAGCCAGTAGGGCCTACTATAGCAATCCTATCACCAGGTTTAACCTTTAAATTAAAATCTTCGATTAAAGGTTTATCTTCACTATATGAAAAATATAGGTTATCAATACTTACATTTCCTTCACAGTTTTCTAAATTAATAGCTGTAGATTTATCTGGAATTTCTGGGACTTCATCTAATATTTTAAATACTCTACTTGCAGAAGCAAAGGCAGCTTGAAGCTCTGTAATTACTCCAGAAATTTCATTAAAAGGTTTAGTATATTGATTAGCATAACTTAAAAAAGCTGAAAGATTTCCTATAGATAAAGTACCATTAATAGCACTAATTGCACCTACTATACCAACTACTGCATAAACAATTCCATTTACAAATCGAGTTACTGGATTTGTAAGAGCAGAGTAGAACTGAGCTTTTTGGCCATATGTATACATACTTTTATTAATTAGCTCAAATTTCTCAATAGCTCTATCTTCGTAGGAAAAAGCTTTTACTATTTTTTGATTTCCTATCATTTCTTCTACATAACCAGTTAATTCACCACGAACCTTTGACTGATTTCTAAACATTGAGTGACAATACTTAGCAATAGTTGAAGCAGTAAATAAAGATAGTGGAGTAATAATAACCACTAGTAAGGCAATCTTAATATCTATAAATAACATAAATATTAATGTTCCAATTATAGTTATAAAACCTGTAAAGAGCTGAGAAAAACCTTGAAGTAATCCATCAGATATAATTTCAATATCATTAATAACAGTGTTTATAATAGAACCATGAGAATTCCCATCAATATATTTTAAAGGAAGAGAGTTTAATTTATTAAAAACATCAATTCTTAAGTCCTTAATAGTTTTATAACTAACTATATTTGTACATCTAGTCATTATAAGTTGAAATAATGAAGAGAAGATTATAGTTACTAATAGCAATATTAATATATTAACAAGTTTATTAAAGTCTACGTTATTCTTGCCTATTATAAGATCAACAGCTCTACCTATTAATATTGGAGTTAGCAAAGTTAAGCTTATATTAATAACTGCACTTATAAAAGCAATTAAAATATATTTGTTATAAGATTTTGTATAATTTAAGATTCTTTTAATAATAGTAATATTCAAAAGTCCACCTCCTAATTATTGATTTGAGAAGAATATATTTCATTATATACTTCACAATTATTAAGAAGATAATCATGAGTTCCTATTCCTGCTATTTCACCATTATCTAAAACTATTATTTTATCAGCATTTTTTATACTACTTGCTCTTTGTGAAACCATTAAAACTGTCATATCCTTGGTTTCATCCTTTAAAGCTTGTCTTAATGCAGCATCAGTTGCAAAATCTAAGGCACTTGAACTATCATCTAAGATTAAAATTTCTGGCTTAGTAACTAAAGCCCTAGCAATAGTAAGTCTTTGCTTTTGACCACCAGAAAAGTTTTTTCCTCCTTGTAAAACTTCTGAATTATATTTTTCTTTTAAAGAATTTACAAATACATCAGACTGTGATATTTCAAGAGCTTCTTTAATATCCTCTATAGTAGCATTTTCATTGCCCCATTTTAGATTGTCTAATATGCTACCTTTAAATAAGACTGCTTTTTGTGGAACTATTCCAATTAACTTTCTAAGATTTTTTAAATTATAATTTTTAGTATTAATACCCTTTATAAGTACTTCACCTTTAGAAACATCATAGAATCTAGGAATTAAATTTACTAAAGTAGATTTACCAGATCCAGTTCCACCAATTATTCCTATGGTTTCATTTTTATATATAGATAAATTTATATCCTTTAATGAATATTCATTTGAATCTTCGTAAGAAAATGATACATTTTTAAATTCTATTAGTGGTGAAGAAGGATTGGCCTTATAATTAATAGAATTTTTATTATCCTCAATAGATGATTTAATATTTAATATTTCTAAAACTCTATTAGCTGAAGTAGCTCCTTTAGTTAGGATAACAATTAATTGAGAAAAAACTATTAATGAAAGTAAAATTTGCGTTATGTAATTTATAAATGCAATAACTTCACCTTGAGTTAATGAACCTATATTAACCCTTATGCCACCAAACCATAAAATTGCAATTATAGATAAATTCATAATTATATAAGTAATAGGATTTAAAAGTGCTGATATTTTTCCAACCTTAATATTTGTATCTGCTAGTTCAATAGTGCCATCTTTAAATCTTTGTTTTTCATTTTCTTCTTTAGAAAAGGCTTTAATAACTCTTGCACCTTCTAGGTTTTCTCTTGTTATTAAAGAGATATTATCTAATTTTCCTTGAATTACTTTATATAAAGGAAGAGATTTGCTCATAACTAGATAAATAACTAAAGCTATAAGAGGAGTAGTTATTAAGAAAATAATTGAAAGTCTAAAATCTATTGAAATAGCCATAATGGTTGAACCTATAATTATAAAAGGACTTCTTGTACCTAATCTAATTAACATAGCTATACCAGTTTGAATTTGATTTATATCATTAATAAGTCTAGTTATAAGAGTAGGAGTTCCTATTTTATCAATTTCACTATGAGAAAGGTTATTGATATGCTTATAAAGCTGACTCCTAATAGAAGTACCTGCACCCTGTGAAGCTATAGATGCATAATACTGACAAATAAGTGCAAAAGCTAATCCTATAGCACCTAAAAGAATTAATAATCCACCCATTTTAAAAACATAGGCTATATCTTTATTAGCTACACCAATATCAATAATTTTAGCCATTACTATTGGAATAAATAGTTCTAAAATTGCTTCAATTAATTTGAATACTGGACCTAAAATAGCCTCTTTTTTATAATCTTTCATAAAATAGATAAGTTTTAACAATAGCATCAGTCCTTTTTTAATATTTAACAATACTCATTATATCATCATATTAAAATAATAAAAGAAGTAAGTTATTTTTAAAAAATAAAGAATATCTTAAATATTTATTAAAGCTTTGACTTAAAAAAATATAATATGTTAATATTAAAAAATAATTTACAATAGAGGTGTGATAATGAATTTAATAAAAAACTTTCTAAAAGGAGTAGCAATAAGTATATCTCAAATAGTCCCAGGGGTAAGTGGAGGAACTATTGCAATGATATTAGGAGTATATGACAAGCTTCTTCATGCAGTTAATAATATTGTTAAGGATTTTAAAAATCAATATAAGATATTGCTACAAGTTGGAATTGGAGCGATTTTTGGGATTTTTTTATTTAGTAATATAGTAAAAACTTTATTTGATAATTATCCTATTCCTATAGGTTATTTATTTGTTGGTGTAATATTAGGTGGCGCACCACTTATGCTTAGAAAGGCTACAGTCAAGGGATTCAACAAAAAGAGTCTAGTATATTTATTTTTAGGTATAGGAATAGTAGTAATGATGGGAACCCCTAATAATGATGCCTCAGCAATAATTACTTCATTAAACTTTGTTAATTTTATTTGGCTTTTTATCGGTGGAGTAGTGGTAGCTGTAGCACTTATTTTACCAGGAATAAGTGGATCCTTTATGCTTTATGTTTTAGGGCTTTATAATACAGTTATAACAGCTGTTGTACAGTTTAATATTCCAATTCTTATTCCTATAGCTATAGGTGGAATAGTTGGAACATTACTTACAGCTCGTATAATAGAAATGCTACTTAATAAATTCCCAGAGCAAACCTATATTTTAATTTTTGGATTTATTTTAGGTTCTGTTTTTTCAGTATTTCCAGGAGTAGATGGAATAAGTAGTTTCATTGGAATAATACTTGGAGTTATAGGATTCATTTTTACATACTATATAAGTCGAAATGAATAAAGTTAATAAAAAAATATAACAAGTCAAAAGAAATTATTAAATCAAACTAGTTTTTAATGGAGCTGCCTAGGTAGCTCCATATGTATTTAAAAAGTAATATAACATATTTGACTATTTAAATAAATAAGTATATAATTAGTTAGAAGTCTAACAAAAGTGCGGGTGAAAAAATGAGTGAAATGAGACATGTTGGAAGAAAGATTAATATACTTTCTCATAAAATTAAAAGACGAATAGGTAAAGTAGCTTTGGAATACGGAATAAGTGGTATGCAAGCTAAAATTTTAGGGTATATATATACTAATTCTTCTAATAGAGATATATTTCAGAAGACTATTGAAGAAGAATTTGATATAAGACGTTCTTCTGTAACTAGTGTACTTACCTTAATGGAAAAAAATGAACTAATAAAAAGGGTTAGCGTTTCTGAAGATGCAAGACTTAAAAAGATTATACTTACAGATAAGGGGATTGAAGTTAATAAGTTAGTGTATAAAGAAATAACTAAAATAGAGGAAATTATTTCAAATACATTATCTGAAGATGAATTAAATACCTTTGTTTGTAATTTAGATAAATTAAATAAAAATATTCATGAATAATTTTTATTTAATTAGTTAGAAGTCTAACAAAAAAATAAACTATTATATTAAACAAAAGGAGGAATAGTATGATAAAAAAATTATCTAGCTATATTGGGGAGTATAAAAAAGATTCTATTTTAACTCCAGTTTTTGTAGCTTGTGAAGTAGTACTAGAAGTTATTATTCCAGTATTGATGGCAAAAATAGTGGATAATGGAATTCAAAATGGAGATATGAAATATGTAACTATTTTAGGAATTATAATGTTAGTTATGGCTTTTCTATCATTGACATTTGGTGCTTTAGGAGGTAAAACTGGAGCAAAAGCATCTACAGGATTTGCAAAAAATTTAAGAAGAGAAATGTTCTATAAGATTCAGGACTATTCATTTTCTAATATTGATAAATATTCAACTGCTGGATTAATTACAAGATTAACTACGGATGTTACTAATGTACAAAATGCATATCTTATGATAATTAGATCCTTAGCTAGAGCACCCTTTATGCTTATTGCTGCAATGATTATGAGCTTTTATGTTAATGCAAAAATGGCGTTAATATTCTTATTTGCAGCTGTTTTTCTTTCAATAGCATTATATTTAGTTATTTCTAAGGCACATCCAATTTTTAAAAGGGTATTTAGAAAATATGATGATTTAAATGCTAGCGTTCAAGAAAATTTAACAGGAATTAGAGCTGTAAAAGCATACGTAAGAGAAGAACATGAAATAAGCAAATTCCATAAAGCTTCTCAAAATTTATATAATAAATTCTTAAGTGCAGAAAAGATAATAATATTAAATGCACCTATAATGCAATTCACTGCTTATGCAATTATGTTGTTTTTCTCATGGTTTGGAGCAAAATTAATAGTTTCAAATAACATGACAACAGGTGAACTTATGAGTTTATTTACTTATACTGGTAATATTCTTATGAGTCTTATGATGATATCAATGGTATTAGTTATGATTACTATGGCTAAATCATCTGCTGAAAGAATAGTAGAGGTAATAAGCGAAGAAAGTGATTTAAAAAATTGTGATAATCCAATTTATGAAGTTAAAGATGGATCTATAAAGTTTGAAAATGTAAATTTTAGTTATAACAATGATAAAGAAAATTTAAACTTAGAAAATATTAATTTAACAATAAATTCAGGAGAAACTATTGGAATTATCGGTGGAACAGGAAGTGCTAAATCAACCTTTGTTCAACTAATACCAAGACTTTATGATGTTACTTCAGGTTCTATAAAAGTTGGTGGTATTGATGTTAGAGATTATGATATTGAAACATTAAGAAATGAAGTTTCTATGGTTTTACAAAAAAATGTTTTATTTTCTGGAACTATAAAAGAAAATTTAAGATGGGGTAATAAAGAAGCTACTGATGAAGAAATAATTAAAGCTTGTGAAGCTGCACAGGCAAGTGAGTTTATTGAGACTTTCAAAGATAAATACGATACCTTTATAGAACAAGGTGGAACAAATGTATCTGGAGGACAAAAACAAAGACTTACTATTGCAAGAGCTTTATTAAAAAGTCCAAAGATATTAATTTTAGATGATTCTACTAGTGCAGTAGATACAAAAACAGATGCATTAATAAGAAAATCATTTAAAGAATCAATTCCAAATGTAACGAAAATAATTGTTGCACAAAGAATTTCTTCAGTTGAAGATGCCGACAAAATTATTGTTTTAAATGATGGAAAAATAGATGGAATAGGTACTCATGAAGAATTATTAAAAACTAATGATATATACAGAGAAGTATACGAAGGGCAAATGAAAGGAGCTGATGGTGATGAAGCCTAATATAAGACATGGAATGAAAGGTGGACATCAAGGTCCAGGTAAAATGCCTATGAATCATAGAAAAAGTAAAAATCCAATGAAGACTTTAAAAAGGCTCCTAGGCTATATATATAAGGAATATAAATTTAAGTTATTTTTGGTTATAGCTTTAATACTAATTAGTTCTATTACTTCCGTAGTAAGCACACTATTTTTACAAACATTAATAGATGATTATATAACTCCTTTTATAGGTAAATCAAATGTTGATTTTACAGGACTTTTTAAAGTTTTATGTATTATGGCAAGTATATATTTAACTGGAACACTATCAACGTATTTATATAATAGGATTATGATATTTGTATCACAAGGTACATTAAAGAAGATTAGAGATGACATGTTTGAACACATGGAAGGCTTACCAATAGGTTATTTTGATACTCATCCTCATGGAGAAATAATGAGTTTATATACAAATGATACTGATACATTAAGACAGATGATAAGCCAAAGTATACCACAACTAATGGCATCTATAATAACTGTAATAAGTGTATTTATTTCTATGATAGTATTAAATATTCCATTAACTATAGTTTCTATAGCTATGATTTTTGTTATGTTTCAAGTAATAAAAGGAGTAGGTGGAAAAAGTTCCTTATATTTTGGTAAACAACAAAAAGATTTAGGAAAACTAAATGGATATATTGAAGAAATGATGGAAGGACAAAAGGTAGTTAAGGTATTTTGTCATGAAGAAGAAAGCAAAGTAAATTTTGATGTTCTAAATGAAGATTTATGTGATAGTGCGTATAAGGCTAATACTTTTGCAAATATTTTAATGCCTATTATGGGGAACCTAGGTTATGTAAATTATGTACTTACAGCAATAATTGGTGGAGTATTATCTATAAATAAAATTGGAGGATTTACAATTGGTGCCTTAGCTTCATTTTTGCAACTTACTAGAAATTTAAATCATCCAATAGGACAAATGTCACAACAATTTAATTCAGTTATAATGGCTTTAGCTGGAGCTGAAAGAATATTTGAAATGCTAGATGAAAAACATGAAACTGATGAAGGATATGTAACTTTAGTAAATGCAAAGATTGATGAAAAAGGTAATATACAAGAAGTTAATGAACGTACAGGTATATGGGCATGGAAGCATCCTCATAGTGATGGTTCAACAACTTACACAAGATTACTTGGTGATATTGTTTTTGATGATGTTGATTTTGGATATAATGAAAGTAAAACAATTCTTCATAATATAACTCTTTTTGCAAAACCAGGACAAAAGGTTGCTTTTGTTGGTGCAACTGGAGCAGGAAAAACTACTATAACTAATTTAATTAATAGATTCTATGATATTCAAGATGGAAAAATTAGATATGATGGAATTAATATTAATAAAATTAAGAAAGATGATTTAAGAAGATCTCTTGGTATAGTTCTACAAGATACACATTTATTTACTGGAACAATAGCAGATAATATTAGGTATGGTAAACTAGATGCAACTGATGAAGAAGTTTATGCAGCAGCAAAGCTTGCAAATGCAGATGTATTTATTAAACATTTAGCTAATGGTTATAATACTAGAATAACAGGTGATGGAGCTAATTTATCTCAAGGGCAAAGACAATTAATTGCAATAGCACGAGCTGCAATAGCAAATCCACCAGTACTAATTTTAGATGAAGCTACTTCAAGTATAGATACTAGAACAGAAGCTATAGTTCAAGAAGGTATGGATAAATTAATGGAAGGAAGAACTGTATTTGTAATAGCTCATAGGCTTTCAACAGTTAGAAATTCAGATGTTATTATGGTTCTTGATCAAGGAAGAATAATTGAACGTGGAAATCATGAAGACTTAATTGAGAAAAAAGGAAAGTACTATCAATTGTATACAGGAGCCTTCGAATTAGAATAAAATATAGAATATAATAAAGGAGCTACTACCAAGCTCCTTTATTATATTTAAGATTTGGCTTTTAAATAAAATACTCGTAAATAATAATAATATAATAAAAAATATATAGAATATGATATAATTAAAATATTAAATAATAAGATTATTAATAATAGGAATAATGTGAGAAATGGATAAATTAAGATATTTAAAAGATATAAGTAATTTTGTTTTTATAAAGGATGATTTAGAAGAAGCAGATATTATATTTATACCAGGGGGATCTTATCCTGAAGTTGCTGAAGAAGCAGCAAAGCTATGGGAAAATGGATATAGCAATTTGATTTTACCTTCAGGAGCCTATGGAATTAATATAGGAGCTTTTATAGGACCATCTTTTAAAAAAGAAATTTATAACCAAAGCTATAATACAGAATGGGAATTTTTAAAGGATGTTTTAATAAAGAATGGTGTTAAAGAAAATAGTATATTAAAGGAAGATAAAGCAACTTTTACATATGAAAATGCTATTTTTTCTAAGAAGGTAACAGATTCCTTAGGAATAAAAATTAACAAGGCAATTATATGTTGCAAGTCTTATCATGCTAGAAGATGTTTAATGTATTATGAAACTTTATATCAAGATACAAAGTTTATTATTCATCCAATAGATATAGATAATATAACAAAGGATAACTGGTACAAAAGTAAAGAAGGAATTAATTTAGTATTAGGTGAACTTGAAAGATATGGGTGGCAATTTAAGGATATATTAAAAGCCTTATAAGAATTTATAAATAATATAAATGTTTATATTATTAGGATAATTAATAGTTTTGTGATATAATAAGTATATAATGTGTGTAGCTTCTAAAAGCCTCAGCTTTAGAAGCTACTTTTTTTAAATACAATTAATTTCTGAAGGAGGAAGAGCTATGTTTAAGATAAAGGATTATGTTGTATATGGTTTAAATGGAGTTTGTATGGTTGAAGATATAGAAAAAATGATGTTGAAAAATAAAGAACTGGAATACTATATTTTATCTCCAATTAATAATAAAAAAATGACTATAAAAATTCCTGTAGATAATAAAACAACGGCAATTCGTGAACTAATGAGTAAGAATGAGGTGATGAATTTATTAGAATTTATATCTAAAAAAGAAACTATCCAAATAGATGATTATAGAAAAAAGAATCAGGAATATAAAACAATAATAAGAAGTGGTAATGTTATAGAGATTATAAAAGTTATAAATTCTATAAATTTAGAAAAAGATGAAAAGGCATCCTTAGGAAAAAAGATAAATAAGACAGAAGATGATATTTTAATAAGTGCTAAAAAACAATTATATCAAGAAATGTCCATAGTTTTAGACATAAATATAAATGAAGTAGAAGATTATATTATAAAAAATATTTAATAAAATAATTTAAATGATAAAAAGTTGTTTTTCATAGATTTTATAAGTTAATTTTCTTTATTTAAAATGACTGGTACACATTTTAGTGCAACAGCCATTTTAAAGTCATTCAATAATTTTTTTAAGTATAAAAGTCATTTCTTTAAAGATACCTGTCCTATATTTAAATTTTAATATCTAAAATTATATTTCCTATTAGTACAACAATATTTTCAGTATTATTATTTATAAGACCTTCATAATAATCCACTATAAAATCAAATCTTTAGATTTAGTATGCTATTATAAAAAATTAATAAATCATAGAAAGATAGAGTATATTATGAGAGAAATAATATATTATTTAAAAAAGAAGAATTAAAAAAGCGACTAATCTCTTATATAATATACTCGTAAATGATAATAAAAAATAAAAGAAAAAGAAGACATTTACAAAATTTAATATAAATAATAAAATAAAATAACTATAACAAAAGTTAAAATTAGGAGAGATAATATGTTGGAAAAATTAATACTTATAATAGTAATAGTAGTTTTATTAATTTTTATAGCTAGAAAAAAAAGAAATATTAATAAAATAAATATAGGAGAAAAAAAAGTAAATAATATATTAAATAAAGTAAATAGATATAAGCTTCTAAGTGATGTTATGATAAAGAGTCAAAATGGAACAACTCAAATAGATCATATATTAATAGGAAAAAAAGGTATATTTGTAATAGAAACTAAGGATTATAGTGGGTTAATATATGGAGATGAATATTCTAAGTATTGGACTCAAATTATAAATAGAAATAGTAATCAATTCTATAATCCTATTAGACAAAATTATGGTCATGTGAAATCCTTAGAAAGATGTATAAAAAGAAAGGATATCTTTATTTCGGTAGTGGTTTTTACTAATAAGTCAAAATTAAAAAAAGTTAAAACAGATACACCAGTAATACAGTTAAATAAGCTAAAAAGATTTATAAAAAGATATAAATCAGATATAAGGTTATCTAAAAATGAAATTTGTGAAATATACGATTTAATACGAAAATCTAATATTGAAAGTAGTAGGGCAAGAAAAAAACATGTTAAAAGAATAAGCAAAATATCTTAAAATACAATATATTTTGTCGAAAAAGTACAAAATTCGCTTTAGGAATCAAATTTTTATGGAATAAAATTAATAATATTAATAAAAAATTCATAATAATATTGAAATTTAGTTAAATAACCATTAAAATCAAAGAGAGTAATGTTTTATACTAATAAAGTATAGTATAAAATTTTACTCTTAAAAATATTTTATAATCAAAGGAGGAGTATATATTATAATAATGTCTATAACTATATAAATATTAACAATTAATTTGTTAGTTATGTTATTTACATAAATAATAGATATATATGAAATTATAGCGATATAACAACAATTAAGAAAACGTTTTATATAATTTATACTACTTAATAGATGATAAATTTTAATTAACAATAAACAAAACACTTAATACTATATTAATAAATCTACAAAATTAATTTGATTTATACTATATTTCAAAAAAATTATTTTTATAAATTATATAACTTAACAGATTGTAAGTTTTATAAGGGGGAAGTTTATGAAAAGAATTTTAATAAGTATGTTAATATTAAGTTTATTGGCTACTACTACAGTTCCGGCTATTAATGTAATGGCAGGTGAAACAACAACTACAACAACTACTACTACACAAAGTTCACAAATAAGAGGTTATGAATCATATCTTAAGTACGATCCTATACTAAAATACGACACTAAAAAAACTTATGATGGAACTAATACATATGTTGATTTAACTGAACACCTAGATACTGTAAAAAATTTAAGTGAAGGAACAATTGCAATTAAGTTTAAGACAAATGTTAGAAAGAGAGAACAAACTTTATTTTCAATATCTGATAAAGGTGATCCAAAGAGTTATTTTGAAATAAAATTAATAAATGGAGATATTAGAGTAGAAACATTTGAAAATAGACAGGATAAAATGTGTTATAGAACAGCTAATAAAAATTATGTTGATGGTCAATGGCATACAGCTGTTATAAATAGTGGACCATTAGGAACATTTTTATATATGGATGGAGAAAAAGTAGTTGAATTTCCTACTCATAAAAATAAGTTAATTTCTTTAGTAGAAGATACAGATTCAATGAATATTGGAAGAATAGTTAAAAATTCTACACCAACTTCGTATTTTACTGGTGAAATAGAATATGTTGAAGTATATGATGAACAATTTAGTCATGAGTATGCGGCTAAGTATAGTTTAAATGATTATAGAAGTATTTTAAATATAGTTCATGAAAAAGATAAAAGAACTATAGTTTTCACAGGTGATAGTATAACTCATGGTGTTCATTATACAGATGGATATAGAAGTTATACTGAACACTTAAAAGAAAGATTAAAGGGCGAAAGCATTAATGGAACGGTAAAATCTGAGAGCTTTGTTATAAACACAGGGGTAGCCAATGGTGATACAACACATATATTAGCTGATTATAACAATTGGGTTGGTACATATAATGCTGACATAGTATTTATAACATTTGGGATGAATGACTGTGTTACTATACCTCTTGATAGATATAAAGCAAATCTAAAAACTTTAGTTAATAAAGTTAGAGAGCAAGGAGGCATTCCAATAATTCAAGCTATAAATACAACAACTGATGCAAGGAGGGCAACAAACTTTCCATTATTTATGCAGGGAGCAAGAGATGTAGCAAATGAATTAGATGTGTTTTTAATAGACCATACTAAATATTGGAGTGGTTTAGGAACAACAGTTACAAATGCTTGGTTAAAAGATACTGTTCATCCAAATGCACAAGGTCATTTAGAACTTACGAATCTTATACTTAGAGAACTTCAATTAGATACAGAAGATAGTTATACTAAAAAATTAGCTTATCCATTAGAAGGAGATGGAACTGCAAAACCTGTATTAAATACAATAACAAGAACTTATCCAGAGTATTCAAGTATTGAAGGGAAGACTCCAGTTGTTTCATATAAGGTTGATAGAGAATTATATGGTAGTGATTTTATAGATAAGAGTTATGATCTTAATAAAGTAAAATCATTAAGTAAAGGTTCTATAGTAACTAGATTTAATTTAACATCAGCTAATCTTGCACAAACTATATTAAGCTTATCAGACTCAAAGGATGCAAGTAAAGAAGTAGCATTTGGTGTTAGCAAAGATGGATGTATATTCGTAAATAGAAGAACTGATCAAGGAACTTCTACTTTTAATACAACAGAAAAAGGATATAATGATGGTAAATGGCATACTTTAGTTATTAATATAGATGATTCAGGAACAACTGTTTATGTTGATGGAAAACAAATACATACAATTAATACTAAACAATTCTTTACAAGTTTAAATTCACCTACACACTTAAGTATTGGCAGAAATGTTCATGATCAAGGTGGAGAATGGTTCTACACTGGAGCTATTTCCTATGTTGATATATATGATAATGCATTAAGTACTGATGAAATAAAAAGCATAAGTGGAAAAATAGATAGTGGTAGTGATTTTACAGCAATTAGAAATAAAGCTCTTCAAAATGGAATAGTTAATACATGGGCTTTAGTAGGAGATAACTCTACTACTGGAAGTGGAGCTACTTATGGATATAAAAACTATGGGGAGTACTTTGAAGAATGCATTCGTTGGGAATATAAAGGCGCTCTAATGGTAAATAGATCAAGATTTGTTATTAATTCTGGAGTTGATGGAGCAGATTCTGCAAGTATTAATACAAACTTTGATAAGTGGGTAAAGGAATTTGACCCAGAAATAATATCTATTATGATAGGTGGAAATGAAACAGGTACACCTGAACAATTCGAAGCTAATTTAAAATCAATAATTAATAAGTCTACAGATATTGGTGCTCTTGTAATGTTACAAACACCAGTATTACAAGAAAATGATATTAGTAATTATGTAGATGTTATATTAAAGGTTGCTAAGGAACTTAATGTACCAGTAGTTGACCATTATAACACTTGGAAGGAACTTGAAAAGAACAATCCTCATATTAAAGATACATTCTTAACCGATGATTATAAGCTAAATCATAGAGGACATTTAAAAGTGGCTCAAGATATGATGAAAGCATTAGGATTGTATAATGCTAACAGTATATCTTCTGGAAAATTTGTAGATTTGAAATATAGTGATTCAGATGAAATTAACAACTTTAAAGCTCAACTTACAACTTTAATAAATAATTCTAAAAAATCTATAGAAGATAATAAAGAGAAGGTATTTTCTGAAGAGTTAAAATCAGCATTATCAGAAGATATAAAAGCAGCTGAAAGAGAAGTTGAACAAGCTAATTTACCTATAGAAGCAATAATGAATGCTTTAAATTATTTAAATAATTCATTAAAATCATTTGAAGAAACTGTTAAAGAAAAAGAAGTTGTGTCTGAAAAACCAAGTAAAACAGAACTTGAAGCTTTAATGCAATCTGCTGAAGAAGTAGATAATACTAAATATACAGAAGAAAGCATAGCAGCTTTAAATAGTGCTAAAGCAGCAGCTAATATTGTATTAGCAGATGAAGATGCTACAGCAGAAGAAATAGAAGAAGCTAAAGGATTATTACAGGCCGCAATAAACAATCTAAATCCTATAGAGGAATCTAATCCTATAAATGATGAAACTAATGAAGAGTCAAAACCAAGTAAAGAAGAACTTAGTATTCTAATAAAGTCATCTGAAGATTTAGAAACTAATAAATATACTAAGGAAAGTTTAAAAGCCTTAAATATTGTTATAGAAGAAGCTAAGAAAGTATTTGAAGATGAAAATGCTACACAGGAACAAATTGAAGCAGCTGAAAAAGAAATAGAAGAGGCTTTAAATAAGCTTACACTTATAGAAGAATATACTTTTATAGGTGGTAATGATGGTGAAAGTAGCAGTGATCCTACTGAAACTAGTGTCCCAGGAAATACTGATGAAGCTGCTAACACTAATAAAACAGGTAAAGCTGATGAAGTTAATAATATTACTGTAATTAAGGCGAAAGAAACTTCTAAAGATAATAATGGAAAGGGTAATGTTAATTTACCTAAAACTGGTGATACTTCATCTGTTGCAGTAGGATTATCAGGATCAGTATTAGCATTTGTTGGTGTACTTCTTTCAAAAAAGAAAAATAAATAAAAAATAAAATTTATTTAAAATATTATTAAAATACATAGTCTATGTAAACTAAATTTTGATAAAATACTAAATCAAATTTATAGTTTACGTAGGCTATTTTATTTTAAGCATATATAGAAATGATTAATCGATAATGATTATTATTGACTAAAAGATATTTATAATGGTAATATAAGGTTTATTAATAGATTATAGTACATTTTAAAAATTTTAAACTTATGAATAATAAATTTATGTTAAGAAAAACTAAAATAAATACTAATATTGAAAGGAAAAATAGAATGTTAGAAAGAGAAAAAGTAAATAATACTGGTTTTAATATAGAAAATAGCTATTCTGAATTACCACAAATTTTCTATACAAAACAACTTCCAAGTTTATCTCAAGATCCTAAAATAGTTATTTTAAATAAAAATTTAGCTGAAGATTTAGGGTTAAATTTAGATATTTTAGAAAGTAATGAAGGTAGATATATATTTTCAGGAAATAAATTAATAAACAACTCAAATCCTATTGCACAAGCTTATGCAGGACATCAATTTGGATATTTTACCATGCTTGGAGATGGTAGAGCAGTTTTACTTGGAGAGCATATAACTCCTAAAGGAGAAAAAGTAGATATTCAACTTAAAGGATCTGGGATAACACCATACTCAAGAGGTGGAGATGGAAAGGCAGCCCTTGGACCTATGATAAGAGAATATATTATTAGTGAAGCAATGTATGGACTTGGAATTCCTACTACACGTAGTTTAGCTGTAGTAACTACAGGAGAATCAGTAGCACGTGAAAGAGTAGAACCTGGAGCCATACTTACACGTATATCATCTAGCCATATAAGAGTAGGAACCTTCCAATATGCTGCAAGATATGCAAGTTATGAAGATTTAAAAGCTTTAGCGGATTATACGATAAAGAGACATTATCCAGAAGGAATAGATAAAGAAAATCCTTATATCTTCCTATTAGAAGAAGTAATTAAAAAACAAGCAACCTTAGTATCTAATTGGATACAGGTAGGATTTATTCACGGAGTTATGAATACTGATAATGTAAGTATTGCTGGTGAAACAATAGATTATGGGCCATGTGCTTTTATGGACACCTATGATCCATCTACTGTTTTTAGTTCTATCGATCATCAAGGAAGATATGCATATGGAAATCAATCTAATATAATAGCTTGGAATTTAGCTAGATTTGCTGAAACACTAATACCATTACTAAATGATAATCAAGAAGAAGCTATAGATATAGCTCAAACTGCAATTAATAAATTTAAGGATATATATAAAGAAAAATATATTTCAGGAATGAGATTAAAACTTGGATTATTTAATGAAGAAAAAGATGATGAAGATTTAATATATAGTTTGTTAAGTTTGATGCATAAATATGAAGCAGATTATACTAATACTTTTAGAAATCTAACCTTAGATAAAAAAGATGATATAATTATGTTCACAACTTCTGAATTTAGTAATTGGTATAATAAATGGAATGAAAGATTATCTAGACAAGATAAGACAAAGGATGAAGTTGTAAAATTAATGAAAAGTGTAAATCCTTCAATAATTCCACGTAATCATCGTGTAGAAGAAGCTATTGAGGCAGCAGTAAAAGATAATGATTATAGTTTAATGATGAAATTATTAAAAGTTTTATCAAATCCATTTGAATACAGTAAAGATCAAGAAGAATATATTACATTGCCAAAGCCAACCAATATTCCATATAGAACATTTTGTGGCACATAAAGTTATATTTTAAGATTTAAGTAATAAAACAGCTGGTACTTTTAGCTGTTTTATTTTATTACTTATAAATGAAGTGAAATTAAAATATGTAAATGCTTGAAATATTAGCTAAAAAGATGTATTATTTAATTGATAATAGTTATTAATTAATAAAAATAAATTTATAAAATAGAATAAATAATATTCATAAGGGGGGATACAATGAATATTTTAATAGGAGTTCTTATACCATTTATAGGAACATCATTAGGTTCAGCTTGTGTTTATGCAATGAAAAAAGAAATTAGTAAAAAGGTAAATAAGATTTTACTAGGTTTTGCTTCTGGTGTTATGATAGCTGCATCAATATGGTCATTAATTATTCCATCAATTGATATGTCTAGTGAAATGGGGAAGTTATCTTTTATTCCAGCTGCCGTTGGTATAATTCTTGGAGTTTTATTTTTATTTTTTCTAGATAAGATTATTCCACATATTCATGTAGAAGATACTAATAAACAAGAAGGAATAAAAACATATAATATAAGCAAAACAACAAAACTTGTATTTTCAGTAGTTCTTCATAATATTCCAGAAGGAATGGCTATAGGAATTGCTTTTGCAGCAGTTATGAATGATGGAAATGCTATTAATTTTGCTTCTGCACTTGCTCTTTCTTTAGGAATAGCAATTCAAAACTTTCCAGAAGGTGCTATAATATCAATGCCACTTAAAAGTGAAGGATTAAATAAAAATAAAGCATTTATTTATGGTGTTTTATCTGGAATAGTAGAACCTATAGGTGCAGCTATTACTATAATGTTTTCTAGATTTATTACACCATTTATGCCATATCTTCTTTCTTTTGCAGCAGGTGCAATGATATTTGTTGTAGTAGAAGAATTAATTCCAGAAGCAGCAGAAGATAATGCATCAGATATTAGTGCAATTGCATTTTCATTAGGCTTTATAATTATGATGATTTTAGATGTGGCTTTATCTTAAAAATATATGGATAATAATAGAATAAAATTAAATTTTCAAGTAGATAGTGAGTAATCATTATCTATTTTTTATATAAAAATTTATCCGTGGAATATTTATGTAAAATTTATTATAATATTGTTAAAATATTATAATAAAATAATAACAGTATTAAGATTGTTATAAATGTAAATCATAATAATAAAATACAGTATGTATTAGTAAATAATTGCTATATAGAAATAATTCTAAATAAAAATGAGGTGTACAAATGAATAAAATTATTGAACAAGCAAAATTAATAAAAGATGACTTAATAAATTATAGGAGAACAATTCATAGTAATCCTGAAGTTGGAGCTGAATTACCTAAAACTAAGGCTTATGTAATAGATAAGTTAAAAGAATTTGGATATGATCCAAAAGAGATATGTGAAAGTGGTATAGTTGCTACTATTGAAGGTAAGAAAACAGGAAAAACATTTTTGCTTAGAGCTGATATGGATGCTCTTCCAATGGCAGAGGCAACAGAATGTGATTTTAAATCAACAAATGGATGCATGCACTCATGTGGACACGACATGCACACAACAATGCTTTTAGGAGCAGCAAAACTACTTAAGGATAATCAAGATGAAATAGAAGGAACTGTTAAATTAGTATTCCAACCAGATGAAGAAGGATTTACTGGAGCTAAAAAAATGTTAGCAGCTGGAGTACTTGAAAATCCTAAGGTTGATGCAGCTTTAGCAATGCATGTACATTCTGGTACCCCTTCTAATCTTGTATTATGTGGTTTAGGAACTAGCATAGCAGGTTGTAATAGATTTAGAATAGTTGTAAAAGGAACTGGATGTCATGGTGCAATGCCAGAACTTGGAGTAGACCCAATAAATATAGCAGCACATATATATATATCACTACAGGAAATAATTTCCAGGGAAATATCAGCTACTAAGCCTGCTGTTGTAACAATAGGTAAATTTGCAGGTGGAGATGCTCCTAATATAATACCTAATGAAGTTATTATGGAAGGAACTATTAGAAGCTTAGATAAAGAATTAGGAGAATTTATATTTAATAGAATGAATGATATAGTTGTTTCTACCGCTAAAATGTTTAGAGGAGAAGCTGAACTAATAGAATTATCATCAGTACCTCCATTAGCTAACAATAATGATTTGGCTAAAGAATTAACTTCCTACATGAAAGAATTAATTGGTGAAAAATCAGTTGTTTTATTTGAAGGAGGAGGAATGGGATCAGAAGATTTTGCTTCTTATTCATATGAAGTTCCAAGTGTATATATTATGTTAGGTGCTGGAACAAAGCAAGAAAATCCTTTATATGGTGAGCCAATGCATAATGAAAAGGTAGTATTTAATGAAGATATATTAGTTACAGGTGCAGCTATACATACATATTGTGCTATTAATTGGTTAAAAAATAATAAATAAAATAATTTTGAAAAAGGTGTTTTAAAAGCACCTTTTATATTTGCTATTATTATAAGAAGTTTTATATAATAATAGCAATAAAATGAAGGAGTAGTGATTATATGATAAAATGGGGAATAATAGCTCCAGGAGGAATAGCTAATGCTTTTGCTAAAGAAGTAATTAAGACAAAGGATGGAATTCTTTCTGCAGTTTATGGGAGAAATGAAGATAAAACAAAAGAATTTGCAAAGAGTCATAATATAGAAAATTATTATACTAATATAGATCAATTTTTAAGTGATGATAATATAGATGCAGTCTATATAGCAACACCTCATAGTTACCATATGGATTACGCAAAAAAATGTGTATTAGCCAAAAAGCATATATTATGTGAAAAGCCATTTTCATATAACTATAAAACAGGCAAAGAGATAATAGATATTGCAAAAGAAAATAAAGTATTTATAATGGAAGCTCTTTGGACATTATTTTTACCAGCTGTTAATAAAGCAAAAGAATGGATTGAAGAAGGTAAAATAGGGAAAGTTAAATTAATTACAGCAAGCTTTGGAATTAAAAGTGAGTTTAATGCAAAGCATAGACTCTATAATCCTGATTTAGCTGGAGGAGCATTATTAGATCTAGGTATTTATCCAATTCTATTTTCTAACTATATTGCAAATAGTTATCCTATTGAAATAAAGTCAAATGCTGAATTTACAAAAACTAATGTAGATGAAAGTAATATAATTAATTTAAAATATAAAGATGGAATTTTAGCTTCTTTAAATTGTTCACTAACAGCTAAACTTAATAATGAAGCAGTTATATATGGAGAAAATGGAAAGATAGTTATACCAAGATTTTGGGCATCAAAGGAAGCATATTTATATACTGAAGATAATACTGAAAAGTATATAGATGAATATGAGGAAGCTGGATATAAGTATGAAATTGAAGAAGCAAATAATTGCATTAAGAACAATATTTTAGAAAGTAATGTGGCTTCTCATAATAATACACTAGAATTAGCTAAAATAATGGATGAAGTAAGAAATCAAATAGGCCTAGTATATCCATTTGAGTAAATGTTTAAACTATCAAAAAATAAAGAAAATATTATTATATCTTCTATTAGATAATTGACACTTACAATTATTTTATATATAATATTACAAATAATAAAAGCTATGAAGAGAAGAGTAATTATGAATGAATACACAGAGAGTTTCCGTGTGGTGGAAGGAAATTATGAAATCATAATGAAACAAGCCTCGGAGCTTCATACGGATCTTATTAATATATATTATAAGTGATGGTATGACGTAAGTTCACGTTACAGAACTAGAGTATGATTCAACCTAAATATGGTAGATGGTGTACTTGAAGAGCCTAAGATGGTGACATTTTAGGGAAAAAGGGTGGTATCGTGAAATGTAAATTTTGCCCCTGTAGAATATAGTTCTACAGGGGCTTTTTGTTTTTAAAATAATTACAAAGGGGTAATAATGATGATTAGTAAAAGATTATAAAATTAGTTTAGATTTTTTTGGAGCTTCAGCCTTTGGAAGGTCTGGAGAAGTTCATAGTGAAGTGTCTGAAGAAATATTTAATACCTTATTTAAAAATGGCTATATAAAAAAGTTATCAGCATTACAATTTTATGACGAGGATAAAAAAACATTTCTTAATGGAAGACAAGTAATTGGAAAGTGTCCAATTTCTGGCTGTAATTCTGATAAAGCCTATGGAGATGAGTGTTCATTAGGACATCAATATATGTCTTCAGAATTAATTAATCCTATTAGTAAATTATCAGGGAATAAACCTATATTAAAAAGCGTAGATAATTGGTATTTTACATTAGAAGACTCTCTGGATATTATGAAGGAACTAAATGAGTTCTTAAAGAAAAATACTAATAGAAGAAAATTTGAAATTAAGGCTATAGATGAATTTTTAAAGGAACCAATGATATATGTTCCAAGAAAATATATTAATGACCTTAATAATTTAGAAACTATTCTTCCTAGTCATAAAACTATAAATGAAGAGAATAAATCTTCAATAACATTTATTTTTGATAAATTAGAAGACAGGGATAAAGCAAAAGAAAAGCTAGATGATTTAAATATTCATTATACTAATGGTAAGACATTAGTTCCATTTAGGATATCTGGAAATATTTCTTGGGGAGTAAGGGTGCCAGATAAGGAGGATTTAAAAAATCTTACCTTCTGGGTATGGCCAGAATCTTTATGGGCACCAATTTCTTTTATAAGGACATATTTAGAATCAATAGGAGATAATCCTAAAGAATGGCATAACTGGTGGGAAAATAAAAATTCCATGGTATATCAATTTATAGGAGAAGATAATATTTATTTTTATTCAATTGCTGAAATGGCTATCCTAATAGGATTAAAGATAGCTAAGGGGGAAGATGTAAATATTAGTAATATTAAGTTACCACATATAGTTCCTAATAAACACATTTTATTTATGGATAAGAAGGCAAGTAGTAGTTCAGATATTAAGCCACCAATGGCAGATGAATTATTAAGCTATTACACTAGTGATCAATTGCGTATGCATTTTATGAGTTTAGGGTTATCATCAAAAAGTGTTGGATTTAAACCACAAGTATATATGAAGGAAGATGAAAAGAATGGAACAGACCCAGTATTAAAAGAAGGAAACCTATTAACAAATGTATTTAATAGACTTATTCGTTCATGTTTTTATACTTTACAAAGCTTAAATGAAAATATTCCTAGAAAAGAAGTAAGTGAAAAAATTAAAGTATTAACAGAAAAAGCAGTATTTGAATATGAAAGACATATGTATAATCAAGATTTTCATAGAATATCTTATGTTCTTGATGATTATATACGAGAAATTAATAAGTATTGGGTTAATAATTCCAAAAAAGAAGAGTTAAAGAGAAATGTACTAGCAGACTGTTTTTATGCTTGCAAAGTTATAGCAGTATTAATACACCCTATAGCACCAGAAGGTTGTGAAATGTTTAAGGATTATTTAAATGTTGGTGATGAACTATGGCATTGGGATAAAATATTTGAACCTTTAGAATCTTATTTTGAAGATGGTGATAAGCATAAGTTTAAATTCCTTGAACCTAAGGTTGATTTCTTTGAAAAAATGGAATATCAATTTTTATAAAATGGAATTGATATAAAATATATGGCTGCATGAAAGTTAAAAAAGCTTAATGCAGCCTTGTTATACTTATTTATATAAATTCTTAATACTAAAAATATATATGTATAATAGTTTGATATTAAGGTTTATATAAGAACTTAATTATTTATATTTTTAGCAAATTGCTCCATAATACCTTTAACTTCTTCCACTTTATCAGCTTTTAATAAAACAATCATCTTAGGAATAAACTCCATAATATATTCATGTGAAAAAGTACCTTCTGCTTGTTTCTTAAAGCTTTCAGATAATAAAGATTTTGCCTCATCAATTTTATCTTCTTGCACTCTTTCTAAAATAAATGCTAAAAACTTTTCTTGTCCTTGATTCATAATTTACCTCCAAAATTTATGTGTTTAAGACTCAATATCTATGATATTATATTTAGCTTTTAATTTAAAGTACAATTAAATATATAAAAATAAATTTAGTAATATCTAAAAAAGGAGTGAGTCTTATCTATACTAATAGGTAAGATTTTTTTGCAAAAATATAATAAAATTAACTCTTAACAATTATTGACAAGGAAGAATTAACGGTATATAATTCCATAGCCTTAAAGGGAAATAGGTTTTGATTAACTAAATAGTTAATTAAAATAATTATATAAGGGGGGGTACTATGGAATGGAAAATATTAAAAGCTACATTTAAAAGAAATCTAATTATTAATTTAAGAGCGTATCCAAAGGATTTCTTTATAGGGAACTTGTTAACAGGAGTATATACTGTGATATCTGCATTATTTATGTACAAAATGCTCTTTGATGGGAATATAACAGAGGAATTTGTACAGTATACAAGTACTGGAGATTATATGGGATATATAATTTTAGGAAGTTTAACATATCTATTTGCTGTTAGGACATGCCTAAATGTAAGTAGGAGTCTTATTATAGAATTAAGAGAAGGAACTTTAGAAAGCTTAATGATGGCACCATTTAAAAGAATAGAATATTTTATGGGGAATATGTTACATCAAACTTTAGCCACATCATTTGAAATTATGGTATCGGTAATTATTGCTATTCCTTTTGGACTAACATTTAAAAATATGAATTTTATATCCTTTTTATTGGTTTTTATAATTTCTTTATTTGGATTCTTTAGCTTATCTTTAGTACTTGGAGCATTAATGCTTTATACAAGGGATACCTATATATCACAAAACACATTATTTGTAGGAATATTACTACTATGTGGTATTACTTTTCATATAGATTATCTGCCATATCCCTTAAGAATATTAGGTAAGTTAATTCCTGTAACAGAAATCTCTAACTTAATTAGAGGAGCAACCTTGCTAGGATATGGAATATTAGAGCAAATGCCAAGAATTATTTATGTAGTTTTATTAAGTCTAGTTTATTTAGTAATTGGATTTAAATCCTTCAAGTATGTAGAAAAAATTGCATTAGAAAAAATACAAGGATAGGTGAGAAATATGATAGAGGCAAAAAATTTAAAGAAGGTTTATGAAACTAAAGTTTCTAAAGGATTATTTAAAAAGGAAAAGATCTTAGTGAATGCAGTAAATGATGTATCTATAAGAATAAATAAAGGTGAAATTATAGGATTTTTAGGTATTAATGGAGCAGGAAAAACAACAACTATAAAAATGTTAACTACGTTAATATCTCCAACAGATGGAAGCTATTATGTAGATGGGATAGATGCTATTAAGAATCCCATGGTTATTAAAAAGAAAATAAATATGGTAGCAGGTGGAGAAAGAATGATTTATTGGAGGCTTACTGCTTATGAAAATCTTTGGTATTATGGTAGCCTTTATGGATTAGACTCTAAATTATTAGAAGGAAGAATAGATGAACTATTAAAGCTAGTAGGATTATACGAAAATAAAGATAAAAAGGTTGAAGAGTTTTCAAAGGGGATGAAGCAAAGATTACAAATAGCAAGAGGATTAATTAATGATCCAGAATATCTTTTTATGGATGAACCAACTTTAGGATTAGATGCCATAGTTTCAAAAGAGCTTAGAAAGCATATAAAATCTTTAGCTAAAGAAAAAAATAAAGGAATATTATTAACTTCTCATTATATGGAGGAGGTAGAAGAACTTTGTGATTATATTTATATATTAGATAAGGGGAAAATAATAAATGAGGGAACAGCAAAGGAATTAGCTAAAGATACTTTTTCTCATATAACTTTAAAATTATCTTTATATAATGAGGGCCATAACTTTATGGAATCTCTATTAGAGATACTACAAAGGGAAGATGATAAAGTTAAGATAACTCTAAAAGAAGGTTATTATAATATAGAATCAAAAAAAGATCTGAGAGTAGAAATATCAGAATTTTGTAATGAAAATAAGATATTAATTAAAGAAATATTTAAAATAGAGCCAAGACTTGAAGATATAATCATTAAACTATCTAATACTAGAAAGGAACTTAATTAGTTTAAGAAAGAGTGATTTAGTTTATGAAGGAGTTTTTAAAGTAGTAAAGGCAGAGTGTAAGAAGCAACATTTAAATTATTTTCATAGTAAAATAATTTATGTATCATTATTTATATGGCCAGTTTTAAGTTTTATAACTAGTTACTATAGCTTTAAGCCTTTTAAAATAATAAATAACAAAATACCTTATTTAAATGAAGAAAATATTATTATATATCTCTTATTAGGATATATGACTATGAGTTTATTTAGAAGTTTAGTGCAATCAGCTTGGAACTTTTCTTTTGAGAGAATAAGTGGTACATTAGAGTTAATATATTTATCTCCAGCTTCTAGACAAGCTGTTATACTAGGTAATGCAATATCCTCACTTCTTGAAAGTGTAGTAGTTAAGGTATGTTTTTCTATTGGAGTTATTATGTTTAAAAAAGAAGTGTTAAATATAAATTATCTAGGATTAATAGTAGTTTTATTAATTACATTAATAATGGCTGTCTTATGGGGAATGCTTTTAAATTCATTATTTTTATTTTCAAGAGATTCAGGGTTTTTATTTACCATATTAGAAGAGCCTATGGAGATTTTTTCAAGGGTAAAGGTTCCTGTAGTGGTATTTCCAATTTGGGCAAAAGCTATTAGTGTGGTTTTTCCATTAACCTACGCTATAGAAGGAGTTAGAAAAGTAATATTAAATGGTGGTAGTAGTATATATTTAGGAAATTTTATTATGATAGGACTTACTATAATAATTATTGAATATATAGCTTCAGTAACCATAATTAAAATAGTTGAAAAGCATAGCAGGAAAACTGGGAACTTTACTTATTTTTAAATAGAAGGATGTTGATTAATTATGGTGGTAGATGCAATTTATGAAAATGAAATAGTAGTTGAATTTGTATATTCGCCGTTATTTGAAATGTTTTGTGCATTACATGTACTTTCAAATAGTCAGCATCATACACATAGAGAAAAATGGGTAGAAAAGATAAACACTTTAATGACAAAAAGTATGAAAGATAATATTAATAAATTTTCCTTAATTACAGATGAATACTTAATAATAATGGATTTTTGTAATGACTTTAAAGAATGTTCAGATTTAAATATAATTAGTTCCTTAGATTTTCTTAATGATGTTCCATTATATAAGATAAATGGAATATTTAAAAAATATAATAAAAGAATAACAAATATATATTATAGGGAACTTTTAAGATTTCTAAGAGATTTTTATATTGAGATTTTTCAAAATGAGTTAAAATATATAGAGCCAATTATTATTAGGGAATTAAAGAGAAAGTCAATTTTAGCAAAAGAGAAAGGAATTTTTTATCTTATAGATAGTATTCATAGTAGAATAGAGGTTCTAGAGGATGAAATAGTATTTTATAAGTTTAAAGAGCTTAGAGTAAAGCTAATAGATTTAAAGTATATAAATATTAATGTTTCTACTTTTATAAGTCCGCACTTACTTTTAGGACAAGATAAAAATAGTATAAATCTAACTGTTTTGTTAGAATTAGATAGTAATAAAGATAAGTGTCCTAAAGATTTAGAGAAGAAGCTTAAAGCTTTAGGAGATGCTACAAGGCTTAGAATATTAAGTGAAATAAATCCCATAGGTAAAAGCACTCAAGAATTAAGTAGTATATTAAATATATCAGAAGCTGCAGTATCTAAGGCTTTAAAGTTATTATTAGAAGCAAAATTAGTAAATAAAATAAGAAGAGGTAATTATATAATATACTCATTAAACTCTATAGAAATTGATTATTTACCATATAATATTTATGAATATATAAATTAGATTAATAGCCTTAGGCATATATTGCTTAGGGCTATTATTAGTTTTATGTAAATATTTTAGAATAAGAAAGTCAACTACTTTGTAAAATTTCAAATAATTTACTAAGGAACCAAAGTAAGATATAATGATATACAATAATTGTAAGTTATTTTTTATTATTATAATTGGTTAGAATTAAATAAATTTTAGAAAGTTAAATAAGGAGAGTAGAATGGTTTTATTAGTTATAGATACACAAAAGTTAATAACAAATGAAAAACTATATATGTTTCATACATTTGCAGCTAATGTTAAAGAAATAATAAATAATGCTAGAGAAAATAACATTGAAGTAATATATGTCCGTCATGATGGAGATGGAGGAGAATTAGTAACAGGAACTGAAGGCTTTGAAATATATGAAGAATTTCAACCATTAAAAGGAGAAAAAATATTTGATAAGACTTTTAATAGTGCTTTTAAGGGTACAGGCTTATTAGAGTATTTAAAAATCAAAGGTGAAAATGAAATAATAATTGTAGGACTTCAAACAGATTATTGCATAGATGCTACCATAAAATGTGGATTTGAACATGGATTTCATAGTATAGTTCCAGCAAATGCAAATACAACAGTAGATAATGAATTTATGACAGCAGAACAAAGCTATAAATATCATAATGAATTTATGTGGAATGGAAGATATGCAGAATGTATCTCAATGAAGGAAACAATTAAAAGAATGAGGATTTAAAATAAAATTATATTACTCACAGAAAAATATAAAGTTAAAAAGGAGAATAATAATGGAGATAAAAATAATAAATAAGGATTTTTCAATTTGTAAAGTAGAGGATATATCAGAAGTAGATTATTCAGATGAATTTTGTTTTATTGGAAAAACAGATGAAGAATTATCATTAGTATGTAGTACAAATTTGGTCCCTAAAAATGTAATTGAATGCGATGATGGATGGAAAGCATTTAGAATCCAAGGGGTGTTAGATTTTTCTCTTATTGGTATAATTTGATGAAAATAAAGATAAAAAACATATAATACTACCTTTCTTATTTACCCAAAGTGGTATAAAACCATTAACCTCAGTTAAGATGTCTAAAAGATATGTAGATATGTTTAATAAATTTAAAGAGTCAGGTATTATTTGCGTATGTGGATTTGCCTTCAACTGTGATGATGGACATATAAATGGCTTATTTAGAGAGTTAATAGAAGATTACAATAAAACTATAATTATACTACATTATGTAGATGGAAGCCATTTTAATATAAGAACAGCAATAAATGAATATAAAGAAAAATTAAGATTAGATAATATTGCAAACTTAAGAATTATAGCTGTAGATAGAAATAGAAAAGAAGTTGGTAGTGGGGAGAAGTGGTTTGAGGTATTGGTTAGAGATGTTAATGTTTAGAATAATAAACAATGAGCAGTATCATAAGTGACACCCCAAAACTTGTTTTGGTTTGTGGAACTTACTCATTCGAACGAATGTGAGAAGGAGTTTCCTTTAATAAATGAGATTTTTACTAAAAGTCGATAATTAAATATAAGGTAGATGTTATTTACGCGTCGACTCCACCATTAAATCCAGTAGTAAAGAAATGCTGTGGTATGGATTATTTATTATGTAGTTGTGGACTATATTCAAAATTTATGTATAATTGAAATAAGAAAAATGCAAAATTTATTTATATAAATAGTAGATAACAAAAAAATTGTTAAGAATAAGGTGATTTAAATGAAATTAGCTGAAGCTTTAAATTTAAGAGCTGACCTACAGAAAAGAATTGCAAACTTAAGAGAAAGATTGATAAAAAATGCTAAGGTTCAAGAAGGGGATACACCATCAGAAGATCCAAATATGCTTTTAAATGAACTAAATGAAAATATTATTGAACTTGAAAATATTATAAAACTAATAAATAAAACTAATAGCTCTACTTACATAGATAATGAAAGTATTTCAGATATTATAGCTAAAAGAGATACTTTAGGATTGAAATTATCTATTTTAAGAAGCTTTATTAGTGAATCTGCTAATAAAATTGAGAGATATTCAAACAAAGAAATAAAAATTTTAAGTACAGTGAATGTAGCTGAAAAACAGAAGGAAATAGATAATCTTTCAAAAGAATATAGATTAATAGATACTAAATTGCAAGGATTAAATTGGACGACTGATATTATTCCTTAAGAATTTAGATGGTAATTTGCAAGGGCGAACATAAGCTCTACTAATTGAGGTGTAAATTAGTACTATGATAGCATGTACGGAACAATGTGCAAATAATAAAAATTAAGTTCAGTAATGTTACAAGAGTAAAGTTATAAATTAATGTAACGACCATATGTTGGCTTGTAAATGAGGGTGGGATAGGGACTAATAGATAGTTATCTAAAAGTTAATAAAAATAAATATATATTATAATTAGGAATAATATATTGAATAAATATAAATGTCAACTTAATATTGTAACTTTTTGATCATTTAAGAATGTAGGTTTTAGTGATCTTCAAAATTAAAATGA
>ERZ857998.633-NODE-633-length-47035-cov-5.306556_pt1 | contig 47035 bp, 44 predicted proteins | sample MGYA00519954_ERZ857998 | MGnify/ENA primary metagenome ERZ857998 (study PRJEB31778, sample SAMEA3449424) | human gut metagenome | biome: human gut; feature: human-associated habitat; material: faeces | place: United Kingdom | collected 2010/2012 ...
ATGATTCGATGCAGTCTGGATAAATAGTGCCCTGAGCCAGCCATTTCACATCTTTTATTTTGTGAGCTTCCACATCGAATACATCGATAAAGCCCTTACCGATAATCTTACGTTTACGCTCCGGTTCCGTCACACCTGCAAGCTCTGCAAAGAACTTTTCGCTGGCATCCACGCCAATTACATTCAGCCCGAGGCATTCGTAATCGTTCATCACATTCTTGAACTCATTCTTACGGAGCATACCGTGGTCTACGAAGATACAAGTCAGATTCTTACCGATAGCTCTATTCAGCAAAACAGCAGCAACCGATGAATCGACACCACCGCTCAATCCCAGCACCACTTTATCATCACCTAACTGAGCTTTCAACTCAGCAACCGTACTCTCGATGAAAGAAGCCGGCGACCAGTCTTGCTTGCATCCGCAAACATCAACTACGAAGTTCTTCAATATCTGCGTCCCGTCTTCGCTATGGAATACTTCCGGATGGAACTGAACGCCCCATACCTTCTCACCTTCAACCTGATAAGCAGCGATATCCACTTTATCCGTTGAAGCAATCTTCTTAAAATTATCAGGGATAGCAGTGATTGTATCACCATGACTCATCCATACCTGCGATCCATCACGTACACCTTTAAATAGCACATTATCTTTGCAGAAAGAAGTCAAGTGAGCACGTCCATATTCGCGTGTTCCGGCTGGTTCCACTTTTCCGCCATTGGTGTATGACATAAATTGTGCACCATAACAAATACCCAATATCGGATATTTACCACGAATTTCACTCAAATCTACTTTGAAAGCATCTTTATCGTAAACCGAGAAAGGACTTCCGGAGAGAATGACTCCTTTAATAGTAGGGTCTTCTTTAGGAAATTTGTTATAAGGAACAATTTCACAATACGTATCCAATTCACGTACACGACGGCCTATAAGCTGTGTTGTCTGCGAACCGAAATCAAGAATTATTATTTTTTCCTGCATATCAATGGTTGGATTTTGAATAAATGATTTGCAAAAGTAGAAAAAAGTAGGCAAAAAGATAGAAGAATAAACAGAAAAATCGAAATTTACGAGAGAAATATATCATCGGACAACATAAAATCCGAAAAGGGAAACGATGTCAGAGAGACTTATATATAATAAATAGGAGACTCAAAACAGAATCTCCTATTTTATTATACAAGTACTTATTTCTTCTCTTTCAGCAAGTCACGAATCTCAGTCAGCAACACCTCTTCTTTAGTAGGAGCAGGTGGCGCAGGAGGAGCAGCCGGGGCTTCCTCTGCCGCCTTCTTCGTAGTCAGTTTAGTGATCAGACGTATAAATAGGAATATAGCAAAAGCTATAATCAGAAAGTCAAAAGTTGCTTGCAGAAATTGTCCGTAATCCAGAGATACGGCAGGAGCAATCTCCTTACCGTCTGCTCCAACTTCAGCCGCTTTCATTACCCATTTCAGATCTGTAAAGTTCACACCACCAACCAATAAGCCTATTGGGGGCATAATAACATTCGCCACCAGTGACGATACGATCTTCCCAAACGCGCCGCCGATAACTACACCGACAGCCCTCTTGCGGATGTTGCGGAGCAGAAAATGAAGGAGATTAATGAGGCATACGATATGATTAATCAGATGCGTCAGAAGGGTAAGGGTACAGGCTCAACAGGCAGTTCGTCATATAACGCAAATTCTTCAAGCTCACAGTTCTACAATGTAAGAATTTACATTCAGAGAGGACTTCTTGATCAGGCCGATCAGATTCTTGAAAACACAGCACAGTCGATGAGAACTGCCGAATGGCATTATCTTAAGGGCATGATTGCATACCGCAGAGGTTGGTCTGAACAGGCTTTTTCATATTTCACAACTGCGTGCAATATGGACCCCAACAACACGGAATACCGAGCCGCTCTTAACAATATGCAGAGCCAGAGAGCATACAACTACGGCGGTTATACTCAAACAAATCCTAACGCAACAGGTTCATCCTTCTGCGATGTTTGTGCAGGAATGATGTGTGCAAACTGCTTGTGTGATTGTTGCAGAATGGGATGTTAATATGAAGAAAAACGGTATCAAAAAGGGGACAATGCGTATTGCGGTTTGCGGAATTATTGCGGCGCTCTCACTCGTTTTTATGATGATGACATCTCTTGTTCCAATCGGAACATACGCTTTGCCATGTCTTGCAGGAATTCTCATTTCCTGCATAGTTGTTGAATACGGTTATGGATGGGCAATCGGTGTGTTTTGTGTAACTGCCGTGCTTTCAACGCTCCTTGCCGGCGATAAAGAGGCTGTTATATATTTCATTGCACTTTTCGGCTATTATCCGATTTTAAAGGGCGCTTTTGAATTTAAAATCAAAAACAGGGCAGTTCAATACATACTCAAGTTTGCGGTATTTAATGTTGCCGCCATCGGTTCGTTCTTTGTCGCAACATGGCTGTTGTCAATTCCGACAAATGAATTTACCGTTTTCGGTTTTTATGTTCCGTGGGCATTTTTGATTGCCGGAAATATTTTCTTTTTGCTCTATGATTATGCAATTACCGTCTTTGTTATGCAGTATGTTCGCAGATTAAGAGGAAAAATATTCGGTAATTTTCACAAGTAATTATAATTCAAAGAAGTTTTGAGAAGGTGGACTTAAATGAAAAAGCAAAAATTGTTTGTTCGCATAGTCTGCATAGTCCTTGTGGTTCTTATGGCAGTATCGGTAGGTGCTGTCGCAATAACTGCATTTTCGGCTAATGCGGCTCAATCAACCGAGGAGGTTTCCGCAAGCGTATCAGCAGGCGCATCAGGCTATATAAATGCGTCGTATGTAAATCTGAGAAGCGGTGCAGGCACGAATTATTCGGTTATAACCTGTATGGCAAAGAACACAAAATTTACTTTTGTTGACGGAAAGCTCTATAACTCAAAGTGGTACAAAATCAAGCTTAAATCAAATTCAAAGACAGGCTATGTTACAAAGGAATATGTTGCCGTAAGTTCTTCGACAACGGCATCAAGCGTAACAGGTTATGTTTCTGATGATTATGTAAATCTCAGAAGCGGAGCAGGCACAAATTATTCTGTTGTTGGTTGCCTGAGAAAGAATACTAAGCTTACTTTTGTAAGCACTTCACTCTACAACTCCGCCTGGTATAAGGTTAAGGTTACTTCAACTGCTAAAACAGGTTACATAAAGAAAGACTATGTAAAAATGAACAGTTCAACCCAACCTGCAACAAAGGCAACACAACCTACAACAAAGGCAACCAAACCTGTAACTCAGCCGACTGCGTCAGCGTCAACCGTAAGCGGTTATATAACAGACGATTATGTAAATCTCAGAAGCGGTGCCGGTACAAGCTATTCGGTTGTTGATTGTATGAGAGTAAATACAAAGGTTACTTTTGTAAGCACAAAGCTTTATAACAATGATTGGTATAATATTAAGCTTAAATCAAATTCAAAAACAGGCTATGTAAAAAAAGACTATGTTAAGATGAACAGTCAGACACAGCCTACAACGACTCGGCCTACAACCACAAAACCGTCAACAGGTTCATCTGTTAAACTTTCCGTATCAAGCAAATCAATTTTCACAGGCAACAGATTTGCAATCACAGCAACAGCGTCGGGAAGTGTTTCATGGTCAAGCTCAAATACAGGCGTTGCAACCGTTGACTCTCGTGGTATTGTAACAGCCAAGAAAGCAGGCTCTGCAACAATTACTGCGAAAAGCGGTTCGCATTCTGCAACCTGCAAAATTACCGTAAAATCCGGTTCATCTGTAAATATATCCAACAGTAATGTGAATCTTCCGTGGCAGAAGTCAATGCTTTTGAAATCAAGAACAAGCGGTGTCACATGGTCAAGTTCAAATACGAAAATCGCAACAGTTAAGAACGGTGTAGTTGACACGGTAGGCAAGGGCTATGTAACAATCACAGCCTCAACATCATACGGTGCGGCAACCTGTCTTATCCATGTTATGCCGAGGGAAAGCGTGCGTTTCTGCTATGCGTCACCAAACTCCGCTCCGCTTAATTCAAATGTAAGCTTTAAGGCTATTACCGACACAGGCAGGGTAGGCGTGTATTTTGTAGTTACAAACGGTTCAACCTCTTATAAGGTAACCGCAACAAGCAAGGTTAAAGACGGTAACTCCTATATCTGGACAGGTACACAAAAGCTTTCAAAATCAGGCAAATGGTCTGTAAAAGCATATTCTAAATTTAAAACCGAATCAAAGTATTACACCACGGCAGGCGGCGGTGAGGGCGAGGTGTTTGTAACCTCAACAACCAATAAAACCACCACAGCCTGTGCCGAGCGCAGAGCGAGTGATGAGGTAATCAAGCTTATTGCAAACTATGAGGGATTTCTCTCAAAAGTCACAGCAGACAGCATTACAACCGATCCTACACTCGGTTACGGCAAGGTTGTAATTTCAGGCGAACAGTTCTACAACAACATAACTTCAAATCAGGCATATGCTTATCTTTGCCAGACCGTGAACAAGGGCGGATATACCACCACAACAAATTCCTACCTTGTAAACAACGGCATAAAGTTCAATCAGCGACAGTTTGACGCACTTGTGTGCTTTGCATACAATGTAGGCAGCGGTGTGTTCTACAATGATTCCGAACTTCAGTCTGTTCTCTTGAACACAGGTTCAAGCGGTACTATCAAAGCAGGCGCTTCGGGTACGGTTACAGGTTCAGATGTAAACCTCAGAAGAGGTGCAGGAACTAACTACTCCGTTGTTACCCGTATGAACTACGGAACAAAACTTAAATTTGTTGACGGCAAGCGTTATAACACAAACTGGTACAAAGTTAAGCTTTCAAACGGCACAACAGGATATATCCACAAGGACTATGTTTCTGCTTTGGGCGGTTCGAGAGATTTGAATAATGTCAATAAGCAGAACCTCATTGATGCACTTTTGCAGTACCACCATGCGGCAGGTTCTTGCTATTGGGGACTTTTGTACAGAAGAGTTGACGAGGCGGAAACCTTCCTCTACGGCGATTATGACCGTGACGGTCAGCACAATTATCACCACTTCCATTTCTCATGTTACTCAAACCCGAGTTTCGGTATCTGATATTAATTTTTGCAAAGAAGGTCTTAAAATGAAAAAAATAGGTTTCATAGGCGCAGGCAATATGGCAACAGCCATTATAAAAGGTCTTATGGCACAAAACGACGGCAAGGCTGATTTTATCAATGTTTTTGATGTAAGCGAAGAAAAGTGTGCCGCTATGAAAAATATGGGTGCAAATGTAATGACATCTGCCGATGAAATTGCAAAGAACAGTTCAATTGTTGTTCTTGCAGTCAAGCCGCAGAATTATCCCGAAGTTCTCGAGTCCCTCAAAAACAGCATTACAACAGCCAAAACCGTAGTATCAATTGCCGCAGGCATATCTATTGCATATGTAAGAAAAGGTCTTGAGTGTGACTGCCCTGTTGTAAGGGTTATGCCTAATACGCCTCTCCTGCTCAAAAAGGGTGCAACAGCCCTTTGTCCGTCTGAGAATATCAGCGATGATGACAAAACAATCGTTTACAATATGTTTGCAGGCAGCGGTGTTTGCGAATATATTGACGAAAGCCATATGAATGAAATAATTGCGGTAAACGGTAGCAGTCCTGCTTATATTTATCTTTTTGCAAAGGCTATGGCTGATTACGCAAAGAATTGCGGAATCGAATATGACAAGGCTATGAACCTTGTCTGTGCAACTCTTGAGGGTTCGGCAGCAATGCTCCGTGACAGCGGTGAGCCTGTTGAAACACTCATAGACAGGGTTTGCTCAAAGGGAGGCACAACAATTGCCGCTATGGATAAGCTTAAAGAACACGGCTTCTATGAGGCTGTTCTTGACGGCATGGATGCTTGTACAAAGAGGGCAGAGGAGCTTGGCAAATAATTTTGCCTTAACATAAAATGAATACATTCCTCATATATTTTAACGGACAACCAATGAGAGGAATGTATTTTATGAAAAGCATTGTATTTTCTTTTAAAAAGCGTTATCTTTTTCGCAGATCAAAGGGAATTTCACCGTCTGATGTCAGATTTTTTATAAGGCGATACTCCGTGGTGCTTATCTTTGTTTCGGCTTTTCTTACCGGACTTGTTTTCGGTTCAATTTATGCATCAAAAGCCGATAAGCAAATGCTTGATTCCCTTGATTTTCTGTTTACTACAAATCTTGATGCAAGGCTCGGTCAGAATGCCGTCAGCACATTTTGTGCCTGCTTTGCATCTGATTTTATATTTCTCACAGTTGTATTCCTTTTGGGACTTGCACCGTGGGGAATACCGTTTTTGCCGTTTGTTTCAGCATTTAAAGGCTTTGGAACAGGACTTACTGCGGCATATCTTATTATTACATATTCACTTAAAGGAGCAGGTTTTTATCTGCTTGTTGTGTTGCCGGGAACATTTTTGTTCTGTCTGGCACTTGTAAAGCTGTCGGCATATGCTTTTGAAATTTCAAAACAGATGTTTTTCAGCTTAATCGGTCATTCTCATCAAACAAATTCTTTGAAAAATGAGGTGATTGATTTTTGTTCCCGATCTGTTTCGGCACTCATAATGACCTTTTGTTCAACCTTGCTGGACACGGCTTTGTGGTGCTTGTTTTCGGGAGCGTTCAATTTTTAATTTTGGAGGGCGCTATGGCATCGGAAAAGAACGCTGTAGCATTGACAGGATTTTTCTCGTCATTGTTTCACAATTTACCACGACTTTTGCTAACGAATGTGCTTTTTGCATTGCCGTTTGCCGTAATATTCGGAATTTTCTTTTTGATTAATACCCTTACGGGTATTAATTCAATGTTTATATATTTTCTTACGATAATTCCGCTTTTTCCGTTTTATGCCGGCGTAACTCAGGTTACTTCCCATATGGTAAGGGGAGAGGAAAATGTTGATGTTTTCTCAAATTTCATCGGCGGAATAAAGGAAAATCTGCTCAGATTTCTCATACACGGCGTTGTGATGTATGCCGCTGTTTTTATCAGCTACTACTCAATTGTCCTTTATCTCGGACTCGGTTCAAAGAACGGAATGTTTTATGTTCCGCTTGTTATTTGTATTTTAATTGCAATTTTCTTTCTGTTTATGTTCTTCTATGTTCCGCCTATGACGGTTACTTTTGATATCAAGATGAAGGATATTTACAAAAACAGCGCACTTATGACAATCGGTGAGCTTAAACACAATCTGTTTGCAGTTTTCGGAATTTTTATTTTATTTCTCGTTTGTGCAACAGTGCTTATGTGCAGTTTTACTCCGGTACTGCTCATCATTTTCACAATTGTTCTTGCATTGTTCATTGTTCCGTCAATTTTATCTTTTATAATCAATTCTGCAGTTTATAAGAATATGTATTCAATGATTGTTGACAAAGATTCAAAGAGCAAGACAATTGATAAGAAAATGGAGAACAGACGCAAAGGTCAGTTCCGTGATGATGAAGAGCCTGTTGCAGAAGATTATTCGGATCTTGAAATTGATGAATCGGCTGACGGTGATGAATTTATTTTCTATAACGGAAAAATGATGAAAAGAAGTTATCTTTTAAAGCTAAAAAAAGAGGCTGAAGAAAGGAAGAACGCAAAATGAGCGGTAAACACGCAGTTAAAAGTTCAAAAAAATCATTGATAATAATTATTTGTGTTGTTGTACTTGTTGCAGTAATTGCAGGTGCAGTTATCCTGTTTATGAATCTTTCGGGTAAAAATAATAATTCGGCAACAACAGTACCGACTGTGGCTGCTTCAACAACCGCCGATAATACAAACTCAACACAGAATGTTTCCGACTCTGTATCCGAAACCACACAGCCTGCAACCAAATCGGGTGAAGCTTCACAAGAGCCGACAGAACAGGGATACACAGCCGAAACATCTTCAAATGACAGTGAAATTGTTGTTCCGACAATCAGCGGAGAGAAGCAAAAGCCAAAATTCAGTGCAACTCTTATTCCGTACTATGCAAAAGACGAAAATTCTTCTGAAGAATATTCTTTGAGAGATCTTTTCGGTTCTGCTTATTCAGGCGGCGGATTTACTTTTAATGAGGACGGAACATTCATTGACGGAATCACAAGTGCCTCGGCAAATTCGGGTGCATACATTGTTGAGGGCGACTCCGTTGTAATAACATATTCCAACGATAAAAATGTTATTGCTGCCGTAACCAAATGGAACGGTGATGTTCCTGCTGAAATTACCGTAAACTACGGCGGAATTATTGTATCCTTTAAGTAAAATATCGGTGATTAAATGAGTAAAAAATCTGTTAAAAAGCCTGACTATGCAAAATTTGAGGCTAACAGGGCTGTAAAAAAGAAGAATAAGAAAAAGAAAACAACAGCAATTATTTCATCGGTTATTGCCGCCTGCATATTTATCATTGCGGCAATCGTTGCCGTTAATGTGCTTTCACCGTCAGTAACCGCCGAGCTTACCTCATCTGCATGGGTTCCCGAAGGTGCTAAGAATGCGAGCGGTGATGAGGTTGAAATGAGTGAGGTTTACAACACAAATTACAGCGCTTATCAGGGTTCTATGTCATTTTCCGATGACGGCACTTTTACTTTATGGCTTTCGCCGGGAAGTCCGGATGACGGAACTCACAGCGGAAAATATACCGTGTCAGCTTCGGACAAGGTCAATTTGTCATTTGATGACGGAACAAATACTTCCGCCGCACTCACACAAAAGAACGGTAAAGTTTCGGCTGTCGTGCTTAAATATAACGACTATGAAATCACATTTGTAAAACAGTGAATACTTAAAAACAAAAGATATACGGTAAAATTTTCTGCCGTATATCTTTTTTATTTTTCTATATTCCGTCAAACAGACTTAGCTGTTCGGCTTTGCTTTCAAACTTATGCAAATACGAAAACACATTTTCAACTCCGAACATAATTCCGTGATTTCTGCAAACTTCTGAAATCCTGTTCATCAGAACATTATTGTTACTGCTCGTAAGCTGATATGAATTTCCGTATGTATAAATGTATCGTTCCTTCATATTCGGAAAGTGTTTGTCAAGCCGGCTGTAAAAATATTCTCTGTCACCGTCACGCAGAGTAAGACCTATACCAAAGCATATTATTCCACGAACCTTTGCGTCAATGCAATACTTTAAAAGTCCGTCGATATTTTCTTTTGTATCATTTATAAACGGTAAAAACGGAGAAAGCCACACAACACTCGGAATACCGTTTTCGTGAAATGCCTTGAGCGTTTCAAATCTTTCTTTAGTAACGGAAACATGCGGTTCAATTATTCTGCAAAGGCTTTCGTCTGCCGTTGTAAGTGTCATCTGTAACACAGCCTTGCTTTTATCGTTTATTTTCGTAAACAGGTCAATATCTCTCATAACAGATGCCGACTTTGTATGTACGGTTACACCGAATCCGTAGCGGTTGATTATTTCAAGACATCTTCGTGTCAGTTTCAGTTCTTTTTCAAGGGGAATGTACGGATCGCTCATCGCACCCGTACCAATCATACATTTTCTGCGTTTCCTTTTTAAAGCATTTTCAAGCAATTCCGGGGCATTTTCTTTCACCTCAATATCTTCAAATCGGTGATTCATTTGATAGCATTTACTGCGTGCGTCACAATAAATGCATCCGTGTTGACATCCTCTGTAAATGTTCATGCCGTTTGCGGCAGATAAAATTCCCTTTGCTTTGACCTTATGCATATAATCCTCCGCTTATTGTTTGGCATCGACAAACCACCTGTTTTCCTCCAAAAACAGGTATCGTTCTTTGCCGAGGATATGGCAGGTGTAGCGTATTCCCGCACCGCCTGCTTTGAGAGACGCCGCATACCGCACATCGGAAATTTTGTCAATGCGGTATCTCCTTCCGTCATCCCACACAATATATTCGGGGATAAGATCTCCGTCACAATCAAATGTGGCAGTAACTTTAACATACTTTTTCATAGCTTGTTACCTCCCTTAAAATCAGAGAAACATCTTTAATTTTTCGCCTAAGATGCATCGTTATCATAAATATCCGACAGGATGAATTGTATGATCCTCCTTTGGGTTAAAATCCGAAAGCTCTTTGTCATCAAGCAAAACGGCAGGGCGAACAGCATAATTGCCGAATCGCTTTTTTAATCTGTCAAGTGTTTTGTCAAGCTGTTCATTCTGAATAAGTCGCTTTTCATCACGCAAAAGGCTCATCTGGTGCGGCTGATCATCGTGAATAAAATCCGTAACGCTTACCCCGATACTTCTCAGCGGCTTTTCCATTTTATAGCTTTTCTTGAAAAGCTCAATAGCCGTATTTGTTATATCCTTTGTAAGATTTGTGTGGATTTCCGTTGTGTGCTGTCGGTTGAATGTCATCAGCTCGTTGTCACGAATCGTAATGCAAACCGTTTTTGCCATAAATCCCTGTTCACGCATTCTTCTGCAAACGCTGTCACACAAAACGAATATAACCTGTTTTACATCGTTAAAGGTTACCATATCTTTCGGAGTTGTGGTTGAGTTACCGATTGACTTCACCTCGCTGTTTTCGTTCATATGGGCAACAGGGGAAGAGTCGTATCCGTTTGCAAAGCCGTAAATTAGGTCGCCCCATTTTCCGAGATATGACCGCAACAGCGTAACATCTGCGGTTGCTATATCTCCAATCGTATAAATGCCGATAGATTCAAGCTTTCTGCCCGTTGCTCTGCCAACATACAAAAGGTCTTTTGCAGGACAGTTCCACACAATATCTCTGTAATTTTCTCGTGTGATTTCCGTTATAGCGTCAGGCTTTTTATAGTCACTTCCGAATTTGGCAAAAATTTTATTAAAGCTGACTCCGATGCTTACGGTTATTCCGAGCTCCTGTTTTATACGGCGATTAATTTCGAGTGCAATCTCTTTGCCGTTCATATTCTTATTGTCGGTAACATCAAGCCATGCTTCGTCAAGTCCGAACGGCTCGATTTTGTCGGTGTATTCGCTGTAAATTCTCCTCGCCATTTTTGAAAATCGCTTGTACAAATCAAAGTGGGGAGGAACGGTTATGAGGTCGGGACATTTCTGCTTTGCCTGCCAGATTGCCTCGCCTGTTTTTATATTATATTTCTTCGCAATCTCATTTTTAGCAAGAATAATTCCGTGCCGATTTTCCGCATCACCGCTCACGGCAACAGGTTTGTTCCTAATTTCGGGATGATGCAAACACTCAACGCTCGCATAAAATCCGTTGCAGTCGCTGTGAAGAATAACCCTGTCTTTTTTATATTTGCTTTTGTCAACGGCACAATTAATATTCACAACGCATCACCTCGAACATTTGTTTTTATTCAATTATAGAACACTTGTTCTATAAAGTCAAGCGTAATTTAGTCGTGTATATTAAAAGTAATGATACCAATGATATTAAAAATATTTCTAAAATACGATTTTTCTTTTAAAAAAACATTGACATATACTTATATAGGTGATAAACTGGAACTAAGGTAGAATGGTTGTATTTAAAAATAGTTAATCAGGGACACAAATATAAATATTATAAAGGAGAAGAGTATGAAGAAAAAAATTAGAATAATTTCGTTGGTTTCATTATTGTTGTTGTCGATTTTTTTCACTCAAAGTGTATTGGCATCAGAGTCCGTAGATGATGAAAACGATAATGGTGGCTATATCGCAGATGATACAGAACGTTTGGAGGAATCATTCAGTTACGATGGTTATTCTTTAACTACAAAGTATGATCCAAGGGAAAGTAATCATTTAACAGATATAAGAAATCAAAGCGATGTCGGTATTTGTTGGATGTATGCCGCTGCTTCCACAGAAGAACAATTTATTGCAACACGGTACGGTAGAAAATTTGATGTTTCTGAATTGCATGGTGCAGTTGCTTTATCTGATTGTATTAAAAAAGAAAATAAAAATCAGACAGAGTCGGGTTATTATAACACAGGACCTGAAAGAGGTTCTACTCAGTCTGTTGCGGCGCAGTATTTGACAAATTGGAATACTCCGATTTTTTACAAGGACGTTTATAAGTGGCACGCAAATGTTAGTGAAGCAGAGTATCCATTGTCTATTTTTCAAATCCGTTATAATAGAGATCACAATTTAGTTGAAATAAAGGACAATGGTGATGCATTTACTGATTCAAAATCATTGTTTAATCTTACAGATTTTCGATATATTTCTAAAGATATAGATAATGTTAAATATGCCATTCAGAATTATGGTGCTGTTGGTGCGGGTATATTTTATAAGTCCAATATGGTGAAAAATGTAAATGGAAATGAACAAACTCTTAATAATTTGTCTGATGCTTATTTGAATCATGCTATAAGTATTGTTGGGTGGGATGATGATTTTTCAAAAGATAATTTTAGAAATGGTTATAAACCTAAAAGTAACGGTGCATGGTTGGTGAAGAATAGTTGGGGATATCAAGACATAAGAAGTGGATATATGTGGATTTCCTATGAGGATGCTACATTGAACGCAAAAAACAATCCGTTTGCAGTGACAACAGGAGTCCAACCTGCAGACGAAAGCGAATATATGCTCTCTTATGATTATTTACCAATAACAAACATGGTTAAACCAGAATATATTTTAAAAGATAGAGTGTTTTTGGCAAATGTATATGATGTGTCATCTTTTACTGATACTTATGAATGTATAAATAAGGTAATGCTTTATTTAAAAACTATTGATTGTACATACAATGTGAGAGTAATTCCTCTGCAAAATGGTTCTATTCCTAATAGTGTAAGTGATTATGAGGTTTTAGCATCCGGAATTTATAATGGAGAGGGATATTTAACTGTTCCTCTGAATAAACCATTTACTTTTTCCTCGGATGATAGATGTGCTGTAATTGTTGAGATAATACCTAACAGTAGCAATTCAAAAATTTATATTCCTTATGAGGGGGATTATAATGGAGCAAAAGGTATTTTAAGCGGAGAAAGCTATTATTGTATTGATAATGGCAAAAGTAGTTTGGAGTGGAAGGATGTAACAACAAATAAACTTTACGGAAATTTTTGTATTAGACCTGTATTAAAAGATACAGATAGTCAAAATTATTCTGTGTCGTTATCTCCGAGTTCTATAATAAATACAGATGAGGATGCTACTATAACATGTGTATCTGATTGCAAATTATTTAATATATCTAATTCTGACAATAGAGTGCTATATCAAGATACAGACTATGAACTTGAGAATGGTATTGTTACACTAAAAAAAGAATATTTGTCTTCACTTAACGGTAAGTATCAGGAATTATATTTTAGATTTAATAATAATATTGTAAAAACGGTTGTGGTAAATCCTAAATCTGAAATTAGCGATGTTAAAGTTGACGGATTTCCAATAGTGGGAGAAACTTTAAACGCTGTTTGCATAGGCAATCCAGTAAAAGATTCGTATCAAGTGAATTACCAGTGGCAATCATCAATCAACGGAAATAATTGGTATGATATAGGTAATGCTGTAAACTCAAGTTATGAAGTAACTGACAATGATTTTGGCAGATATATTAGGGTGAAAATTACCTCAAAAAAGTATGGAAATGTTGTTTATCCAACAACATTATACTCAAAGTCAACGCAATGTAAAGTTGTCATATTAGGCGATGTTAATTTGGACGGCGACATTTCTATGATTGATGTAACATCTATACAAGAATACTTAGCTAAACTAATAACATTTAATGAAGAACAGAAGTTGGCTGCGGATGTCGATATGGATGGCAATATTACCGTGCATGATGCGACAAGATTACAGAAAATAATAGCTCATATTTCTTGAGATTTGTATGATGTTACGAAAGTTTGGTTAAATAAAAAATTATTTTGAAAGGAGATTATTATGAGTATTAAAAAAAGATTAAGCGCTTTGCTGATTGCAGTTGTGTTAATTTCAAGTATAACAATTCTGCCGGTTTCTGCTGTTTCGGACGATGAAATTGATGTCAGTGAGTGCGAAATCTATGCACAACATATTATCAATGATCTTATGTCGACCGGTGTCAGAAGACCTTATTCAGGAAATTATTATAATAAATCCGGTGATTTAGCAGATGAACTTCTTGATGTAGCGTACAAGTACGAAAAGGGAGAAGTAACCGCCGTTGTATTGCAAAACAAGTATGACGAAACAAAAGAATTTTATGAAAATCCATGGATAAGTCCTTGTTATGCTGAACAAACCTGTTATGTTGCAGTACACGAGCAAAACTATAATAATTGGTACACTGACGAACAGTGGAATACATTTATCGAAAAGCGAGATAATCTTCTTCAGGCATTAAGGGTTATTGATTCTGATTTAGAACCTGCCAAATGGGGTAGTGTATATGATTATGATTATACAGTTAAACAACAGAAGTATATAAGTAAGTGCTTCTATGAGCTGTTGTACATCTACAATGAAATGACTTGTAAAGATATTATTCAGGGTGATGTAAACAGAGACGGTGTTGTCAGCGTATCGGATGCTACATTAATTCAAAAATATATAGTTGGTGAGGTAAACTTTACCGGTGCACAAGAATTAAGGGCAAAGGTAAATGTGGATTCGTATTCGGTAAGTGTTAAAGATGCTACTCTTATACAAAAATATATTGTTGATCCGAGTATATATTTTTATTCCCGTGGAATCGTAAAAAATGAAAGCGAATTTGCGACATCTTTGGATAACTGGCAGATTTGTTCTCAGTGGTAATTAAAGTTATATCAAAAAAGACTTCGTACTCTGTTGCGAAGTCTTTTTCTGTTTTAACATAACATTACGATTGATTACAGCTGTGTAACTGTCATTTACAAAAACGAGATATTGTGGTAGAATTTACAATGTTGAATTATGTAAAACTGTCGGATATTACAGATGTTTGTCCGAAAGCTATTTTGTATCGGAGGTTTTATTGATGGAAGCTTACAAAAAGGAATTCATTGAATTTATGGTTGATTGTCAGGTTCTCAAATTTGGCGATTTTGTTACAAAGAGCGGAAGAAAAACTCCTTTCTTCGTAAACACAGGTTTCTACAGAACAGGCGCTCAGCTCCGCCGTCTCGGTCAGTATTATGCAGAAGCTATCAACAACAAGTTCGGTCTTGATTTTGATGTTCTTTTCGGACCTGCATACAAGGGCATTCCGCTTTCTGTTGCCGCAACTATCGCAATCAGTGAAAAATACGGTCAGGATATCCGTTATTGCTCAAACAGAAAAGAAGTTAAGGATCACGGCGACAAGGGCATTCTTCTCGGCAGTCCTATCAATGACGGTGACAGGGTTGTTATCATCGAAGATGTTACAACAGCAGGCACTTCAATTGAAGAAACTCTCCCGATTATCAAGGCTCAGGGCGATGTAAACCCAATCGGTCTTGTTGTTTCCGTTGACCGTATGGAGCGTGGCAAGGGTACAAAGAGCGCACTTTCCGAGATTGAAGAAAAGTACGGCCTTAAAACAACTGCAATCGTAACAATGGCAGAGGTTGTTGAACACCTTTACAACAAGGAATACAAGGGCAAGGTTATTATTGATGACAAGCTCAAAGCCGCTATTGACGCTTACTATGAGCAGTACGGCGTAAAGGAATAACAGCTTTTAATTATTAATATTAATCAGTCGGGGCGGTTTTATCCGCCCCCAAAGTTTGAAAAAACTTATTTTGCGGTGGGGATAATATGGCACGGACAACCGATAACGAACACAGCGGTCATCGTGAAAGAATGCGTAAAAAGTTCATAGAAAACGGCTTTGATGTGTTTGAAACACATGAGGCTCTTGAAATGTTCCTTTACTATGCTATTCCGAGAAAGGACACAAATCCTCTTGCACATCGTCTGCTTGACCGTTATATCACTGTCGGCGGAGTGTGTGACGCTCCGATTGACGAGCTTATGAAGGAGTTCGGTCTGTCTGAAAATGCCGCCGCATTGCTCAAAATGTTGCCCGAAATGGCAAGGCTTTATACCGAATCAAAGATGTCACATGATAATATCATCGACTATGAAAATCTCGGTAAAATATTTAAAGCAAAATTTATCGGTCGAACAAACGAATGTGTCGCTCTCATGCTCGGTGATGCAAAGGGCAAGATGATTTATTTTGATATAATTTCAAAAGGTTCACTCAATTCATCCGATATGCCCGTCAGAAAAATTGTTGATTTGTCACTTCGTCACAATGCCAAAACTGCGTTTATAGCACATAATCATCCCAGCGGAACGGCTCTGCCTTCGGGAAGTGACCTTGACACAACAATAGTTTTGAAGAGTACGCTTGCAACTGTCGGAGTTGAGCTTATAGACCATTTCATAATAACCGATGATGATTATGTTTCTCTCCGTGAAAGCAGGCTTGCGGGGAACATCTTCTATTATGAAAAGTAATAATGTTCTTTAAAAGAAACATTTGACAATTTAAAACATCTGTTCTATAATTAAAATCGAAATTTTGTTCGGATATGTTTTCTGTTACAGGACTTTTGTAATAAAGAGCCTTGTAACAGGAAACATAATAAAAAAATCCGTATTTGGAATGTGATGTGTATTATGGAATTTAAACTTCATTCAAAATATCAGCCGACAGGCGACCAGCCGCAGACAATCGAAAAGCTTGTAAACAGTATAAATGCAGGCAACCGTGAACAGACTCTTCTCGGTGTAACGGGTTCGGGTAAAACTTTTACAATGGCAAATGTTATTCAGAAGGTTCAAAGACCGACACTTGTGCTTGCACACAACAAAACTCTTGCGGCTCAGCTTTGCAGTGAGTTCAAAGAGTTCTTTCCGGAAAATGCGGTTGAATATTTTGTATCATACTACGATTACTATCAGCCTGAGGCATATGTTGCACAGACGGATACTTATATTGAAAAAGACAGTTCAATCAATGATGAGATTGATAAACTCCGCCACAGCGCAACGCTTGCACTTTCCGAAAGACGAGATGTAATTATTGTTGCCTCGGTTTCTTGCATATACAGCCTGGGCGATCCTATTGATTACCGTAATATGGTAATCTCACTTCGTCCCGGAATGGAAAAGTCCCGTGATGAGCTTGTAAAAAAGCTTGTTGAACTGCAGTATGAACGTAATGATGTAAGCTTTACCCGTAATAAATTCAGGGTTCGTGGTGATGTGGTTGAAATTTTCCCTGCCGCATCAAACGATTCTATAATTCGTGTCGAATTTTTCGGAGATGAAATTGACAGAATTTCCGAAATCAATCCGCTTACGGGCGAACTCAAAGCGATTCTGAAACATGCCGCAATCTATCCTGCGTCACACTACATTGTGTCGGGAGATAAGATGAAAAAGGCTCTTGCGGAAATTGACAGGGAGCTTGAGGAAAGACTTGCATATTTTCGTGAAAACGGAAAGCTCCTTGAGGCACAACGACTTGAACAGCGTACAAGGTACGATATGGAAATGTTGCAGGAAATCGGATTTTGTACGGGTATCGAGAACTATTCAAGAATAATGTCGGGCAGAGCGCCGGGCTCATCGCCGTACACGCTTTTAAGCTATTTCCCCGATGATTTTCTGCTCTTTGTCGATGAGTCCCATGTAACGCTTCCACAGGTACGGGGAATGTTTGCGGGTGACTATGCAAGAAAAAAGAGCCTTATTGACTACGGTTTCAGACTTCCGTCTGCACTTGATAACCGTCCGCTCAACTTTGACGAATTCTATTCAAAAATAAATCAGGCTGTTTATGTAAGCGCAACACCGGGCGATTTTGAGCTTGAAAAATCGGCTGTTGTTGCAGAGCAGATTATCAGACCTACAGGACTTCTTGATCCTGAAATTTCGGTAAGACCAACCGAAGGTCAGCTTGACGACCTTGTGTCAGAAATCAATATTCGTACAGCCAAAAATCAAAGAACACTTGTCACAACCCTTACCAAGAAAATGGCGGAAGACCTTACCGCATATCTTGAAAAGCTGGGTATCAGGGTTCGTTATATGCACCATGACATTGACACCGTTGAAAGAATGGAGATTGTCCGTGATTTAAGACTCGGAGAATTTGATGTTCTTGTCGGAATCAACCTTCTGCGTGAAGGACTTGATATTCCCGAGGTTTCTCTTGTTGCCGTACTTGACGCCGACAAAGAGGGATTTCTCCGTTCAACCCGTTCGCTTATTCAGATTGCCGGCAGAGCCGCACGAAACAGCGAGGGTACGGTTATTATGTATGCCGACAGCGTAACACCGTCAATGAAGGTTGCAATAACCGAAACACAGCGCCGCCGTGAAATTCAGAATAAATATAATGTTGAGCACGGCATCGTTCCGAAGACTATTGTCAAAAAGGTCAGCGATATACTTGAAATTTCTACTCACGATGACAGTGAATTTAAAAATACAAAAAAGCTTTCAAAGGCACAAAAACAACAGTTGATAGAAAAACTGACAAAGGAAATGAAAGCTGCCGCAAAGTTGCTTGAATTTGAACACGCCGCATATCTGCGTGACAAAATCAAAAAACTGCGTGGCGAAAAATGATAAAGGAAGAGTAAAATGCCAAGAAAGAAAACCACCGATTATGATAATACCAGTATCACAACGCTAAAGGGTGCCGACCGTGTCCGTAAGCGTCCTGCCGTAATTTTCGGCTCGGACGGTATTGACGGCTGTCAGCACTCCGTGTTTGAGATTCTTTCAAACTCAATAGACGAGGCGAGAGAGGGTTACGGTAAAAAAATCACAGTTACACGCTATTCCGACGGTTCAATTGAGGTTGAAGATCACGGCAGAGGAATTCCCGTTGACTACAACGAAAACGAAAAGCGCTACAACTGGGAACTGGTTTTCTGCGAACTATATGCCGGCGGCAAGTATAATAACAACGAGGGTGAAAGCTACGAATTTTCCCTTGGTATGAACGGCCTCGGTCTTTGTTCAACCCAGTACAGCTCCGAGTATATGGATGTTGATATCCGCCGTGACGGCTACCGATACACTCTCCGTTTTGAAAAAGGCGAGATTGTCGGCAAGCTCAAAAAAGAGCCGTACAGCAAAAAGGATACGGGTACAAAAATTCATTGGAAACCCGACCTCGAAGTCTTTACGGATATCGACATTCAGCCCGAATATTTTCTTGACATAATGAAAAGGCAGGCTATTGTCAACGCAGGAATTGAATTTGTTTTCCGCAATCAAAACGGCAAAAGCTTTGATACAACAAGCTATAACTATGTAAACGGTATTGTTGACCATGTTGCCGAGGTAGTCGGTGAAAACGGACTCAGCTCAATTCAGCATTGGGAAACCGAGGTTAAAACCCGTGACCGTGACGATAAGCCCGAATATAAGTGCAAAATGGATATCTCGGTTGCATTTTCAAATAAAGTGCATCTCACCGAATACTACCACAACTCAAGCTGGCTTGAACACGGCGGCGCTCCCGATAAGGCGGTGCGGAATGCCTTTGTTTACCAGATTGACAGCTACTTAAAACAAAATAATAAATATAACAAAACCGAAAGCAAAATCAAGTATGACGATGTTGAGGACAGCCTTGTGTGCGTTATTTCGTCTTTTTCAAGTGTTTCATCATATGAAAACCAAACCAAAAAGGCGGTTACAAACAAGGGTATTCAGGACGCTATGACTGCATTTCTCCGTCAAAGTCTTGAAGTCTATTTTATTGAAAATCCGCTTGAGGCAGAAAAAATCTGCGAACAGGTGCTTATCAATAAGCGCAGCCGTGAAAATGCTGAGAAAACACGACTTAATATAAAGAAGAAGCTTTCGGGCAATCTCGACATAACAAACCGTGTTGCAAAATTTGTCGATTGCAGAAGTAAAGACACGGAACAGCGTGAACTGTTCATAGTAGAGGGTGATTCTGCTCTCGGTGCCTGTAAACAGGCAAGAAATCCCGATTTTCAGGCAATTATGCCAATCAGAGGTAAAATACTTAACTGCCTTAAAGCCGACTACGATAAGATTTTTAAGAGCGAAATCATTACCGATTTGCTCAAGGTTCTCGGTTGCGGTGTTGAGGTTAAGTCAAAAGCAAACAAGAATCTTTCAAGCTTTGATATGAACGCACTTCGCTGGAGCAAAATTATTCTCTGCACCGATGCCGATGTTGACGGCTTCCAGATCAGAACACTTTTACTTACCATGCTTTACAGACTTACACCTACACTCATTGAAGAAGGCAAGGTGTTTATTGCCGAATCGCCTCTTTATGAGATTACATCCAAAAACGATGTTTATTTTGCATACGATGAGGTTGAAAAGGATAAGTTCATTGAACAGCTCGGCAAGGAGAAATTCACAATTCAGCGTTCAAAAGGTCTTGGTGAGAACGAACCCGATATGATGAACCTTACCACAATGAACCCCGAGTCACGCAGACTTATCAAGGTTCTTCCTGCCGATGCAGAACAGACAGCGGAAATTTTTGATGTTCTTCTCGGTGACAATCTTCAGGGAAGAAAAGATTATATAGTAGAACACGGCAACGAATATATTGACCAGCTTGATGTAAGCTGATTGGAGGTGGAAATAAATGGCGAAAAAATCTTCAAAGACTCCCCGCAGAACTTCACCGTCAAAAACTCACGGTGTAATCAACGGTGCGGGTGAAGTGGTGGAACAGCCAATCGTTTCCACTATCAGAGAGAACTATATGCCGTATGCAATGAGCGTAATTCTCTCCCGTGCAATTCCCGAAATCGACGGGTTCAAGCCGTCGCACAGAAAGCTCCTGTATATGATGTACAAAATGGGACTTCTGAACGGCGGAAGAACAAAATCGGCAAACATTGTCGGTGCAACAATGAAGCTCAATCCTCACGGCGACTCTGCAATTTATGACACAATGGTTCGTCTTTCAAGGGGCTATGAGGCACTTTTGCATCCGTATGTAGATTCAAAGGGTAACTTCGGTAAATTCTACAGCCGTGACATGGCGTGGGCGGCATCCCGTTATACTGAGGCAAAGCTTGACGCAATCTGCAACGAGCTGTTTCGTGATATAGACAAAGATACCGTAGATTTTGTAGATAACTACGATAATACGATGAAAGAACCGTCACTTTTGCCGGTTGCATTTCCGTCTGTACTTGTAAACGCAAACACAGGTATTGCCGTTGGTATGGCGTCAAATATCTGTTCATTCAATCTGCGTGAAATCTGCGAAACAACAGCGGCACTTATCCGTGATCCCGACCATGATATAAAATCAACTCTGCCGGCTCCTGATTTTACAGGCGGTTGTCAGATTATCTATGATGAAAATGTCATCAATCAAGTCTATGAAACTGGCAGAGGAAGTATCAAACTCCGTGCAAAGTATGTCTATGACAAGTCTGCAAACTGTATAGATATCCTTTCAATCCCGGCTACAACAACTTGTGAGGTTATCATTGAAAAGGTAATCGACCTTGTAAAGCAGGGTAAAGTCAAGGAAATTTCCGATATTCGTGACGAAACAGGTATTGACGGACTTAAAATTACAATTGACCTCAAGCGTGGCATTGATGCCGACAAGCTTATGACAAAGCTTTACCGTTTTACAACACTCGAAGATTCCTATGCCTGCAACTTCAATGTGCTTATTGCAGGTGTTCCGAGAGTTCTCGGTGTAAAGGCGTTGCTTGAAGAATGGATTGCTTTCAGAATTGAGTGCGTCAGAAGAAGAACATATTTTGACCGCAACAAAAAAGCTGACAAGCTTCATCTTTTAAGAGGTCTTGAAAAAATTCTTCTCGATATTGACAAGGCGGTAAAGATTGTCCGTGAAACCGATGAAGAATCCGAGGTTGTGCCAAACCTTATGATTGGATTCGGAATTGACGAAATACAGGCTGAATATGTTGCCGAAATAAAACTTCGTCATCTTAACCGTGAATACATTTTAAAGCGTACAAAAGACCTTGAAGACCTTGAAAAAGAGATTGCCGAGCTTGACGAAATTTTAAAAAGCAAGGCAAGAATCAAGACAATCATTGTCAAAGAACTCAAATCAATTGCCGAGAAATACGGTCAGCCGAGAAAGAGTATCATAATCTATGACGATGTTGCAAGGTATGAGGAAGAGACAGTCGAGATTCCCGATTATCCTGTTAATCTTTTCTTTACAAAAGAGGGATATTTCAAGAAGATTACTCCGCAGTCGCTCAGAATGAGCGGTGAACAAAAGCTCAAAGACGGTGACGAAATTATTCAGGAGCTTGAGTTCACAAACAACTGCGACCTTTTGTTCTTTACAGACAAGTGTCAGGTGTATAAGGCAAAGGCTGACGATTTTGCACAGACAAAGGCAAGCGTACTCGGTGACTATGTTGCCGCAAAGCTTGGCTTTGATGAAGGCGAAAATGCTGTGAAAATGGTTGTTACAAAAGACTACAAGGGTATGCTGCTCTTTGCTTTTGAAAACGGCAAGGCTGCAAAAGTTCCGCTTGAATCCTACGCAACAAAGACTAACCGTAAAAAGCTCACGGGCGCATATTCCGACAAATCTCCGCTTGTCGGACTTCTCTATATGCCTGAGGATGAAGAGGTACTCTTCAAGGCGTCATCGGGAAATATGCTCCTTGTTCACACGGGTGCACTCGCTCTCAAAACAACCCGTTCAACACAGGGTGTTGCCGTTCTCAAGCCCAAAAAAGGTCACAGACTTTTCAGCATAGAACGCTATAAAGACGGTACTTTTACAAATCCAAAGCGTTACAGAACAGGTTCACTTCCTGCAAGAGGTGCGTTGCCCGTGAACGATGATTCAAAAGACGAACAGCTTTCGCTGATTTGATTTTGAAAAAATTAATAAAAATCTTGTAATATCTCTTGAAAAAGCTGTGTTTATGTGGTATTATAAAACAGTTATTAAAGCAGAATTTGTTTTATTCGTATTTATTAAATGAAAGGAAGATAAAAATGAGCATTTGGGGCATTGTTTTAGGCGTATTGCTCGCAATCGTATCTGTTGCCATTATCGTTGTAATTATCCTTCAGGAGGGTAATCAGCAGGGTATCGGTGCTGTAACAGGTGTTGCCGATTCTTATTTCTCAAAGAATAAGGCTCGTTCGATTGATGCGTTCCTCTCACGCTGGACAAAAGTTTTTGCTGCAATATTCGTAATTTTTGTAATTGCACTTAATGTGCTTTCAAAGTTCGGTATACTGTAAGCATATTAACTTAATAATCAGCATAAAATTAACCGTCAGGGCAATCCTCTGGCGGTTTTACTTTTTATATGGAGTTGTTAAAAATGCCTTGGTGGGGAATATGTCTGATTATTTTTGTAACATTTATAACTTTCGCAATCTTGCACTTTCTCGGCAAAAACAAGCACCCGTTAAAACGCTCTCTGCTTTCAATGACTTTGGGAGCGGCAACATTGTTTGCGGTCAATCTGACTGGAGCTTTTACGGGCGTAACTTTGCCCATAAGCCTTTTATCACTTTTGGTATCAATAATAGGAGGAATACCCGGAGTAACGCTTATGCTCGGTCTTAATCTTTTTTTCTGAATAATCACAGAAGGGGCGGTCACATCGACAGCCCCTTAATTGTTTGTATGAAATTTTATACAATGCCGTAAAGTTCCTCAAGAGCCTCACCAACGGTTTCTTTGTCTTTGGTCAGGAGCGCAAGCATAATTTTGTACGCTTTTTTCGGATTGTCAAGAAAATTTTTTTTGAGAATAAGAGCCTGTTCCATTTCGGGAGCATAAACATCAAGCTTCATCAAATCCATATCACCGCCGGATACGGAACATTTAACAGTAAATCCGTTTGAACTTTTTACAATATCAACCTTGTTTTCAATCTCATTTTTCTTTACGGCAAGGAGCTTAACCGCACAAGCGTATGCCTTTTCTTTGATAGAGTACGCAAGAATGCTGTCAAGCTGTTTTGCAATTTCAACACCGTTTTCCGTGAGCGCATATGTTTTGTGTTCATCATCGGCAGGCACAAGGTTACCGTTTGTAACAAGGTCGTCAAAGGCGGAACTTGTTTCAAAATAATTGGCAAGTCCCTGCTTTAGAATTGCCTGTATGACAATTCCTTTGTCTATATTTTCTTTTACAGAATTATATAAATAACATATCAAGGTTTTAATTTCGTTTTTGCTTCTCATTCCACCGGGATTAATACCCTCGTCAAATGTATCGAAAGCCATAAAATCACCTGCTTTTGCTGATAGATTTGTAGTGACAGCTTAATTTGTGCAAAAATAACTTAAATTATATCTGTCTATTGTTATTATAGCACATTATCTTCACAAAAGCAAAGAGGTTGTGCGTATTTATTTTATTCATTATTAAGTAAATTTGCAAGAGTTACACTGTCAAGGTAATTATTGATTAAATTGTCAAGCTGTTGCCAGATAGGATGTGAGGGACACGATTCCATATGATTGCAATGTTCGTGAGTTTTTGAAGTGCAGGGAACAGATGCAAGGTCGCCCTCCGTAAGCCTGAGAATTTCACCGAGTGAATAATCTTTTGGTTCTTTGGTCAGCTTATAGCCGCCACCCTTTCCTTTTACGCCCTCAAGCAGATTGCGGTCAACAAGGGTTTTGAGTATGCCTTCCATATATTTTTTGGAAATATTCTGTCTTTCTGCAATTTCTTTGAGCGGAATATATCTGTTCTGCCCGTTTTTTGCCAGATCGACAAGCACATACAGCGTGTAACGACCTTTACTTGAAATCAGCATAAAATTATCCCCTTTTGGCAAGGCTTGCATATTTTGTAAGCCTGTTTTGCTTATATACCTTGATTATATACAAAAAATGATAAAAATGCAATACCAACCCATTGACAAAATGGGTTGAAAAGGTTATATTTTAATTATCCACTCCTTTGGTGGGTTGATAATATAACAAGGTGGGATTATGAAATGGCAGACAAATTACTTGATGTAAACGGTTTGACTGTAAGTGTAGAGGAAAAGGAAATTCTGCACGATATAAATCTTAGTATAAACAAAGGTGAAACGCATGTGCTTATGGGACCAAACGGTGCAGGCAAGTCAACGCTCGGATTTGCACTTATGGGCAGTCCTAAGTATACGCTTAATTCAGGCGAAATACTTTTTAACGGAAAAAACATTAACGATGAAACACCCGATAAAAGGTCAAAGGACGGAATTTTTCTTTCATTCCAAAGTCCTCTTGAAGTTCCGGGGCTTTCACTTTCATCATTTATTCGTAACGCTCTTGAAAAGAACCGTGGCAAAAGAATCCGCCTTTGGGACTTTAAAAAAGAGCTCAGACAGGCAATGGAGCTTTTGCAGATGGATCCGTCATATTCCGAGCGTGATCTGAATGTAGGTTTTTCGGGCGGTGAAAAGAAAAAAGCAGAAATTTTGCAGATGCTTTTACTCAATCCAAAGCTTGCAATTCTTGACGAAACAGACTCGGGTCTTGATGTTGATGCGGTTCGCACAGTTTCAAAGGGTGTTGAACACTATCAGAAAAACCGTGACGGTGCATTGCTCATCATCACACACAGCACAGGTATTCTCGAATCTCTCAAAGTTGATTATACCCATATTATGGTAAACGGCCATATAGTTAAAACAGGCGACGCATCGTTGATTGATGAAATCAATGAACACGGTTTTGAGAAGTATCTTGAACTTTATGCAGAAAAGTTCTGACGGAGGTATTAAGATGAAAGAAAGAACATATGTCGATGATGTTGACAGAAGTGTCTACGATATCAAAGACGAAGAAAATGATGCCTACCGTATCAAATCAGGTCTTGATGCCTCAATTGTAGAAAAAATTTCAAAGGAAAAGAACGATCCCGTGTGGATGCAGAATTTCCGTTTGCAGTCACTTCAAATTTATAATGAACTCAAAGTTCCAAACTGGGGACCGCCCATTGACGGACTTAATATGGACAATATTGCAACCTATGTTCGTCCGAACACAAGGATGACCGCAAAATGGTCGGAAGTCCCCGAAGATATCAAGAATACATTTGAAAGACTCGGTATTCCTCAGGCAGAGAGAAAGTCCCTTGCAGGTGTCGGAGCGCAGTATGATTCCGAGCTTGTGTACCACAATGTTCGTGAAGAGGTTGCCGCACAGGGCGTAGTATATACCGATATGGAGAGTGCGTTAAAGGGCGAATATGCCGACATGGTAAAAAAATATTTTATGAAACTTGTCCGTCCGAATGACCACAAATTTGCCGCACTTCACGGTGCAGTATGGTCAGGAGGTTCGTTTGTGTATGTTCCGCCGGGAGTATCGGTAGAAATTCCGTTGCAGTCATATTTCAGACTTAACGCACCCGGTGCAGGTCAGTTTGAACACACGCTCATTATCGTTGACGAGGGTGCAGACCTGCATTTTATAGAGGGTTGTTCTGCTCCGAAATATAACATAGCAAATCTTCACGCAGGATGCGTTGAGCTTTTTGTAAAGAAAAATGCAAGACTCAGATATTCAACAATTGAAAACTGGTCAAAAAATATGTACAACCTTAACACCAAAAGAGCTCTTGTTGAAGATGGCGGTACTATGGAATGGGTATCGGGTTCATTCGGTTCTCATGTGTCATATCTTTATCCGATGACAATTTTAAAAGGCGACCGTTCAAGAATGGAATTTACGGGCATTACATTTGCAGGCAAGGGACAGAACCTTGATACAGGCGCAAAAGTAGTTCATATCGGCAAAGAAACATCTTCGTTTATGAACACAAGGTCAATTTCAAAAGACGGCGGTATCAGCACATTCAGAAGCTCCGTTGTTGTAAACAAATCTGCCGAAAATGCAAAATCTGCCGTTTCGTGTCAGTCGCTTATGCTTGATTCAAAGTCACGCTCAGATACTATTCCTGTAATGGATATCAGAACTCCGCACGCAGATATCGGTCACGAGGCGAAAATAGGCAGAATCAGCGATGAGGCTGTATTCTACCTTATGTCAAGAGGTCTTAGTGAAGAGGATGCAAGGGCAATGATAGTCAGCGGTTTTGCAGACAATGTGTCAAAGGAACTTCCGCTTGAATATGCGGTTGAAATGAACAATCTCATTCAACTTGAGATGAAGGGCAGTATCGGATAAGGAGGACATTATGGTTGATAATAAAGACTTAACAGTGAACTTTCTTCCGTCACCCACTTGGAACCGATTGGGAGTGAATCGGGCAAAAATCCGAAATATTCCCGTTGACGGTTGGAACAGTATTCCTGTTCAAAAAGAAATAATTGAAAAATATACAAATAATTACGATTCGGAAATTTGGAATTCATTTGCAAATATTCAGACAGGTATGGGCGAGGAGATTGACGAAATTTCAAAAATATCACATTCTGAAAAAATCAGAATAACGGCTGATAAAACAAAAAGCGAAAAGCTGTTTTTTAATTGCAAAAACGGTGAAAACGCTTTTGCAGACATAGAATTATACGCTCCCGAAAACACAGAGCTTACCGTGTTTATGACAATGCAGTCAGCGTGGAACGCAAACGGTATTTGTGCCGTAAGAACGAAATTTAAAGCTGAAAAAGGCGCAAAAATCAGACTCGTACAGCTTAATCTCCTTTCGCAAAATTTCCGCTTTATAAACGATGTCGGTGCAGAATGTGAAGATAATGCAACCGCAGAGATATTACAGCTTTTCATCGGCGGAAATGAAACCTATACAGGCACAAAGACAACGCTTTTGGGCAGGCAGAGCAATCTTGACCTCAATGTCGGCTACTATTGCAAGGACGAGCAGTTGCTTGATATGAACTATGTTGCCGAGCATATCGGCAAAAAGACCGTCAGCTCAATGAATGCCGGAGGTGTCTTGAGAGATAAAGCACATAAATTATTCCGTGGTACAATTGATTTTCCACTCGGCTCATCGGGTGCAAAAGGTGACGAGAACGAAGATGTTCTCATTTTAGGTGAAGATGTAATCAATCAAACCGTACCGCTCATTCTTTGTGCGGAAGAGGATGTTGAGGGCAACCACGGTGCGTCAATCGGCAGACCGTCCGATGATGTGCTTTTCTATCTTGCAAGCAGAGGTCTTGACGAAGAAGAGGCTTGTAACCTTATGGCTCGTGCAAAGCTTGACGCTTTATGCTCGAAAATCGGTGATGAGAAGCTTGAAACGCTTGCAAAATCCTGTCTGGAGGAGGTTACAGGCTATGCAAATGAAAAACTTTAAGGAAGATTTTCCGCTTTTGCGAGAAAATCCTGTAGTCTATCTCGACAGTGCCGCAACTGCTCAAAGACCTGAATCAGTTATAAATTCGGAAATGGAGTTCTACAAAAAATGCAATGCAAATCCTCTGCGTGGACTTTATGATTTGGGTTTCAAAGCAACCGAGTGTTATGAGCAATCCCGTGAAACAGTCAGAAAGTTCATTAATGCAAGGTCGGAGCGTGAAATAATATTTACACGCAATGCAACCGAAAGCCTCAATCTTGTTGCCTACAGCTACGGAATGAATTTTCTAAAAAAAGGTGACGAAATTCTTGTCACTGTAATGGAACACCACAGCAACCAGTTGCCATGGAGAGTTGTTGCAGAAAAAACGGGCGCAGCGGTAAAGTACATTGAATGCAACCCTGACGGTACAATTACAGAAGAACAGCTGAAACAGGCTTTTTCGGAGCGTACAAGGCTTGTGGCAGTAACTCACATATCAAATGTACTCGGTTGCAAAACTCCAATAAAGCGTATCACAGAGCTTGCAAAGGAATGCGGTGCAGTTGTTGTGCTTGACGCATCACAGAGCGTTCCGCACATTCCCGTTGATGTTCAGTCGCTTGATGTAGATTTTCTTGCATTTTCCGGTCACAAACTTATGGCACCCTTCGGAATCGGTGTATTGTACGGCAAAGAAAGCCTTCTTGAAAAAATGCCGCCGTTTTTAACGGGCGGTGAGATGATTGATTCCGTTACAAGGGACAAGGTTATCTATTCCGATTTACCGCATAAATTCGAGGCAGGAACGGTAAATGCGGCTGGCGCATGGGGGCTGAAAACCGCAATTGAATATATTCAAAATATTGGTTTTGATACAATCGGCGCTATTGAAGAAGAGCTTACCAAAAGAGCATTTGACGGACTTATGAAAATTCCTCACATCAATATTCAGGGAAGCAGCAATCCGAAAGAGCATTGCGGAATTATCAGCTTTACAATTGACGGAGTTCATCCGCATGATGTCAGCAGTATTCTCGACGCTGACGGTATTGCAGTCCGTGCAGGACACCATTGCGCACAGCCTTTGATGGAATTTTTAGGCATTCCGTCAACAACAAGGGCAAGCATTTATTTCTACAATACGAAAGATGACATTGATGCGTTTTTGAACAGCGTGTCATCTGTCAGAAGGAGAATGGGATATGGAAAATAACAGAAGCTTTTACAATGAAATCCTGACCGATCACAATCTTCATCCAATGCACAAACATCCGCTTGATACGGCAACGGCAAGCCTTGAGGGTGTGAATCCAAGCTGCGGTGATGACATTGTGCTTAATCTTAATATCAAAGACGGTGTGATTACAGACGGTTCGTTTACAGGTGACGGCTGTGCAATTTCCCAGGCGTCAGCCGATATTATGCTCGATTTGATTATCGGCAAAACAGTTGATGAAGCCGAACATCTGAAAGATATTTTCCTTAAAATGATTCAAGGCAAAGCAACTGACGAAGAAATTGAAGAGCTTGAGGAGGGTGGAGCATTGTCTGACATTTCTCATATGCCTGCCCGTGTAAAATGTGCAGTTCTCGGTTGGCACACATTTGAAAACATTGTAAAAGAATAATTTACTGAATTTAATATTTTATAAAACACATTCGGGGAACAGATAAAATAATTTTTGTTCCCCGATTTTTATTTAAAAAATCGGGATTAATGTATTAAAATGACTAATACAAATCTTGACAAATATTGCCTTAAAATAGTATAATAAAAGCGCAAAGAGGTGATATTTATGAAAAAGAAATGTACTCTCGTTTTAATATCCGTATTGACAGTTGCCTGCGTTGTATCTGCATATTTGCTTTTCTTTTATAATCCTTCATTTAATATGGTTTACGATTCCGACACGGATTCATATTTTAACAACAGTTACCTGTCCTATAATGACGGAACGCTTGCAGCGGCAGATTACAGAAAAACTAAGGTTACGGCTTATGATTCAAAAAACAATTCAACCGTAAATTTGCCTTCAAACGGTTGTCTGATTAACGATAATTTATTCTATATTAACGGCAGTAAGCTCTGCTGTCTTGATACAACAACAAACACACGAAAAATCTTAGACACCGATTGCCGAAGTTTTGTTTGTAACAATGAAGTTATTGCTTACACAAAGAATGATTCCGTAATATTGAAAGACTCTGATACTCTTGAAAATATAGGAGATATTAAGTTTGACAATCAGATTTATTATATAAATATTTCAGATGGCAATCTCTATATTGCGGAGCGTATTTTTGAGGATAAAACAGATGAATACGGTTACAGCTTCAAAGTAGGAAAGCAGTATATTTTTAAAAAATATGACCTGAAATCCTGCAAATTGCTCAAAAGTAAAAATGCAAATTATGTAAACGGAATTCGCTATGTAACGGTATGCCAAGATACTTTCTATTTCTTTTGCGATGAAACTCAAACCGTAAACAATGTATGTCTTGATAAAGATGTAAATTATCCGACAATTCAGCATCCCGATGTTAAATTTATTACATCCAATAACGATTGTGTTTACTACATATCCGAGAAAACAGAATCGGCGATAATACTCAAAACGGTTGAAAGCCCTTATAACGGTATATGGAAACTCGAAGTCGGCTCTAATAAACCTGTTAAAATTGCTGACAAATGCGACTGTGACGAACTGCTTGCAACAAAGAATTTCTTGTATTGTTACACAATTAACTACATTTTGCCTCGAGGAGTGGCTGATTCATGGGTGAAAGGTTACTTAATTGATCAGCTTGCAATAAGCTGATTTGTTATCATAAACCGAATTGGTATATAGTGAACTGAAAATAATCATTAAGAAGGTGATATTATGAAAAAAGATGTTAAATTATACAATATGATTTTGCCGCCGTTTATGCTGTTCTTCTTTGCTCCTACTCTTTGGATTGTATCAGCCTTAGGGAATTTCATAATAGATTCAATAGTTCTCTTAATAATTTCAATTTTTATTTACAAGAAATTCACTTGGCAATTGTATAAGAAATCAATAATTCCCGTATTTCTGTATGGATTTCTTTCTGATTTTTTAGGTGTGTTGTATCTAATGGCAATATCTATTGGATCAGGTGCGGAATATTACGAGGGCAACGATATCGGAAAACAAATTCTTTCGGGAATATATCTTGCAACCAACCACTCCTGTTATGACAGCGTCTACGGAGTTTTGTTTATTGTCAGCGGTATTCTGTTTAGCAGTATTTTTATTTTTGCTTTTAATTATCGTGTGTCATTTAACAATAAAGGACTTTCTAAAAAGCAGAAAATAATTGCATCCCTTACAATGGCAATAGTAACCGCACCTTACACATTTTTGTTGCCTAAAGAGCTTTTTTATCCGTAATAAAAATATATCTCGGTTTGGTACGGCAATTGCAGTATTACAAAATACATAAAATCAGCAAATCCAAACAAACAGGCTGATGAATTTTTAAAATATTATGAAGAAAATTTTTAGTGTTTGTCAAAAAGATACTGAAATATATTGAAAATGATAATGAGTGTTTTTATGTTTAAAAAAGTTGTTTGTACAATAGTGAGTACTTTATGTATCCTTTTTTTATTATCCGCCTGTGATCCTTCGATTGATGATTATGAATCTTATAAAAATCTTAAAGTAGGAGAACATTTTTCGGTTAACCGTGATGGATATGCAGTCAAAATAAACGATACGCTTCTTGTTTGGCACAACCTTGCTGATGGCGAAAAGGATTGTGTTAAAGTCATTGATAAAAATATGGTTGACGCAAGCGGAATGATAGAAGGTGAGGATGTTCTGAACGGTTCAAAAGAACTTCTTGCTGATAAAATTAAGAATTGTTATTCTTCAAATGATTATGTTATAATGGAGTTGTTAAACAATGATACCATTATTATGGTCGATTGCAATAACAATTTCAAATATTCTAAATTTGATAATTTGAAAAGCGCAGGAATTGATTACAGTAAATTTAATCACATATCAATCGGCTGATTATTTTTTTCGGAAAGAAATTTCTTATGAATAAATACTATTACATCATAAATTTGTTTGATTCAATAGACAGATTGTTTTTAAATACCTATAGTACCCCTGCATACTTTCTGTCAAAAATCAGTTTTGTTATCATATAAAATTAGTTTTTAATAGGAGGAATAGTTTTGAATAAGTTTAAAGCTATATGTGAATCGGTGAGTTATTTTTTTATTTTTTCATTTACACCAATAATATGTGCATTAATAATTTCATTTATATATGTATGCTTTAGTAAAATAAATTTAAATCTCCCTCAAATGTCAACCTATGTTATGGAGATAATTGCTTGTTCATTAATTATGATTATTTTTTATTTTATTCTAAAAGTAAAGAGATATAATTTTGTTGATAGTATAAAACTAAATAAAATAACTCTGCGTTCGGCATTGCCTTTTATTCTTTTAGGATTATCAGTATATTTTATTTTTATAATTCTATTAAATTGTATACCATTCTTTCAGGGAGAAGATACTGTTTCAAATACAAATGATTTGCACAAATCAGTCAATGGAATAAATGTAGTTTTTTTGTTTGTAGCCAAGAGTATATTAGCTCCAATTGTAGAGGAGGTTACATTTCGTGGCTTAATCTATTCAAAACTAAAATTGGCTTTTCCAATATGGGTATCATCACTTTTAGTTTCGTTGACTTTTGGTGTTATTCATTTTTCATCATCTATATTCACAGTATTGTCAGCAATTTTATTGAGCTTGATTTTTAATTACCTTGTTGATAAATATAATTCAATAGTACCTGGTATACTAATACATTCAGCTTATAATTTTACAGTTACATTTATACGATATAATATTAGATATTTTGATTTTGCGACATATGAAATTCCGATTATGGTCGTTTCAATTCTAACTTTTATCTTTTCTATAATATGTATTATTTTTAACACTAAGAAATTAAGTAGTAATTAGGGGTGAGAAGCAAGTGAAATTAAAAATACTTGGTTCTGTGTCAAGATTTAGCACAAAATAAAATGAGAAGTTCTGCCAACTAAGCTGCTGGCAGAGAAGATACCCTCTCAAACAATTACCCAGGTTCTTTGCACATTCAACCTGTGTAAGATCAGGGTGCTCTTTGCGATAGTTGATAGCATCCAACTTGAATTGCTTGGTGTGATGAGTTTTTTGTCGTGACATAATGAATTCCTCCTCTTTTTTATTATACAACACTTAAAGGGGATATCTCATTTTGTTTTGTACTATTTAGATGCTAACACTATACCGATGAATCATATCCCTTTTTTATAGACATATAGAGAATTTTATAAAGTTAGGTGATTGTAATGAAAAAATTCTTATGTATAAATATTAGCGTTATTTTGTTGTTTTTGTTTGCCTTGAGTGGTTGTAGTGAAAACATAGAGATTGCTGAGGATAATATATATAACTTCATAAACTATCAAAATGAAGAAGTATACGACATAGAGCAAATAGAGTTAAGTAATAGTTTGAGTAAAAGTTGTATCTCGTATAAATTTACATATATTTCTGATGGTTATCAAGTAAAAGCTTATATATCTATTCCTCTGAGTCTTGTTGAAAATCAATCGCTAGGAAAGTGTATATTGTATAACAGAGGAGGAAATAGCAAAATCGGTTTGCTTGGTGATGAAGATACCGCAAAACTTTGTGTATTGACAAATAGGATTATTGTTGCATCGCAATATAGAGGAGCAGATGGCGGAAGTGGTAAAGATGAGTTTGGTGGTAAAGATCTTAATGATGTTATAAAACTAATTGATTTGTGTGAAACACATTTTGACTTTATTAACATGAAAGATTTTTGTGTTGCGGGTGTTTCTCGTGGTGGTATGATGACTTATATGACTGCCAAGCAGGATAATAGAGTTAAAGGAATTATAGCCATATCTGCTGTTAGTGATTTGTTTCAATCTTACGAAGCTCGTGAAGATATGCAAAAATTACTTTACAACTATATTGGGACAACTCCTGAGCAAAACCCAGAAGAATATGAAAAAAGATCAGCTATTTATTGGACAGAAGAAATTACTGTACCTGTTTTGATTATTCATAGCAAATATGATGAACAAGTTTCTTTTTCACAAGCAGAAGATTTGTATAAAAAATTAAAACAAAATAATAAACATATATATTTTAGTGTGCGTGATGATAATATACATGGCTTAAGTGATGGTGATCTCGAAGTAATACTAGATTGGCTTGATACAAATATTTAAGTATATAGGGCTAAGTTAACGAAAAGGATGTTAAATAAGTGCTTTTTGATGTTGATAAAAATAAATATGTAATGCAAATTGACTCGACAGATAGATTAATCAATAAGATACCTAAAATTGAGGCTCATCTAAAAGGGATTCGTCACAAAGCATTTTCTGTATTAATATTTAATAATGATGGTAAAATGTTAATACAAAAAAGAGCTAAAATAAAGTATCATTCTGGTTCTGTGTCAAGATTTAGCACAAAATAAAATGAGAAGTTCTGCCAACTAAGCTGCTGGCAGAGAAGATACCCTCTCAAACAATTACCCAGGTTCTTTGCACATTCAACCTGTGTAAGATCAGGGTGCTCTTTGCGATAGTTGATAGCATCCAACTTGAATTGCTTGGTGTGATGAGTTTTTTGTCGTGACATAATGAATTCCTCCTCTTTTTTATTATACAACACTTAAAGGGGATATCTCATTTTGTTTTGTATTATTTAGATGCTAACACTAAGATAAAATGAAAGACAATATAAAGATAAATCAAACAAAGCTGAAAAATTTATGAGGAGATACGATGTATTCGGAATTATTAAAAGCTTTTCAAAGCAATAAAAATTGCAGTTTTTATACAGATGATGAATGTGACAAGTTTATTTACGGCAAGATTATTGCACTTAACGAAGATGGGGTCGCAATTCAAATGTACAATACAGACGGAACTTGTGACGGTGTAATTGTAAAAATAGTATCTGATTTCTTCAGAATCGAGTATGATTCAAAATATAATCAAAAAATGGAGAAACTTATTGAAACTGATACTTTTGAAGACAGCGTTGAAATTGACGGTAACGCTGTATTTGATTCTGCAATAAAATCCGCAATAATTAAAAACTTCATAGTAAGTATAGAATTGCTGCACAGCGGTAATGAGAATATCACGGGATTACCGTTGTCGCTGGAAAACGGAATCTGTACCGTCAGACAGATAGACGATTACGGTTGTGATGACGGAGTAACTTCGTTTGTATTCAATACCGCAACGCAAATTACAATCAATGCAAAGTATGAAAAATTACTTTCAATCTTAATGAACAAGTGATATGGAAAAATGAATAATTTGTTATTTGAAAAATATTAATAAGTATTGCTTTTTACAATGTCTATTGATACAATACAATCAGAATATGTATTTTCATTGCGTAAGAAGCGTATATACAAAAAAAGACCGACTTCAAAATCAAATTTGAAATCGGTCTGTAAATTTTAAAAATATCCGAACGGAATTTATACTATTCGATTACATCTTCGGCTATAACAGCTTCCTGTCTTTTTGTAATCTGATGGTCTTCATGCAAAACAATGCAGTATGTAACAGTTGATATGAGTGCAAGAATAAGTACAACCGCAATAAGTCTTTTGATGTATTTGCCTGTCCTTATTTTTTTGACAACATAGGGAATCCCCGTTATTGTTCATTGCCCTTGTCCTCTTTTAAAATATTTAAAATGCTCTCTACACCGCTGTAAGCATTATGAAAACTCTCCAAAAGGTTTTCATAATATGCCCGACCTTCGTCCTCAATATGATAATAAATTCGTGTGCGCTTTTTGCCGACAAGCTTTGAATATTCGCTGATTTTTCCTTCGTTAACAAGCTTGTAGGTGACTGCGTAAACGGTGTTCTGAGATATGGACAGGCATCCGTTTGATTTTTCTTTTATGAATTTTACAATTTCATACACATAACTGTCATGCTCACACAAAATGGCAAGAATCAGTATGTCCGTAATTCCGCTGAAAAAATAATTTTGTTTTCCCATAGATACCTCCCAATATACATTATACACACTTAATCACTAAAAATCAATCTAATACATTCAAGAAGAATTTAATATGAGCAGTTATTACAGCAAAGCCTTTTGTTGCCGACATTGTGATTTTTTCGTCAATAGTATTCGTAAAAAACGAATTGACCAAAAAATTCCTTTGTGTATTAATCTCATCAGCCATGATATCACCATACACATTATTGATTTCGTTTGAATTCTTTTTGATATAGTCAAATATGAAAAGTAAAATAACAGATAGGATGTTTTAAATGAAAGCAAAGAAAATTTATTATTCAATTGTCGTAGGATTACAAAGCTTATTTATATTATTGCTGTTTGTGAACATTGGTTATTGCATAATTACTTCGGATTTAACTATGTTTCCCACAACTGCGTTGTATTTGAATTTTTATCCTTTTATGAATTTTTTTAAAACACATAATCCGTATGATTTGCTTGTATTTATATCTTTGTTGCTTTTGCTGTTTGCAATGCACTTTGCAACAATATACATACTTTTCAAAAAGGTTAAAAGAATATATGCTTGGGTAGTTATAGTTAATGCTTATTTTTATGCTTTAACTATGTATAGCGACGGAGATTTAGTTTATGTCTTTCACGATATTGAATTTTCAATCTATATTTACAGTAATTTAGCAATGTTTTTATTGCTGTTGATTGCAGCTTTATTAAAACTCTACCGTAAGAGGGTTCATATTAATTCAAGCCTTGCAGAGGATTATTTTCTGCCGAATGAAGAGGATAATAAGCCTGAGGATAAATGTGACGGAATAATTCAAGGAAGTATTTTAGCTCCGATTTTCCAGACAGCTTGCTTTGCATTTTCTTTGATTACAAAATATTTTGGTTCGCTTTTGGAGAGTTATTTATATGTGTTTTATACTGCATTTATAATTGCTTCAATCTTTATGTTTGTAATGTCTTATCGAGATTACAAAAAAGCAGTACAATCAAATGCTTTTTCGGAAGAACGAATTGCAAAAGTTGAAAAATACATAAAAATTCAGCCGATTACCTTTGCACTTTTTCTCGCATCGGCAGTTTTGATATTTGCATTTTGACAGTAACAAACTCTACAATAAAATAGGGTAGAACAACTGCTGTAAGGAGGCTCGAAAGAGCCTCCTTTTTAATGCTTGAACAGAATACAAATTTATTATGATGACAAACCGCTTTACAGCTATGTAAAATTTTTATACAGATATAATGATGAAATATAAAATATCAAAATAAGAATAAACCTCCTGCACAGAGTAAAATCCGTTGCAGGAGGTTTTGTTGTACGAAAAATTATATGGGTTTAATTATTGGCATATTTGTTGGAATCTATATGTAAAATTTACAGAACCTGAAAATATGCATTATTGTTACTTTGTCGGGACAGGACACACATCAGTCCTTGCTGTTTGCAATTGCCTGATCAATCAACTTTTGCAGCTTTTCAGACTGCTTTTCGGAGGTTATTGCACCGACAATCGGTTCTCCCACAATATTACCGTTTTTATCGACAACATAAGTTGTGGGGTAGGAGTACAATCCGGATGTAAATTCTCCGGCTTTACTTTTTGAATCAAACCAAATGTTTTTGTAGGTCACACCCTTTTTTGCCAGAATATTCTTTGCGTCAGAGATAGCCGTTTTGTCACCGTCAAGTGTAAATGAATTGATTCCGACTACTGCTCCGCCTTTTTTTGCAAGCTGTTTATTCAGAGCTTCCAGGTCGGCAAGTTCTTCCACGCAGGGATTGCAGGTGGTAAACCAGAAGTTTACTACAGTAACGGTATTTTTTGCAAAAAGCGTACTGCTCTTAACTTCGTTTCCGTCAAGATCCTTGCCGTCAAATGTCGGGAATTTCATCAGATTATCCTTTTCGATGGGCTTACCGTTTTCAGCCGGAACGCTCATATCTCCATCAGACGGTTTTTCTCCGCATCCGGGAAATTTTTGTTCCAAAACTGTCAGCTTTCCTTCAATTTCCTTAATCTCTTCGGCGCCTTTATTAAGTAGTTTCAACTCATCAGCACTGAACTGATCCTTGATACCGTCAATTGTTTTCAGAAGAAAATCGCCGTAGTTTTTGCCGTCCTCATTCATCGCCATACCTTTATCGGCTGAAGCAAATACCTTTTCCCAAAGCTTGCTGTTTTCGGAAAGAATAGCATTTTCCTGTGCCATCAGTTTTTGATGCAGGTCGGCGGCCTCGTCTTTTGTTTTCGGATTCACAGCTGTCAGCATAGCCGTTTCGCTTTTCTTATTTGCAGTAGTATTCGTCGTATTGCCTTTGGCTGTGCCACAGGCGGCAAAGCTTAACAACATCATCAGGGCAGTCAGTAAGCTTAAAATTTTAGTCGTTTTCATAGTGTTTACTCCTTTTCTGTTTCAATTTCTGTTTCAATTTTTTGTTTTGTTGTTTCCGCTTTTTCAGCGGGACAATCATTTTCTTTTCCTTTGCCAAAGCCGTAGCGAAAGCTGACCGCCTTGGTAGGACAGGCACGGATACACTTACCGCAGCGTATGCATTCGGTGTGGTCGGGAGTTTTGGTTACATCTACATCCATCTTGCATACTTTGGCACACTTTCCGCAGGAAATGCACTTGTGTTTGTCTACTTTCATTCCGAAAAGCGACACCTTGTTAAGCAATGCATAAAATGCACCGAGAGGACACAGCCACTTGCAGAACGGTCTGTAGAAAAGTACACTCAGTACGATTACCGTAATCAATATGCCCAGCTTCCACGAAAAGAGCGTACCCAGTGCGGCGCGGATTCCCGAATCGATGGCGGCAAGAGGGATTGCTCCCTCGAGTACCCCTTGAGGACAAAGATACTTACAGAAAAAAGGATCTCCCATACCCACATCGTTTGTAATGAGCATTGGCAGCAAACCTACAGCAAAAAGCAAAACTGCATATTTTATGTATGTCAGCGGCTTCAGCTTTTTAGTGGAAAGCTTTTTTGTCGGTATCTTATGTAACAGTTCCTGAAGCCATCCGAACGGACACAAAAAACCGCAGATAAAACGCCCGAGCAGAACTCCTATCAATATGAGGAATCCTGTGATATAATATGAAAAACTGAATTTTGACGAACCCACCACAGCCTGAAACGAGCCGATTGGGCAGGCGCCAGATGCCGCAGGGCAGGAATAGCAATTCAGTCCCGGAACGCAAACAGCCTTTCCTTTGCCTTGATAAATTCTGCCCTTCAATAAATTCGGCAGATGAATATTACTCAGCAAAGTTGCTCCTGCTTGAATAAGCCATCGAAAGCGTGAGAGAAACTGCGATACACCGCCTCTTTTTTTCTTCGGTTCTTTGTTATCCAATTCCCACACACTCCAAACACAGCCGGATTGCCTTGCTTAACACGGTTTCTGCCTCTCCACGCAGAGCTCCGTAACACAGCATCGTAATTCCGCAGATAATCAGTACGATTTGAAATACGGCTTTTTTCTTTCGAGTCAATTCGGTCACTCCTTTCTTTTGTGCTCTCATTGTAGCACAGAGGATGTAAAATCCCTGTTAAGAACGAAAACTTAACAAAAACTTTATGCCTGAGCGATATAATGATATAATTAAATTATCAAAGAAATATGAAAACACAACAAGGAGAGTTTCTATGCGTATTTTAGTAATTGAAGACGAGCGTGCGCTGTGCGAGACAATTGTTCGCAGCCTTAAAAGATTGGCATACAGCGTTGATTTTTGTTATGACGGAAACAAAGCAAATGAGTTGCTCGGAATAGAAAAGTACGATCTTGTTTTACTTGATCTGAATTTACCCGGTGCAGACGGGATGACGGTACTGCGAACTCTGCGACAAACCGACAGAGATACCGGAGTGTTAATTCTTTCGGCACGCTGTGAGGTTGCCGACAAGGTGGAGGGACTGGATGCCGGAGCAAACGATTACCTGACAAAGCCTTTTCATTTGGAGGAGCTTGAGGCAAGAATACGCAGTCTGACTCGCCGGCGGTTTACACAAAACAATGTTGTTTTGAACTGTGGAAAGGTTGCTTTTGACACCAAAGCCCGTGTTGCCGTTGCTGACGGTCAGGAGCTGTCACTTACCCGAAAAGAAATCGGAATACTTGAATATTTACTTCTTAATCAAGGTCGCCCCGTCAGTCAGGAAGAACTGCTCGACCATGTTTGGGATAACAGTGTTGACAATTTCAGCAATTCAATAAGAGTACATATTTCTGCATTACGAAAGAAACTACGTGCGGCACTCGGCTATGACCCGATTCGCAATCGCATTGGTGAAGGATATGTTATGGAGGAAGAAAAAGTATGAAAAAGCTATCCTTGCAATGGCGCATAACTCTGATGACAGCACTTCTTATCGGAGCTACCTGCATTTTTATGAATGTTCTTATCGGCTATTCCGGCAGCCATTATATGGATTCCATAGGCTCTTATGTTACAGGTTACGGTGATACGGACAAAGGAGAACCTGACTTTTTCGATCCCGAACACGAAAAGCTTGATCGGGAATTGACTATTGTAATTAACGGAGCACAGGAATCCTTTATCGCTACCAATTGGTATATTACGGCGGCGGCAACATTGTTAGGCGGTGTGCTTGCGTATTTTTTAAGCGGGCATGCGCTGAAGCCTCTGCGTACTTTTACCGCTCGGGTTGAAAAGGTTCAACCTAACAATTTGACGGATATGAAGATAACCGAAGAAGTTCCGCCTGAACTGAGACAGTTTGTCAAGTCGTTCAATCGGATGCTTGACCGTCTTGATGAGGGATTTACCGCTCAACGGCAGTTCACGGGAAACGCCGCACATGAGTTGCGCACGCCGCTTTCGCTTATGCAGGCACAGCTTGAACTTTTTTCGGCAGAGCATCCCGAGGTATCGCCTGAAACGGCGGAGTTCCTCCGGTTGTTGCGTGAGCAGACCGAACGAATGACGCAAATGACAAAAACCCTGTTGGAAATGAGCGAGCTGCGCACAGTATCGTGTGCTGACCGCATAGAGATAGGTCCTATGGTAGAAGAGATTTTCACTGACCTTGCGCCCCTTGCAGAGAAAAACAATGTTACACTTGAAAGCACGGGTGATGCTGTTATGACAGGCAGTGACACGCTGATTTACCGTTTGTTATATAATCTGACCGAAAACGCTATACGCTACAACCGTTTTGACGGTACAGTGAATGTTACCGTAACGCACAAAGACAATCAGCTTGTTATTACAGTTGCGGATACCGGCTACGGCATCCCCGAACAATACAGAGAAAGTATTTTTCAGCCTTTCTTTCGTGTGGATAAATCCCGAAGCAGAGAATACGGCGGAGTTGGATTGGGACTTTCTTTGGTGTGGGAAATCGTTGCACTGCACAATGGTAAAGTTCGTGTGGAAGAGAGTTCGGAAAAGGGTACTGCTATAGCAGTAAAGTTTCCGACAGATGCGATAAAAATTTAATATTTTGCGATTTTTTCTTAGTTAATTGTTGAAATTGCCGTAGCTCTGTGCTATACTATAATTAATTAATCGATTAGTTATCAAAAGGAAGCGAACATTATGAGAACAACAGAGGAACAGCACAACGAGCGTAAGAGGGAAATAATGGAAAAATGCTTTGAATGCTATGCTGAAAATGGATTGACCGGTACGGGCATCAAGGCTTTGGCGGCAGCGTGTGGCTGTACAACGGGAAATCTGTATTCCTATTTCAACAGTGTTGATGAACTGATTATTGAATCAACTGCATACTGTATGGAAAAGGTCGAGGATGATTTTATGGAAAAAGCTCCCACCGACCCGAAGGATGTTGTTCGATTTGTGAAAGAGGTTCCGTATTGGACCGCAAAGAAGCACGGCAAAAAATATCGGCTGATGTATCAGGTCTATACCCATCCGAAATATATTGAGCACGGCAAGAAATTTTTTGAGGGGGTAAATGAGCGCTATACCGAGTATGCAAAGCGGCTTGAGCCGAAAATCGGCATTCCGTACACAGTGATTACACCGCTCATTTTTATATTTGTCCGTGCCTGTGTACACTATGCTATGTTTGAGGATGAATATTATTTAAAAACCCAAATGGAGGTCTTAAAACAGGGTGTTGCCCTGTTTGCTGATAAATACCGTTCACAATATTTGAGAGGAGGCAATGACAAATGAAAAAACGAATATACTGTATTACCACCGCACTCTGTCTTGTGCTTTGCATCGTACTTTGCATTGCATTTGCTGCCGTATGCAGCAAGGCGGAAAATAGCAAAACCCTGTTGCCTGAGGTGCGAAACAACGGCACAGCAATCCAATGGAGAGATACCGCCGAAGAGGAATGGCACGATCTTGTAGCTCTTAACACGCTCAGAGGTACTGACGGTAAAAACGGCGTTGACGGCAAAGACGGTACTGACGGAAAGAACGGCACTGACGGCAAAGACGGTGCTGACGGTAAAGACGGTACTGACGGAAAGAACGGTATTGACGGTAAAAACGGCATTGACGGCAAAAACGGTCTTGACGGCAAAGACGGCACTGACGGTAAAAACGGCATTGACGGCAAAGACGGTACTGACGGTAAAAACGGCATTGACGGCAAAGACGGCACTGACGGAAAGAACGGTATTGACGGTAAAAACGGCATTGACGGCAAAGACGGTACTAATGGAAAAGACGGTCTTGACGGCAAAAACATAGAGGTACAAAGAACAACAGAATATATACAGTGGCGCTATGAGGGAGAAGACTGGCAAAACCTTGTTGCCATTTCCGATATAAAAGGACCCACAGGGCAGAACGGTAAAGACGGAGCAAACGGAAAAACACCTGAGTTCCGTGTAAATGAAAACAATCTTCAATGGCGTTATGTCAGTGACGAAATATGGTTAAATCTTTACGATCTTTCAAATTTGAAAGGTCTTGACGGAAAAGACGGAATCGACGGAAAAAACGGTGTCGATGGTATTGACGGCAAAAACGGTGATACGCCGTTCATCGGTGAAAACGGCAACTGGTGGCTCGGAGTGACCGACATTGGCGTAAAAGCCGCAGGTGTTGACGGTGAAAAAGGCGACAAGGGAGATAAAGGAGATGCCGGACAGAACGGTAAGGACGGAGCAAACGGAAAAACACCTGAGTTCCGTGTAAATGAAAATAACCTACAGTGGCGTTATGTCGGCGATGAAATATGGCTTAACCTTTACGATCTTTCAATTTTGAAAGGGCTTGACGGCGCAGACGGTAAGGATGGTATAAACGGCAAAGACGGTGTTGACGGTAAAGACGGTGCCGATGGTAAGGACGGAACAAACGGACAAAACGGCGCTGACGGCAAAGACGGCAACACTCCGTTCATCGGTGAAAACGGCAACTGGTGGATTGGAACGACCGATACGGGAGTGAAAGCCACAGGAGTTGACGGTGAAAAAGGCGACAAAGGAGACATCGGTGAAAAAGGCGAAAAGGGTGACAAAGGAGATAAAGGCGACAAGGGTGATGCAGGTCAGAACGGCAGCTGTTCGGGATATTTTTACGGAGAGGCAAACGCTCCGAGGACAGTACTGAATAACAGTCGTGTCTATATTTCTGTCTACGAAAAAATAAACAAGGGCGGCTTGATTTCATCCTACAGAAATAATATTACACTCAAAAAAGGACATATTTACAATGTCTGCTTAAGCGGTTCTCTCGAAGTTGGTTCAAACGAATTTAACAACAGCGGCAATTACTCTATTCAGATGACAGACGGTTATGATGACGATCTGTGCAGGGAGCTTACACGAATAAAAAGGGACGGGGCAAAAATACCGTATACCAATGATCAACATTCCTTTAATTTCAACAGAATGTATGATGCGTCAAATAAAGACATTACATTGCAGTTGAGTTTTGAAAATTCGGCATACAATACTTATCTCGGTGGCTTCAGAGGTACTATTACAATAACTGCTCTTGATTAAATTTATATAACGGAGGTGGCGAAAAATGAAAAAACGAATACTTAGTATCCTGCTGACTTTATGCATGACGCTCTGCCTTACGCCGATAAGCGTATTCGCCGAGGAGGTTGGGGCAGGGGGCTCTGCTGCGATACAGCTTGGTGCAGATGCACTAAGTGTGTTAAGTAAAAATGTAAACACAGCGACCGCACCGACTGTGTATTTCGGGCAAAACCATGAAAATAATCCCGCTGCATGGCGAGTTATCGGCTATGACGGAAGCGGTGTTACAAGCTCACAGGGGGATATTACCCTGCTTGCGGCAGGCGCTATGGGAGTTATACCATTTGTCGATACCATATTAAACAACGAATACGCACCGAGTAATTTGAAAACCGCGATAGATGCGCTTGCAGCAAAGCTGACGACAGAAGAAAATGCTGCCGTAAAGAAACGGGCGCTTACAAGCGGAAGTTACGACGGAGAGAATACCGACTGTGTAGCGGGAGGGCAGGTGGATAACGCTGTATTCTGGCCGCTTTCCACAGCGGAAGCGTTTGCGGTAAACAACGATCTGCGTGCCTTGGAGCCTGCACATCCGAATTGGGTGACAACCGCTTGGTGGCTGCGCTCCCCCGGCTCCAATAAATATCATCTCGCCGTCGTGACTAGTGATGGTTCTGTCCAATACTCTGGGCACACTATCCTCATTTTCAATAATCATCGGACTGTTCGTCCCGCTTTTAAATTAAATATGAACTCTGTCCTTTTTGCATCTGCCGCTGTGGGCGGAAAGCCTGACGGAGGGCTGACCCCGATTCCCGAATACAGCGGAAACGAGTGGAAGCTGACGCTTTTAGATAGTAGACGCAATTTTGCCGTGACGGAAAAAACTGTCAGCGCCGCCCCCGACGATACCGTTACGCTGAATTACAAAGGGGCGACCACAGGGAAAAATGAATATATCTCTGTCATCCTGGCGGATAACAACGGCGCACAGTATTACGGCAGAGTAGCACAACCTACTGCCGAAAGCGGAACGGTTGAAATCAAAATCCCGTCTGACATTGCACCGGGCGACTATACCATGAAGGTATTCAGCGAGCAGTATAACGGTGACTGCAAGACCGACCTTGCAAGTGCTTTTGCGGATGTCACGCTGACGGTGGAAAGTCAGCCTGACGAACAGTTTACCCTCGCCCCCAGCGGCAGATACTATTTTGACCTTTCGGCAATGAATATCCCCGGAACGGTAAACAGCAATCTACCGGACAGCACACTTCATTATGTGCCGTTTACCTATGTGGGTACGGTCAACGCTTATAAGCTCACATCGGAAATGGCAACCACCGAGGAGTATGCTCAGAAGAATAAATATCCCCACAGCCTATTCATTGCGGACTATGCCGTAACGCATACGGTAAGCTGGGATGACCTGAATACCGCAGGTCTGATTTTCGGCAAGGACTATGCCACAGGAGGTGTGAACTATACACTGCGTGCGCCGTCCGTGGAAAGTGATAACAGAGGCTCGGGTGATTCAGAACGCGGTACGCCCCAAAGCAACGAATGGGACAGGATACTGGACAAGGACAGCGGCTACATCAAAAACTGGAATGGCATATATTCGTGGGGGCAGGACACAACAAGATACAACTCGTCGTTCCGTGCGGTTCGCGGGTTCATTTCGGCCCGCCTCTGGGGCATCGACAATGCTGCGAGCTCCGACCCGAATGTCGTTTTCCGCCCCGTGCTTGAAATCCTGAACCCTGACACACTGGGCTCTGACGGACTGAAGGTCGTTACCCTTGACCTGAACGGCGGCAAGCTGGGTGGTAGCTCCGATGCTATTCACATCATCGTGAAAAACGGCAGCGCATTTACCGCCCCTGCGTCCGACGGCCTGACCCGCCCGGACGGAAATACAGGCAGCTACTTCATGTGGCTCGGAAGCAACGGCAAGCTCTACGCCCCCGGCGACAGTGTTCCGGCGGATGTTACCAAGCTCACGGCGCAGTTTGCTTTATCAGAACAGTTTTCCCTCAAACCGGGCGGCACCTATTACTTTGACCTCTCCAGCGCAAACATCCCCGGAACGGCAAACGGCAGTCTGCCGGACAGCACCCTGCACTATGTTCCCTTTACTTATGCGGGAACGATAGAAGCCTACAAACTCACGTCTGCGATGGCAACCACCGAGGAGTATGCACAGCAGAACAAATATCCCCACAGCCTGTTTGTGGCGGACTATGCCGTAACGCATACGGTAAGCTGGAATGGCCTGAATGACGAAGGTCTGATTTTCGGCAAAAATTATGCCAGCGGCGGCGTGGACTATACGCTGCGTGCGCCGTCCACGGGAAGTGACGATACAGGCTCGGGTGAGTCCCAACACGTCACGCCGTCAAATAATGAATGGGACAGGATACTGAACAAGAACAGCGGATATATCCAAAACTGGAATAAAATGTATTCGTGGGGACGGGATACTTCTTCTGCCGCCGAGTCGTTCCGGGCGTACCGTGGGTACAACTCGGCCCGCTCCTGGTATTACACCTCGTCCTCGTTTCGGAACGTCTACCTCGGTTTCCGCCCCGTCCTTGAAGTCCTGAACCCTGACACACTGGGCTCTGACGGGATGAAGGCCGTTACCCTTGACCTGAACGGCGGCAAGCTGGGCGGCAGCTCCGAGGCTATTCAGATCATCGTGAAAAACGGCAGCACATTTACCGCTCCCATGTCCGGCGGTTTGACCCGCCCGGACGGAGATACAGGCAGCTACTTCATGTGGCTCGGAAGCAACGGCAAGCTCTACGCG
>ERZ857998.634-NODE-634-length-46997-cov-12.103511_pt1 | contig 46997 bp, 40 predicted proteins | sample MGYA00519954_ERZ857998 | MGnify/ENA primary metagenome ERZ857998 (study PRJEB31778, sample SAMEA3449424) | human gut metagenome | biome: human gut; feature: human-associated habitat; material: faeces | place: United Kingdom | collected 2010/2012 ...
TTGCTTGCTTGCTTGCTTGCTTGCTTGCTTGCTTGCTTGCTTGCTTGCTTGCTTGTAGATTATGGTTCGTGTCGTCATACTTGTCAACTCCGGTTTGTGTACCATCCTGCAGATATTACTTCGACTATAAACTTCGGTATCCTCTTTTTTTCGTCAAGTTTTCGTCAAGGCAATTTGAAAGAGGCTCCTGAATAAGAATACCACCGTATAAGCAATTTGTCTATCCTGCAAAAGTATGACGGTAGCGTAAATTTTATCTTTTTTTGAAGCATCCTCCCACAAAAAATGTGTCCCTTTTTGCTTGACAGTGTACTATGACATATGATACACTTAATGCACAAAGAGCGGTGTGCCGCGTACCGCCTCGCGCAGGACGCGACGCAGCCGCCAAAAAATCTTGACAGAAAGGGGAATCAGCATAGATGTTACAGCTAGACTTAAAAAGCCGCAAGTCCATCTACGAGCAGGTCATGGATCAGCTCAAGGAACAGATCATGACCGGGCAGATGGCAACAGGGGAAAAACTGCCGTCGGTGCGTGAGCTTTCCAAGTCCATCACCGTCAATCCGAATACGGTGCAGAAGGCTTACCGCGAGCTCGAGCGGCAAGGCTACGTCTACACCACCAGCGGTGTCGGCACCTTCGTCGCGGATCGCAGTGAGATTCACGCGGATCTGCCGGCGCTGCAAAAGGCGCAGGAAAACCTCGACGATGCCTTTCGCCAACTCCTGTTTTTGGGAATCGGCTACGAAAAAGCAAAGAATCTGACCATGCAAATTATCGAAAGGAGGCGACCGGACCATGATAAAAATTGAACATGTGACCAAATATTTTGAGGACTATCCGGTCTTAAACGATCTGAGCTTAACGGTTCCGAAGGGTTCCATCTACGGACTCATGGGACTGAACGGCGCGGGCAAAACGACCCTGCTGCGGCATCTGTCCGGTTTTCTCAGACAAAACAGCGGCAGCATCACCATAGACGGACAGGATATCACTGACAACGAGGCATTAAAACGGCAGGTGCTGTTTATTCCGGACGAACTGTTCTTTTTCCGCGGCTACAGCATGACCGAAATGAGCAGATATTACCGCAAACTCTATCCGCGCTGGAACGAAGCCCGTTTTGAGGAAATGACGCGTGACTTCGGCCTCGACCCGAAAGCCAACATCGGCAAATTCTCCAAGGGTATGAAAAAACAGGCGGCGTTCTGTCTGGCGATGGCAGCCATGCCGGATTATCTGCTGCTCGACGAACCTGTGGACGGTCTGGACCCCATCGTGCGCCACAAGCTGCGTCGCTATCTGATGGACGACGTCGCCGACCGCGAAATGACCGTGCTGGTATCCTCGCACAATGCCAAGGAAATGGAGGATATCTGCAATTACATCGGTATTCTGGCAAAGGGCAAGATGGTCTTTGAGGGCGACCTTTTGGAACTCCTGCCAACCTCTCTTGAGGAGCTTTTTATCGAAAAATTAGGAGGTGAGCCTCGTGAACAATAAGAACCTATCGACGAATCCGCAGGCAGCGGGCATCGCAGGCGGCAAGCGCGGCGACACATCGATTTTTGCGTGTTCTCTGACGCTGCTTTTGGAAAACTTCAAATTGTACTGGTACATTCCGCTCTTGTCCTTTGCGGCGTACTTTTTCGGCGGGATCTTCCCGATCATCACCCACCGCGAAAATATCGATGATTACAGCGGTTTCCTCACAAACAGCTTCGCGAACTACAACGTGGCCTATCTTCCGCTTCTGGTATTCGTGCCGCTGATTGCTTCAGTCACCGTCATGAACTTTTACCATAGGCAGGATCGCGCGATTGCCCTGCACAGCCAGCCGCTGTCCAAATCCCGCATTTTTAACAGTCAGATCCTATCCGGCTGGCTGATGTGCGCGCTGCCGCTGCTGCTGACCGCGCTGCTCTATCTCTGCTTTATGACGGAGTGCAACGTGTATACGGTCACCGAATATGATAACTTTTACAGTGGCAGCCCGGCCGCGCAGAGTGTCAATGTCTACACCGCGGCGAACATCGCGTGCTGGCTCGGCAGCACGACTGCGATGATGACCTTCTTCTACGGGCTCTATACGCTGGCGGGCGCGCTGGTCGGTACCGGCATCATGCAGGTGCTGCTGTCCGGCGTATTCTTCGGCGCCTGCCCGATGATCCTCTTCATCGCGCAGGGCTATTGTCAGGAGTTCCTGCGCGGCTACAGCGGTATGTCTCAGACCGCGGAAAATCTGATGATCGGCGCGAATCCCGCTGTGCAGATTATCTCGAACTTCGGCGAAATGCTTTCACTCAAACTCTGCCTGATATATCTGGCTGCCGGTGTGCTCGCGCTCGTGCTGGCTCGCCTTGCTTATGGGAAAGCCAAGCTGGAAAAGGTCGGAGATTCGATGATGTTCCGGACGCTGGAGGAACTCATCACCTGGCTGATCAGCTTTGTCGGCGCCACCGCCTGCGGTATGATCTTTTACTATTTGCTGTCGGAAACCCTGCCGACCCTGCTGCTCGGCGTTTTCGTAGGACTTTTGGCGACCTACTTCGTTGTCAAAATCATCATTGCCAAATCGGTCAAGGTCTTCACAAAGCGCAACCTGATCTCGTTCGGCATCGCCGCACTGATCTGCCTGCTCTTCCTCGCGGTGACAGTCTTTGACCTCACCGGCTACCACAAGCGGGTTCCGGCGGAAAGCCGGATTGCAGGCGTTTACGCTACGGATCTATCTCCGGACGGCAATTACGCCTATCTAGGGCTGCCTGCCGCGCTGCGCGCAGAAAATCAGCTGATTACAGACCCTGCGGTCATCGAAAAGGTGCGCAAGCTGCACAAGATTTGCGTCGAACTTTCCAAAAATGAAATGCAGCTCTCCGCTTTGCGGCGGAGCGGCATCCTGAAACCGGAAGCCTTTCCGGACGGGAAGATTCCGGAGATTTACAAGAACTCGACGGACAATGCCGGAAACCTGATCGCGGATTCCATGAGCTACATCACCTGCCGTTTCCACTATCAGCTCCAAAACGGCAAAAGTTTCAAACGTTCTTTTACCTGCTTTCTGACTGATGAAGCCGCGGAGCTGATCACCGAGCTGCAGGCTATGCCTGTGTATCAGGACACGCTCACCCTCGGAGATAAACTCAAAGCACTGGATGTTCTCTCCATCAGCGCCAACGTGGAACGATACTATATCGAGGACGATACGGTCGATACGGAGGACCCGACTGTCGGAAAGGAATATGACGCCGATGCTATGCAGACGCAGACTTCGACCATCGAGCAAAAAAATACCGCCTCTGCACCTGAAGTCATGTATCAGGACAATGACTACGACAACTTCCTGCTCTCAAATAAGGACGCGGAAAAGGTCTATGGCTTGATCGAGGCGATGGATCAGGATATTCGCGAGCAGAATTTCTATCAGGATTTTCTCACCTATCGACTGCGCGAAGATCGGTACACCCTTGGCTATATCGATGTCAGCTTCACGACGCAGACCTCTTTGGACAGGGAAAGCTTCAATCAAAACCCCGGCAGCTGGGATAGCCCGATGCCGCTGGCAGCAAGCCGCACAAGCGTGACAAATCTGCCTGCGGGCAATCACTACAGCTTTGGCTTCGATATCTCAAAATCCGACAAGCACACACTTGCTTATCTCGCGGATTTGGGGTATAGTATAGGGTATGGAAATTAAACATGCTTACGAAACCATCGTCATCGGCGGCGGCGCGGCAGGGCTCTTCTTCGGAGCCGCCGCGCCGGCCGGCCGGGACATTCTGATCTTAGAAAAAACCAAACAAACGGGAACCAAGCTTCTTATGAGCGGCAGCGGGCAGTGCAATCTGACCCACTGCGGCTCCATTAAGGAGTTTTTGTTATGCTACGGCAAGAACGGAAACAAAATCCGCACCTGCCTGTATCGGCACAGCAATCTCGCGCTCTGCCGTTTCATGGAGGGGCTCGGTGTTTCCCTCATCGAACGCGAGGACGGCAAGATCTTCCCGCGCTCGATGGACGCCCGCGAGGTACGCGGCGCCCTGCTCCATGCCTGCGCACAAAACGGCGTGACCATCCGTACGCAGGCGGAGGTCACTGCCATCCGCGCCCTGCCGCAAGGAAGCAGCAGTCGCGTCGGCAGTCCGGCGCAGCCACCCTGCAGCCAGGCATCGACCGCGGCAGCTTCCGATACAGACGATGCCGCGTCCGGCGCACAAGCCGACGGCGATCCTGCGCCCTGTGAAAAAGCGCAGTTCGACTGTGCACCGGACTTTGGCGCGGGCTTTGCCCTCACGCTGGCAGACGGCACGTGCCTTGCCTGCCGCAATCTGGTCATCGCTGCAGGCGGCGCTTCTTACCCGACGACCGGCTCGGACGGCACGCTTTTAGACATCCTCGCGCTCGCGCCCCCGGCGGGGCTCGGCATTCCCATCGTGCTGCCTCGCCCCGCCCTGACCCCGGTCTTTATCGAAAACTATCCGTTCGCGGATTTGGCGGGCATCAGCCTGCGCGATGTAGAGCTCAAAATTTTTCCAAAATTCCAGGAAAACCTATGCGGCGAACAAGCGCGAAGCATAACAGAGGAAGCCGCGCCTATGTTCTCCAAAAAGAACAAAAAACAAACAAAACCCCAGAGTGCAGTCGGCGACTTGCTTCTGACGCATAAGAACCTCTCAGGACCGGTGATCCTGAACCATGCGCGCGATATTTCCGCGGGAACAAGGCTTGCAATCAACTTTGTTTTCCCCTATACTGTAGATACTGTGATTTCTCGTCTAAAAGCGGATTTTTCCGGCTGTCGAAGCATGATTTCCGCTTATATCGGGGAACAATATCATTTGCCGAAACGATTCGTAGCAAAAATCTTAAACTTGATTTCCTTGACAGACAAACCGCTCGCCGCAATCAGCGGCAGCCAGATGCGCGCGCTCAGCGAGGCTTTGGCTGCGTGGCCATGCACCGTCAGCGGTACCGGCGGCTTTCGCGAAGCGATGGCGACCGCAGGCGGCGTTTCCTTAGACGCGGTCAATCTGTCATCGATGGAATGCAGAGACTATCCGGGTCTTTTCTTCGCAGGGGAAATGCTCGACATTGACGGAGATACCGGAGGATACAATCTGCAGTTCGCCTATGCCTCGGCGATGGCGGCGCTCACGAAGATTTACCGTTCGTAGGCAGAAACATACCAAAAAACACAAGAGAGAGGAAAAAAAATGAAAAAAAAGGCTTTGAGATTACTTTCCACCGTTTTGACAGCCGCGCTTCTGGTGACGGCTGTTCCTGCGATTCCCGCTTCCGCGGCGCTCTCGGAGGTCAACAGTCCGGCAGGGGTTTCATCCTTTCAGTCAAGCGATAACTTTGACGCTGAACTGCTGCGCGCCTGGGTCGTCAACGACGGTGAGGACTTAAAGATTGACTATAAAACACCGCTGATGACCAGCCAGTTCAATCTTTCCCTGTATCGGGTCGGCGCGAACAAGGGCAACCTGTATCTCAATATTCTGTTGGAGCCGGAGCTGAGCATCTCTTCGGACAATATGACACAATACGGGTTTCTCTATTATCTGAACATCGAACGCTACAACATTCCGAACGGGTATTACAACCTCTACATCCGCAGATACGCAAGCGCTGAGGACGCGGCGCTGCAAAGCTACGGAACCGCCGGGGTTTTGTACAAAAATATGGAGATCAAGGTGACAAACGGCAAGGTCAAGATTCTGCGCTACAAGGATGTCATCGACTACAATCGCTCCATTCAAAAAATCGGAGATGCTTACAGTCTGGACAGATATCTTGACACCACGCTCGAAGATATCCGTTTCGTCCTGCGCAATCCCGCGACCAACGTTTATGACACGATCACAGCTTACAAGGCTGCCTATTTCAAGACGGTCTCTGACCGCATTACGGCAGGGGCGGCAAGCGATTATGAAAAGCTCCGCAGAATTTACGAATATACCGCGTCGAATTTCTACTATGACTCGATCGCGTTTTCCACACACTCCTATCAGTACGCCAACCCGTACGACAATATCTACAATTTTGAAAACGGTCTGAGCAGCGCCAACAGCGTTTACGGCAAGGTGCACACGACCTGCCAGGGTTTTTCGGCGATTTATCTGGCGCTGGCACGCGCGCAGAACATCCCGACGCGCTTTGTCTACGGACACCGTCTCGCGGTGCCTTCCAATGACTGGCTTACCGAGGACAATATTGACGTGCGCGATCACTGGTGGGCGGAATCCTATATAAACGGACGCTGGATCTTCGTTGATCCGACCGTCGGCACGACCAACAAATACAATAAGTCCACCGGCGCGTGGACCTACCATGGTCTGACAAATTACACCTATTTTGACGCTTCCGAGGACCAAGTGGCAACGAGCCATGTTTACATGAACATTTATCCGGACTATCGCTACGGTAAATATCTGGATAACGCTTACGAGGTCCAGACGCTGACTGCTTTCCTCAATCAGACGAACCAGACAAGCTACAAGACCAACGGTGCCCTGATGAACACGTCCTATGACGCGAATAACAAGGAAACCTGGGGTGACGGCACGAAATCGCACTTCATGACGGACGGCCGCGGCAATACCGCGCAGATTCAGTGGAGCAGCAAGGGCTTTGAAGGCGAAATGAACCTTTCCGGTTTCACGAAGATGGCCCTGCTGTCCGCGCATCACAACAAGCTGACAAAGGTCAATCTGTCCGGCAATTCCCTGCTTAAGAATGTCTATCTCAACGACAACGCGCTGGAAAGCCTGAATCTGGCCGACAATCCGCGTCTTTCCTACGTGCGTGTGCAGAACAACCCGATGAAGGATCTGACAATGTATGTGAACGGCAGTAACCGCACCTTCCACGCGCAGGATCACGGGACCTTCTATTTCACCTACGACAAGCGCTACACCAAAACCAGCTTCTCCCTGTACTCCAAACCGGATATCGGCTACAAGCTGCAGGGTGTTTACAGCACCGGTACCGGCAGCCGCCTGTCAACGAAAACAACCTGGCACTTCACGCCGAAGGCTGTCGGTTACGATATTCGTTTCGCGCTCAATCCGGACAGCTTCAAGTATGAGCTGAGCGAAGGCGATAGTTCCAAGACAAAGCTGCCTTATGTACGGGCGGCCGCCAAGCGTCTCGCCGCGCTCGGCTACTACACGCCGACCGGCTACACCTACGGTTCCGGCTACGATTACGGCTACACGCCGCTGACCGCCGGCGAGGAAACTTCTTTCACCGCGGAGCTGCGGAACGCGGTCATCAAGTTCCAAGTCATGAATGATCTGCCAAATAGCGGCATCATTGACGAGGAAAGCTGGTCCGTCCTGTTCAGCGAGACGGCAGCTTCGATGGCAGGCAGTGAGGCCGAGTATCAGCAGATTCTCGCGGACTATGAAGCGCGCAAGCAGGCAGAAGCCGCGGCGCGCGAGACACTGTCTCAGGTCAGCATCCAGGCGACCTCCAAGGCGGTCAAGGGCGCGATGAAGCTCTCCTGGACCGCGACCGTGCAGTCCGCAGACGGCAGTCAGAGCGCATTTCAGGCTGATGGATACGAACTTTGGAAATCCACTTCCAAAACCACCGGCTACACCCTGCTCAAAGAATGCCGCGGTACGGTGTTCAAAAACACCTCGAATATTCAAAAAGGTAAGCGCTTCTACTACAAAGTACGCGCCTACAAGATCGTCGGAGAAAAGAAGATCTACTCCGCCTGGTCAAACGTGACCTACAAGATCGCGAAATAAATGCATTTAGAACAAGGCTAGACAAAAGAGGCTGACAGCCCGTTGATAAACCATCAGCGGCTCTCAGCCTCTTTTTCAATGTTTCAAGAGTTCCTGCTCTTGCCCCATGCGTCTCCGCAAAGAGAAAGACAGCCCGCGGACGCGTCTTCCGGCTTTCCTCCTTCTCTACTCGCGCGCAGCCAGGCCGCGCAGCAGCGCTTCCTCCTCTTCGGTCAGCCTCATGGCAAGGCAAACGCGTTCGATCGTCTCGATATCCGGAACAAAGTCCGGTTCGGTGCAGAGCTTCGTGAAGTCGTTCTTGCTCATGCCGATTTGGGAGAACGTGATACTGCCCTCCGCGATCTTCCGGTCGTAGAGCCGAAAAAAGAGTGCCTTAAAAGTGAGATTTTCCATGTGTATTCCTCGTCTTTCTGTGATATAAAAGCTGCAGCCCGGCGCAGAATAAGATCGTCAGCCCGATGATCAAAAGCCCGCAGTGCATAAAGAAGGTGTCTGGTAATATGGTAATGATCGGATCGGTCTGCGGGTTAAACAGCCAGTCATCGTTGTCGAAAAAGATCTTATGCATCAAAGTAAAGGCATTCTCCCAGTCGATGATGACTGCCAACAGCACGATACCGCCGATGCCTGCCGCAAGCCATACTGCCCAAAGCATCCATCGATACCGCAGCCTCAGCGTGTGAGCGGCATGAAAAGCAGCGGCTTCTCGCATTTTCCCGGTGCGTACCACGTCCCGCAAAAGATAGATTCCAAAGACCGCAAGCCCAAGCACCGCAATCCACTGCATAACGAGGAAAATATCTTTAACCTCTTCAAAATGCTTTCTGCCGCTTTCGGATATTGGCATCGTCGGGAACATCAGCTTAGCACTGCCGCCCGGCACATTGTAGTCGATCAAGGTATCATAATTCAGCCTGCAAAGCTCTGCGGACACGCCGGAGCTTTGCGGAATGTCCAGATAGTCAATATCAAAATAATACAGCGGCCGAAACCATACGGTCAGGCTGACTGCGAGACAGATCATCACTACAGTCCCTGCCAACCCCAAAAGCATATTTTTGATTATCTCTCCGCGCATCGTCATCGTCGCCTCCTGTCCTATCTGATTTTGATTTTGCGCCCCGCACCGATCTTCCCCTTGTGTCCTGCCCACAAAAAGTGCTATACTATGAAAAAACAGGGAGGGAATTCTACATGTATATGAACATTGGCCCGGACGCTGAGCGGCTCTGCTCTGCTCGCGCGCTTGCGCGCGGCAATCGCAGTGCCGAGATCATTATATCATATAACTATCATACACACACGAGTTTTTGTGACGGAAACAATACTTTGGAGGAAATGACTTTGGCGGCAATCGCGGCAGGGCTTAAAGTGATTGGGTTCTCCGGGCACAGCTACACAGCCTATGATGATTGCTACTGCATGAGCCAGGCGAATACGGCGGCGTATTTCGCGGAGATTGACCGTCTGCGCGAGCAGTACCGCGGCAGGATCACCATTTTGCGCGGGATCGAGCAGGACTTTGGATCTGACGAACCGACAGATGCTTATGATTATGTCATCGGCTCGGTGCATGCGACTTTCGCACCTGCGGTGGACGGCTCCGATGATAACTTCCACGGCTTTGACCGCAGCCGTTTCTATTATATCGACTGGACGGTCGATCGCATTTTGGAAGCGGTCCGCGATGACTTCGCGGGCGATCCCTATGCGTTCATCGAACACTATTACGAAACCGTCGGGATGCTGCCGAAGGTCACCGGCTGTCACATCATCGGTCACTTCGATCTGGTCACAAAATTCAACGAGAAACAGCCATGGTTTGATGAAAACCATCCAAGATACCGTGCCGCGGCCTGCCGCGCGCTCGACCGGATCTTCGCGTCATGGCAGGAGAGCCGCGGCGCCGCGCGCGCCGGGTCCGCGCCAATCTTTGAGATCAACACCGGCGCGATCTCGCGTGGCTGGCGCACGACCCCCTATCCTGCACCTTGGATTCTGCAGGAGATCCGCGCCCGCGGCGGTCAGATCATGATCAACAGCGACAGCCACGCGGTAGATACCCTCACCTGCGCCTTCCCGGATGCGGTCAAGCTCGCGCTGGACTGCGGGTTTACCCGGGTCAAGATCATCACAGAACAAGGCTTTGAAGATTACAGCCTGATCTGAAGCAAATCCGGCCGCGTTCGCGGAGCGCGCGATGGGCAAAAGTGTGCATAACGAAATCCGGATGTCTATGCACACATGACGCGCATGAATGAGCAGTGCTTCGCAAGGTACTTTTGTCGTAATTGCGGGAATATCGCTGTGCGATATTCCCGACACAAAAAGGGCTTTCATACGAAAAGCCCTTTTTATCATGCAGTTGAAAGTGCCATGCAATGCGCAAGGTCGATGCTTGCCCTGTCTATTTGAACAGCATCACAAGGCACGCTGCGATGCTGATCACTCTGAATCTTTTACCATCGCGTATTCCAAAGCCTCCTTGGCTTTGTCGAGCAGATGGAAAGTGAGCTGCTTGCGCACGCTTTGCGGGATCTCTTCGATATCCGCTTCGTTTTCACGTGGCAAAAGAATCGTGCGAATGCCCGCGCGGTGTGCCGCCAGTACCTTTTCTTTGATGCCGCCGACCGGAAGCACCTTACCGCGCAGCGTGATTTCTCCGGTCATCGCCACGTCCTTACGGATTGGATTGCCTGTCAACGCGGACATCACCGAGGTGAACATCGTTACGCCCGCGGACGGGCCGTCCTTTGGCACCGCGCCTTCCGGCACATGAACGTGCAGATCGTTCTTTTTATAGAATTCTTCATCGATTCCGTACTCGCCCGCAATGGAACGAATATAAGTGATGGCCGCCTTCGCAGATTCCTGCATCACGTCACCAAGCTGTCCGGTCAGCTGAATCTTGCCGGTTCCCGGCACGACTGCTGTTTCAATGAACAATGTATCGCCGCCGACCTGTGTCCATGCCATGCCGGTCGTTACCCCGACCTCGCTCTCGCCTTCCACGACATCGTAATGATATCTTTTTTTGCCCAGATAGCTTTCCAGACTCGCCGGCGTAATGCGAAAAGCGTTCCCTTTTTTAGAAACAATCTTACGCGCGACCTTACGGCAGAGACTTCCGATCTCGCGCTCTAAATTACGCACGCCGGATTCTCTGGTATAATAATTGATCAGATCGCGGATAGCCTTCTCACTGATCAAAAAATTCTTCGGCTTCAAGCCATGTGCCCGAATCTGCTTCGGGATTAAGTACTGCTGCGCGATTTTTACTTTTTCTTCCTCGGTGTAGCCCGGTACCGAAATGACTTCCATTCTGTCCAAAAGCGGACGCGGAATCGTTTCGGTGGAGTTCGCCGTCGTAATGAACATGACCTTGGATAAGTCAAACGGAATGTCAAGGAAATGATCGGTGAATTCCTTGTTCTGCTCCGGGTCCAGCACCTCCAGCAGTGCCGAAGCCGGATCCCCTTTAAAGTCCGCGCCGATCTTATCGACTTCGTCGAACAGGAAGACCGGATTATCCTTGCCCGCGTCTTTGATAGAGGTAATGATTCGTCCCGGAATCGCGCCAATGTAGGTTCTTCTGTGTCCGCGGATCTCTGCTTCATCGCGCACGCCGCCCAGCGACATGCGGACAAACTCTCTGCCCGTCGCGCGAGCGATGGATTTCGCGATCGAGGTCTTGCCGACACCCGGAGGTCCTACCAGACAAATAATCGGACCTTTGATCGCCTTATTGAGGTGCACAACGGCCAGATATTCGAGAATACGCTCCTTGACCTTTTCAAGTCCATAGTGATCCTCGTTGAGAATGCGTTCCGCCTTTTTGAGGTCAGCATTGGTCTTGGAGGATTTGTGCCAAGGCAATTCCAAAATTGTCTCCACGTAATTGCGGATGACGCTGCCGTCTGCGGAGCTCGGCGGCATTTTGGTAAATTTAGCGATTTCACGTTTTACCTTTTCCTCAATCTTCGGATCGAGCTTCAGCTTTTGAAGCTGCTCACTCCAGCGCTCCGCCTCGCTTGCGGCTTCTTCTCCGTAGCCGAGTTCGTCCTGAATCACCTTCATCTGCTCTCGCAGGATATATTCTTTCTGATTCTGTTTCACCGCTTCCTGCACACGCTCGCTGATGTCGCGCTCCATGGCAAGAATCTGATTCTCCTCCAAAATCTGGCGGTTGACGATTTGCAAACGCTGTTTCACGTCGAAGGCCTCCAGCACCTCCTGCTTGGCAGCAACCTTAACGTCCAGCTGCATCGCCACCGTATCCGCGAAGATATCCGGCTCCTCGATCGAGCTGATCAGCTCATAAACCTCATCCTTGATCGACGGGTTCAATTCCATGTATTCATCGAAGGCATAGAGTACAGAGCGCATCATCGCCTGCACTTCTACCTCCTGCGGATCTGCCGGCGTAATTTCCGCCTCCGTAAGCTCTGCCATGATATATGGCTCCTCCGTCGCGACGCCGCTCATCACCGCGCGATACTGGCCTTCTACCAGCACCCGCACTGCGTCACCTTGGATTTTGAGCATTTGCTTGATCTTTACAACCGTTCCGACCTCGTAATAATCCTCCGGCGTCGGAATCAAGATGTTTTCATCCTTTTGAGAAGTCAGAAATAACTGTTTATCTGCCGTCATAGCGGCTTCCAGTGCTTTGACGGATTTTTCCCTGCCAATGTCAAAATGCAGGATTGTGTGCGGAAACACCGACAATCCACGCAGCGGCACGCAGGGCATGACCATTCTTTCTGCCATAATTTCTCCTTTCTCGTCAGTAGTTCTCTTCAGTCACAGGAAAATCCACTGTCTGCGTTCTTTCCCGTATATGGAAAACAGGCGACGATTCGCCGCCCGTCTTGTATGCAGTTTCTTTTTGTCCAAAGGCATTCGCTTTGCCTGCCCTCGAAGCGGAATCAGGAAGCAGATTCATCCGGCTTTTCCGGCAGCCCTGCCTGTTTCAGCACCAGCTCCGGCTGTTTTTCCTGCTCGATGGTTTCCTTGGTGATGACGCATTTCACCACGTCCTCACGCGAAGGGATCTCATACATGATGTCGGTCATTACGCCTTCTAAGATGCTGCGCAGACCTCTGGCGCCTGTCTTTCTCTCCAGTGCCTTTTTGGCGATTGCGCGCACAGCCTCCGGCTCGATGGTAAGCTCCACGTTGTCAAGTCGAAACAACTTTTGATACTGCTTGAGCAGTGCGTTCTTCGGCTCTGTAATGATCCGCACGAGCGCATCCTCCGAAAGCTCATCTAAGGTTACGATGACCGGCAGTCTGCCGATGAATTCCGGAATCAGACCGAACTTGAGCAGATCCTCCGGACGTACTAAGGACAGCAGCTTGGCTTCTTCGACTTTTTCCGTTTTCATATCGGAATTGAAACCGATTACGCGCTCGCCCATTCTTCTCTGGATGATCTTATCCAAACCGTCAAACGCGCCGCCGCAGATAAACAGAACGTTCGTCGTGTCAAACGGAATGAATTCCTGATGCGGATGCTTCCGACCGCCCTGCGGCGGTACATTGGCAACCGTACCCTCCAGAATTTTGAGCAGCGCCTGCTGCACGCCTTCTCCACTGACATCGCGCGTAATGGACGGATTCTCGGAGCGTCTGGAAATCTTGTCGATCTCATCCACATAGATGATACCCTTCTGCGCCTTGTCAATATCCCAATCCGCCGCCTGCAGCAGCTTGAGCAGAATATTTTCAACGTCCTCACCGACATAGCCTGCTTCTGTCAGCGCAGTCGCGTCAGCGATCGCGAACGGTACATCCAGAATCTTCGCCAGCGTCTGCGCGATCAGAGTCTTACCGGAACCGGTCGGCCCGATCATCACGATATTGCTCTTTTGCAGTTCTACACCGTCATCCTCAATCGCGGTCTTGGTAATTCGCTTGTAATGATTGTATACGGCAACGGCTAAAGCCTTTTTCGCCGCGTCCTGTTCGATGACATATTCATCGAGAATTGCTGTAATCTCCTTCGGTTTCGGCAGACGCACCGGCGTCTCCGCAGCGTTCTCTGCATGTTCTTCCGGGTAATTTTCTTTTAAAATCTCCTGGCAGACCTGAATGCATTCGTCGCAGATATAAACGCCCGGTCCCGCTACCAGGCGGTTGACCTGACTCTGCGGTTTGCCGCAGAAGGAGCATTTGAGATGTTTGTTTTCGTCATATTTGCTCATTCATATTCCCCCTATGCTTTGGAAGTGATGACCTGATCGATCAGCCCGTAAGCGCAGGCTTCGTCTGCGCTCATAAAATGATCTCTGTCCGTATCCCTTTCTACCTTTTCCAGCGGTTGTCCGCTGTTCGCCGCCAAAATGCGGTTCAATTTTTCTCTGGTCTTGAGGATCCACTCCGCGTGAATCTTAATATCTTCTGCCTGTCCGTTGACGCCGCCGAGCGGTTGATGAATCATAATCTCGGCGTTCGGAAGCGCGTAGCGTTTGCCTTTCGCGCCGGAAGAAAGCAGAAACGCTCCCATGCTGGCCGCCATACCGACGCAGATCGTCGATACGTCCGGTTTGATATACTGCATCGTGTCATAAATCGCCATGCCGGCGGTGACAGAACCGCCCGGGCTGTTGATATAGATGCAGATATCCTTGTCCGGGTCCTCTGCTTCCAAAAACAGAAGCTGCGCGACGACCAAACCGGCTACATGCTCATCGATCTGTTCTCCCAGAAAAATAATTCTGTCCTTCAGAAGTCTGGAATAAATATCATAGGAGCGCTCCCCTCTTCCGGTTTGTTCAACTACATATGGTACTAAAGCCATCTTTTTTACCCCTTTCCTGTATCAGTGCGCGGCGGCCGCGCGGCCGCCGTGCGCCATCAGTTTTGATTTTATTTGATCTTCGCGTTGTCATAGATGAAGTCGATTGCCTTCTTAACCTGCAGATCCTTCGTCAGGAAACCAAGGTTTTCTTCGCCGATCAGGCTCTTGATCTTTTCGACTTCCATTTGATACTGCGCTGCCATCGCCTTGAGTTCTTCTTCTCTTTCCTCATCGGTAACCTGCAGAGCTTCCGCAGCAGCGACACCCATCAGCACGATGCGCGTCTTGACGGATTTTTCGGCTTCCGGTCTGAGTTCCTCTCTGAATTCCGCGATATTTTTTCCAACAAATTCCAGATATTGATTCAGTCCCATGCCCTGATATCTGAGCTGCTGGTCGAGTTCGTTCGCCATGCGGTCGATTTCATCCTCAACCATAGACTTCGGAACTTCCACATCATTCGCTTCTACGACCTTTAAAATCGCCGCGTCCTTCATCTGATTTTCAGCGGACGATTTCGCGTATACTTCCAGTCTTTCCTTGGTTGCCTTTTTTAATTCTTCCAGTGTATCATATTCACTGACGTCCTTGGCGAATTCGTCGTCCAGCTCCGGCAGCTGTTCTTCGCTGATTTCATGTACTAAGCAGTGGAAAACCGCTTCCTTGCCCGCAAGATCCTCTGCGTGGTACTCTTCCGGGAATGTAACGACAACATCTTTCTTTTCGCCCGGTGTCACACCGATCAGCTGTTCTTCAAAGCCCGGAATGAACATGCCGGAGCCGAGCGTCAGCTTCTGTCTTTCCGCGGTGCCGCCCTCGAACTGCTCCTCACCTACAAAGCCGGAGTAGTCCAAAAGTACTGTGTCTCCTTCCTTCGCGGGTCTTTCCACCAGGACAGAGCGCGCGTTTCTCTTTTGCAACGCTTTGATTTCATTGTCGATATCCTCGTCCTTGACTTCCTGCGTAACCTTTTCGATTTCCACGCCCTTGTAGTCTTTCACTTCTACGATTGGGAAGCAAGGAACTGTAATGGTGATGGTAAAGCCTTCCCCCTTCGCGATCTTGCTGAATTCCGCGGCCGGCGCGTCGATGACCTCAAGGTCTAATTCCTTTAACGCTTCGCCGTAGTTTTCTCTGAACAGCTCATCAATCGCTTCTTCAAAGAAAATGCCTTCACCGTAATGCTTTTCGATGATGCTTCTCGGTGCTTTGCCCTTGCGGAAACCGTCGATCTGGAACTGGTCCTTGGACGCCTGATAAGCCTTGATCTGCGCGTTTTCAAACTCCTCCGCCGTAAATTCCATCGTGAATTTTACATTGTTGTTTTCTCTTGAAATAAATGTTGCTTTCATAAAAAATATATCCTCCCGGTTCTGATACGAATCATTTTTGTCTTTCGGATTCAAGATCTTCATGCAGTCATTTTTTCTGCAAAAATCTCGGACAATTGCAATATATTATAACTCTATTTACCCAGAAAGTAAAGAAAATATCACCTTTTTTTCGATTTTCGCAAAAAAAATCCGCTTTTTCAAAGAAAAAACGGATAAAAGTCTCTTTTTTTGGGCAGATTACTTCGCTAAAAGCGCAAGGCCTTTCTGAAATTTGCTGGTATCGCACGGCAAAAGGTTATATTTTGCCGCGAGTTCTTCTCCCAAAAGGAGCATATCCTCCTGATCTCCGGAGTACAATTCGATTTCCAATTCCGCGATCGGAGCCTCCCCCTTCGCGGTGCGAATCACCCCATCATCCATGGATACAACGCTGATGGACCTGCCGGTATCCACACGCATCTGCCGACGCGTATATTCCATTTCCATAACCGGGAGCAGCTTTTGATCGCCGACCGTCCGCGCAATCTCTTCATAGATCTCACTGCCTTGAAAGATATCCATACGCGGCGCCTTCACGAAATCATCGTCCACAGGGACATTCAGTTCCCCTCTGACATGCAGCCCGCCTTCCGCACTGCCGCCCCATTTGAGCGTTGCCACTCTGCGGTCATTTTCCTCACGAACACGAAACGCCATTTCCTTTCCGCGCAAGCTGTTGTCCGCGGTATCAAAATAAATCGCGCGCATGTGAATCGTTTCCTCGGAATCCGGATCCTGAATCTCCTGCAGATGTTTGTCTTCCAACACACGATCTTTGGCAATGGCCTCTGTCAAAAGATACTTTAATTCGATTTCCATCCTCGCCTGTTTCCTCCTGCGCACCACGTTAAAGTATTTTTGCTGTCTTTGGGTGCGTTCTTATGTTTTACCATATTTTCGCTCAGAAGTCAATGCAAAGATTGTGCTTTTCACACTTCCTCATACACGGAGGCCGCGTCTTTGGAGATTTTTTCCGGCCTCCAGCGCGCCCAGCGCGAAAATCCGCTTGGAATAAGCGGTGTGGCGAAGCTCAATGACCTCATCCTCCATCGCGAAATAAACGGTATGCTGCCCGCACACATTGCCCATACGCAGGCTCGCGACGCGCGTGGAACACTCTTCCTCCGACATACCCATGTGCCGGCAGAGACTCTTTGCGGTTCCGCTCGGCATATCTGCTTTTTTTGTATGATGCGCTTCTACAACGCGGATATCCGCCTTTCCGCTCAATCTGGCCGCGCCGAGTTCCGCCAGCTCGTTCATAGCCGCGATACCCTGCGAAAAATTCGCGCGCCGGTCAACCGGGCAGATTTTTTGCAGCATGTGAATGATTTCTTCCTCTTCCTTGTTGTAGCCTGTGGTTGCAAGCACCACAGGGATATTGCCGCCGCGCGCGCGGCAGTACTCGTAGATGCCGCAAATGGCGTGTGGGTGGCTAAAATCGATCAGCAAATCAAGCTTTTGATCCGGCCAGCTTTCCTTCTGTGTCGGCTCAATCATAAAAATCTGTCCGATGTCCGGATCCGACTTGGCGCAAGTCAGCAGCACCTGCCCCATCGCACCGGTTCCTACAATTCCCAGTTTCATAAACATCCTCCTGCATATTGAATTTTTCACATTCCTTCATTCTATGCAGGAGGTCTTGTCCGGTTGCGGGAAATCCGCAGCAAAAAGTCCGTCGAAAATGGCAGCGCGGCGTCTGCGCGTTTTATTTTTTGCGGATCAGTTCCACGATATCTCCGAATTTTTGTCCGATATAGTCATAATTGCTGCGCTTGTGCGGCAGCAGACAATTAGAGCAGTCCTTTACTCCATTCTCGAGAATCTTAAAATTCCCGCCGCAGTTTTCGCCCAGCGCGTAAAGCGGACAATAACAGAATAAGCAATTAAAGTTATCGATATCCTTTGTTTCGTGGCATGGGAAGAATTCGCACGCCTTGTGCTGAAAAAACTTATAATTCTCCGTTTCCATTTTTACAAACCCATCTGTCATTTTTCTGTTCCTCCTTTTTAGCAATAAATTCCATATTTAATCTTAATGCGCTCAATCTTCTGCATCATCGGCTTGCCGATTACAAACATGCAGATTGCTGCGCGCCCTGCGTGCCCCAGATCATAGACAAATCCGGAAATATACAAGAGGCGCAGAGTATTAAAATCGCCGCCCGTCCATGTCAGCATCGCGGCGTTCATAATGCCGCCATAAATGATCAATGTCGTAAAAAACGTGAACAGCGTGATCGTGATATTATCCACCGGCAGGCGTTTTCGCTGCAGCAAGGCCCCGACCAGAAGTCCCGCGGCGCCGCAGACATACATGCGCCAGCCCCAAGGTGTCCGATCCTCTCCCGGCACAACCAAATAGGAGATATAGGCCGCCGCGAAGCCGAATACAATGCACATCAGCGGTCCCATGACCATGCGGAATGTCTGTTCCTTCGGTCTCTCCACCGCGGCCGCGCGCGCATCAGCCTCTTTTTGCGACTTCAGCTTCAAATGCTGTGCCTCCACTTTGTTGAACGCCAGTCCCGCGAGGAAGCCAAGCAAGCCCCAACAGAACATCTGCCACGGGGTATAAGGGCCGGAGCCCTGGTAAAAGTTGCAGACAAAACGCGCCAGCGCCCCGACCAAAAAGCCCGCTTCCGGTCCCAGCGAAATGCCGGAGATGATGACCATTGCCGTACCGATTTCAATCGGAATCGTCACGTGAAACAAAAGATGCGAGGTTACGGTCAAAGCCGTCATCATCGCGACCAGAACGATTTCTCTGGCTTTCGGTTTGCGGCGCTCAAAAATCATAAAAAACGGAATCATCGCGTAAATGACGATCAAAAGCCCCGCGACCATGAATTTCGCGCTGCCCAAAAAACGAAAGGTGATAAAAAGCGTCAGCGGCGCCGCGATAAACAGCAGCGCTGCCGAAACCCGCTCGCGTTTTTTTTTCGCGTTTAAGCCTTGTTCGTTATAGCCTGTTCTGCCCAATGCGCTACCTCCTCCCAAGTGATTGCCTCCGGTGCCCACTGCCGCGCGACACGATTCGCGGCGGTCGTGTAGAAACTGTTGCCGGCAAAGAACTCGCGCGGCGTGCCGATGGAAGCGATGTCACCGTCAAAGAACATCGCGCAGCGGTCCGCGTGTTCCGCGCAAAATTCGATATCATGGGATACCATAAAAATGGTTACACCTGTCTCCTTTAATTTTTTAAAAATGCCCGCCAGCGTCAGCTTGAAGAAGGGATCAAGTCCCTTCGTCGGCTCATCCAGCAAGAGAATCTTCGGTTTAAGAAGCAGAATCTTGCCCAGCGCCAGACGCTGCTGCTCCCCGCCGGACAAATCGTAAGGATGCGCCTTGCGCAGATGCTCGATTTCCATCAGCTGCAGCATCCGTTCGATGGCGTCCACCTTTTCCGCGTCGGTGCCGTCCTCATAATACAAGGCCTCCAGCAGCTCCTCCTCAACGGTGATTTCGGTAAAGAGGGCCTGCGGATTTTGCGGCAGCATGGCAAGCCGCCCTTCAAACAGCTGCTTCAGCCCTTCCTTCTTAACCTTGATGCCGTCAATCGTGACACTGCCGCTCTGCGGCTGCGCCATCCCGCTGAGAATCTTAAGAGTCGTCGATTTACCGACACCGTTCCCCCCAAGCAGGCAAAAGAATTCTCCCGCTCTGACATCAAAGCTCAAGCCACGCAGGACATCTCCGGATTCTCTGCTGTAGCGGAACCAGACATCCTGCACTGTAATGATATGCTCCGCGCTCTGTTTGCTCTCCGCTTTTTGCGCTTTTTTGTCCGCGCGGCTGCGCTGTCGTTCTGCATTTTTGTCGATAGCCCGCGTCTCCGGCTCGCCAAAAATCTGCTCGAGCCACAATCTGCCGTCGCGGATTGTCAGCGGCGCGATTTCCTTACCTTCCCGCAGGAAGGTCGGCAGGCCCGCAGTCCTGCAATGCGAATAGAGCTTCATCACCGCAGGCAGCCCGTAGAACATCGGATGCCTTTGCGAGCTTGTGTCGCCCGCCAGAAAATTCCCGATTTTCCACGGTGTATCGCAGGCGATCAGTTTGCCCTCGTCCATCACGAGAACCTTGTCCGCCATCGTAAACAGTTCTTCCAGACGGTGCTCGGAAATAATGACCGTCGTGCCCAGCTCACGGTTGATACGATAGACAACCTTGAGGAATTCACCTGCCGCGATCGGATCAAGTTGTGAGGTCGGTTCATCCAAAATCAATACCTTCGGCTGCATCGCCATGATGGAAGCCAGATTCAAAAGCTGCTTCTGCCCGCCGGACAGCTCGCTGACATTCTTGCGAAACCAGGTTTGAATATCAAAGAAGCTTGCCATTTCCGCCACGCGGCGCTTGATGGACTGGTTGTCCAAACCCAAACTTTCCAGCCCAAAGGCCAGCTCATGCCACACCTTGTCTGTCACCAGCTGATTATCCGGATTCTGCTGTACAAACCCGATCTCTGACGCGTTGACGCGATCAGAAAGCGCCGCGATCTCCGTACCGTTATACAGCGCAAAGCCGGAACGTTCACCATAGGGAATCAGGTTCTTTTTGAGCTGTCTGAGCAGCGTACTCTTACCGCAGCCGGACTTACCGCACAGGACGCAGAATTCCGATCGTTCGATCGCGAAGGAAACATCTCGCAGCGCCGGCTGCTCCGCCGTTGGATATATAAAAGTTAAGTTCTTGACTTCAATCATTGCCATTTGCGTTCTCCCATCAAATCCAAAATGAGCGGCAGCGCCGCGAGTGCGCAGAAACTGAGCAGCGTCAGTACCATCAGCGGGTCCCAGACCGGCAGCATGATGGTAGGATAAAAGTAAATCGAGGTCTTGCCGAGCGCACAGCCCAGGGTCGTGACACCTCCCGTTATCAGAATCACCCCGAGCAGGAGCTTGTCGGTCCGCGACAGCTTAAACAGGTGAAAACTTGTCCGTCCGGGCAGTCCGTAGCCGCGGGCTTCCATGGAATCTGAAGTTTCAATGGAGGCTTCCAGCGACCATGAAATCAGGATCGATATTTCCTTACAGGTCTGCCGAAGTTTTGCCATAAATCCGCCCGTCAGGTGTCTGCCCATACAGCGTTGCCCCATGGAAATCTCATGGTAACGAGCTTTTAACAGGGGGATGAAGCGAAAAACCATCGAGAGCGTCAGCCCGAGCACAGGTGCCGCCTTGCCGAAGAGATAAATCAGCTTGTCCGCCGACATCACCAGATTGAACGACATGAACCAGATGACGATGGCTGACAGCATCGCCGCGGCTGCCAGACCATAACAGAAGGCTTCCAGCGTGATACGCAGGCCGTTGATGTAAAACAGCACTGTTCTACCGTTATGGGTAAACAGGGTATTGACCACTGCCATAATCAAAAAAAGCGGAATCGTAAACAATAAATTGCTTTTGATACCCGCCGTTCCCTTGAGCAGGACCGAATATGCCCATGAAAAGCAGAGTGTCGCCGCCAAAAAAACAGGCGACATGGAAAACATCGTAATACCGATCACGAACACGTAAAATATAAAGTTCACCATCGGGTGGCAGGCAGAGAATCGGCTGCTTTCCCCTAATCCGTCTCGCAATATCCGCACGCGTGTTTCTCCCTTCAACCGATTTCGTGATTGAGGATTCTGCGTGCCATCTCCAGGAGATCCTCGCTGACCGTATCATCCAGTTTAACGTCCTTGACCTCCGGCACTGCGCGCAAAATCGACTCTTTCACCACATCCTCCAGGGTTTCGGAGGAAGACATGCAGTTCGCACAGGCGCCGTGAAAACGAATCCATGCCACACCGTCTGCAAAATCCGAAAGCGAAGCGCTTCCGTTATGAGCGGCCAGCTGCGTATTCACAGTTTCCTCTAAGATTGTTTGTATTTTTTTTCTTATCTCTTCCATCTCTATCATCCTCTGTTCTGTCTGCGCCGGCTAATCGGTTCCACCGCGGTGCGTCCGCGGACATCGCGATTCCGCGCGCGTCTCCGGCTCAAAAAAAGACCGCGTCGCAGCGGTCTTTCTCTCTGAATCACAGTTATTCCTGTTCGTCCATGATCTTGTCAAATTCGGCTGCAACGGCTTCAAATTCCGCGTCGTCGTCGATATCAACGATTTCAAATTCATCTTCTCCGACTTCCTTGTAACCGTAAATATAAACATCGTCAGTGCCGTCATCCGGAATCAAAGCAATATATTCTTTGCCGTTAAAATCAAAGACGCCCATGATCTCACATTCAACTTCTTCCCCTTCGTCGAATTCCAGGGTGATGATATCTACTTCTTCTTCCATATCCGGATTTTTCTTTTGATCTGCCATTCTTATTCCTCCCATTCAGTACGCGCCGCCCTGCGGCACGCATCATCAGTTACGACCATCTTACCACAAAAAACCGCGGCAATCAACCAAAATATTCTCGAATTGCCCGCGCGTTTTTTTCGGTGATGCCCGGTACACGCATCAACTCCGCGAGCTCCGCTTTTTTGATTTCCTCCACGCTCGCGAAGCTGCTCAAAAGCGCGTTGCGTTTGACCGGACCGATGCCATCGATGTGGTCGAGTACCGACCCGATGCTGTTCTTATTGTGCAGCTTCCGATGGTAGTCGATCGCGAAGCGATGAACCTCCTCCTGGATCGCACCGCAAAACTGGAACAAAAGCGGATCGCCGCGCAAGATATATTCCTCTCCGCGGCCGTTGACCAGCGCGCGCGTGCGGTGGCTGTCATCCTTCGCCATACCCAACACCGGAATCGCCAGCTGCATCGCAATCAGGACCTTCTCGGCGGCGGTGACCTGTCCCTGTCCGCCGTCCATCAGAATCAGATCCGGCAGCGTACTGAAACCCGGATCGCCTTCTTTGGCTCTGTGAAATCTGCGGTAGAGCATTTCCTGCAGACTGCCGTAATCGTCCGGTCCCTCGACGGTCCGAATCTTAAAACGCCGATAATCCTTTTTGACCGGCTTCTGATTGCGAAAGACCACCATCGCCCCGACCGTATCGACGCCGTTGGTATTGGAAATATCGTAGGACTCCACGCGATAAGCCTCCTTCGGCTCCGTTTCGCCGAGCAGCTTGGCGATCGCTCCGCGTACCGCTTCTTCCTTTTCTCTGGCAGTCGCGGCTTTGACCTCAAGAGTCTTGGTCATTTCCACAACGTCGCGCCGCGCCAGATCCAAAAGCGCGCGTTTCTCACCCTTCTGCGGCATGAAGATCCGCACCTTGCGCCCCTCCCCGAGGCTTTCCAGATACTGCTCGATCAGCTGCGCCTCCTTGAGCGGCTTCGGTACGATGATTTCACCGGGCACGTTGGCCCACATGCTGTAATACTGCTTGATAAACTGCCCGATCAGCGCGTCGTAATCATCCTCGCCTTCCACCTGCATGTTGAAGGTATCCCTGCCGCTGAGCTTGCCGTCCCGCACGTTGAAAACCACCACCGAGGTCTGCTCTCCGCTTCCGACAGGCAGTACCATGTCCAAATCCTTGCCGGAAACCATCGTGACACGCTGCTTTTCGCCGAGCGCCCGAATGGACAGCAAATAGTCACGATAAACCGCAGCTTCTTCAAACTGCAGATTCTCGGAGGCCGCCTGCATCTTTGCCGTCAGCGCGTCGGTGATCGGCTTCGTCTTGCCGGAAAGGAAGGTCAGCACCTGCTCGATGACCTTGGCGTATTCCGCCTGCTTTACCTGTCCGGTGCAGATGCCGCGGCAATCCCGGATGTGATAGTTCAGGCAGGGCTTCCAGTCCTTTGGAAAACTTTTGGCCGCGCAGCGTTTCAGAGTAAAAATCTTATTCAGCAGGTCGATCGTCATATTGACCGCGCCTGCGTCACTGTAAGGGCCAAAATAGCGCGCGCCGTCTTTTTCAATCAAGCGCGTCTTAAGCACTCTCGGATAGTTTTCCTGCGTGGTGACCTTAATATACGGGTAGGTTTTATCATCGCGCAGCAGGACATTGTACTTCGGCGCGTATTTTTTAATCAGATTGCACTCTAAAATCAGCGCTTCCATCTCCGTCTTGCAGGTGATGTATTCAAATTCCGTAATGTGTGACACCATTGCCCGTACCTTGGGGCTCTGATTTTTGGAACTTTGAAAGTATTGCCGCACGCGGTTTCGGAGCGAAATCGCCTTGCCGACATAAATGACCTGTCCGAGCGCGTCCTTATGCATATAAACTCCCGGGGTGTCCGGGAGTTTTTTGAGATTTTCCTGAATATCAAACATCAATATGGCCAATTCCTTTGTTTCAAATCTTTTTCACGTTCCATCTGTCTGCGCGCGGCTTCCATGAGTCTGCGCTGTCTGGCCGCTTTACGCTTGCGTTTGTTGATGGTTCGCAGGACGAGAATTAAAATGCAAAACGCCAGAATCACGGCCAGCGCGAAAAAAAGGATCACCGTCTGCAGATTGGTAATGCCAAAGCGGGATAAGAACCATCCCTCTTTGACATCCTCCGCCGCCGTCAAATCGATCTCCCGAATCTTTTCGTCCGCCAGATACACCGCTGCTTTGCCGATTACCTGACCTTTTTTGATCGGTGCCTGCAAATCCGCGTCAAAGCTTACCTGCGTCGTAACCAGAGAAGCCGATGCGCCCTCCGGCAGGTTGATCAGGCCGTCCGCGGAGGCTAACGCGTTCACCCGATTGGTCGCGCCGCCCTTCAGCTTCGCGCCTTCAAAGCTCTGTCCGCTTTCAAACGCCTTGTATGGCGATAAGGTTGCCTTCGCGTAATCCAGCAGTTTTTTGATATCCCGATACCGTTGCTGGAGCGTGGAGTCCAAGATGACCGCGTAAATATCAAATCCGTCAATTTTGCAGAGTACGACCATCGTGGTACGGTTCACATTCGTGGTTCCGGTCTTGCCCGCCACCATACCCTTGTATTTTTTGATCTTGATCTTACCGTTTCCGGTATCGGCTTCGCCGCCCTTGAGGAACAAATTGGTAGTCTTGAGCGTCACCGCGTCGGTCTTATTCGTCGCGGGTACTGTGTATTCCGCGACCTTCGCGATCCGCAGCACATCCGGATTCGCAAAAGCCGCTCTGGCGATCTTGACAATGTCTTCGGCGCTGGAATAATGGTTTTTGTTGTAGACACCGCTTGAGGTGACAAATCTGGTGTTTTTACAGCCGAGTTCTTTGGCTTTTTGGTTCATCAGCTTGACAAATTTTTTCTCGCTGCCGGAGACCGTAATCGCCAAGGCTTTGGCCGCGTCATTCGCTGAAGCGAGCAGTGCGGCATAGACCAGATCCTCGGCTTTGATTTTTTCACCCGCGTAGACAAAGGACTCGGTTTTGATGACCTCCGTCGCCGCCTGCGTGATCGTCACTTCTTCAGCGAGGTCCAGCTTCTCGGCCGCGAGCAGACAAGTCATCAGCTTGGTAATGCTCGCCAGATTGTATTGCTTTGACGCGTTCTTCTTCCATAGAACTTCCTCGGTGGTCGCGCAGTAAACATAGGCCGCACTTCCTGTGATATCCGGTCCCGAAGATGCGGCAAAAGCCGCGGCCGGCCATGCGCCGATCAGAAGAAGTATGATCAAAACAAGGGTCGTAAAAAATTTGAGTCTTTTTTTCATGCGTATCCTCTATCCGTTTCGTCCAAAAAATCTGTCCGCGAGAGTATAGCCTTCCTCGTAGTAGTTTCCGGATTCCGCCGCGGCGCGTTCATGAAACTGTTTCCGCGAGTCCGGCGCTGTTTCATCCCTGCTGTCATAAAGCACATAAGGAACCGGATCTGCCGAATGGGTGCGAATCGCGAGCGGCGTTCTGTGATCCGGAATGATCAAAACGCGAAACGGCTCTCCTGCGGCGCGCAGATACTCGCAGAGCGGGCGTGCCACTCTGTCATCAATGTATTCAGCGCAGCGTATTTTCGCTTCCAAATTTCCCTGATGGGAGCATTCATCGGTGCCCTCGATGTGCATGTAGACAAAGTCTTGTCCGCTTTTGTAGGCTTCGATGGCGCGACGTACCTTTGCCTCATAGTCCGTATGGATGGTTCCGGTCGCGCCGGGAACCGTCGGTGTCTCCATCCCCGCAAAGTTGCCGATGCCCTTAATCAGATCAACGGCCGAAATGACCGTCCCACGCACACCGTATTTTTGCTCGAAGCTTGGCAGCTCCGGACGCACGCCTTGTCCCCAGATCCAAATCGCGTTGGCCGGATTGAGGCCGCGCGCTTCGCGCTCCCTGTTGATCGGATGATCCTTGAGCAGCTCGTAGCTCCTGCGCATCATGTCGGTGAGAAAATCCGCATCCTTTCCCTGCGGCAGATACGCTCCGATCTGCCGGTCGAGGATATCATGCGGCGGCACGCAGAGATAATCCGTATGCCCCTGCGGATGCCTGCGGTTGATCAGCATGCAGTGCCGATAGCCGGTGCCCGGATAGAACTGCAGATTTTCCTGGCGGAACGCCTCTGCGATCACATCGAGCAGCACGCGGCAGTCCTCGGTTTCAATGTCACCGGCGGCATGGTCGCGCATGATAAAGTCTTCATAGCAGTCATGCCCCGCCGGATCAAGTGTCACAAAATTGACCCGAAAAGCGATGTCGTCTTCATTCATTTTGACACCGATCGCGGCCGCTTCCAGCGGCGAGCGTCCGGTCAGATAAATCCGCGGATCATAGCCCATGACCGCCAGGTTTGCGGAGTCGCTGCCGGGACTGATACCGTCCGGCACCGTCTTGCAAAAACCGATTTCACCTCTCGCGGCCAGCGCGTCGATATACGGAAGCGCGGCCGCTTCCAGCGGCGTTTTGCCGCTCAAACTGTCGATCGGGTCATCCGCTGACCCGTCCGGCACGATAATGAGGTATTTCATATTACCCGTTTCTCCTTATTTGTTTTCCTCTTCAAATTCTTTCATAAATTGAATCAGCGCTTCTACGCCCTCCTTCGGCATCGCGTTGTAAATGCTGGCTCTCATGCCGCCGATGGAGCGATGTCCCGCCAGATTGACCAGACCCTTTTCCTTCGCCTGCGCAACAAATTTTTTGTCAAGCTCCGCGTTTCCGGTCACGAACACGACATTCATCAGAGAGCGATCTTCCTTGGCAACCGGGCATTTGTAAAGGCTGCTGGCATCGATATAATCGTAGAGCATGCCCGCCTTTTCTTTGTTTCTTCTTTCCATTTCCCTGATGCCGCCGATGCGCTTCAAATATTTGAATACCTCACCAGCCACATAGATGGAGAAGCATGGCGGAGTGTTGTACATGGAGCCGTTATCCGCGTGAATCTTGTAATCCAGATAGGTCGGCACCTCCGCCGGCGCGTGACCGATCAGGTCTTCACGGATGATGGCGATGGTAACGCCTGCCGGGGCAACGTTCTTCTGCGCGCCCGCCCAGATCATACCGAATTTCGTCACGTCGACTTCCTCAGAAAGAATATTCGAGGACATGTCCGCGACCAGCGGAATATCACCGGTTTCCGGTACATAATTGTATTTTGTGCCGTAGATGGTATTGTTGGACGTGATATAAACATAGTCCGCGTCCGGGCGGATATCCTCTTTGGTAATCTTTGGTACCCAGGAGAAGGTATCGTCCTCGGAGGAGGCGATCACCTTCACATCGCCGAACTTAACCGCTTCCTTATAGGCTTTTTTTGCCCAGGTTCCGGTCAGCACATAGTCCGCTTTTTTTGATTTTGTCAAAAGATTCAGCGGAACCATCGCGAACTGCAGCGTACCGCCGCCCTGCAAAAACAGAACCTTGTAATTCTCCGGGATCCGCATCAGCTCTCTCAGATCTGCCTCTGCGTCATCGATAATCCGCTGGAACTCCTTGGAACGATGGCTCATCTCCATGACGGACTGTCCGCTGCCTTGATAGTTCAGTAATTCTTTCTGTACATTCTCCAGAACCTCTACAGGAAGCATGGACGGACCTGCAGAGAAGTTATAAACACGATTGTATTGCGTCATTTTTTTGCCTCCAAATCATTAAAATAAAGATAATCTTATTTTATCACTTTACGCCTCATTCGTAAAGTGGTAGAATAATTCTATTCGATCATCTTTTTCGCTTTCTTCGCCGCGTGAACGCGGGAGAGCGAAGATGTACAGACGTGACATAGATAAGGAGGCTACATCATGTATCAGGTAAAGACATTAAATAAAATTTCTCCGGTCGGTCTCGCCCATCTGACGGAAAGCTACATATTGACAGACAAGACCGAGGACGCGGACGCCATTTTGGTGCGCAGTCAGGATATGCACGAAATGGAATTTTCGGAAAAGCTGGAGGCGATTGCCAGAGCTGGCGCGGGCGTCAACAACATTCCGCTGGATCGCTGCGCCAAGGCCGGCATCGTAGTATTCAACACACCGGGCGCCAACGCCAACGCGGTCAAGGAGCTTGTGCTCTGCGGCATGTTGCTCGCGTCCAGAAACGTGCCTGCCGCTCTGACCTGGGCGAAGGGTCTGACCGAAGATGTCAGCAAGACCGTTGAAAAAGGAAAATCGCAGTTCGCGGGACATGAGATTTTGGGCAAAACGCTCGGCATCGTCGGTTTGGGTGCGATCGGCCGCAAGGTCGCGGAAGCCGCCAAAGCGCTTGGCATGAACATCGTCGGTTATGACCCGTACTATGTATCCGGCGGCGAAGGACTTACCGTCTACCCGGATCTCGCCGAAATGCTGCCGCTCTGCGATATCGTGACCCTGCACCTGCCGGCAAACGACGCTACCAGGGGAATGGTGAACAAGGAATTTCTCGCTTCCATGAAAGATGGCGCGATTCTGCTGAACTTTTCCAGAGACAAACTGGTGAACGATGTCGATCTTTTGGTCGCGTTGGAATCCGGCAAGCTCACGCAGTATGTCACGGACTTCCCGAACGACAATCTGATCGGAAGAGAGCATATCACGCTGCTGCCGCATCTGGGCGCTTCCACCGCGGAGGCGGAGGACAACTGCGCGACAATGGCCGTCATGGAGTTGCGTGACTATTTTGAAAACGGCAATATCATCAATTCTGTCAACTTCCCGAAGGTAGATATGGGTCCTCTCGGTGACCTGCGCAGACTGGCCTTTTTCGTGCGGGACATGGAAAATCCGGTTGAGGAGATGATGAACATGCTCTCCGCCGCCGAAATCAAGGTTTCCAAGATTCAAGCAGGACGCAGAGCTACAGACGGCATCGCCTATGTTCTGGCAGAAGTGGAAACCACCGACGCGAGCAATCTTCTGTTCGGCGGCGAAACCGGCGCTAAGATTCTGCGCCACAGAGAGATTGGTAAGTAAAGGGACGTCCAAGGCAAAATGCCGCTTGAAACGCGCCGCATAAAGAGTCAGTTTGCCTATCCCCCAATATAGCGATTTTCATCGTGATCGAATCTTCAAACGAAATGCAAAAAACGAATAACCACACCGGAGTATTGATCTACTTCGGTGTGGTTATTTTCATTTTATTATGTAGGAATATCGCCATGCGATATTTCCGGAATCACGACAAAAGCACCTTACGAAGCGGCGCTCACGGGTGAGCGCCATGTGCGCATAGAAATCTCAGATTTCGTTATGCACACTTTTGTCCTTGTTCAACTTGATTATACAAGCAATCTACATTACTTTTTTCAAGGCAATCGGGGTAAAAATCGTTGTCGCGATAACGACGATGACAATCGGCGGGAACATGGCCGCGTCGATCAAGCCGATCGCGTAGCCCTTCTGCGCTACAATCAGCGCGACTTCGCCCCTGGATATCATACCGATTCCTACCTGCATCGCTTCCTTACCGGTGAAACGGCAAAGCTTCGCGCCGAGACCGCAGCCAATGATCTTGGTCAAAATCGCGACGCCCAGCAAAATCAGCGAAAATACAATCAGGCTTCCTGTAATTCCGCTCAGTTCGACCTTCAGGCCGACGCTGGCAAAGAAGATCGGCGAAAAGAACAGATAGGAAGGCACCGACAGCTTTCTTGCGATTTCACTCTTGATTTCGTGCCGAGAGAGGAACAAGCCCAGGAGATAAGCGCCTGTGATATCCGCCACACCAAAATATGTTTCCGAAATATAAGCGATGATAAAGCAGGCTGCGACCACATAGGTCGTAATGCGGCGACGGCCGAGGTTGTGGTCAATCCGCGTCTGCCAACGCTGGCAAAGATATCCAAGCAGCGCCATGAGTGCCGCGTAGGCGAGAATCTTAAGAAGCACGCCTACCAAAGACACGCTTTCGTCCTTTAAGCTGATGACGATAGTCAAAACGACAATGCCCATGATATCGTCAATGACTGCCGCGCCGAGAATCGCACTGCCGACCTTGCCATCCAGCTTCCCCATTTCCCGCAGCGCTTCTACGGTGATGCTGACCGATGTCGCGGTCAGCACAACACCGATAAATACAGCTTTTAATATTTCCTCATAGTCCGTAGCGCCCTGCTCAAAGTAACAGTAATAAGCCAGGGTTCCGCCGATCAGCGGCAGCAGCACACCAAGAGACGCGATGACCACACAGGCGACACTGTTCTTTTTGAGCTGCTTTACATCGGTATCCAGCCCTGCCATGAACATCAAAAAGATGACGCCGATTTCGGCTGTTTTATTTACGAAATCTGTTTCGTTTACCCAGTTAAAACAAGAAGGGCCGATCAGAACGCCCGCAAGCAGCGCGCCCACAACCTGCGTCATATTTACTTTATTCGTGACATCCCCCAAAATTTTAGTCGTCAGCAAAATAATCGCGATACTCACTAAAAAAATATAGTTTTCCAATTCCATGAACCTCCTTTTTCCTTGCATCACAAATACAGAATTATACTCTTGTTTTAATTGATTTTCAAGCCCTTTTTTTCTTTTTAACACCTTTTTTACGCCTTTTATCGTCAAAACAAGGAAGATTCACGAAAATACAGAAGGCTTCCCTCACGCCGGCGTCATCAGATGCCGAACAGTAAAGCTGACGCCCCGCTGACAAGAATACAGAGACTGCCGCCGCACAAGGTCGGGATCAAGGCCGCGGCTCCTGTCCATTTCCAACTGCCTGTTTCCTTGTAGACAGTCAGCAGCGTGGTCGAACATGGCCAATGCATCAAGGAAAACAGCATGAAGCAGAGCGCTGTCACCTCAGTCCAGCCATTTTCGATCAAAAGCGCGCGCAGCGTCACCAGATTCTCCATACCGCTTAGATTGCCCTGTGTGAGGTAAATCATGATCACGATAGGAATCACGATTTCATTCGCGGGAAGCCCCAAAATAAAGGCCGCCAGGACAGCACCGTCCAGTCCCAGCAGCGTGCCGACCGGTTCCAAAAAGGACACGATATGCTGCAGGACGCTTACGGAACCGATATTTACGTTTGCGAGCAGCCAGATCAAAAGGCCCGCGGGCGCGGCCACAGCCGCCGCCCGCGCGAGGACAAACAGCGTTCGGTCCAAAACCGAACGAACGATCACGCTGCCGACCTGCGGGACGCGATAAGGTGGCAGCTCCAGAGTAAAGAAAGATGGCAGACCGCGCAGCAAGGTCTTGGATAGAATTCCGGTCACCAGCAGGGTGACCGCCACGCCGCCCAAAATGACTGTTGTCAGAAGCAGCGCCGCGAGCGCGGAGCTGCCTGCTCCCGCCGCTTTTCCGCAGCCGGCGAAAAACATAGTCAAAACCGCGATCAGGGCCGGAAACCGACCATTGCAGGGCACAAAGCTGTTGGTCAGAATCGCCAGCATGCGCTCGCGCGGAGAATCGATGATACGGCAGCCGGTCACGCCGGCCGCGTTGCAGCCAAAGCCCATGCACATCGTCAGTGCCTGCTTGCCGCAAGCGTTGCAGCGTTGAAACGGTTTATCCAGATTATAGGCGACGCGCGGCAAATAGCCCATGTCCTCCAACAAGGTGAAGAATGGAAAAAAAATTGCCATCGGCGGCAGCATGACAGCGACCACCCACGCCAGCACGCGGTAGGCGCCTTGAATCAGACAGCCGGACAACCAATCCGGCGCGCGCAAGGCAGCCATGAGGGACAGGAGGATACCCTCCAGTTCGTTGAAACCAGCTGACAGGAGACGGGAAGGATAGTTCGCGCCGACAATGGTGACCCAAAAAACGACAGCCAGCAGAAGCAGCATGCAAGGGTAGGCTGTATACCTTCCCGTCAACAGACGGTCAACACGTCCGTCTGTGTTATGATACAGATTTTCCGGGACCCGCACGATACTGTCGCAAACACGTTCCGCTTGCCGCAGAATCGTTTCGGCTATGACATCGCTTACTGCCCGCGGTGTCATCTCCTCTGTCCCGGGATCAGAAAACTCCCATTCCCCTGTTTTTCGCTCCTCCTCACTTCCTCTCAAACATCGCTCCGCTTTCATTTTCGCGTTTCGGACCGTCGAGTCCTCCCGCCAATCGATACCGATTTTATCCCTTATGCTTGTCAACAGCGCTTCGTCTCCCTCCAGCACGCGAAGCGCCAGCCAGCGCGCGGGCAATCGCCCCGCGAGACGTTCTGCGAGCACCGGCGCGAGTATCTCCGCTCCTGCTTCGATCGCTGCCGGATAGCGAAACGGCAGCGCAGCAGCACCCGCCCTGCCTTCGGCTTGCGGCGCAGTTTTTAAGGCAGCGCCCGCCTCGTCCGGCAAGCCGCCTTCCGCTGCCGCGCCGGATTTTGCGCGCGCGGCAGCGGAAGGATCTGCCGCGCTCGCTGCTTCCGTAAAGCCGTCTGCCTCCGCCGGATTTTTACGTGAAACTTCCGCGGCGTGGCTCACGTTCTCATCCTGCAGCACCGCGTCAACCGTTCGCAGGAGTTTTTTCAGTTCGCGCTTTTGGCGCGCGCAAATGCCGACGACCGGGACGCCAAGGCGCGCGGAGAGCTGTTCCAAATCAATCCGAATGCCGCGCGCCTTGGCCTCATCCATCATATTTACACAGAGAATCACAGAAGGACACAGCTCCATGATCTGCAGCGCGAGATTGAGATTACGCGTAAGGCAAGTCGCGTCGCAGACCACTATCACTGCGTCCGGCCGCTCAAAGCACAAAAAATCCCGCGCGGCTGCTTCCTCCGCGGAGCGTGTCAGCAGTGAGTAAGTGCCTGGGAGATCCACGATTTGATACGCAGTCTCTCGATTTTCGCAGATACCGAAGGCGCTTCCGACCGTCTTGCCGGCCCAGTTTCCCGTATGCTGGCGCAGCCCTGTCAGCGCATTGAAGAGCGTCGATTTTCCGACGTTCGGATTTCCTGCCAGCGCGATTGTTTTTTTTCGACGTGTTTCCGCTTCGACCACGACAGCCTCACAATCCGCTTCGCGAATCGCGATTGCAGCGCCGCGGATCAGAAAACAGCGAGGATCACCAAGCGGGCTTTGACCGACACACGCAATCTTTGTTCCCTCAATCAGGCCAAGATCCTGCAGCCTGCGCCGCATACCGCTCTTCGCCTTGAGGCCGCGAACCGTCCCCTTTTCTCCGGGTAAAAGATCCGCCATAGTTTTCTGTTTTTCCATATCAAAAATCCTTTCGATTGTGTTTTCGTATACGATTCTGTAACATCGTATGCGTGCTCGAAAGGATTCGTTCTTGCATGTTTTTGTCCTGTCGGTCCGTTCCTAAAGCGGTCTGCTTTCATTTATGCGCCCGGGAGCAAGCGCGAAATCTCGCGTTTTACAGTACTTTGGAAAGAAAATTCTGCGTGCGTTCTTCTTTTGGCGTATCGAAAATTTCGCGCGGCGTGCCTTCCTCGACAATGCTGCCGTCCGCCATGAAGATCACCCTGTCGGCAACCTCCCGCGCGAAGCCCATCTCGTGCGTCACGACGATCATGGTCATACCGTCACGCGCCAATTCCCGCATGACATCCAATACCTCGCCGACCATCTCCGGGTCGAGCGCGGATGTCGGTTCGTCAAAGAGCATGACCTCCGGCTCCATCGCCAACGCACGCACGATCGCGATACGCTGCTTCTGTCCGCCGGAAAGCATGTTTGGATATTCGTCTTTTTTATCCGCCAATCCGACACGCTCCAGCAGTTTCAAAGCCTGCGCCTGTGCCTCCCGCGGCGTTTTGAGTTTGAGGGTCACCGGTGCCATCATGATGTTTTCGATTACGGTCTTATGCGGGAAAAGGTTGAAGTGCTGGAACACCATTCCCATCTTCTGGCGATGTCGGTTGATGTCGATCTTTTTGGACGACAGCTCCACGCCCTCAAAATAGATCTCCCCGGCGGTCGGTTCCTCGAGCAGATTGAGACTCCTTAGCAGGGTGGACTTGCCGGAGCCGGACGGCCCGATAATCGCGACCACCTCGCCTTTTTTTACTTCCAGATCGCAGTGATCCAGCGCCACGACGTCCCCATGATTGTATTCTTTGACTAAATCTTTGACCGAGATGATGATATCAGTGTTTGTCTCCACGACGCATCCTCCTTTCGATGTGTTCGATGACTTTGGATGTCGGATAGTTGATGGCAAAATAGATGATCGCCGCCAACATGTACGGGCCGATGGTGATATAGGTGCTGCCGCTGATAGTCTGCGCCGCGAACATAATCTCACCCATGCCGAGCATCATGCAGATGGAGCTCTCCTTGATCATCGTTACGACCTCATTCGCCAGTGCCGGCAGGACATTCTTAATCGCCTGCGGCAGGATTACCAGACGCATGCTCTGCGCCTGCGAAAGTCCAAGCGAGCGCGCGGCTTCCATCTGCCCGCTGTCCACAGCCAAAATACCGGCACGAAAAATTTCCGCGACATAAGCCGAGCTGTTGAGGGCCAGCGCCACGACACCCGGAATGAAGCGCGTGGAGTCGATGAAGCCAAAAATCAGGAATTTCGGCACCAGAATCGCGTTAAAAACGCCGTAATAAATGATGATCAACTGCACCAGCATCGGCGTCGAGCGAAATGCCGCGATATACGCGCCGGACAGCCAGCGCACCGGCGCGCATTTGCTCAGACGCATGGTCGCGAGCATCAGCGCCGGCAGGACTGCCAACAGGACAGATACGACAGAAAGAATCAGGGTGTATTCCACACCCTGAATCACCGCGTATCCATACTTGGGTAAAAATTTAAAGTTAAAAAACGCATACGCGGGCATGTCTGTAAACAGACTTTGCCACCAATCCCAAAACATAGATACAAGTTCCTTTCTATATCAGAGGTTCAATTTTCGGATAAATTTTTCCTGCTTATGCATCATTCTTCTTCCGGAGCGCTGACTTCCTGCCATACATCCGCGAGTGCATTCGCGTTCTGCTTGAATTCCTCAACTTTGTTTTCTTCAGTCATCTTCGCGATTGCTTCATTGATTTTTGGCAGCAGTCCCTTTGGGTCACCCTTGGCGACCGCGACGCAGACATCCGCGGACGTGCCAAGTTCGTCGAAGCTCAGAGCTGTCAGATCATCGTTGGTTGCCTGATACTGCTGCGCGACGGAACCGTCTACAAGGATCGCGTCAACCTTGCCGTAGGAAACTTCTTTGATCAGGTCAAGAACGCTCTGCAGGGAAACCGCGTTGACATCCGGAATCTTACTGATGATCTCCAGCTTCGTCGTTGCTGCCTGCGCGCCGATGGTCTTACCTTCAAAATCGCTGTAGGACTTGTACTGATCCGCGTTTTCCTTTTTTACCAGGAACTGCGGCGCGAGCTCTGTCAGATACGGATTCGAGAAATCAGCAGCTTCTTTTCTCTCGTCAGTGGCTTCAATGTCAGCCAGTACGATGTCAAACTGTCCCTTGTTCAGCGCGGTCAACAGGTTATTGAAAGACATGTTTTCGGTCTGCAGCTTCACGCCCATGTAATCGGCGATGTACTGCGCGACTTCTACATCAATGCCGCCGTAAACCATATCGCCGTTTTCATCCGGATACATGAATTCAAACGGTGCATAGTCCGCAGAGGTGCCGAATACGAGCGTAGTCATTGCTTCCTTCTCGGTGTCTGCGCCCGCGTTCGCGTCATCACTGCCGCCGCATGCGGTGAGTGTAAAAATACATAGGGTCATGATCATGACGAGGGATAATGCTTTTGTGATTTTTTTCATTTTGTTTTCGTTCCTTTCCGTTCTTTATTTGAACTTTTGCTTCTATAAACAATTTTGTACGTCAGGTCAGGCTCCGTTTCCTTGCCTTTCCCTAACAACAGGTTTGATTATACGACATTATGAATAAAAATGCAATACCTTTTTTCATATTTTTATCGTTTTTTTCAATATTTTTTCATATTTTTTGTTTACATAGATAAAAAAATCATCAAACTCACGGTTTTTAATCTTTTTATCCGTAAGCTTGATGATTATAAAATTAAGATTATGTATATTTTTTCACAGTTTTTTAGCGCAAAACCCACCATACCGCAAGCCCGATCTGCACGAGCAGGATCAGCGGCACGCCGACGGTAAACTTCGGATGCTTCGTCTTGTGCCGAAAGATCTGCATACCAAGCAGCGCGCCGACCGAGCCGCCGGCCGCCGCCAGAAGCAGCAGCGTAGACTCTTTGATACGCCAGGCGTTTTTTTGTGCTTTACACTTGTCGATGCCGTAGGCCGCGAAGGTCAACAGATTGATCAGTGCAAGGTAAACAGCAATCTTTTTCATACCGCCGCCTCCGGTTCTGCCTTGTCATCGGCCTTTCGCGCCGCGGCTTTAATCATTGCACCCCTCCAGGAACCCCTCTTTTTCCTGTGTCTCCCGAATGATTTCGTCCGCAAGATCAGAAAAGTTCGCAAATCTGGCAACCAGTTCCTCCAGACTGCCGGCGGCGTCCGCGTTCTCCTTTGGCTGCGGCACGCCGAGGATCGTCCGTCCAAGTTCATACGCCTGATCCGGATATTCGGTGTTGATCACGTCTTCCGCAGTATAACACCCTTTCGCCGCGATCACATCCGCGATTTCCCATCCCAAATAGTCCGCCATGCCGTAGAACGGCGATGCCGCGCATTCTGCAGATTCCATGGTGTTGTCGCCGCAAGCCATCAAAAGCGCCGTCTTTTTCGCTGTGCGGAGCTGCTCGTTGATGGCATAGAAACGGTCGATCACTGCCTTAAGCTGCGCAGTCAAGCCATAATAATAAATTGGCGAAGCGAAAACAACAGCATCCGCCTCGATCAGCTTATCCCGCATCTCATCAAAAGCATCGCGGAACACACACGCCGATACCGCGCTGTGGCATCGTTCACAGGCGATACACGGATGCACCTCTTTCTGCCCCGCGTTAAAATGATATACTTCGTGTCCGGAGTTTTCCGCCCCCTTGGTAAAGGTCTTGACCAGGATCGATGTGGTCCCCTCTTGATGCGGGCTTCCCGAAATCAATAAAATCTTCATCTTATCACCTCATCATGTATTTTTTTCTTTTTGTGAAAAGGAAATTATTTTTGCTGTCTGCCCTTGTATTCTACCACATCTGACATAAAACCGAAAGACCTTTCTCTCCTCTGGTCGAAAAACGATTGACGGCACTGCCGCCGCGGTAGTAAGATAGTTGCAGGCGGATTTTTTTGCCCGCGTCTCCGCGAAAACATCGAGGATCATTCGCGGATATATATCAAAATTCTACAATAAGCAAAGGAAGTATCATAAATATGAACCAAAAAGAAGTCAGAGAAATCAAAAAACGTCTGAATCCGGAGAAGGACAGCATCAGCCGCATCTACGGCTGCTATGTCAATGCCGCCAGGGAAATCGTCACCACCTTGGACATGTCAGTCGGCCTGATGGAACAGGAGGAAGCAGAGCTTTACTTCAAATTGCTCAAAAAAACGCTTTCCGGCACCCTCGGCAAGAACCTGTTAGACATTGCATTCAGCATCGCACAGGTCGAAAACAGTGACGAACACCGCCTGCTGCAGGGGCTGCGCAGCTCTCATCTGCGCGACGCGGGGCTGCGCGATGCGCTCTATCAGCGCATCATTGAATCGCTGGATTTCGGCGAGGACAGCTATGTCATTCTGCTGGCCGCCGACTCCTACGATGTACCGTTCAAGGGCAGCGACGACGAAATCTTTGAGGAAGGCTCCGGCGAAGTCTTTGATTATATACTCTGCTGCATCTGTCCGGTCAAGGACGCCAAATCTGCCCTGCGCTACATCGCTGACGAGCATAATTTTCGCGGCGCTTCTACCGGTCACGTGCTTAGCGCGCCAGAGCTAGGCTTCCTGTTCCCGGCCTTTGACGATCGCAGCACCAACATCTACAACGCGCTGTACTACAGCCGCGGGCTGGTCGATATTCATGAAGAATTTCTCACCGGCGTCTTTCGCGCCGAAAAAGTTCCGATGTCTTCGGGTGCGCAAAAGCTCGCCTTCAGCGATGTGCTCCGCGAATCGCTTGGCGGTGACTGCAGCTTGGACGTGGTTCGTGCCGTTCATGGAGAAATTCGCGACCGCCTGCTGCTGCACAAGGAAAGCAAGAATCCCGAAGCGCCGGAGATCTGCGTTGAAGATGTCGATGATGTGCTGAAAGCCAACGGCATCTCCGAACAAAAGGTATCCGGCTTCCACGAGGCCTGCAATCGAGAGTTCGGGGAGCAGCCTGTACTCAATCCGCTTAACCTGATGGAAACAAAAAAGTTTGAAATGTCCACGCCGCAGGTCAAGATCACCGTCGATCCTGATTGTGCTGATTTGGTACGAACCGAAATCATCAACGGAAAAACCTGTATTATCATTCCGGTCGATGAGAACGTCGTCGTCAACGGCATCGATGTCAATCCACAATGTTCTTGATCCAGACGCCTCTTTTTACCAGCATAGTAGGAAATATCGCATAGCGATATTTCCGGAATAACGACAAAAAACCTTACGCATGGCGCTCATGAGCGAACGCCATGCGCGCATAGAAATCTGTATTTCATGATGCACACTTTTGTCCCCGGCACAGAGCAAACCGCACTGAAGGTAAAAGAGACTTCTTGACTCTGCCGCAAAAGTGCGATATGATGTAGGTACTTTCAAAGGAAGGAAGCGTGGGAATTCTATGGGAAAAATGACCGTATTCCATGGCAGTCATCTGGCCATTCCGCAACCAAAAATCAGAATCGGTCGAAATACAAAAGACTTTGGCCCCGGTTTTTACTGCACGGTTTTGCGTGAGCAAGCCGCGCGCTGGGCACAGCGATACAACCATCCCGTGGTCAATACCTACACGGTACGGCTTGATACCAATTTGAAGATTCTGGAGTTTCGTGAAATGACGGAAGCATGGCTGGATTTCATCATCAACTGCCGCCATGGCATTTCGCACGATTACGATATTGTCATCGGCGCGATGGCAAACGACCAGATTTACAACTTTATTGCCGACTACATCGATGGCATCATCACCCGGGAGCAATTTTGGGTTATGGCTAAATTCAAATACCCGACGCATCAAATAAATTTTTGTACAGAGGCTGCGCTGAATTGCCTGACCTTTGTCGGAAGCGAGGAAGTAAAGGTATGATAGGACGCGAAGAAAAAAAATCTAACGATTTATTTTATACTTGCAGTCTCATTGATTACATCGCGAGAAAGACAAAAAACAGAAGAAAAGACATCGTCGATGCGCTCGGTGAAGAACGCATCACAAAGATATATCATTTGGCCGACGTTTATCACAGTGAAAATATCGACCAGGTCAGTGATGATTTCATAGAGGATGCTAAAATTACGGAAGGAACCTTTGACAGTGTCGCACGAACGAAATATGCGCTTCCCTCTCATTGGGACATTGGCAAAGTTTTTAAGCGTCTCATTTTAGGCATCTCAAAAGAGAAACAGGAAGAAGTGATTCCGGCTCTCTTCGAGGCCTACCACTCCTTTGTCAGTGAAAAAATCGAAGACTTTAACAGCAGTTTCTATTACGACGCGCCGCAGAACATTCTCAATGCCTATTTGACCGGTGTTGTAGAATAAGCTCATAGTCATTCAATTTTCGATAAAGACTGCGCACGGAAATCTCCAGTTCTTGTGCGGTCAACGCAATATTTCCCTGATTCCGCTCCAGTGTACGAGCAATCAGTTCTCTTTCTTGCACCTTCGTAAACTGTTTGAGTCCGCCGTCATCTCCGATGTCAGTGCCCCTTTTGATGATTTCCTCAGGCAAAACAGAGAATTTCAGTTCCCCATGAGAGGACAGCACGACCAGACGTTCTATGATGTTTTTAAGTTCCCGTACATTCCCTGGCCAGCTATATTGCTGCAAAGCATGCAAAATCTCTGGTGTCAATACGGGAACCTTTTTATTCATTTCTCTGGAATAGCTCAACAAAAATGCTTCCGCGATTTCACGAATGTCTCCGCTCCGTTCTCTTAGCGGTGGTACATTAATAGGAATAATATTCAGCCGGTAGAACAGATCTGCCCGGAATCGATTCGCCTGAACTTCTTCTTTCAAGTTCTTATTTGTCGCCGCAATCAGTCTGAAATTGCTGCGAATCGATTCGCTGCCGCCCACGCGTTCAAAGGACTTTTCCTGTAGCACACGCAGAAGCTTTGCCTGCATATTCATGCTCAATTCCCCGATCTCATCGAAAAAAAGCGTGCCTCCATCGGCAAGCTCAAATCTACCCTTACGCCGTTTGTCTGCGCCCGTGTACGCGCCTTTTTCAACACCAAAGAGTTCCGCTTCGATCAGATTTTCATTCAAAGCCGCGCAATTCACGCAAATTAACGGCTTGCCACTCAGGTTTGAGTTTTCATGTACCATCTTCGCGATTACTTCTTTTCCTGTCCCCGTTTCCCCAGTGATCAGGACAGTAGAATCTGTTCGTCCGACAATTTGTGCCGTCTCGCGCAGCTCTTTTGCCGCGCGAGAGCTTCCAATAAACTCCTGTTTCTGTGAAAGGGTTTCAATCTGCGCTTTCAGTCTTTCGTTCTCACTGTTTGCATTCGACAGTTTCTGCGCATGTTTGACACTTGTCATCATTTCTTCGATATCTGCAGGCTTGACTAAATAAGAAAACGCACCCGCTTTCACTGCCCCAACCGCATCTGCAATCGATCCTTCCGCGGTCAGCATGATGACTTCCACAAAACTGTACTGCTTCTTAATTTCCCGTAAAAGCTGCATACCGTCCATCTTCGGCATAATCACGTCTGTGATCACCACAGAAACAGGATTGTTTTTCAAAAGTTCCAACGCTTCCGCTGCATTGTTGCAGGTGATTATGTCAAATCCCTTTAAGGTAAACAGCTTCTGATAGGTCTTCAGCAGTGCCTGATCATCATCGATCAATAATATTTTGCTCGTGCTTTCCATCTTTACACTCCTCTCTTGTCGGTATCATTATCATGAACTCTGTCCTATCTCGGCAGCTCTTCACGTTAATCCTACCACCCAGCCCTTCTGTCAGCCGTTTGGTGATCCAAAGTCCAATACCGCTTCCATCTTTTTTTGTTGTCACAAATGGTTCAAAAATTCGTTCCTTTGGCTCGATCGTAATACCCGGTCCGTTATCCGCAATGCTGATTATCGTGTTTTCTCCCTGCTGACATAGAGCTATATCTATTTGTCCATCCTCGCCGATCGCTTGGATCGCATTGAGGATCAAATTTTGCAAGATGACTTTCAACGCTTCAATGCCCTCTGCATAAATCGGACAATTTTCAGCAAAATTTAGGTTGACACGAATATTACGCGAAATGATATCTTTGTTGGAGAGCAGCAAGATTTGATTGATAACGGAAGTCACAGGGACTGCGTTTTCCGTCTGATTCTCCTTTGAAAAGTCGAGCAGTGCTGTCATGATATCTTCCGCTTCTTTCACCGCGGCCTGCAAGGTTTCTATTTCCTCATCATGGTTGTTCGAGGTTTTTGTCATGTCGATGATATAAAGAGCACCTTTCATACGTGCGAATACATTTTTCAATTCATGTACAATGGCAGCCGAAAGCTGTCCAACCCCAGCCATCTTTTCCATCTGCCGCATTTCTTTCTCAGCTAGGATATTCAAAGTGATGTTCCGACTCATCGTCGAAAACGCCTCATTCAGCGTGGCGATCTCATAATATTCCCTCTCCTGCTTCGCATCTCTTTCATTGTAGTCGCGGTAATCACCATTGGAAATGCGATTTGCTCGCTCAACCAGTTTATGCATCGGCTTTGATAAGTGGTTGTAGAGAACCAATGCGAAGATAGCCGCCATAGCTGCATAAACCAGTACAATCAGCCACATACGCTGAAAGTCCAAATGCAGACGCGGCGTAAACTCGTTCATATCCATTTGTAGCACTAGATAGGAATCCAGATTTTCGATCTTTGCATAAACCATAATGCGCGGATTATGTTTTTTATCCTGAAAGGTCTTGATGCCGGAACCGCCGGAAAGCGCCGTTCGAAAAGCCTCTTTTTCTATAGCATCGACTTCGTCTAAAGTGAAAATGTTCTTTTCAAAGATTTCTCCCTGCACATTAGAACTTTGTGAATACGCACTGTGAAAATAGATATTTCCGTCGGACGCAAGCCAGACGATCTGGCCGCTGTTTCCCAGTGAAAAACCATCGAACAATTCGTTCGCCATCGAACCAATAGATACATCTAAACAAACAACCCCGAACATTTTATCATTCGCATCATAAATCGGCTGTGAACAGGTGACAGTCCATCCCGTACCCAAGTAGTCGTTGTATGGTTTTGTGATGATAGATTCTCGCTGCGGATTATGCGCTGTTTTTGCCATCGTATAGAAAATATCTTCATTCTGTCGATGATTATCATCAAAATATTGTTCTAAACTTAAATAAGGACTAACACGCAAAAAATTATTTTCTGTTACGATATACCCCCAAATCACATCCTCATTTTCAAGAATAGACCCCATCGGAATATCCATAATTTCTGTGACGACGATTTCCCTCGCAAGCGCAGTTCTTGCCTCAGATTGGCAAGAAGCCAAAACATTGCTTTGTACGTTGCTTTGCTTTTGCGGATCTCTGCGGCGTGTAACAATACCGTTTTCATTAATGATATAATCTTCCGGAATCGTGTCAGTGTCCATCTGCGTATGTAGCGATTCTTCGACAAGTGCGCCGACTGTCTTGACATTGGTTTTAAGACGGTCAAATTTGATCGAAATCAGTTCACTTTTCTCTTCTACGATTTCCAGCATGCTCTCTTTTGCGTAATTGAGTGAGGTACTGGTTTCCTCTGCCTTAATATAATAGGCAGACAGGAGAAATGAAAAAATATTGAATAGAATAAAGGTAACAATCACAACTGCTACCAAGGAATGTGTCTTTTTCATAGGCATATTATAACATTAACCGGAGCAAAAATCTCCGGTTAATGCAAATTTCATTTTTTCTTTCTCAACTATTTCTCCAAAATATTAACATCTCTGCCAACGGTTTCCGGCGAAATAACGATTGGAGCCCAATTCTGCGGGTCTTTTTTTTGCTGCATCTTGGCATAACCCCAAAATGCTAGACCCAAAACGATATAAATAATCAGCACTGTAATCGCACCGCTGTCCATTGCAAGCGCGTTTTGAATGATGACCCAAATACAGAACAGAATACCGTAATAGCCCCAAAATGCACCGCCCTTCATGCGATAAGGTCTCTCCCAATCTGGATGGGTTTTTCTAAGCCGAATGAAGGAAAGGCATACCAGTAGATAAACAATCCCTGCAACAACACCGTAAATGGTGTAGATATAGCTTACCCATGCATCTGGCGCAAAGGCTGTAAAATAAATGGACAAAATACCAACAATCAAGTTTGCAAACTGCGGTTGTCCATGCTGATTCAGCTTTACAAATTTGGATGTCATCTGATGCTGCTTTGCCGCACCATATAAGATACGGGAAGCTGACAACCAGAACGATGACAGTGTTGTAATGCAAGTCAGCGCACCCATAATGACAATGATCATTGCCAGCCAATGCATACCTAGAAGGTCCGCAACGCGCGGATCAACGATATCGGTCTGGTCAATCCATTCATTGCCCACAACACCTCCGACAGCAATAATAGCCAATCCATAAATCAGAACAGTGCATCCGATAGAACCGACAAAAGCTTTCCACAAATCTTTTTTCGGGAAATTTGCTTCTTCTGAAAGCTGCGGGATTAGGTCAAAGCCTACAAACTTCATGATCAGCAATGCAATACCTGCTGTGAAGCCACCCGCGCCGTAGCGGAAGATCGGCTGAATGTTTGCATACTGCCAGTGTCCGCTGAAGATGAAAATGATGTCTGCACCGACTGCAACGACCAGTGTGCTCCAAAACAGGATATTCTGCATCTTAGCTAAAATTTTCAGTTCCGAATTTGTCAGGAAGTACCAGATTACCAAAATTACGATAGAAATAATTTTTAATTGCATATTGGTGATCGGGAAAATATATCCCAACATGCTGGCAATCCCATAGGATACGGTCGGCATTGCCATGACATACAAGAGCAGGATCGCCCAACAGCCTGCAAAGCCGGTATTCCAGCCTAACGCATTCGAGATCCAAATGTTCTGCCCTCCTGCATATGGCATCATGCTGGTCAGCTCTGAATAAATAAAACACAACGGGAGTACCATGATTGCACAGGCAACCAGAGACAGGAAAGACCCGACGCCGCCGATTTCAAACCAATATTTGATTTCAACCATCCAGGCTGCAACCATACCTCCAGCAGCCATTGCAATCATACCACCTAATTTGATTTCTTTTCTTAATCCGTTATTTTCCATGATCGCTACCTCCGCTAGTTACTGATTTGCCTTGTCAATCAGTGCGATTGTTTCATCTGTGGATAAAACATCACAGTAGATCACACTCATGATTTTTAATTCCGCATCGTGCAGTTCCATATTGCCTGCCGCACACGCGTCTTCGCATACGATGACTTTAAAACCTGCGTCCGCCAAACCTCTGACAGAGCATGCCACGCACTGGTCGGTCACAATACCGGTCACGATCACTCTTTCAATGCCCATAAATCTGAGGATTGTTAGATAGTTTGTGCCGGTTGTAACACTGTCTGTCGTCTTGTCGAAAACCATCTCATTTTTGATTGGTGTTAACTGGTCGATGATCTGTGTCTCCGGATTCTTTGCCGGAAGAAAAATTCCATTCCATCCATCAGATTTTTGAACTGGGGATCGGTCTTCGCCATCTTCTCTTTCACAAGCGATCCTTGCGTAGGTTACCGGCATATTGTATTTTCTGAATGCCGCTAACAACTTTTCATTGTTCGGGATAACAATCTCATCCAGACGGTCGTGGAATGGGATCCAGCGTTCCCATTCTCCTGCAGCCTTGAATGCTTCCGCTTCTGGGGAATCCCTGAGTACGAACTGATTTTGCATGTCTACGATCAAAAGTGCCGTCTTCTTTGGATCAATGACAGGTTCCGGCACCTCCCCAATCGTTTCATAATAAAAGTTCAAATACTTTTCATTCACTTTCATAATAAAGACCTCCGTTTTGTGTTTTCTATGTTAATAAAACGCAAGTTTTATGCCAATTATTCGTATTTGAGCTTTCTTGAAATTTCACAGATTATGCAGTCGTTTGTAGACTTTTTTTCCTTTTTTGTGACATTCTTGGCAAAGTCATCGACATTTTTGGCAAAACATTCGAAAGGTCAATCCACAATGTTCTTGATCCAGACGCCTCTTTTTACCAGCACATAGCCGACGATACACTTAATAAGGTTTGAAAGTTCCGCGAGCAGATACACAAGCTGCACCGGAATCGCAGTAAAACGAGCGAGCAAGAAAACGATCGGAATCGGAAGCACCCACATGTACGCGCTGTCAAACAAAAAAGTGACAACGGATTTTCCTCCGGCGCGCAGGGTAAAATACGTGCCATGCACGAAGCCGTACAGCGGCTGGCAGCAGCCGGTAATAAAGATCAGCTGTGTCGCGAGCTCCTTGACGATTTCCTCTGTATTGTACATCCGCGGGAAAAATGGCGAAAGGAGGATGAGCATCGCGCCGGTAAGGAAGCAGCAGAACACCGAGAACGCGATCAACTGCTTGTCCTCACGCTTCGCCTCCTCCAGCCTGCCCGCGCCAAGCATCTGTCCGATGATGATGCCGACCGAGTTTCCTAAGGATAAAAATACCACGTTAAACACATTGCTGATGGTGTTCGCGATGTTGAATGCCGCGACAACCTCCAGCCCTCTGACGGAATAGCATTGGGTCATAAAAGTGATACCGAACGACCACATCAATTCGTTGATAAACAAAGGTAAGCCGATGGCGATAATTTGCTTCAAAAGACTCCCGGGAATCTTAAAACTGCGCAGGGCGCCCCGGATAAACGGATTCCGCGCCACGTGCTTATGCGTCCAGCCTGCTACAATCGCAAGCTCTACGAAACGGGAGAGAACTGTCGCGATTGCCGCGCCGACACAGCCAAGCTCCGGCGCGCCAAGTTTGCCGAAAATCAGGATATAGTTAAACACCAGATTGACAAGCACCGCGATGATGCCGGCAATCATCGGAATGACCGTTTCTCCGGTTTCACGCAGCGTGCCCGAATAGCATTGGGTCAAAGCAAAGGGTAAAATTCCGATGACGATCACTTCAAGGTAAGCCTTCCCATAAGAGCGCGTCGCCTCAAGATCTCCGATACCTTCGCCCTGATGGATAAACTGTTGGATCAAAGGTTCTCCCACAGTCAAAAAAATAACCGCGAAAATTGCCGATAATATCACGCCGAACAACAGCTTAAAACGGAAGGTATCCCGCACCCCCTCCGAATTGCCGCTGCCGTAGAACTGCGCACCCAAAATGCCCGCGCCGGCCACCGCGCCGAAGATACAGAGATTAAAAATAAAGACCAGCTGATTGGCAATCGCCACGCCGGACATCTGCTCCGTACCCACCTGCCCGACCATGATATTGTCGAGCAGACTGACAAAATTGGTGATGCCGTTTTGAATCATGATCGGCACCGCCACCAGTAACACCTTTTTATAAAATGCTCTTGTTCCGACCAGTTCACGCAATCCGCCGCCGGTCGATTCTTTTTTTATGTTCATAATTTCCTCGTATTCGTATTACATTCGGAAGCACTTTCGAAGCGCCTCGTATTCTCCCATCACAAGCAAGGTCATTTCACCGGTGAACTACCCATTGTCTAAAGCCAATGGGCTTCCTGCTTCATCGACCTCGTAAC